>Ga0335070_10000813_pt1 | contig 35781 bp, 30 predicted proteins | sample Lox_Sample_13_FD_206722 | JGI IMG/M metagenome (GOLD analysis project Ga0335070, IMG submission 206722) | Soil microbial communities from Loxahatchee National Wildlife Refuge, Florida, United States - Lox_Sample_1.3 | ecosystem: Environmental > Terrestrial > Soil > Wetlands | place: USA... | reverse complement strand
TTGCCCGAAGGATCCACGTTGACCGCCGCCGGCTGCGGCACCGCGTCGCACGCAAACCCGTCGCACACCTGCACCGTGTCGATCCACCAGCCGGTCGGCTCGGCGAGCGGCGTCCGGTCGCTCGTCCCCTCCCGCCACCGCAGCACGACGATCCCGGGCGTCGGCGGCAGGTTCACCACGACGAGATTGAACTCGGGAAACGAGGGGTTCTTGCCGATGAAGGCGTCGCGGCCGTCGAGTGGATTGTGGCCGTTGCCGAGGACCGCGTGATTGTCGGTGACCACGTATGACCCTCCGGCCTGGACGATGTCCTGGAACGGCTGTCCATTGACGGAGATCTCGAGCACGCCGCCGTCGTCGGGAAAGATCGCCTCGTCGATGCGAAAGTCGTGGGCGTGCCGGAAGCGCAGCTGCGCGGCCGCCGTCCGGACGACGAAGGGAACCGAGTCGAGGCGCAGGTCGCCGACGACCTGAGGATCGCCGACGTGCGCGGCATTCGGCGCGCTGTGGTGTCGGACCGAGTCCGTCCGCCAGAGCTCCCCCTCGTCCGAGGCGATCGTCGCCACCCAGCGGGAGGGCAGCGCGGGCGCGGTCACTCCGTCGAAGTCTTCCGACAGCGAGATTCCGGGCGTGGGCTGTGCGCTCGCGCCGCACGCGAGACCGAAGGCGGCTGCCGCCGCGGAAATCCAGCCCCTCCCCGGTGTCCGCATTCGACCTCCCCTCAAGGCCCGTAGAGCTGCAGTCCGAACGTCCTGGTCAGGAAGACCGCCATCTGGCCCCGGGTGTTCGGGTTCGTCGGGCAGTAGTTGCCGCCGCCGCAGCCGCCCGTAATCTGACGGCCGGCGAGATCCTCGATCCAGGGAGCGAACGGGCTCGGGCACGGAACGTCGGCGAAGACGCCGGCGCAGGCGGCCGGAACGTAGCCCGAGCCCTCGAGCGTCTTCAGCAGGAAGACGGCCATCTGCTGCCGGGTCACGGCCGCCCCGGGACAGTAGACCGGCCCGGCGCCGCAGCCGGCGGCGATGCCGCGCCGATAGAGGTCCTCGATCCAGTCGGTGAAGTGCCCCGGACACGGCACGTCCTGGAAGACGCCGGAGCACGGCGGCGGTTGATACGCGATCCCGAACCGCGACCGGAGCAGGAAGACCGCCATCTGCTGCCGGAGCGTCGAGTCGTTCGGACAGTAGGTGGACCCGGTCTGGCAGCCGCCGGTGATCTGGTGGTGCACCAGGGTCTCGATCGATCGATAGAAGAGATTGTCTGCCGACACGTCGTCGAACGTCTCGCCGATGTGCAGACGCCAGTGCCACACGATGCCGTTCGACAGGGTCTCGTCGAAGGCCTGGTCGACGTGCGCGCCGTTGCGCTCGGGCCCGAGCCCCAGGCTCACGACGTAGCAGTTCCCGGTCGAGAAGTAGCAATCGGCCGCGGCGCCGGCCGCGATGTCCCCGTAGTCGGCCGCGGCGTCGGGGACCGACACCGGGATCGAGACGGGATTGCTCGGCGCGTCGGCGCTTCCGAACAGAGTCGTCGCGCCGCCGAGCGCCTGGTAGACGGGATCGACGACCACGGTCTCGCCCGGCTCGAGCACGCCGTTGCTCCCCACGCCGACCGGAAGATCCGGAAGCGGCTGCTCGTCCACGTGGAGGGCGAGTGGCAGCACGCAGGTCTGGACGAGCGCGAGCGTGTCGATGCTCCAGGCCGTTCCCGCGTCGCCGCCGCCCGTACCCATCCGCCAACGCAGGACGATCGAGTGCCCGGCGAGCGCGTCGCCGAGATCCAGGACCGCGTCGGTCCAGCCGCCCGAGCCGCCGACCCAGCCGAGGCGGCCGTCCAGAGGACCGCCGCTGATCGAGCCGGTGTACCCGCCCGTGACGAGGTTCGCGCCGGCGACCTCCGTGACGTCGTGGAAGGCGTCCCCGTCGACCGCGATCTCGAGGACTCCCCCATCCACGCCCGAGCGGGAGAGCTGGAAGAGAAAGCTCTGCCGCCACGACAAGAGCGCATGGGCACTCGTGACGGGAATCGGCGGCGACTGGAGCCGTTCGTCCGCACCGGACGCGGGATAGGCGAGGAGGACGGCGTTGGGCGCCGTGTCGGCCTCCGCCGCCGACGTCTGCCAGCCGGTGGCCGGCCCGAGCGCGTTCCACGCGACCCAGCCGGCGGGCAGCGCCGGCGGCGTCGCGCCGTCGAAGGACTCGGAGAGGCAGGCGGGCGCGTCGGCGCGTCCCGACGCGGCGAGGGCCAGGAGGGCGGCCGCGGCGGCGAGCGCCCGCCTCATGGCCACTCCAGCCCCAGCGCCTTCGACAGGAAAACCGCCATCTGTCCGCGCGTCAGCGGCGCGTCGGGGCAGTAGTTGCCGCCGCCGCAGCCGCCGGTGACGCCCGACGTCACCAGCGCCTCGACGTACTGGAAGAAGGGATGGCTCGTCGAGACGTCGCCAAACGTGGCGGCGGCCGGCGCGGGCGCGACGTCGCGCGTCCAGGCCACCTGGACCTTCTGGAGCTGGATCGCCGACCCCTTGCACACGCTCCCTGGATTGAAGTTGACCCGGGCCGTGTAGGCGCAATTGGCGTTGTCCACGCGGTGGCCGTTCAAGGGCGTGAAGCCAAAGTACGTGCCGATCGCGCCGACCGAGTCGACCGAGCCGAGAAGGGTCGACGCCGGAGGATTCAAGCCGGGCGGCTGGCAGGTCTCCCACAACTCGACGGTGAGGCCGTCGACTGCGTCGATGTCGTACGCCCAGATCTGGAGCTGCGAGAGCGTGGCGCCGTCGGGAACCTGCACCTGGCCGTTCGCGCGGTAGGCCAGATCCGGCGTGCCGTACGGTTCGGCGCACCAGGTCGCGCCCAGGTACTGCACGATCGGGGCGGTCGTGCCGGGCTCGGAGCTCACACCGTACTCCGCCGACAAATCGTGAGCCATGAGCGTCGTGGCTCCGGGCGCCGTCCCCCAGCCCTGCGCCCGAGCGGCCGCGCCGGCGCACGCCAGGGATCCCAGGACCGCCAGAATGCGTCGCGACATGATTCGCTCCGTTGCAGACCGCCGGTCCGTCATGGGTGCTCCACGAGGCCGAGACCCTTGGCGAGGAAGACGGCCATCTGTCCGCGGGTCAAGGCCTGATCCGGACAGTAGGCCCCGGCGCCGCAACCGCCGGTGATTCCGGACTTCGCGAGCGCTTCGACGAACTGGAAGAAGGGGTGGCTCGCCGGCACGTCGTTGAAGGTCGCCGCCGCGGGCGCAGGACTGACCTGCCGGAGCCACGTCACGCGAAGCTTCTGCACTTGAAGGGGCTCGCCCACGCACGTCGATCCGGAGGGCGTGAACGCAACGCGCACCGAGTAATGGCAATTGACGTTGTCGACCGTATGCCCGGCGAGCGAGGCCGTCCCGTAGTACACGCCGGGCGACCCGAACGTCTCGCCGTGGCCGAGCAGGTTCGACGTGGGCTCACCTCCGGCGCCGGGCGCCTGGCAGTCCTCGTAGACGTCGAAGGCCAGCCAGTTGGCGGGGTCGACGTCGTACGCCCAGAACTGGAGCTGCTGCAGACCGACTCCGTCGGGCAGGTCGAGCGGCGCCGCGCCCTCGGCCGTCGTGACGCTGTAGCCGCAGTAGGCCGCGCCGATGGTGCGATGGAGCCAGGCATATCCGAAATCCATTTGCCGCAGCTGGTAACCCATGACGGTCGTTCCGCCCGAGGCCGTTCCCCAGCCTCCATTGCTCTCTTCGGCGCGCGCGAACGCTGCCGCGGCGAGGATCGCCGTGCCGACCACCGCGCCGATCACCATGCCGGGCAACGGCAAGCGTCCGCTCTTTTCCATCGCGGCCTCCTTCCTCGCGGTGCTCACTGCCAGCCCATCCCGAGGCCCTTGGCCAGGAAAACCGCCATCTGGCCGCGCGTCAGGGGATTGTCCGGGCAGAACTTTCCGCCGCCGCAGCCTCCGGTGATGCCCGACGCCGCGAGGGCTTCGATGAACGGAAAGAAAGGATGGTCGGTCGGCACGTCGGAGAACGTGGCCGTCGCCGGCGGCGGGCTGACCAGCCGGTGCCAGAGCACCGTCGCCTTGCGGAACTGGATGTGGTCGCTCCGGCACGTGGCGTCGCCCGGGATGAAGATGACGCGGACCGAGTAGCCGCAGTCCCGGTTGTTGACCGGATAGCCGAAGAGCGGCGTGGCGTCGTAGGTGTAGCCGTTCGCGCCGAGCGTGCCGATCGATCCGATCAACGTCGTCGTCGGCGGGTTGTAGCCGACCGACTGGCAGAACTCGTAGAGCGTCGCCTGCATGCCGTACGTCGGCTCGTCGTCGTAGCCCCAGAGCTCGAGGTAGTCGAGGGCCACGCCCTCTGGCACCTGCACCTGAGCGAGGGCCTCCTGAGCGGCGCCCTGGCCGCCGTTGCCGAGCGCGCACCAGGCCCTTTCGGGCTGGATCCGGACGGCGCTCGTGTGCTCCTCGATGAGGTCCATGGGCGACAGAGCAGTGAATCCGGTCGCGACGCCCCAGGTCTTCGGAGCCGCGACGAGCCCGGCCGCCTTCTCGAGGACACCCTCGACTCGAGGAGCCACCCACCGGAAGACGTTCTTCGCGTCCCGGGGAAAGCCCAGCGAAGCGAGCTCGGCGGGATCGCTGACCGCCACTCGCGCCGAGGTCCCCGTCTGGGCCGCGAGTACCCCTGCGGACAGGAGCAGCCCTCCCGCGAGGCCGACCCTCCATTGCAGCATCGGATGCCCTCCCGCTCGAGAAAGCACGATTCCGGCACGAAAGACGACACGTGCTACCCTTCCAGACACTCAGGACCTCGAAAGCCCGTGGCACCAGCGATTTCGGCGCTCATTGCGTCCACCGAGTCGGGCGATCGATCCGCCGCCGACGCGCTCTTCTCCGCCCTCTACGACGAGCTCCACGGGCTCGCGGAACGGCAGCTCGCCCGGCGGGGCTCCGACCTGACGCTCGGCGTCACGACGCTGCTCCACGAGGCCTATCTCGACATGGCGCAGCGGGAGGGCGCGGTCTTCCCCGATCGCGGCCGGTTCATGGGGTACGCCGCCCGGGTGATGCGCTCGCTGATCGTCAACTACGCGCGGGACCGGCGGGCCCAGAAACGGGGCGGGCGCTTCGAGATCACGACGCTCGACGAAGAGAAGGCCGGCGCGGTCGCGGCCGAGGAGCTCGAGGAAATCCACGCGGCGCTCGAGCGGCTGTCGGCGATCGACCCGGCGCTCGCCGAGGTGGTGGACCTGAAGTTCTTCTGCGGCCTCTCTTTCGCGGAGATCGCGGCGATGCGGGCCGTCTCGGAGCGCACCGTGCAGCGCCACTGGGAGAAGGCGCGCATCTTCCTCTCGCGCTCGATCCGCGAGGAAGCGCTCGGCTGAATCGATGTCCGTGCTGACCGGGGACCGCTGGCGCGCGGTCGAACCGCACCTCGACCGGGCCCTCGAGCTCGACGCGGGCGGGCGCGCGGCGCTTCTCGACGCGCTGCGGACCTCGGACCCCGCGGTCGCCGCGGATCTCGAGACGCTGCTCGCGGAGAGGGACGACGCCGAGCGCCGCCGCTTCCTCGAGGCGGCGCCGACGCCGCCCGCCGCCTCGCTCGCCGGCCAGATGGTCGGCGCCTACGCCCTCCTCGAGCCGCTCGGCCGCGGCGGCATGGGCAGTGTCTGGCTCGCGAGCCGCAGCGACGGGCGCTTCGAAGCGCGGGTCGCCGTCAAGCTCCTCAATGCCAGCCTCGTCGGCCGCGCCGGCGAGGAGCGCTTCCGCCGCGAGGGCTCGATCCTCGCCCGGCTCACCCATCCCCACATCGCGCGCCTCTACGATGCCGGCGTTTCCGAATCGGGACAGCCCTACATCGTCCTCGAGCACGTGGACGGCGAGCCGATCGACCGGTACTGCGACGCGCGCCGCCTCGCGATCGAGGCGCGCCTGCGTCTCTTTCTCGACGTCTGCGCCGCCGTGGCCCACGCCCACGGCCGCCTGATCGTCCACCGCGACATCAAGCCCTCCAACGTCCTCGTCGGCAAGGACGGCCAGGTCAAGCTCCTCGACTTCGGCATCGCCAAGCTCCTGGAGGAAGAAACCGGCGCGGGAGAGGCGACCGATCTGACCCGCGAGGGCGGCCGCGCCCTCACACCGGAATTCGCCGCGCCCGAGCAGATGACGGGCGGCGCCGTCACGACCGCGACGGACGTTTTCGCCCTGGGAAACCTGCTCTTCCTGCTTCTCACCGGCCGCCACCCGGTCGGCGGCGCGCTCGGCTCCCCCGCCGAGCTCCTGAAGGCGGTGGTCGAGACGGATCCGAAACGCCCCTCCGAGTCGACCACGGCGCCCGACGCCGAGACGCGAGCGACGACGCCCGAGGCGCTCCGCCGGCAGCTGCGCGGCGACCTCGACACGATCGCCGCGAAGGCCCTGAAGAAAGAGCCGGCCGAGCGCTATGCCTCCGTCGAAGCGCTCGCCGCCGACGTCCGACACTACCTCGCCCTCGAGCCGATCGGCGCTCGGCCCGACACCCTCGGCTACCGCGCGGCCAAGTTCGTCCGGCGGCACCCCGGCGGCGTCGCCGCGGGGATCCTCGCGGCCGCGGCCCTCGTCGCCGGCACGGCGGCGATCCTCTGGCAGGCCGGCGAGGCGCGGCGCCAGCGCGACGACGCGCAGGCCGAGCTCGCCCGCTCCACGGCAACCAACGAGTTCCTGTCGTTCCTCCTCTCCGCCGCGGCGCCGCCGGGACGCAAGTTCGTCGTCGCCGATCTGCTCGAGCAGGGCGAGGTGGTGGCCGACAAGCAGTTCGCCGGAGACGACGCGCTCCGCGCCGAGCTCCTGTTCGGCATCGGGCGCCAGTACGTCGGCACGGAGCGCTGGGACAAGGCGGTCCCCGTCCTCGAGCGCGCCAGCAAGCTCGCCGGACGCGCCCGCGCGCCCGAGCTTTACGCCCGGGCGCGCTGCTCCCTCGCCCTCGCCTACACGGCCACGAAGGGCCGGAAGGAGGGCGAAGCGCTCCTGCGCCAGGCCCTGGCCGAGTTGCCCGATGACCCGCGCTACGCCCTCGCTCGCGCCGACTGCCTGACGCGCCAGAGCGAGACCGGTTTCTTCACCGACGAGGGCCGGGCGATGGTCGACCACGCGACCGAGGCCCTCGCGATCCTGGACCGGTCGCCGGTCGCGGCCAGGCTCGCCCGGCTCGACGCCCAGTCGTCCCAGGCCTACGGTTACTACCTGCTGCGTCAGAACGCGAGGGCGGACCGGGCGTTCGCGGCCCTGGTCCACGAGCTCGAGCAGACCGGCCGCGACCGGACGCTGGCGACTGCCGACGTCTTCAACAACTGGAGCCTCGTCCACTTCCTGGGCGACATCCGCAAGGCCGAGGCGCTCCAGCGCCGGTGCCTGGAGCTGCATCGCGCGATCGAGGGCGACGACGCCGTCAACCCCGGAGCGCTGCACAACTACGCCGGCATCCTCTTCCAGCTCGCGCGCTACGACGAGGCCGAGCCGTACTACCTCGGCACGATACGGGCCGCCCGTGCCCGCGGCGATCTGCGGGAGGAAATCGACGCCACGCTGAGCCTCGCGATCCTCTACGCACGGATGGGACGGCACGAGGAGGCCTCGGCGACGCTGGCGCGGCTGGACGCCCTTCGCGACAACAAGTTCCTTGCCAACACGCTGCGGCGCGCGTTCCTCGCCTACGCCCGGGGCAGCCTCGCCCTGGCGCGGGGAGACGCGGCCGCGGCCCGGGAGCGCTTCGCGGAGTCGGTCGCGCTCTACGACGAGGTCGAGGCCAAGTACATCCACAGCTTTCTCGCGCTCGTGGATCTCTCCCGGGCGGAGCTCGCCGTCGGGCACCCGGAGGCCGCCGAGGCCGCCGCGCGGCGGGCCCTCGCGCTCGCGACCTCTCTCGTCGAGAAGGACTCGCCGTCCTACCTGATCGGCCTTTCTCAGGCGGCGCTCGGCGAAGCCGAACTCGCCCGCCGCGATCCCGCCGCGCGGGCGACCCTGGCCGCCGCCGCCACCGAGCTCGAGCGGACCCTCGGGCCGGACCACCCCGCCACCGCGAGGGCGCGGCGCCTTTCCCCGCCGTGACCGAAGCGCCGCGGCGCTCGGGCGCGCGCTCGAGAACCTCCCGGTGCCCCTCGCGAGCCTGTTGCCCGCGCCCCTCTCGCGGGGCTCCGTGTAGGATGCGGTGACCTCATGGAAAAAAAGCGCAAGTTCCTCTTCGTCTCGCTGACCGGCCTCGTCGGCGACATCGCGTGGCAGGTCCTGAAGGAAGGCCACGAGGTCCGCTACTTCATCGGCGACCCGCAGGAGAAGGACATCGCCGACGGCTTCGTCCCGAAGACAGACGACTGGGAGAAGGACGTCGACTGGGCCGACGTCATCGTCTTCGACGACACGCTCGGCCAGGGCGAAAAAGCCGTCGCGCTCCGCGCCAGGGGCAAGGCCGTCGTCGGCGGCACGCCCTACACCGACCGGCTCGAGGACGACCGCTCCTTCGGCCAGGAGGAGCTCAAGAAGGCCGGCGTCACGATCATCCCTTACCGCGACTTCGACAACTTCGACGAAGCCATCGCCTACGTTCAGGAGAACCCGTCGCGCTACGTCATCAAGCCGTCGGGCGCGGCCGGCAACGTCAAACGCCGGCTCTTCGTCGGCGACGAAGAGGACGGCCGCGACGTGGTCCGGATGCTCGAGGCCTACAAGAAGGCGTTCTCCGACGAGATCAAGGTCTTCCAGCTCCAGAAGCGCGTGGTCGGCGTCGAGGTCGCGGTCGGCGCCTTCTTCAACGGCAGGAGCTTCGTTTACCCCATCAACACGAACTTCGAGCACAAGAAGCTCTTCCCGGGAAACAGCGGCCCGCCGACCGGGGAAATGGGCACGACCATGTTCTGGTCCGAGCCCAACAAGATCTTCGAGCAGACGCTCCTGAAGATGGCGCCGCGGCTGGCCGAAGAGGGCTACGTCGGGTACATCGACGTCAACTGCATCGTCAACAACAACGGCATCTACCCGCTGGAGTTCACGTCACGCTTCGGCTACCCGACGATCTTCATCCAGCAGGAGGGCATGATCACGCCGATCGGCCTCTTCCTGGACGACCTCGCCCACGGCCGCGACCCGAAGCTGAAGTGCAAGAGCGGCTTCCAGGTGGGCGTGCGCATCGTCATGCCGCCCTTCCCGTTCGACGACGACGCCACCTTCGAGTCGTTCACGAAGAACGCCGTCATCGTCTTCAAGAAGGGAACGCCGGAAGAGGTGCACATCGAGGACACGAAGATCGTCGAGGGCCAGTGGCTCGTCGCCGGGACGTCGGGCGTCGTGCTCACCGTCGTCGGCCTCGGCCAGACGATGAAGCAGGCGCGCGAGCAGGCCTACTCCCGGGTGCGCAACATCCTCATCCCGAACATGTACTACCGCGACGACATCGGCGAGCGCTGGGCCGAGGACTCGGACAAATTACACAACTGGGGTTACCTGAGGTAAGTCGGAACCCGGCTCCCTGCCCTACTCGTGCCCGAAGATCTCCGCGCAACGGGAGCCGACCAGGCCGACCGAGCGCGTGTCCCCGGTCGCCTTGATGCTCGTGATGACGCCCTTCGCGTTCGCCGTGATCTGCGCTTCGCAGTAGACCGGAATCTTCTGCTCGGGCTTGGTCACGGTCGTGGTGCTCGTCCCCGGGGTTCCGACGCTGAAGCTGGTCGACGTCGTCTCGGTGACGGTCGTGTTGTCGTCGGGATGCGACTCCCTGGTGGTCGACTTCTCGGTCGTCGTCGACGCGCCGGGCGTGGCTTCGACGGTCTTGGTCTCGGCCGGAACGGTGATCGTGGTCTCGCCGCCGCGCCAGGTGTAGACCGTGCCGCCGTTGTCGAGCTTGAACGACGTCCTGGGCGGGCCGTTCTCGGCGAAGAACTTGTCGCTCGGCTGACCGACGTACTTCGAATCCATCGCCTTCTCGGCCTGCTGGGTCGTGACGCAGGCGGCCAGGGCGAGGGCAGCCGGAAGAACCGGGGACGCGGCGATCCGCTTCACGAAGCCTCCTTGTCGTCTCGGCGCGGGAAGATACCTCAGGCGCCCGTGCCGAAGAGCTTTCCGGCCAGGTATCCGACGAACGCGGCGCCGAGCCCGATGGCCGTCATCTGCAGGCCCTTGCGGCGCCAGTCTCCGACGGAGGTCTTTGCCTCGTAGGCGCCGACGAAGAACAGGGCGACGGCGGAGATGCCGATCGACGACCCGATCGAGGCCGCGCGCGGCATGAGAAAGAACGGCACGAGCGGGATGAGCGACCCGACGATCGTCGCGACCCCCACGACGACGGCGCTCCGCCGCACCGACCCGTCGTCGGCGGGCTCGAGACCGAGGTCCTCGTTCATCAGCGTGCGCAGGGCGATCGTCTCGTCGCCCGCGATCGTCGTCACGATCCGCTCGAGCAGGTCGCCCCCGAACCCCTTCGCGGCGTAAATCCGCTCGAGGTCCTGGTGCGCCTCTCCCGGGGCCGTCCGCAGCTGCGCCTGACGCCGTTCGCGCTCCCTCTCGTACTGGTCGGCCAGGGCCCGCGAGGACGTCCACGCGACCGCCCCCATCGACACGCCCTCCGCGAACGTCGCCGCGAGCCCGGCCGCGAGCAGCACCTTCACGTCTTCGCTCGCGGCCGAAACGCCGAGCACGATGCCGAGCACGTTCACGAGCCCATCCTGGCCGCCGAGGATCAGGTCCTTGAGCCACGAGCCGTTGGAGGCCGGCCCCGCGGTCGCCTCGCTCACGCCCGGGAGGCGGCTTTTTCCTGGGCGTCCACGACCGCTATCGCGGCCATGTTGACGATGTCGGCGACCTCGACCCCGCGCTGGAGCACGTGCACGGGCCGTTTCAGGCCGAGCAGGATCGGCCCGATCGCCTCGGCGCCGGCGAGCCGCCACACGAGCTTGTACGCCGCGTTGGCGGCGTCGAGGTTTGCGAAGACGAGAACGTTCGGGCGCCGCACGGCCGCCCACGGATACTGCGCCTCGAGGAGCTCGGGCGCGACCGCGTAGTCGGCCTGCATCTCCCCGTCCACGGCCAGATCCGGACGCTTCGCGCGCAACAGCTCGACCGCCTTCTTCGCCTTCGTCGCCGACGGGTGCGTGTTCGAGCCGAAGCTCGAGAACGAGACGAGCGCGAGGCGCGGCTCGATGTCGAACCGGCGCACGGCGTCCGCCGACAGCTCGGCGATCTCCGCGAGCTCCTCCGCCGTCGGGTCGATGTTCACCGTGGTGTCGGCGAAGAAGAACGTCTGCTGCTTGAGCATCAGGATGTACAGGCCCGACACGCGCTTGACTCCCGGGGCCGTGCCGAAGATCTGGAGGGCCGGTCGGATCGTGTCGGGGTACGACTGCGTCAGCCCGGAGATGACCCCGTCGGCGTCGCCGGCGTCGAGCATCAGGGGCCCGAAGACGTTGCGCACCCGCGCCTGCTTGCCCGCGTCTTCGAGCGTCATGCCGTGGCGCCGGCGGATCTCCTCGAGCCTCTTCGCGTAGACCGGCAGCTTCGGAGAACGGTTGGTGTTGACGAAGTCGATCTTGTCCATCGGCAGCTGCAGGTCGCGGGCGAGCGGCTCGATCTCGGCTTCGCGGGCCAGCAGAATCGGCCGGCAGATCCCCTCCTCCGCCAGGATCTTCGCCGCGCGGAGGACCTTGGGATGCTCGCCCTCGGGGAAGACGATCCGCATCGGCGCGCTCTTGGCCTTTTCGATGACGACGCTCATGACCTCGCGCGAGCGCGAAAGCATCGACTCGAGGTGCCGCAGGTACGCGCCCATGTCGGTGATGGGCTGGCGCGCCACGCCCGAGCGCATCGCTGCCTCGGCCACCGCCGGCGCGACCCACAGGAGCACGCGGTGGTCGAACGGCTTCGGAATCAGGTACTCGCGGCCGAAGCGGAAGGTCTGGCCGCCGTAGGCCTTGGACACGGAGTCCGGCACGTCCATCTTGGCGAGCGCCGCGAGGGCCTGCGAGGCCGCCCGCTTCATCGGCTCGTTGATCTCGGTGGCGCGCACGTCGAGCGCGCCCCGGAAGATGAACGGGAAGCCGAGGACGTTGTTGACCTGGTTCGGGTAGTCCGAACGGCCCGTGGCCATGATGACGTCGGGCCGCGCGGCCTTCGCCTCTTCCGGCGTGATCTCGGGGTTCGGGTTGGCGAGCGCGAAGACGATCGGGTCGCGCGCCATGCCCTTCAACATCTCGCCCTTGACGATCCCGCCGGCCGACAGGCCGATGAAGACGTCGGCGCCGGTCAGGGCGTCGGCCAGCGTCCGCTCGAACGTCTCGACCGCGAACTGGGCCTTGTGCGGGTTCATGTCCTCGGTCCGGCCCAGGTAAATGACGCCGGATCTGTCGACGAGCCGGAGGTTCTCCCTCCGGACGCCGTAGGCGAGGTACAGCTTCGCGCAGGCGATCGCCGACGCGCCGGCGCCGCAGAAGACGACCTTGACGTTGTCGATCTTCTTGCCGACGAGCTCGAGCGCGTTGAGGAATGCCGCCGCCGAAATGATCGCCGTGCCGTGCTGGTCGTCGTGAAAGACCGGAATCTTCAAGCGCTTCTTGAGCGTCTCCTCGATCTCGAAGCACTCGGGCGACTTCAGGTCCTCGAGGTTGATGCCGCCGAACGTCGGCGAGATCCGGGCGACGGTCTCGATGAACTCCGTCGAGTCCCTGGTGTCCACCTCGATGTCGAAAACGTCGATGTCGGCGAACCGCTTGAAGAGCACGCCCTTGCCCTCCATCACGGGCTTGGACGCGAGCGGTCCGATGTCGCCGAGGCCGAGCACGGCCGTGCCGTTGGAGATGACCGCCACGAGGTTGCCTTTGGTCGTGTACTCGTAGACGGCCTCCGGATCTTTCGCGATCGCCAGACACGGCTCGGCAACACCGGGGCTGTAGGCGAGCGAGAGGTCCTCCTGGGTCCGGCAGGGCTTGGACGGGACGACTTCGACCTTCCCCTTGCGCGCTCGCGAGTGGTACTCGAGGGCCTCTTCCGGCGTCATCCGACGCATGGCACTCCTCCTACGCCCGGGCGAGCTCGGCCCGCAGCGCCTGCACCGCTTCGACGGCCTCGCCCGCGGCGACCAGGCGGACGCTCTTGTCGCGGCGCCGCACGACCTCGACCTTGCCCTCCTTGAGGGCCCGGCCGCCGACGTTGACCCGGATCGGGAAGCCGACGAGGTCGGCATCCTTGAACTTCACGCCCGGCCGCTCGTCGCGGTCGTCGTAGAAGACCTCGAGACCGGCGGCGCCGAGGCTCTCGTACAGGCCGTCGGCGGCCTCGCGGGTGGCCGCGTCGGAGGGATTCAACGACACCAGCGCCACCTCGAACGGCGCGAGCGCCAGAGGCCAGACGATGCCGTCGTCGTCGTGGTGCTGCTCGACCGCGGAGGCCATCGTCCGGCCGACGCCGATGCCGTAGGTCCCCATCACGGCCGGATGCGACTCCCCCTTCTCGTCCGTGTACGTGCAGGAGAGGGCCTGCGAGTACCTGGTGCCGAGCTTGAAGATGTGGCCGACTTCGATGCCGCGCGCGATCGAGAGCGGCTTGCCGCACCGCACGCACGGGTCCCCGGCGCGCGCCTGCGCGAACGTGCCCCACGCGTCCACCTTCGCGTCGCGGCGCAGCACGAAGCCCGCGACGTGCCAGTCGCGCCGGCCGGCCCCGGTCACGGCGTTGACGGCGTCGCGGATCGACTCGTCCGCGATGATCCGGACCTGGCTCGACGGCAGCTTGTGCGGCCCGACGTAGCCGACCGGGGCGCCCGTGGCGCGCTCGACCTTGTCTTCCGAGGCGAGCGCGACGTGCTCGACGCCGAGCGCGTGCTTCAACGCGATCTCGTTGACCTCGAGGTCGCCGCGGAGCAGCGCGACCGCGAACCCCCGCTCGGTCTCGTAGACCAGGCACTTGATCATCCGCGCCGCCGTGATGCCGAGGAACGTCACCACGTCGTCGATGCCGCCCTTGCCCGGCGTCGGCACCTCCACGAGCGGCGCCTCGGTCTCGTCCTTCCACGGCGCCGGGCGCGTGCCCGTGACGGCCTTCTCGAGGTTCGCGCCGTAGCCGCAGGCGGCACAGCGCACGACCGCGTCCTCGCCCGTGTCGGCGAGCACCATGAACTCCTCGGAGGCGCTGCCGCCGATCGCGCCGGAGTCGGCCTGGACGACCGTGAAATCCAGACCGCAGCGCTCGAAGACGCGGCGGTAGGCCGCGTCCTGCGCCTTGTAGGAGCGGTCGAGGCCCTCGGCGTCCACGTCGAAGGAGTAGCCGTCGTACATCAGGAATTCGCGGCCCCGCATCAGGCCGAAGCGCGGGCGGATTTCGTCGCGGAACTTGGTGCGGATCTGGTACAGCGTGACCGGCAGCTGCCGGTACGACGTCACGCCCGAGCGGACCATGGTCGTGACGGCCTCCTCGGCCGTGGGCGCCAGGCAGTAGGCGCCCCCCTTCCGGTCCTTCAGGTGAAAGAGGATCTCCTCCCTGGCGTACCGCTCCCAGCGGCCGCTTTCCTCCCAGAGCTCGCGGGGCTGGAGGATCGGCAGCTCGACCTCGTGGGCCCCCGAGCGGTCGATCTCCTCCCGGACGATGCGCTCGCACTTGCGATGCGACCGCAGGCCGAGCGGCGTGAGCGAGTAGATCCCGGCGGCCAGGCGCCGGATCATGCCGGCACGCGTCAGCAGGACGTGGGAAATCGCCTCCGCGTCGCCCGGCACTTCCCGGACCGTCTGCAAGAAGTAACGAGACCAGCGCATGGGGGCGAAGGATAGCAGGAGGACGCGAAGGAACCCGCGCCCCGCTAGAGGCGCGGCTTGGCCGCGGGCGCTTCCTTGCGCCGCGGTCCGACCTTCTCGACCAGCCGGAGATTCGACCGCACCTGCTGCATCATCCGGTCTTCGATGCCGGCGCCGCGGGCCGCGGTCTTGGCCTTCGCGAACGCCGCCTTGGCCTCCTCCGCCCGGCCGGCCGCGAGATACGCCATCCCGAGGTGGTGGAGCGTCATCGGCGCGGCGGCGCGCTCGCTCGACCGGCGCAGGCATTCGATCGCCCGGTCGTACTCCTGCCGCTTGTAGTGGACCCAGCCGAGCGCCGCGAGCGGATAGGGCTTCAACTCCTCGGGCGCGGCGGCGAGCGCGCGCCCGGCGTAGTCGAGCGCGAGGTCGAGGTCCTCGTCCGACTCGGCGAGGCTCGTGGCGAGCTCGTAGTAGCCGACGGCCTGGGCGGTCTTCGAGGGGTGCTTCTCGAGGAACTCGCGCAGGAACTCGGCCGCCTCGCGCGGCTGTCCCTCGGCGCGCAGCGCCTCGGCGAGCGTCGAGCACGCGGCCGCCGCGACGACGTCCTCGGGGTCGGCGGCGAGCACCTCGCGGCAGGCGGCGATCGCCTCCTTCCAGCGCCCCATCGACGCGGCCAGCAGCGCGTAGGACACCCGGATCGTCGGGTTGCGCGGCTCCGCGCGCATCGCCTTCCGGTAGAGCTCCTGCGCGCGCGCGAGCGAGCCCTTCGCGGCGTTCTCCTCGGCGTCGCGGAACGCGGCCGCGCCGGGGCCGTCGACGCGCGGCAGCTCGTAGCCGCTGCGGCGCTCGAGCAGGCGCACGGCCTCCTGGTACTCCAGCCGGCGCGGGTTCTTTTCGAGGGCCTGCTGGAAGCACTCGAGCGCTCGCTTGTGCCAGTTCTTGTCGAGGAAGCACAGGCCGAGCTGGAAGACGGCCTCCTCCGACTCCGGCGCGAGGCGGATCGCCTCCTCGAACTCGTGGATGGCCCGGGAGAGCTCGCCCTTCTCCCGGAGGACGTTGCCAAGGAGGATGTGGGCCGACGGCACCGGCGCGCACCCGAGCGCTCTTCCGAGCGCCTCCTCCGCCTCCGGCCAGCGTGACAGGTGCGCGTAGAGCGTGCCGAGCGCGAAGTGCGGCAGGAACGCGTCGGGCCGGCGCTCCACGGCCCGCGCCAGCGCCGTCTCCGCCGCGGCGGTGTCGCCCGACTCGGAAGCGGCGATCCCGCTGTAGACGAGGGCCTCGAAGTGGTTGGGATCGGCCGCGAGGATCTTCCGAAAATAGGCGGACGCCTTCTCGAGGTCGCCGCCCGAGAAGAACGTCTCGGCGAGATAGAAGCCGAGCTCGGCGTTGTCCTTGTCGGAGCGGAAGAGCTCCTCGAGGACCCGGATGCCCCGGTCGGCGTCGAGTGCGAGGATCGCGAACTCCGCCTCGCGGAGCTTCTTCAGGAACGCCTCGCGGTCGGGGGCGGACGAGCGGGCGATGATCCGGTCGCGTCTCTCCAGAAAGCGGTCCTTCTTCTCGACCGCCTGCATCCGCTCGTCCATCTTGGATTCCCAGAGGTCCACGACCTCTTCCGAACGCACCGCCCCGCGGCGCTCGAGCGTCTCCTGAAGGGCCAGGATTCCGGTGTGCGCGACGAAGAGGTTCTTCTCGAGGTTTCCCATGGACTCGAAGAGCGACTTGACCGCCTCCGCCGTTCGCTTGACGACGTCTTCGAGCGTCGAGATCCGTTCGAGCAGATGCTCGTCGAACGGAATCTCTTCCTGTGGCTCCCCCGCCTCTTCGACGACGCCCACGCCGGAAAGGACCATGAGCTTCGAACTGCAGCGGGCGCAGAACTCGTCTTCGTCGGAGTTGCGCAGACCGCAGACCTGGCAATACATGGCGCGTTAGCCGTGAACCGGAAACCGGGAACCGGGAACCCGCCGACGATCGAGCGGCTTCCGGTTCACGGTCAAGGGTTCACGACGGGTATTCATAGAATCCCCTTCCACTCTTCCTGCCGAGCCATCCCGCGTCGACCATGCGGACGAGCAGCGGACTCGGACGGTACTTCGGGTCGCCGAAGCCTTCCTGGAGGACGCGCAGGATCGAGAGACAGGTGTCGAGGCCGATGAAATCGGCGAGCTGGAGCGGTCCCATCGGATGGTTCATCCCGAGCTTCATGATCCCGTCGATCGCCTCGCGGGTCGCCACGCCTTCCCGGAGCGTCTCGATCGCTTCGTTCAACATCGGCATCAGCACGCGGTTGGAGACGAACCCCGGGTAGTCGTGGCAGAGGATCGGCGTCTTGCCGAGCCGCCTGGCGAGAGAATCGACCGCCGCCGCCGTCGCGTCCGAGGTCGCGATGCCCCGGATCACCTCGACGAGCTGCATGACGGGGACCGGGTTCATGAAATGCATGCCGATGAACGCCTCGGGCCGGCGGGTGGCGGCGGCGAGCCGCGTGATCGAGATGGACGACGTGTTCGAAGCGAGAATCGCTCCCGCCTTCGCGATGCGGTCGAGACGGCCGAAGAGCTCCTTCTTGACGCCCTCGTTCTCGACGACGGCTTCGACCACGGCATCCGCGGTGGCCAGCGCGTCGAGCTTCGTCGTCGTCTGGACGCGGCCGAGCGCCGCCGCCTTCTCCTCGGCGGTGCGCCTGCCCTTGGCGACCTCGCGCTCGAGGTTCTTCTCGATCGTCGCCCGCCCTCTTTCGAGAAAGCGGTCCTCGACGTCCACGAGCGTGACGGAGAGCCCTGACGCCGCGGCGACGTGCGCGATGCCCGATCCCATCTGCCCGGCGCCGACGACGCCGAGCGTCGTGATGTCCACGAACGGACTCTATAACCGGAAACCGCGCGCCGCGACCCGGCCGCCGGTCGCTTCCGCTGTGACTTACGACACCGCGATGCGGAACCTCGGGGTCCCGAACCGCGAGAGAAGCGCCACGCCGACGGCGACGATCGACGCGACGCTCCAGACGAGGGCGCCGAGGAACGGCACGAGCGAGAGACCGCCGAGCACGGCGAACCCCGCGGCCACGGCGACGGGCCGACGGGCCGGCGCCATGCTCTTGACGACGCGCTGGCCGAGCAGCAGAAAGAGCGCCGCCATGCCGAACACCTTCGCGACGACGGCGAACGCGGCGGACACGAGGGCGATCGGGATCGCGAGCGCGGACGGCAACAGCGACAGCGCGGCGCCCGCGGCGAGGAAGAGCGTCAGCACGCCGAGGGCGCCGGCCGCGAGCGCTCCCGACCAGTCGTCCTCGGCGGACATCGCGGCGCGCGCGAGCGGCGAGGCGCAGAAGTACAGCAAGACGAGCGCGACGGCCAGCCACGCGGCCAGCGCGATCAGATGCAGACCCCCGAGAACCGACGGCCCCACGCTCGCGCCCTCCCACGGGGCGCGCCGCATCTCCGACAGATACAGGCGCAGCAGCGAGCCCGGGGTCGCCACGCGGCCCTCGACGGGCAGCGTTCCGGCCGGCGGCGGCTCGATCGTGCCGCCGAACACGAGCAGATCGCCGGCGACCGAACCGCCCGGGGCAAACGAGACCTTGCCGCCCCAGACGACGACGTCGCCCGAGACGCGCGCCGCCAGGCGCACGTCGGCGAGGACCGCGACGACCCGGCCCGGGAGCGCCTGCGTGACGACGACGTCGCGCCGGACCGACGTGATCGAGCCGGGCGCGGCCGACGCCGCGGCACCGGGAAGGCCGAGCAGGAACAGGAAGAAGAGCGCCGGGCAGCGGCGGCGCCGACCGGTCATTTCCGGCCGGGCGCGCGGACGAGCACGCGCGAGAGCGCGAGCCCCATCGGGACGAGCAGGACCAGGGCGACCAGACCGAGCGTGCCCTCCCCGCGCATGCCCTGCGACAGGGCCTCGAGGCCCCGAGGGGCGAGCGCGAGCAGGTCCGCGACCCAGCGGCCGGCCGACCGCGCCAGGCCAAAGAGCGGGGCCGACGCGGCCGCTCCGAGCGAAACCTGGTCGGCGGCGGTCAGCGCGGGAAGGGTCAGCAGGGCGACCCCCGACCCGGCCAGCCCGGCCGTCAGCAGGACCGGTCCGTTCCAGATGGCGTAAGTCCGGCGCTCCCTCGAGGAGAAGGCGCGCAGCCGGGTGACGCGTTCAGCGAGGCCGGGCAGGGCCGGCTCGGGACCCTCCAGGCCGTCCAGGGCCGCCAGAAGCCCTCTGGAGGCCTCGATCCGGGCACCGCAGGCCGCACAGGCCGCGCCGTGGACGGCGGCATCCGCCGCGAATACCGGCTCGGCGCCGGCCGCCACGGCGTCGGCGTCGATCGGATCCAGGGGGCGCGGGCACTCGGTCACGTCACTTCTCCAGACAACCTGTCCTTCAATACGGCTCTGGCCCGAAAGAGTTTGTTCTTGACCGTTCCGAGGGGCATGTTCTTGACCCCCGCGATCTCTTCATACGACAGGCCTGCGAAATGGCGCAAGGCGATCAATTCCCGGAAATCGGCCGGGAGATCCTGAATTGCCCGCTGGATCGCCCTGCCCCGTTCGAGGTTGCGCAGCTCGCCGTAGGGATCGAGCCCGGTCGACCGCTGCTCCGGCGAGTAGGAGCCGCCGCCTTCCGGATCCGGCGTCTCGAGCGGGACTGTCCGGGGACGGCGCTTGCGCAGGTGGTCGATCGATGCGTTGCCCGCAATGCGGAAGAGCCACGTCGAGAACTTGAACGCCGGGTTGAAACGGTCGAGGGCCTGGAAGACCTTCAGGAAGATCTCCTGGCACAGGTCCAGGGCGTCGTCGCGGCTGCCGACCATCCGCGCGACGTGCGAGACCACCCGCGCCTGGTACCGCCGCACGAGAATCTCGAAGAGCTCCTCCCGGCCGGCGAGGACGCGCCGCACGATCTCGACGTCCTCCAGCTCGTTCTCGGTGGGCTCCAAAAAGCTCGCTTTCCGCCGGCCGCCGCCGGCCCGGGAGCGCGGGGCCGCCCGGCCCCGGTCCTGCTAGAATCCCCCAGCATTTTAAGGGACAGGAGCGCCCTCAGGGCGCCCTGACGGGAGCACTGACGTGAGCACGATCGCCGAACCCCAGTTCCCCACCATCGGTTCGCACCCCCAGGGCACCGACTCCTCGAACCCGTTCGAGGAGATGATGTCGCGCTTCGACCTCGCGGCGCAGAAGCTGGGGCTCGACCCCGGGCTCTACAAAGTGCTCCGCGAGCCCGTCCGGGAAACCAAGGTCTCCATTCCGATCGCCATGGACGACGGCCGGATCGAGGTCTTCGTCGGCTACCGCGTCCTGCACAACATCGCCCGCGGCCCCGGCAAGGGCGGGATCCGCTTCGACAAGAACGTCTCGCTCGACGAGGTCCGGGCCCTCGCGGCCTGGATGACCTGGAAGTGCGCCGTCGTCAACATCCCGTTCGGCGGCGCCAAGGGCGGCGTCATCTGCGACCCGCAGTCCCTCTCGCGCGGGGAGATGGAGAAGATCACGCGGCGCTACACGGCCGAGCTGATGGACCAGTTCGGCCCCGAGAAGGACGTCCCGGCTCCCGACATGGGAACCAACCCGCAGACGATGGCGTGGATCATGGACACGTACTCGATGCACGCCCGCCACACCGTCACCTCGGTCGTCACGGGCAAGCCCCTCTCCCTCGGCGGCTCGCGCGGCCGCGTCGAGGCGACCGGACGCGGCCTCATGTTGATCGCGCGCGAGGCCGCTCCCCTGCGGGGCCTGACGCTCAAGGGAAGCCGCATCGTCGTCCAGGGCTTCGGCAACGTCGGCTCGATCGCGGCGCGCATGTGCCACGAGGCCGGCGCGAAGATCCTGGCGGTCTCCGACATCAACGGCGGCATCTGGAACAAGGACGGCATCGACATGCCGGCCCTGGCGGCCCACTTCGAGAAGACCCGGTCGCTGAAGGGCTTCCCGGGAACCGAGCCTGTCACCAACGAGGCCCTGCTCGAGCTCGATTGCGACATCCTCATCCCGGCCGCCAACGAGAACCAGATCCGTCAGAAAAACGCGCCGAACATCAAGGCGAAGATCATCGTCGAGGGCGCCAACGGCCCGACGACGCAGCGCGCCGACGAGGTCCTCAACGCGAAGAACATCCTCGTCGTCCCGGACATCCTCGCCAACGCCGGCGGCGTCACCGTGTCCTACTTCGAGTGGGTGCAGGACCGCGCCGGCTTCTTCTGGCGCGAGAGCGAGGTCAACGAGCGGCTCGAGGACATCATGGTCCAGTCGTTCCGGGACGTCGCGTCGATGGCCGAGAAGTACGGCGTGAGCTTCCGCATCGCGGCGTACATGCTGGGCATCTCCCGCGTCGCGCACGACACCATGGTGAGAGGCCTTTACGCCTAGACTCGCCCCAGGAGCGGGTTCGAGGCGGAGCACGAGAGAAACGTCATTCCGCTCCCTTCGGGAGAAGGGGTCGGGGTGAGCAACGTCCTGACGCGACTCGCGCCGGCGCTCCTTGCCTTCTCGACCGCCCTCCCGACCTCGCCTTCGCTCCTCGCGGCGACGCCGGACGACGTCGCCAGGATCGACCGGATGTTCGCCGAGACGTACCCGGCTTCCGGGCCGGGCGCGGCGGTCCTCGTCCTCGAGCGCGGGAAGACCGTCCTGCGCAAGGGATACGGCATGGCGGAGCTCGAGCTCGGCGTGCCGATCGCGCCGGACATGGTCTTCCGCGTCGGCTCCGTCACCAAGGAATTCACCGCTGCCTGCATCCTGAAGCTCGTCGAAGAAGGCCGCCTCTCGCTCGATGACCCGGTCTCGAATCTTCTGCCGGACTTTCCGACGGGGGGGCGGCGCGTCACGGTCGAGCAGCTCCTGACGCATACCTCGGGCCTCCGCAGCTACACCGACATGCCGTCCTGGGCCGGACACCGGCGGGAGGACTGGACGCTCTCCGAGCTCGAAGCCTTCTTTCGCGGCGAGCCCTTCGATTTCGAGCCGGGCACGCGGTGGCATTACGACAACTCGGGCTACGTCCTCCTCGGCGCGATCCTCGAGAAGGTCGCCGGCAAACCGTACGCGGACGTCGTCGCCGAGACGATCTTCCGCCCCCTCGGCATGAAGGACACCCGCTACGGGAGCGACGCGCCCATCGTCCCGGGCCGCGTCGCCGGCTACGTGAAGGGTCCGGGCGGCGTCCTCAACGCCCCGTTTCTCTCGATGACCCAGCCGTACGCCGCCGGCGCTCTCGTCTCGACCGTCGACGACCTGGCGCGCTGGCACGCCGGTCTCGACGCCGGCCGGGTCGTGTCGCCGGGGATCCTGCGGCGCCTGTGGACGCCGAAGGTCCTGCCCGACGGTACCGACACGCGCTACGGCTTCGGGTGGATTCTCTGGAACTATCGGGGACGCCGCGTCGTCGAGCACGGCGGGGGCATCAACGGCTTCCAGACCGCGAACCTCCGGCTCCCGGACGACGGGATCTACGTCGCGGTCCTTTCCAATTGCGGGGGCTGCGCCGACACGCGGGGGCTCGCGCTGCGCGCGGCGAGCCGCCTCGCCGGGGTCCCGCTCGACGAGCGGCCCGCGGCGTCGGTCGCGGCCGAACGGCTGGACCGCCTCGCCGGAACCTATCGGGACCCGGACGGGGACGACTGGATCGTGGCGCGCGACGGCGACCATCTGACGCTCGCTGCCGGGCCCGCGCGGGGCGAGGCCTGGGCCGCCTCGGAGACCGAGTTCTTCTTCCGCGACAGGGCCCGGACGCTCGTCTTTACCACCGACGCCGCCGGGCACGTCACCGGCGTGACGATCGACGACTTCGCCGGTCCGCCGACGCTCGCGCGCCGCGTCGACGCGGCTCCCTAGCGCAGAGTCACTTTCGGCCGAACCTCCGGGAGCTCCACGGCGAGCTTGCGCTCGAGCTCCTCGAGGGTCGCCTCCACGGGCTTCTTCCACGCCGGGTCGAGCAGCGAGACCGTCAGCCGCCGGCCGACCAGGCTGACCGGCTCGATCTTGCGGGAGAGCGGCTCGCCGACGATGCGCCCCCAGCGGACCTGGAGCCAGGCGAGCGCGCTGTCGCCCCGCGCCATCCGCCGCATCAGGCCGTCCGCCGCCGCGTCCAGCGTCGAAAAGGAGCTCTTCCGGCCCTTCACCGCCGGCCTCCGCCTTCCACCGGCGCGGGCCGGAGCGGCTTCTCTCCGGAAAGCACGCGGCGCACGTCCTCCACGACCATCCGCGCCATCTCGCGCCGCGTCTCGACGGTGGCGCTGCCGGCGTGGGGCATCAGGACGACGCGGTCGTCGTCGAGCAGGGCCGGCGTGATCGCCGGCTCGTTCTCGTAGACGTCGAGCGCGGCGCCCGCGATCGGCCCCTCGTCGAGCGCCCGCACGAGCGCGACCTCGTCCACGACCGGGCCCCGCGACGTGTTGATCAGGAAGCTGCCCGGCTTCATCTTCGCGAAAGTCTCCGCCTTGAACAGGCGCCACGTCTCGTACGTCAGCGGCACGTGCAGCGACACGACGTCGGCGCGCCGCAGCAGCTCGTCGAACGACACGCGGGGCGGGTCATCCGGATCGCCCTCGATGCGAGGGCTGCGGCCCGTGGCGATGACGCTGATTCCGAAGGACTTCGCCCGCCGGGCGACGGCGCGTCCGATGCGGCCCGGCCCGACGATCCCGAGAACCTTGCCCTTCAGGTCCCTGCCGAGCAGCAGGTCGGGCGCCCAGCCCGCGAATTTGCCGGTCCGCACGAGGCGGTCGCCCTCGACGATGCGCCGCGAGAGCGCCAGCAGGAGCCCGAGCGTCAGGTCGGCGGTGGCGTCCGTCAGCACGTTTGGCGTGTGCGTGACCCAGATGGAGCGCGCCGCCGCCGCGGCGCGGTCGATCTGGTTGACGCCGACGGAGTAGCTCGCGACGATCTTCAGGCGGTCGGCTGCCTGGATGACGTCGGCCGTGACCGGATCGTCCACGAGGCAGATCAGGGCGTCGACGCCGGGCACCTCCGCGGCCAGCTCCTTCTCGCTCGGAGCGTAGCCGAGGACGCGCACCTCGAAGTCGGGCTTCAGCGTGTCGAACGGTTCCGGCAGCTCGCGCGTCGCGAGCACGACTCCGCCGGTCACCGGCGGCCCTTCTGCAGCAGCCATCCCGCCAAAAATATCGCGGCTCCGACCCCGAGCACGGCGAGTTCCCGCCGCGCGTCCCCCCCGAACACCCCCACGAAGAAGGCGGCGCCCGCGACGACGAGACCCAGGAACTGCAGTGCCCGGCCGGCGGTGTACATCACTGGCCTCCCGCCGGCGGCTTCTCGAGCGAGGCGGCGATGCTCAGGATCCGGTCGCCCTGCTCGATGCGAAGGACGACGTCGAGCCCCGACGCGACCTGGCCGAAGACGGTGTAGCCGCCGTCCAGGTGCGGCTCGGGCGCCTGCGTCACGAACCACTGGCTGCCGCCCGTGTCGGGCCCGGACAGAGCCATCCCGAGCGTGCCCGTGGCATAGGGCTTTCCCGACAGCTCGTCGCGGATCTCGTAGCCGGGCCCGCCGTCGCCGGTGCCGGTCGGGTCGCCGTCCTGCACGACGAAGTTCGGCACGACCCGGTGGACGGGTGCGCCATCGAAATACTCCTTGCCGGCGAGCTTCAGGGCGTTCATGACCGTCAGCGGCGCGGCCTGCCCGTCGAGGCGGAGCGTGAAGACGCCGCGGGCGGTCTCGACCTTCAGGATCCAGCCGCGCCGAGCGTCGGCGATGAGGAGCGCGTAGTCGGACGCGGTCTTCCCGGTGTCGTAGATCCGCCATGGAAAGGCCGTCGCGTCGGCGTGAAACGTCTTGACGAGGCTCCGGCGGGCCAGGCGCGACACCAGAACCGACGGATGGCGGTACGCCGCCTCGACGACCGCCCGGGCCTCGGGCTGGCCGGGGCTCTTCTCGGCCAGACCGATCGCGGAGATCGGGACGTCCGGCGCCGGATCGCCGTACGACGCGACGACCATCTCGTGGGCGATCCCCAGGGACTGCGCGTCGCCCGAAAGGCCCAGCGCGTCGAGCGCGGCGGCGCGGACGCCGGCGTCCGGATCGGCGCGGAGCTTCTCGACGAGGGCGCGATTCCTCGCGGCCTCTTCCGGCGTCTTCAGGCCCTCGAGCAGCTTCAGCCGCACGACGACGGCGGGGTCGTCCACGAGACGCTCGCGGCGCGAGGCCGCGTCCGCCTCCGGCAGGAACGAGAGCGCCTCGGCCGCGGCGCCGCGCAGAAACGGATCCCGGGACGCGAGCGCGCCGTCGACGACGTCGTCGGCCCGCGCACCGAGGCCGCCCATCAGGGCCTGGAGCGCGACCTGCTGGCGCCGCTCGGCGCCGCCGGTCGCGACGTTCCAGAGCTTCCGGAAGGCCTCGCGATCTTCGACGTACCAGCGCAGGAGGCCGAGGGCGGGGACCGCGAGGTTCGGGTTGACGTCGCCCGAAAGCGTCACGAGGCGGGCCTTCCACTCGGGCGACGGCTTCGTTCCGGGGATCTTCTCGAGCAGGACCGCCATCGCGAGCATCGCGCTGATCCGTGCCGGCGTCGGTCCGCCGGCGACGGTCCCGGCGAGCGGCACCAGCGCTCCGCTGTCCCCGATCAGGCCCAGGGCTCGCGCGCAGAGCGCCGCGCTCTGCGGATCCGGATCCGCGAGGCACGCGGTCAGCACCCGCGCCGACGACGCCTGCGGCCGCCGCGCGAGCGCGTAGAGCGCGGCCCTCCGGACGGCCGGATCGGGGTCGCCCGCGTAGGGCAGAGCCGCGTCGGCCGCCGCTTCCGAAAAGCGCCACAGGCCTCCGAGGCACGCGACGCGCAGCGCCGGTGTTCCCGCTCCGCGCAGGACCGCCGCCAGGGATTCGGCGCCAGCCTTCGAGCCGATCATGCCGACGGCCCACGCCGCCCGCGCCGCGACCGCGGCGTCGCCGCCGGTCAGTCGCGCCGTCAGGGCCGACGTCAGGGCGTCTTCGCCGAGGATTCCCGCCGCGAAGGCCGCCTGCTCGCGAACGGCCGGCGCGGGATCCTCGAGCAGCGTCCGGAGCAGGGGGACCGCCCGCTCATCCCCGATCCGTCCCAGGGCCAGTGCGCCGCGCGCGCGAACGGACGGCTCGGACGACGCCGCGGCCGCGTCGAGGACGGCGTCGTCGAAAAACCGCCGGTCCTCCGCCGCGACGAGGGCGGGCTCGGCCTCCGCCAGCGAGGCGTACCGCCGCGGCACCCGCGCCGGCGTCGGCGAGACTGGCGCGGCCGGCGCGGGCGCGGGGGGCCCGCTCGAAACGCGGGGAGCCGCCGGCGCCGGGGCGGGCCGGGGCGCGCAAGCGCTCGCCGCCGCCAGGAACAGAGCGGCCCCGAGGGCCGCGACACCGCGCCGCGTCATCCGCCGCTCCCTCCGAAGAATGCGGCGGATTATAGGGCCGTCAGGCGCCGACGAGCAGCCGGTCCCCGAGGATGTGCGGCAGGCCGGCCTTGAAGATCTTGTCGCGGGCGCGGTCGGCCGGGTACGGCACGCGGTCGAAGTGAACGACGTTCTCCTCCGCGTCGTACAGCGCGTAGGCCGCGGCGGCGTTGCGGTCGCGGGGCTGGCCGATCGACCCGGGGTTGATCAGATAGCGCTGGCCTTTCTTGAGCACGTAGCGCACGCGGTCGCCCTCGATGAGCTCGACGAGGATGCCGTGCGGTTCGAGCGTGAAGACGCACGGGATGTGGCTGTGCCCGAAAAAGCAGACGGAGCCGTCGGACTCGCGAAAGTTCAGGTACGCGTCGTAGTCGGTGAAGATGTACGCGTCCTCGTCGCGCGGCGAACCGTGGCAGATCGTGAACGCGCCGCCGTCGGCCGACACGGGACCCGTGGGCAGGCCCTCGAGGAACTTCCGGTTGCGCGGCGTGAGCTTTTCCGTGGTCCAGCGCGCCGCCCGCAGGGCGACCGGGTTGAACAGGTCGCCGGATTCCATCCCGCAGACCACCTTGTCGTGGTTGCCGCGGATCATCAGCTTGGGCTTCTTGATCTCGCGGATGCGGTCGATGACCTGGTTCGGGTTGGCGCCGTAGCCGACGAAATCGCCGAGCACCACGACGCGGTCGAACCGCTTGCGGCGGACGCGGGAAAGGACCGCGGCCAGCGCGTCGTCGTTGGAATGGATGTCCGAGAGGATCAGGTAACGCATGCCGGGCGCGGGCTCCCCTTCCCTTACAACGGAATTCGTTCGAAGTCGTCGAGGGCGACGAGCACCCGATCCACGGCTTGCTCGACCGCCTCGCAGCCTTCGAGGCGCACGGCCACGGGAGCCATTCTATAGAACGGGGCGCGCGCGGCGTAGAGGCCCGCGAGCTGCTCCTCGCTGACGAAGAGAGGACGGTCCGTCTTGCCCTTCAGACGGGATCTGACCGTGTCGAGCGTCACGTCGAGAAAGACGGCCGTGCCGAGGCCGGCGATCGTGCGCCGGTTCGCCTCGCCGGCGTAGGCGCCGCCGCCCGCCGCCACGACCGCCGCCGGGAGAGCCGCCGTCGCCGCCAGAAGCTCGCTTTCGAGCGCGCGGAAGGCGGGCTCGCCCGCCGTCTCGAAGAGCGCCCGCACCGTCCGACCCGACTTCTTCTCGATCTCTTCGTCCAGGTCCACGAACGGCAGCGCGAGCCTCTCGGCCAGCCGGCGGCCGAGCGTCGTCTTCCCCGCCGCCATGAACCCGACGAGGTAGAGCCGGCGCCGCGGACCGTGCCGGCGCGCGAGGTCGAGCGCGGCGCGGGCATTTTCCTCGATCCGCCCCCCCGCGTAGAGGCCGCCGACCATCGCCGCGGCGTCGGCGCCCGCGGCCCAGACCGCGTCCAGGCGATCCACCGTGATGCCGCCGATCGCGACGAGCGGCCGACTCTTGACCGCCGCCGCCCGCGCCAGCGCGTCGAGCCCCCGCGCCGGCCGCATCGTCTTGGTGGCGCTCGCGAACACGGGACCGAAGGCGACGTAATCCGGCGCGGGGTCGGCGAAGGCCCGCCGGGCCGCCTCGAGATCGTGGGTCGAGACCCCGATCGCCGCCGCCGGCCCGAGGAGGCGCCGCGCCTCGGCTGCCGGGAGATCCTCTTCGCCGAGATGAACGCCGGCGCCCGAGAGCTTCGCCACGTCCACGCGGTCGTTGACGAAGAACGCCGCGCCGAGCGCGCGGGCGCGGGCGCCGATCGTGTCGGCGGCGGCGAGGAGACGACGGTCGGCGAGCGCTTTCTCGCGCAACTGCACGGCGCGGACGCCCACGGCGAAGAGCCGGTCCGCCAGCACCTCCGGCTCGGCGACGCCGCTCGACGGATCCGTGAGGGCGTAGACGCGAGGCAACCGGAGCGACACGGCGCGGCCGCCTCAGCCCTTCTCGGCCAGCCGCTCCATGAAGCGCGTCGACAGGCGGCCCGCGACGAAGTCGGGATCGTCCAGGATCCTCCGGTGCAGCGGGAGCGACGTTTTCACGCCCTCGATGACGAAGAAGTCGAGCGCGCGCCGTCCGCGCGAAATCGCCTCCTGCCGGTCTCGGCCCCACACGATGAGCTTGGCGATGAGCGAATCGTAGTACGGCGGAACCAGGTATCCCTGGTACGCGGCGGTGTCGAGGCGAACCCCGAGGCCGCCCGGCGGGTGAAACGTCGAGATCCGGCCGGGCGAGGGCGCGAACGTGACGGGATCCTCGGCGTTGACCCGGAATTCGATCGCGTGGCCGCGCGGCGCCATGTCGCGGTCGAGGAAGGACAGCGGCTCGCCCGCGGCGACGGCGATCTGTTCCTTGACGAGATCGAGCGCCGTGACCTCTTCCGTGATCGGGTGCTCGACCTGGAGGCGCGTGTTCATCTCCATGAAGTAGAAGCGCCCGTCGGCGTCGAGGAGAAACTCGACGGTGCCGGCGTTGACGTAGCCCACGGCCCGGGCGGCCGTGATCGCGGCCTCGCCCATGCGCTGGCGCAAGGACTCGTCGAGCACGGTCGACGGCGCCTCCTCGATCAGCTTCTGGTGGCGCCGCTGGATGGAGCACTCGCGCTCGCCGAGGTGCCGGAGGTTGCCGCGGCCGTCGCCGAAGATCTGAAACTCGATGTGCCGCGGCTCTTCGAGGTATTTCTCGAGATAGACCTCCGCGTTGCCGAAGGCCTTCTCCGCCTCGGCGCGCGCGGTCTCGTAGGCGGCCGCCAGGTCCCGCTCGTCCCGGGCCACGCGCATGCCCCGCCCACCGCCGCCCGCCGAGGCCTTGAGGATGACCGGATAGCCGGCCTTGTCCGCGAACGCGAGCGCGTCATCGACGGATTCGAGCGGGCCCGGCGAGCCGGGAACCGTCGGAACGCCGGCCGCCGCGACGGTGCGCCGGGCGAGCGACTTATCGCCCATCTTTCGGATCGCGTCGGGCGAGGGCCCGATGAAGGCGATGTGGCAATCCTGCAGGATCTCGGCGAAGTAGGCGTTCTCCGACAGGAACCCGTAGCCGGGGTGGATCGCGTCGGCCTCGGTGATCTCCGCGGCCGAGACGATGGCCGAGATGTTGAGGTAGGAAGCGGCCGATGGATACGGCCCGACGCAGACATCTTCGTCCGCGTACCGGACGTGCAGCGCGTCGCGGTCGGCCTCGCTGTAGATGGCGACCGTGCGGATGCCGAGCTCTCGGCACGCGGAGATGATCCGCAGCGCGATCTCGCCGCGGTTCGCGATCAGGATCTTCTTGAACATGCGGGCTCGGGCCGTCCGCCGGCGGCCGTTCGCGCGATCAGGCCGCGAGCCGGATGGCGAAGAGTTTCTCGCCGTACTCGACGGGCTGTCCGTTGCGCGGGTAGACGGCCACGACCTCTCCCTCGACGTCGGACTCGATCTCGTTCATCAACTTCATCGACTCGATGATGCAGAGGATCTTCCCCTTGCCGACCCGAGCGCCGACCTCGGCGAACGGGTCCGCCTCGGGCGAAGCCGAGCGGTAGAAGGTCCCGACGATTGGCGAGGTGATGACGTGGACGTTGCGATCCTCGCTCGCCGCCTCCGCCGCGGCGATCGGCGCGGCAGGCGCCGGGCTCGCGTGACCGGGGAGCCCGGCCGGGGCCGCGAACGCCGGTACGGGATGCGTTTCGACGACCGCCGGGCGGCGCCCTTCGATGCGCAGGCGGAACCCGGAGCGCTCGATCTCGAGGCCCCCGAGGCCGCGGTCGGTCACCAGGTCGACGAGCTCCCGGATTTCTTTGAGCGAAAACATCGCCTACAACAGCTCCTTTTCCAGCATCGCCGCGGCCTTGCGCAGCTCGAATCGGCCGCGGCCGAAGTTCCCATCCCGGGCGAGAAGGAGGAGCAGATAATACTCCTCGGTCACCCGGCACAGGAGGGCCGCCGACCGGTCGGAGGCGACCGTCAGCTCGCGCACCGCGGCGTGATCGGCGAGCGCGCGGGCGACGTTGGCGGCCTTGATCACGGCGCCCGCCTCCGCCGCCAGCGAATCCATCGGAAGGCCCTCGGCACTGACGTAGGAATCGATGGCGATGCCGTCGAGCCCGACGAGGGAGACGGCGCGCGTTCCTTCCACGCGCTCGGCGATTCGGCGCAGGCTGTCCTGGAAGACGTTCATCGGCTCCCGGATGATGTCACGGACGGGGGTTCCGGATCACCCGGCCTGAACGAGCGAGAGCCACTGCTTCAAGGCCCGGATCCGGGAAAGCCGCCGCTCGAGCCCCACGTCCGGCGCCGCCGCGGCGGGCGTCGTGGCCGCGGGAAGGAGCCTCGCCTCCGCGTCGCGGCGCAGCCGCTTCAACTCTTCGTCGAAGGGATGCCGCGTCACGAGGTCGTCGTAGATCTGGAGCGCCTCGGCGTAGTGACCCTGCGCGTAGTAGAGATCGGCGAGAGCGCGACCGGTGGGCCTCACGGGCTCCGCGGCCGGCGCGGGGGTCTCCTCGGGAACCACAGCGGTCGGAGGCGGCGGCGTCGGCAGCGCGACGGCAATCGGCGCCGGCTCCGGCGTCGCGGGGGCCAGGTCTTCGCGAAGGCTCGGCGGCTCGGGCGCCGGTGCCCCGAGGGGGCCGGGCGCGCCGACCGACGGCGCCACGAAGATCGGGGGCGGCGGCGGCGCGGCCGCCTCGACCGGCGAGACGGCCGCGGACCGCGGCGAGACTTCCGGGATTTCCGCCAGCCCGCCCGGCGGCCGCAGAGGCGGCGCCGGAGGCGCCAGCGAGACGTCGCGCGTGGGAACGTACGGAAAGGGATCCTCCGACTTCAGGCCGCCCGAGTCCTCGGCGGGCTCGAACGGGAGCGACGTCAACTCGAAGGCGTCGGCGAGCGGCGGGGCCGCCTCGGAGCCCGGCATCTTGGGCAGCACGCGGCGGCGGCTCTTGTCGGTCTCCTGGAACTTGGGCGGCGGCGGCGGCTCGGCGGCTTTCCGCGGGGGCGCGATGGGCTTGGGCGCGACGAGCGGCTCGAGCTTCGCGATGATTTCGTCGACCTTGCGGTCGCCGGAAATCGCGCGGTAGAGCTTGTACTTCTTGAGCGCCTCGAGGTTGTCGTTGCGCCCGAAATGGATGTCCGCGAGCGACTTCGCCGCGACGAGATTCGCAGGGTCGGAAACCAGGACTTTGGTGAACGTCGCGATGGCGTCGGTGGCCATGTTCGCCTCGGTGTACGCCCGACCGAGGGCGACCTGCGCCGCCACGTAGCCCGGGTGCGCGAGCAGACCCTTCTGCAGGGCCGACAGCGCGTCCTTGATGCGGCCGACCTTCCGGTACTCGTCCGCCAGGGACACGAACAGGCGCGACCCGGGGTCGAGGTCGAGCCTCCTCTCGAGGTCGCGGATTCGCGCTTCGGCGGCCGGGTCAGCCATGCTGCTCGAAGACGCCGCCCCTCCCTCGCCGGGAGGGGCGGCAATTTGCTGTTACGGAGCCGGGACGACGCAGGGGAGCAGGTACTGGAACGCCCCGGTCGCGACGGCGCTGCACTGCGTGTCCGTGTTCGTCACGGTGACGTCGACCGTCGCGGCAACCTGCGGCGTGCCGGCGCCCGCGCCGCCGGTGCACGTGGGCGGGGCGGCCGCCGTCGGCGGCACGGTCACGTTGATGTCGGTCGACGAGACGGAGTTGACGAACGCCGTGGCCGTGCCGAACTTGACCTGGGTGCTGCTCAACGCCGGCGGGAACAGCGTTCCGGTGATGTCCGCCGGGATGCCGCCGGTGCCGCCGTTCGGGCACGGCGCTCCGGACGGGCAGGAGTTCACCGGGCTCACGCCGGCAATCGTCGGCTTGAGCGCGTGGTAGGTGAACGAGCCCTGCGAGTCGCTGTCGCCCGTGTCGATGTTCGTCACGGAGATCGGCCCGGTGATGTCCGCGCAGCCCGAGGCGACCGCGGGACCCGGGATCACGACGACTTCGGTCGCCGAGACGCTCTGGACGAGCGCGGCCCAACCGGCGAGCGAGACGGCCACGGGCGCCGAGAAGCCCTGACCGAAGATCGTCACCGCCGCGTACGGTCCCCCGAGCGGCTGGAAGTTGTTGTTCCACGACGTGATCTTGACCTTCGTCGTGTACTGGTAGTTCACCGAAGCGTTCGACACCAGGCCCGAGTCGATGTTCTTGACCGTGACCGCAACCGACGCGTTGAGGTTGGCGGAGCCGGCGCCGGAGGCGGGCGGCGAGAGAGCGACGACCTGGTTGTAGGACACGGAGACGACGGAGGCCTCGACCGTGCCGAAGAACACCTGGACGCCGGTCGAGGAGAAGCCCGAACCGACGATGGTCACGCGCGTGTTGCCCTCGTTGGAGCCGGACGACGGCAGCAGCGCCGTCACCGTGGGCGTCCCCTGGGTCACGCTGCCGTAAGTGAAGCAGCTCGGCAGCGAGAGCGTCACCGGGGTCGGCAGGTTGGTCCCCAGGATCAGGGAAATCGCCGCGGGAACGCTCGGCGAACCGATCTCCGTGAAGCCCGGCGTCGACACGGTGATGGCCGTGCTCGTCACGTTCGTGACGACGCCGTCCTTCGCCACGCCGTTGGCCGTGAAAGTCACGCGGGTCGTGCTCGGCGAGCCGAAGAAGCGGCCGCCGTTCAACGTCAGCGCGGTGCCCCCTTCCTTCGGCCCGAAGCTCGGGTTGCAGAAGGACACGAAGGGCAGCGTGCTCGAATCCGGCTGGAAGTTGACGGTCAGGTTGCCCGAATTGGTCTTGCCCTGGATCGTCGCGGTGCCCTTGACCTTCGCGGAACCGGCGCCGGGGCCGCAGAGGGCCGTCGTCGCCGAGCCGTTGGTCGTGACGACAGAGACCAGGCCGAGACCGTTCTGCCCGAAGGCGCCGAAGTCCGTCGTGAAATTGACGGTGGTGCCGTCGGGGACGGCCGCGCCGTTCAGGGTGACGATCGCCTCGATGAGCGTGCAGGTACCCGCCTTCGGGTTCGCGTCGGTGGTGACGAGCTGCACCGAGACCGCGCTCGACGTCACTCCCCCACCTGTTCCAGGCTTGGGTGCCGTCGGCGAGTCCGCCGCGCAGGCGTGGATGCCCACCACGGCGGCGGCGAGGATCAGTGCGATGGCTATCCGGCGCATGGGAGCCCCCTTACCTTGCCGCTCTCGCGGGCGCGGACGCGACGTATTCGAAGATCAGGATGCCGCTCGCGGTCTCGCTCTGAACGCGCTTTCCCGAAACCGTCTGCCCGTAGAACGTGATGTCGAACGCGGTGTCGATCTCCGGCCGGCCCGTCTGGCGGTCGATGCCGCCGTTGAACGGCAGAAGCTGGTCGAACGGCGATTGCTGCACGGCCGTGGCGTACATGACCGGGAAATCCGTCAGCGTCACCGTGCCTTCGTGCGGCAGCAGGACCCCGCAGGCGAACGTCTGCATGGGCGGCACGGTCGTTCCCCCGTCGGTCCGCCGGTACACCACGGTGTACTGGTTGACCTGCACGTCCGAGAACCCCTGCGTGTCGACCGACGTGGGGTCCTTGGCGTGCGACGCCAGCGTCATCGTCGAGATCTGCACGGGCGCGACGTTCGCGATGTTGATGATGCCCGGCTGAGCGTCGATGTTCACCGTGACGAAGACGGGAGACTCCGTCGTCCCCTGCTTGTTGGTACATCCGCTGGCCAGCACGAGGGCCGCCAGCGCCGTCAACCCGGCAACGAGTGTTTTTCTCATGAGACCTTCTCCCTTACGACCGGAGGATCCGAGGCGTGATGAAGATGAGCAGTTCGTCGTGCTTCTCGGTCCGGGTCTTGTTCTTGAACAGGTTCCCGAGGACCGGGATCTTCCAGAGTCCGGGGATCATGTTGTACTGATCCTGGTCGTTGATCTGGAAGATGCCGCCGATGACCGTGGTCCCGCCGTCCTTCACGAGAACCTGGCCGCGGTATTCACGAATCGTCAGCGGCACGTTCTGACCGAGCGACAGATTCAGGGCGACCGCCGGCTCGCGCTTGGTGACGTTGACCGTCAGCAGGATCGTGCCCTCCGCGGTGATCTGCGGGGTCACGTCGAGCTTCAGCGTCGCGTCGACGTAGATGACCGTCGTCGTGTTGTTGACGGTCGTCTGGACCGGGATCTGCACGCCCGACTGGATCAGGGCCGGGGTATTGGTCAGCGACGTGACCTTGGGCGACGAGATGATCTTGAGCAGGCCCTGGTTCTCGGCCGCCGTCAGGGCCATGTCGAGGTTGAACGTGTTGAGGATGTTCCCGAGGACGAGCGACGCCACCGTCGGGCCGTTGCCGAGGCCGACGTTCAGACCGCCCGCGATGCTGTTCGGGAAGATCAGGTTCGTGGTGTTGCCGGTCTCGTTGGTGGCCTTGCCCTGGACCTGCCAGTTGATGCCGAGGCTGCGGCCCAGGCTCTTCGTGGTCTCGACGATGCGCGACTCGATGACGACCTGCGGCGTCGCGGTGTCGAGGTTTTCGATGAGCTGGAGGACCGCCGGCAGGTAGGTCGGCGTCTCACGGATGATCAGCGTGTTCGTCCGCTGGTCGACGACGATCGCGCCGCGCTTGGACATCACGCTCTGCAGCACGGGGACGATTTCGGAAGCCTTCGAATACGAGAGCTTCTTGATCACGGTGCGCGTCGGCTCGGCGGCCTGGCGAGCCTCGGCGAGGCGGGCGCGGTCTCCCTCCTCGGCCTGCAGCTTCGAGGTCGTGGCGATGCGCATGATGTTGTTCTCGAGCACGTACCCGAGGCTGTTCTGCTTCAGGATGAGGTCGAGGGCCTGGTCCCAGGGCACGTCCTCGAGCTGCACCGTCACCGTGCCGCGGACGTCCGGGTCGATGACGATGTTCAGGCCCGTCAACTGCGAGATCGTCCGGAAGACGTCCTTGATGTCGGCGTCCTTCAGGTCGAGCGAGATCGGCTCTCCCGTGAACTGACTCTGCGCTTCCGAGATGGTCCGCGAGCGGTACTGCGCGCCGCCTCCCGGAGGAGCCGACGCCTGTTCCTGATCGAGCTGAGCGGCCGCGGCTTCGAAGAGCGCATCGCCACGGAGCGAGCCAGGCTTCGCGGCTTTCGGCGCCGGGGCGGGCGGCGTGGCCGGGGGCGGCGCCTGGGCCGCCTTCACCGAAGCGGCCGGTGCGGGAGCCGGACCCGGCGGGTTCGCCGCCGGAACCGCCGCGACGGGCTCGGACTTTGGCGTCGCCGCCTGAGGCGCCGCCGCCTGGGTCGGCGCGGGCGGCTCGGCCCTGGGCGCCGCCGCTACGGGAGCCGGGACCGGGGCCGCCGGCGCTTCGACCGGGGCCGCAGCCGCGGTTTCGACCGGGGCCGCCGCGGGGTTCATCTCGACCGTCGCCGGTGCGGGCTTCTCTTCGACGGGCGCCGGCTTTTCCGCGATCCTCGTCACCGACGGCGCCGGGGCCGGCTCGCCGTGCGCCGCGGGCGCCGGCTCGAGCGCGGCCGGCGTGGGCTCGACGGCGGGCGCCGCGGCGACGTGCGCGCTCTCGACGGGCGCGGCCGAAGGCGTCTGACCGACGACGACCGCGAGGCGCTCGCCGTCCGGCAGGAGTGCGTGCGGCATCGGGCGCGCGAGGTCGACGACGACGCGCGTCACGTATTCCGGACTGGTCTGGAACTGGGAGATCCGGACGCGGGAGACGACATCGTCCTTGACGACGATCGTCCGCAGCTTGACTTCGTTT
>Ga0335070_10000812_pt1 | contig 35807 bp, 25 predicted proteins | sample Lox_Sample_13_FD_206722 | JGI IMG/M metagenome (GOLD analysis project Ga0335070, IMG submission 206722) | Soil microbial communities from Loxahatchee National Wildlife Refuge, Florida, United States - Lox_Sample_1.3 | ecosystem: Environmental > Terrestrial > Soil > Wetlands | place: USA... | reverse complement strand
GGCTGGAGTGGGTGTGGCTTAGCCCACCATCCTCTTTCATGGAGAAAAACTGCCTGGCCGATTTTTCCCAATTCGCCTACCAATCTTGGGACAAACACCGTTCTCATTTCTTATTTACGCGCTTCGCGGAAACGTGTATAATAATGGTGTTGAGTATCTCCCTCTGTGGAGGGGGATTTAAAAACGGATCGATCACCCTTTGAACGATTGAAATAGTCGAAAGTTTGTGTTGGTTCCATGCCTGCCGTACGCCGGGGATGGTCGCCGTTTCGTCGGATGGGGGAAATCGAGTCGGGTCTGTGTTATTCTGAAGAGAGGATCAAATGAATATCTACGTAGGCAATCTGTCGTTCCAGGCGGGCGAGGACGAAATCCGGCAGGCATTCGCGGCGTACGGTACAGTGGCGTCGGTCGCGATTATCAAGGATAAGTTCACCGGCGAATCCCGCGGTTTCGCGTTCGTGGAAATGCCCAACCAGGCCGAGGGCCAGGCCGCCATCCAGGGAATGAATGGCAAAGAGCTGCGCGGCCGGTCCCTGACCGTGAACGAAGCCCGCCCGCGCACCGAAGGCAGTGGAGGCGGCGGCCGGGGTGGGTTTGGCGGCGGTGGTGGTTATGGCGACCGGCGGGGCGGCGGCGGTGGTACTGGCCGCGGCGGTGGTCGGGGCGGCAACGACCGCAACCGGGGTGGTGGCGGCGGTCACCGCGACTGGTAACCTGAATAGAAATCGAAAAGATCCCTGCCGAAATAGGCAGGGATCTTTCATCGTTGGAATTCACCCCTCGTTTCTGTTCTGACCAGCAGATACCAGTTCGAGGCCTGGTTGTGCAGATGGCTTGGCCAGACCTGGGCCAGATGAAAAAAGGAGCCAAAGGCTTCGCTCATCGTCTCTGCCGTCAGGCCAATCCCAAAGTGCCCGGGAATCATCCCCCAAATCAAAAATTGGCTCCCTGGATGGGTCAGGCGAGCCAACTCGCCAGCACACCGTTGTCTGGCAACTGCACCCAGACTGTGCAGGCAGCCGACATCCAGAATGACGTCAAAGGATTCATCTAAAAAACTCAAATCGGTCACATCATGGACGAAAAAGGCCAGGTTTTCCAGAGTTTGTCCGGCTTTGCTTCGCGCCAACTCGATCGCCCGGGGCGAAAAATCGATCCCCACCACGGAAAACCCCCTTTTCGCCAGGTAAATCGCGTGGGTACCCGTGCCGCAGCCCAGGTCCAGCAATCGTCCGCCTGGCCTGGATCCCAGTTCCAACACCGGGTCAGGAATGCTGCCGTCATCCCACCCTGGCTGCGAGAAACGATAGGCCAGGTCGTAAAATGTTTGCCCCAGAATCGCCATACAAGCCTCCGTTGAACTGTTTGAACCAGTATAGCGATCCATTATGAAAAAATAGTGACAGGAAATGGGAAAGACTTTGAAAGGTAGGTAGTACTCGCGTGCTTGACAAAGACTCCTCCCGCTGATATGGTTAGAGCATCATGACAGCTCTCAACGTCCTCCTGGTCGAAGATAACGCTGCCCTGCGGCGGGCGATGAAGGCCGGGCTGGAGAAAACAGGCCAGGTCCGGGTGGTTGAGGAGTGTGCCAGCGGCGAGGAAGCGCTGGCCCTTTTCCTGGATCTATCCAGCGGCCTTCTGGCTGTGCTGATGGACGTGGCCCTGGCGGGCGCGCTCAACGGCATCCAGGCCGCGGTTTGTTTGCGTCGCGAATACCCGCGCCTGCCCGTGGTGTTCTACACCATCCAGGACGACGACGCGTACTACCGCGATTTTCTCCGTTCGGGGATCCTCAGCCACTATGCCTACGTGCGCAAGAGCAACTATTTGCTGCCCGAGAGCGTCCTCCCGCTGTTGCGCGATGCCGCTGCCGGGCGCAGCTTTATCGATCCAGAGATCGAATCGCGGGTCCAGGAGGTGCGCCATAAGGACGCCAACGACCCCCTGGTCCTGCTCGAGCCCAACGAGCAAGCCGTGGTAGCCCTGCTCGCCCAGGGCCTGACCAACGAGCAGATCGCTGCCCGCCTGGGCTACCGCGACGCGCGCGCTGTCAGCCGGACCAACGGCCAGATCTACACCGCCTGGAACCTGGACAATTCCACGACAGATGAGAAAGTCGCCCGCACCCGCGCTGTGCTGATCTACCACCGCCGTCAGTTGCTCGTCTGGGATGAAAACGGCATCCCCTGCGCCACCGACTCCCTGGGCCGCTGGACGCCTATAGGCACATAGTTGCTAAGTGAATGGGGTGCCTGGCCACTAGGTCGACCATGTGCCCAATCGAGCAGGCAACGAAGCAACATAGTAATTTCTCACTGTTCTCGGTTCTCGCTTAACCCATGTCCCTTTCTCCTCTCCTCGACTGGTACATTCTGACAGTCTCCTTTTTCAACACCATCTCCCTCTTCTGGCTGGGGCTGATGATACTGTTGAACGGGAACCGCCGCTCGGTGGGGACTTGGCTGACCGGGTGGGGCCTGCTGCTGGCGGCGCTCTTTTTCACCAGCCACACCGCTATCCTCGGCCGCGGGTTGGACATCGTTGGGTATGGGATGGATTTCTGGTGGACGGCGAGCTGGGTCCCGGCGCTCACCGCGCCGCTGGCCTGGTATGGGGCCATGCTGTGGTATGCCGGGTTCCGTTTCGACCAGCCGCACCGCCACCGTCCCTGGCTGCTGGGCGTCCTGGGGCTGTTCGCGGCGCTCGTCTTCCTGCTGATCTTCGCCAACCCGCTGCCTGATTACACCTCTGTCGCCGGGCGGTTTTTCGTCGCCACCCCTTCAATCGCCGGTGTGCCCCTTTTGATCCTGGCCTATTTGATCTACTCGCTGGCCTGCTATCTGCTGCCCCTCGACCTGTTCCTGCGCCGCTCGGCTCCCCGTGAGGCTGCCGCGCGAGAAGGCTCACTCCCAAACGACCCCCGCGAGCTGGCGCGCCCCTGGCTGGTCGTGGCCTCTCTCTTCCTCCTCCTGGCGGGTTTCGTGCTGGCCTGGACGGCGTTCTGGGCAGTCCGGGCCGATCCGTCGCTCTCGTTGAGCCAGCCGGCGGCGGCCGCGCAGGTCAAAATCCTGGACCTGACGGTCGCATCCCTGGTTGCCCTGGCGATCACCGTGCTGGGCCGGGCCATTGTGGCTTACGAGGTCTTTACCGGACGGCCGCTGCCGCGGGTCGGTTTCTTCCGTCACTGGCGGAGCACCGTCCTCCTCGCCGCGGGGTATGGGGCGCTGGCCGCCGGGGCGATTGTCATCCAGCTTCGCCCGTTGTACAGCCTGATGCTTTCCACCGCGCTGATGACCTTCTTTTACGCGCTCTTTAGCTGGCGGAATTTTGCCGAGCGCGAGGATTTCATGAACCGGCTGCGGCCGTTCGTCGCCAGCCAGGACCTCTACGACCAGATCGTCCACCCGGGATCCACCGCCGGCGCTGAAGGCGAGCGGGCGACCACGCCCCAGGCTCTGTTTGAGAACCTCTGCGGGGATGTGTTGGATGTGCGCTCGGCCTGGCTGGTCCCGGGCGGCGCACTGGCCACGCTCGCCGGGCCGCCACTCGTCTTCAACCCCCCGGACAGCACGGTTCATCAGGCCATCCTGCTCACGGCTGCGGCGCTCGAGGCTCGCTTCCAGGATCCCGTACTGCGCTGCCTGGCCGTCCAGGACCTCTTTCCCGGCGAGACCGTCTGGGCGGTCGCCTTGTGGAACGACCGGCGTTTCGGCGGAGCGCTCCTGCTCTCTCCGAAATGGGACCGCAGCCCCTTCACCGAAGAGGAGATCGAGATCGCCCAGGCCGGCGGGGAACGCCTGCTGGATGTGCTCGCCGGGGTCGAGATGGCTCGCCTGGCCATGGACCTTCTCCGCCAGCGGATCGCCCAGGTGCGCGTTTTAGAAGGCCAGGGGAGGCGCGTCCTCCACGACGAAGTGCTCCCCGAGCTGCATACCGCGATCCTCTACCTCTCCGGCCAGGAGCAGACGCCGGAAATCCGCCAGGCGGTGGAGACCCTTTCCAGGGCTCACCGGCGCATTTCAAACCTCATGCGGGATATCCCTTCTTCGGTTCCGGCTCGCCTGGCCCAGGGCGGGCTGGTTCCCGCCCTGCAGAGCCTGCTGGCGAGTGATTTCCAGCGTGATTTTGACGGTGTGGCCTGGCAGCTCGAGCCAGCCGCCGCGGAGGCCGCAAACCGGATGCCGCTGTTCGCGGCTGAGGTGGTGTTCTTCGCCGCTCGCGAGCTGGTGCGCAACGCGGCCCGCCATGCTCGCGGGCCTGACCACCGCCGGCTGGACCTGCTGATTTCTTTAGCCAGCCTGCCGCATCAGGCTGGCCTGGCGCTGGCGGTCGAAGATAACGGGGTTGGGTTGAAATCGGGTTTCGAGGATCGACGCGACCGTGGCCCCGCCCAGGGGAACGCCGCGGACTCGCCTGTGCCTGCGCCTGTTGTGCATTCCAAGGTGCAGGAGGGAAACGGCCTCCGTTTCCACAGCGCCATGCTGGCCGCGGTCGGCGCCAGCCTTGAGATCGGGCCCTGCCCGGCGGGAGGGGTGCGCGCGGTGATCCGTATGGCCGCCCCATCGCCCGGGACGCGCTGACTATTTCTCCTGTTTTTCTTGCTGAATTTTCACAAAGGCCTTCACCACGGCCGGGTCAAAAAGTTTCCCTGCCTGGTCGGTGAGATAGACCAGAGCCTGTTCCTCGGACCAGGCACGCCGGAAGGGCCTCTCGGAACAAAGCGCGTCCCATACGTCAATTACGGCAAAGATCCGTGCGGAAAGCGGGATGCTGTCCCCTTTCAATCCCGCCGGATAGCCGCTCCCATCCCATTTCTCGTGATGGTACACCGGAATTTCGAGCGCCGGGCGCAAGTCCACGATCTGTTCCAGCATCTTGCGGGCTTCCAGCGGATGGCGGCGCACGATCTCCCATTCCTCCTCGGACAGCGGCCCGGGCTTGAAGAGGATCTCGTCCGGAATCGCTATTTTGCCGATGTCGTGGAGGAGCACGCCGCGCTGAATGTGCACCAGATCATCGCGGTCAATGCCCAACCGTTCCGCCAGGCGCAGAGTCAGTCCAGCCAGCGCCCGTGCATGGCCAGCCTGCTCGTGGTCGTGAATCTCCATCACCCGCGAGAGGGCTTCAATGGCGCCTTCTGAGGCCAGCCTCAAGCGAGCGTTTGACCGCTGAAGCTGCTCGAACAACTCGGCGGTTTCGATCGCAATTGCAGCCTGTGTGCCCAGTGCATTCAAGAAATCAATAAAATCCGGGTTCTGCTCGACTTTCTCGCTGTGGAACAACTGCAGGACCCCCTTGATTTTTCCCTTGGCGATCAAGGGTATGCCGATGTAGGTCACGAACCCGGCCATGCGCATTTTATCCCGAAAGACTTTATCCAGCAGCTCCGGATCGGTGGTAAATTCCAGCTCGCGAGTCACCGCGATCCGCCCGGCGCTGCTCTGTCCCAGGCGCAGGCGGGTACCGGTAAATTCGGGATAATTCACTCCTCGAAAGACGGAGGTCTTCAGGGTATGCAGGTGCGGGTCATAGAGCATCACGCCCGCGGCATCGATGTGTAACTGCGAGGTAATCTGGGTGATGAGGATGTTCAGAGTCAGGTGCAGATCCAGGCTGGCGGAAATCGCCTGGTCGATGGCGCGGAGCGCCGTCATGCGCTGGAGATGGATGGCGGTTTGTTCGTGGAGGCTGGCCCGGTAAATGGCGTTCGCGGCGGTCTGGCCCATCTCCAGCAGGATGTCCATCTCTTCCTGGCGGACGGGAGTTCGGCGAGCAAACCACAGGTTGCCCATTACCTGTTTCTCTCCAATCAGGGGGATGCAGCCAAGCGCCTTGAAATCCATCACCACCCCGTAGTTGGTCACATCAGCTTTTTCCTGGATAAGGTTATCAAGATAGGGCTGGTCGCGGAGCTGGAGAAGAATCTCGACCGAGGTGAAATTGCGCAGTTCCTGGCCCGTCCAACCAGCCCACGCTCCACGGGCCAGCTTCATCACCAGATTCTGCATGCGCTCGTCGAAGATCACCACTCCGGAAGCATCGCTGTGGAGCGCCGCCTGGAACTGGTCCAGGATCACCGGGTAAATCTCATCGTAGGTCAGGGCGTCGCGTAAGGCGGTGGTCAAGCTGGCCACCGCTTCCAATTCAGTGATCTGCTGCTTGCGCTCGCGGATATCCACCACTATCGAGAGCAGGCAGGGAATGCCGCCATATTGGACGATGGTGAAAGTAGCCAACCCAAAAATCAGTTGCCCATCCTTCGCGCGCAGCAAAACTTCCTGGTTCCTGATTTCCTTTCCCTCTTGCAAGGACTGAATGAGCTGCTCGCGATGCTCCGGCTGAGCCCACAGGTTAATCTCCAGGGGGGACCGGCTGAGCACCTCTTCTCGCTCGTAGCCAAGCAGAGAAACAAACCCATCGTTGACCACCAGGAAACGCCCATCCACCAGGGACCCGATGGCGATCGAGACGGGGCTGGAATATATCAGCTTGGTAAGCGTATCCTCGATCGAGAAACGGTCACTGATATCGCGGACAACGCCTTCCACGGCCAGAAAGTTCCCTTCTGCGTCGTATTCCATATGGACGTGCTGCTCGGTGAGGATGACCCGGCCATCTTTATGGATCCAGCGCATCTGGAAATAAGGGGGTACAGGCTTGCCCAGCAGCAGGTTTTCGAGGATCGGACGGTCATCGAGATGGGCAATCTGAAGAACTTTGCCAGGATGCTGGTAAAAATCCTCGGGGAGATAGCCGAGCAGCCCTTCGACGGAAGGGCTCACGTATTCATACCTGCGCTCGGGTTGAAATACAAACCGGAAGAGGACATCCGGGGATTGTTCCACCATCCTGCGGAACTTCCCCATGTGCGGTTTGGAACGTCCCTCCCGCAGCCGGTGGATTTTCACGGTTCTCGATTCTCTTTGTTCTCCGTCCAATCCGTGTCCTGGATCTAAATATTGATACTGTGACCTTCGGCGTCGTGAGCCGCTTCCATCAGGGCTTCACTGAGGGTGGGGTGAGCGTGCACGTTGCGGGCGATCTCGTTCGGGGTCAGCTCCATCTCCTGGGCGAGGGTCAGCTCGGGGAGTAACTCCGATACTTCGGGGCCGATCATGTGCGCTCCGAGGATTTCGCCGTACTTCGCGTCGGTGATCAGCTTGACAAAACCGGTGTAATCTCCCAATCCCAGGGCTTTGCCGTTGGCTTGGAAGGGGAAGCGACCGACTTTGACATCGTAGCCCTTTTCCTTCGCCTGGGCTTCGGTCAGCCCGAAGGACGCCACCTGGGGTTGGCAGTAGGTAGCCCGGGGCATCATGACGTAATCCAGGGTGACCGTTTCGGCGCCGGCGATGTTTTCGGCGCAGATGATCCCCTGAGCGGAAGCGACGTGGGCGAGGAGCAGTTGGCCGGTCACGTCGCCGATTGCCCAGATGCCAGGCACGTTGGTCGCCATGCGTTGATCGATCTCGATAAAGCCGCGCTGGGAGAGCCTGACTCCGGCATCTTCGAGACCCAAATTGGCGCTGTTGGGTTTGAAACCGATTGCCATCAGGGCCTGGTCGGCTTCGAGCGTCTTTTCTACGCCGTCCGGGCCGGCCACCTTCACTGTGACTCCTTTGTCCGTGGTCTGGACCGACAGCACGCGGGTCCCGGCCATTGTTTTCATCCCGCGCTTATTGAAGGCTTTGGTCAGCTCGCCGCTGACCTCCTCATCCTCTATCGGCAGGATGCGCGGCAGCATTTCGACGATGGTCACATCCATGCCGTAGCCATTCCAGACTGTGGCGAACTCACAGCCAATCGCACCAGCGCCGATAATCACCACCGATTTGGGGAGGTCCGTCTGGAGGATCGCCTCGAGATAGCTGACCACCTTTTTCCCATCGATCTTGACGCCCGGGATGGAGGCCGCATAGGCGCCGGTGGCCAGGACAATATTCTTGGCCTGGAGCTCCACCGTTTTCTGGTCCGCCCCGGTGACCTGGAGGGTGTTCTTGCCGGCCAGGCGGGCTGTGCCCATGTGCACGTCAATCTTGTTTTTCTTCATCAAGAAGCCGACGCCGCGGACCAGCCGCTCTGAGACCTGCCGGCTGCGTTTGACCGCTGCGCTGTAATCCAGGACGAGGTTATCAAAGGAAAAACCGAATTCTTTCCCACGCTCGCGCAGGGTGTGGGCCAGCTCGGCGTTGCGGAGCAGCGCCTTGGAAGGAATGCAGCCCACGTTCAGGCAGACGCCGCCCAACCACTGCCGGTCCACAATCGCTGTTTTGAGCCCCAACTGGGCTGCCCGGATGGCGCAGACGTACCCACCAGGCCCCGCGCCAACGACAATCACATCATACTGCTGGTTTTCGGTCACGTTATTCCTCACTCATGATGTTTTCAAGAAGAATGATCGCCCCTCCGGGGGCCCATTTATTGTACTATGGAACGGAAGACAGGGAGAACAGTGAAGGGCAGCCAAATGCAGTGAAAAGCAGTGAAGGACAGTATCTTTCCCTCCCCCAAATCCTGCTTTGTGGATTTTGGCGCGCCAGCGGGCAGGAGGGGGTGTTCCCTTTTGATACTTCAATGGTGTGCTCGCAACCCCCCACATTGAGAATCAGCTACAATTAATCATCACTGTTTTATGGAGGAATTACCTGATGCAGTATCGCAAATTGGGCTGGACGAATCTGGAGCTTTCCACGATTGGCCTGGGAACCTGGGCGCACGGCGGGGGCAACTGGCAGTTCTCCTGGGGCAGCCAGGACGACGCTGACTCGATAGCCACCATTGAAAAGGCGCTCGATGCGGGGATCAACTGGATCGATACCGCCGCGGTCTACGGTTTCGGGCACGCGGAAGAGGTGGCTGGCAGGGCGCTGAAAAAGATCGGTAAACGTCCGATCATTGCCACCAAATGCGGGCGGGTGTGGGACGCTGATGGCAGGATCTACGGCCGCCTGACGCGCGAAAGCGTGCGCAAGGAGTGCGAGGACTCGCTGCGCCGGCTGGAGGTCGAGGTGATCGACCTGTACCAGATCCATCGGCCCGACCCGGAGAACGAGCTTGAAGAGAGCTGGGAAGCTATTTCTGAGCTGGTTGAAGAAGGGAAAATTCGTTACGCCGGGGTGTCCAATTTTAACGTGGCTCAGATGGACCACCTGCGTGGGATCCACCCGATCGCCTCGCTGCAGCCGCCGTACAGCATGCTCAACCGTGACGCGGAGAACGAGTTGCTCAAGTACTGCGCGGCTTCCCAGATCGGCGTGGTGGTGTACAGCCCAATGCAGAAAGGCCTGCTGACCGGCAAGGTGACCCCGGAATGGGTGGCCGGCCTGCCAGAGGACGATCACCGGCGCAGGGACCCGCGCTTTCAGGAGCCGTGGTTATCTAACAATATTCAGCTCGTCGAGCGGCTGAAGGAAATCGCCTTGAGGAATCGCCTTACCGTATCGCAGCTCGCCATCGCCTGGGTGCTGCGCCGGCCCGAGGTCACCTCGGCCATCGTCGGCGCCCGCCGCCCGGAACAGATCGAGGAAACCGTAGGCGCCGGGGATGTGACCTTATCGGAAGAAGATCAGCGCGCGATCGAGGATCTGCTGAGTGAGTATGCGCTGAAGGTGGGATAATCAGCCTTCCTGCCAATTTTGTAATATTTCCACCACTTTCGCCAGGAAGATATCGGCGGAAGCGCCGTCCAGGATGCGGTGATCGAAGGCCAGCGAGAGGTAGGCCATCGGGCGGATCGCGATCGCATCCTGGATGACCACCACTCGCTTCTGGATCGCCCCGATCCCCAGGATCGCGCACTGCGGCTGGTTGATGATCGGCGTGGCGAACAGCGAGCCGGATACGCCGTGGTTGGTGATGGTAAACGTCCCGTCCTGCACCTCGTCCGGAGCGAGACGGTGGGACCGCGCCCGCTCCGCCAGGTCGTTGACCGCCCGCGCCAGGCCGCTCAGGGAAAGGTTGTCTGCCCCCTTGATCACCGGGACGATCAGCCCTTCCTCGCCCAGGGAGGTCGCCATTCCGATGTGGATGGTTGGGTGGACCTGGATACCCGCCTCGCTCCAGGAAGAGTTGACGATGGGATATGCCTTCAGCGCCTCAACCGCCGCGGCAATAAAATACGGCGTGTAGGTCAGGCGGACACCTCGCCGGGCATAAGCCTCTTCGTGAGCCGCGCGGTGGGCCACGACCTGGCTCAGGTCAGCTTCCATCACCGTGGTTACATGAGGCGAGGTCTGTACCGATCGGACCATGTGCCCGGCGATCGCCCGGCGCACTGCGCTGAGCGGGACGACCTGCTCCTGGGCAGGCCCGGCCAGGGGAACGTCTTTTTTCTCTTCTCCAGAAGGAGCCTTTTCCCCCGCTTTCGCCGGGGAGGGCCTGCCGAAGATTAGCTCGGTGGGCTTAAACAGGTCGCCCTCGACCGGCGTTTCCCAGGCTTCCTGGACCTCATTCTCGACCTGCTCGACCGGGGCTTGCTCCCGGCCGGCCTGCTGAGCCGGCGCGGGTTCCATTTCCCCGCCATTTCCCTTCGCGGCTGCTTCCAGGTAATCCAGTATGTCTTTTTTGGTGATCCGTCCCCCGCTGCCGGTGCCTATGACCTGGCTCAATTCGACGTTCTTCTCCCGCGCCAGGCGGGCGACGATCGGGGAGATGAAGCCCAGGTCGGAGTCGCGGCCAGGGATATTCTCCCCATGCTGGCCGATCCAGGCGATCACCGTGCCGGCGCGGACCGTTTCCCCTTCGGGGACCAGGATCTTCAGCAGGGTGCCGTTCCCCGGGCTGGGGATTTCAGTATCCACTTTATCCGTGTTGATCTCCAGCAAAGTTTCGAATTCATGGATCAGCTCGCCTTCCTGGTGCAGCCAGCGCGTCACCGTTCCCTCGACCACCGATTCGCCCAATTGGGGCATGATCACTTTAATTGGCATGTTTGAATACCCTCACAAACAAAACGAGAGCAGAGAGCAGAGTACGGTTACTTCGTCGAATGGTTTCTTGGTTGCATAGGCAACTGGTTACTCAGCTTTTAAGCTGCCATTGATTGTTTTATACTGCTATTTACTATTCTCCATGCTTAGCTCTCTGCCCTCTCTTTTTTCCTCCGTGTGCTCTGTGGTGAAAGCTTTTCTAGTATGCCGCCAGGTCGCGGATGGCTGCCGCAATCTTGTCCGGGTTGAGCATGAACCAATCCTGGAGGGGGTGGCTGTAGGGAACCGCGGGGACTTCTGGCCCAGCCAGCCGGCGCACAGGGGCGTCCAGGTCGGTAAAGGCGTGCTCAGCGATGACGGCGGAGATCTCGGCGCCGTAACCGCCGGTGAGATTATCCTCGTAGACGATCAAGGCCTTGCTCGTCTTGCGCACCGAGGCCAGGATCGTCTCCTGGTCGACCGGGTAGAGGGTGCGCAGATCGACGACCTCGACCTCGATGCCATCGGCGGCTACCTGCTCGGCGGCCTGCAGGGCGTAATAGTGCATGATCCCGTAGGCGAACACGGTCAGGTCGCGCCCGCTGCGGGTCACCTTCGCCGGCCCAATCGGCACTGTGTATTCCTGGTCGGGCACTTCTCCCTTGATCAGGCGGTAGCCTTTCTTGGGCTCGAAAAAGATCACCGGGTTATTATCCCGCACGGCGGTTTTCAGCAGGCCCTTGGCGTCGTACGGATTGGAAGGGATGACCACTTTCAGGCCGGGATGGTGTGTAAACAGCGACTCGACGCTCTGCGAGTGGTACAAGCCGCCGCCCACTCCACCTCCGTAGGGGGCACGGATTACCAGCGGCACCGTCCACTGGCCGTTGGAGCGGTAACACATCTTGGCGGCCTCGTTGACGATCTGATTGATCGCCGGGTGGATAAAATCGGCGAACTGGATCTCGCAGATTGGGCGCATCCCGTAGAGGGCGGCGCCAATGCCTACCCCGGCAATCGAAATCTCGCCCAGGGGTGTGTCGATCACCCGCTCGGGGCCGTAGCGGTCCAGCAAGCCCTGGGTGGCCCGGAAAACGCCGCCGCGCTTGCCCACGTCTTCTCCCATGACAAACACGTTTTCGTCCCGCTCAAGCTCGTCATCCATCGCGCTGCGAATGGCCTCGACCAGGGTCATCTCAGGCATGGCCCACCTCGCGGATCTGCTCAGCGTAAACGGGGTAGAGCCCCTCCTCCGGATCGGGATATGGGGCCTCTCCAGCCTGGCGGATCGCCTCCTCGACCATTTTGCGAGCCCGGTCCTCCAGCTCGCGGTAAGCGTCAGCCGAGAGAATCCCCCGGGTTTCCAGATACGTGCGCGCGATCAGCAGCGGATCTTTCTTTTTGTGCTCCTCGACCTCTTCTCGTGTGCGGTACGAGCGGTCATCGTCGTCGGAGGAATGCGGGGTAATCCGGTAGGCCAGCGCTTCGATCACGGTTGGCCCCCCGCCGCGGCGCGCGCGGTCTACGGCTTCCTTGACCACCCGGTAAACGGAGAAGACGTCGGTCCCATCCACGCTCACCCCGGGCAGGCCCAGCCCGCAGGCTTTTTCGGCGACGCTTTTCACCGCCATCTCGCGCTCCTGCGGCGAAGAGATTGCGTAGCGGTTGTTCTCGATCAGGAAAACCACCGGGAGCTGGTGGATCGCTGCCCAATTGACCCCCTCATACCACTCCCCCTGGGCAGTCGATCCCTCGCCGACGGTGGTGAGGACCACCCGGTCGTCCTTTTTTAGCTTGATTGCCAGGCCCAGGCCGGCGGCGTGCGAGGTCTGGGTGGCAACCGGCGCGGAATGGCTGATCACATTGGCCCGGCGGAAGCTCCAGTGGCTGGGCATCTGCCTTCCACCGGAGGTTGGCTCGTCCCGCTTGCCCATCAACCCCAGGACAAATTCCAGCGGCGTCATCCCCAGGGCGAACATCAACGCCAGATCGCGGTAGTAAGGGGCGACGAAGTCGCGCCCGCGTTGCAGGGCGAAGCCCGCGCCCACCTGGATTGCCTCGTGGCCGATCGCGGAGACGTGAAAGGCGATCTTTCCCTGGCGGTGGAGCACCCAGGCGCGCTCGTCGGTGCGGCGCGAAATCAGCATCGTCCAGAAGATGTCCAGCATCATCTCTCTGGATAGCTCCGGATTGGGCAGGTCCATCGATTTTTTCCTCCTCTGGTTTTTCCAAGGTGTTCATCGAAAATCTGATCTCCTCCCCATCATAAAGTGAATAAAATCACTCCACTAGGTGTAGTTTACCACGCAGCCCAGGGCGGCGCAATTAGGGACATCCCCGAAACTTGCCCGAAAACACACCCCGTGATAGACTCTTCTTATGGCTTCAAAGATCATTGTAGCCACCCCTCACCCTGCGTTTGGAGAACTGATCCGCCAGAGCCTGGAAGAAGTCGGCCCTTACCAGGTGGATGTGGCTGCCAGCCGATCGGAGGCGCTCGAACGCGGCCAGGCCAATCCTTACGATCTGGCTATCCTGGATTCAGACATCGATGTAGATGGAGTCCCCTTCCCACTGCTGGTGCGTGAAATTTCGGACCTGATGCCCGGCCGGCCCCTGGTGGTAATCCCTCCAGAGAATGTAAAAGACCGCGATTCCCTGGCAGGGCTGCCGATCCAGGCATTTCTGAACAAGCCGTTTTATCTGCCAGATCTGATCGAAACCATCGAGAAGCTGCTGCCGCGATCCGCGGCTGCCGCTCCCGAGGAAGCCCAGGCGGCTCAGGCGCTGGCCGTCCCAGAGTATGCGCCGCGGGTGAAGACTGCGGCTCCCGCCTGGCTGCTCGACCCGAACAGCGTCGAGGAGAGCCTCGAACGCAATGTTTCTGGGACGTCGGCGCTGGCGGCTCTGCTTACCCGCTCCGGACAGGCCTGGGCATATACCGGAAGCCTGGTCAATAGCAGCGCCGACGAGCTACTGGACTGCCTGACCCACGGCTGGGACTCTCACAGCGGGAACGACCTGGCGCGGTTCGTGCGCCTGGGCACCCCGGGCAGACAGTATATGCTCTTTGCGACCTGCCTGGCCGGGGATCTGACACTGGCTCTGCTTTATGAAGCCATGACTCCTTTCAGCAAGATCCGTGGGCAGGCGGCAAAACTGTCCCGCGCATTGTTGGTGGAACCGCCGCCACCGGAGGCGCCGCCTACCACGCCTGCCGAAGACCTGACCGCGGCGGGATTTGGGGAAGCTCAGGCCAAAGAGACTGCGCCGGAGGACGCCGGAGAAATTTACGACCTGAACCACGGTTGGGAGGAAGGCGTCGAGCCGCTGCCGCTGAACCTGCCGCCTCTTCTGGAAGACGTCCCTCCGCCTGATCCGGAAGGATTTCCGCGGCGCGCCTTGGATGCTGCCCCGCCCGCGAATGAAGCGGGCGCCGGGGTTTCGGCCGGCTCGTGGGTGAACGAAGCCAGCGGTCAACCCACAGATGCCCTGGCGCGAGAAGATTTGTTCCCGGCGAGGGACGCCGCCGATCCGAAAGAAGAGGAAGAGCCGATCTCCCAGCCGCCAGTCCCGGTTGCTGGATACGAATGGATCGCTGAGCCCCCTGAACTCGAGGAGCAGGCTTATACTTTCATCCTCGTACCGCGCCTGCCCACTCATTACCTGACCGGAGAAGTCGCCCGCCAGCTCAGCGAAAGCCTGCCGAAATTCTGCCAGGATTTCGGTTGGAAGCTGGAAGGCCTCTCGGTGCGGCCAAATTTCCTGCAGTGGAGCCTCAAGCTGCCCCGCGGCACCACCCCGGACAGCGCGGCAAAAATCGTTCGCCTGCAGACTTCGCGGCGTCTCTTCGAAGCCTTCCCCCCGCTACAGGCAGAAAGCACCTCTACCACCCAGTTCTGGGCGCCGGGGTATCTGATTTTGAGCGGTGTGCAGACCGCGTCCCCCCAGTTGGTGCGCGAATTTATTACCCAGTCCCGCGAGAAGCTGCGCGCTGACTGACACCCTGGGGTTGATGGTTCTTTGTAAGCTGGATCACGCGCATTTCTGGCATATAATTCTTCAACTGAAATAATAAGGCAGGTTTTATGCCTCCAACCCTTTATTTGATTGATGGCCACGGACTGGCCTACCGGACTTATTTTGCCCTGACTGCCGGTACATCCGGCAGCGACCGCTGGCAGACCTCGAGCGGCGAATCCATCGCCGGGGTCTACGGCTTTGCCTCAGTGCTGCTCAGGATCCTGGAACAGGATCACCCCGATTACCTGGCGGTCGCCTTCGACACAGGTAAAACCTTCCGCGACGACATGTATCCCGATTACAAGGCCACACGGACCAAGATGCCCGAAGATCTGCGCAACCAGATGAAGCGCATCCGTCAGTTAGTCGACGCGTTCAGCATCCCGCGCCTGGAAGTCGAGAGCTATGAGGCGGATGATGTGCTGGGGAGCGTCGCCCGCCAGGCGTCCACGAGCGGTCTGGGGTCCAAGATCATTACCGGCGACCGCGACCTGCTTCAACTGGTCAACGACCGGGTCGTCGTTAACCTGGCTGGTGCCAAGCTCTCCGATGCGAAAGATTACCTGCGCGAAGACGTCCTCGAATACCTGGGTGTCTGGCCCGAGCAGGTGGTGGATTACAAAGCCCTGGTCGGGGACGTTTCGGATAATATCCCCGGCGTCGCGGGGATCGGCGAGAAAACCGCCATTGCCCTGCTGAAAGATTACCCCACCCTGGAGGAGATCTACGCCCACCTGGAAGACCTGCCCAACCGGGTCAGAACCCGCCTGGAAACCGGGCGGGATAACGCCTATCTCAGCCAGAAGCTGGCGCGGATCATCACCGACGTACCGGTCACCCTGGACCTGGAGAAAGCGCGCACGGGGCAGTACGATCCACAGGCAATCGAGGCGCTCTTCCGCGAGCTGGAGTTCCGCTCCCTGGTTGCCCGCTTCACGGCGATGATCAAGCCCGTCCAGGCGCCGGTTGTCAAGCCGGCTACCCAGCAATTGTCCTTATTTGGGGAGGAAATCCGCGTGATTGGCGAGCCCGCCCCGCGCCCTACCACAATCGAAGTTGAGGTGGTGGATACGCCTGCCAGGCTGGACGCGCTGGCGAAAACCCTGCGGTTCGCCAGCCGGATCTCTTTCGATACCGAGACCACCTCCACCGACCCGATCCGCGCCGACCTGGTGGGGGTCTCGCTCGCTGTCGCGCCCGGGAAGGGGTACTATATTCCTGTCGGGCACCAGGACGGGTCGGGAGAGCAGCTTCCCCTCGACCAGGCGCTGGGCGTCCTGGCCGGGCCGCTGACCGATCCGCACATCGCCAAGATCGGGCACAACGTCAAGTACGATCTGCTCGTCCTCAAACGGCTGGGGCTGAACGTGGCTCCGCTTACCTTCGACACGATGATCGCCGAGTGGTTGATCAACCCTGCCTCGCGCAATCTGGGCCTGAAGAACCTGGCCTGGATCCGCCTGGAAGCGGAGATGACCCACATCGAGGAGCTAATCGGCAAAGGCAAGAACCAGCTCAATATGTCCGAGGTGCCAATTGAAGCAGCCGCCAGCTACGCCGCCGCCGACGCCGAGACGACCCTGCGCCTGATGGAGGCACTCATTCCCGATATAAAGTCGGGCAACTGCGAGCGCCTGCTCAATGAGATCGAAATGCCGCTGGTCCCCGTGCTGGCCGATATGGAGCTGGCCGGGATCGCGGTCGACGTCGATTACTTCCGCCAGATGAGCGAGGATCTGCGCCAGCGGCTGGCGCAGATCGAGCTGAACATCTACGAAGCGGTCGGGACGTCGTTTAACCTGAACTCGCCCCAGCAGCTTTCGACGATCCTGTTCGAGCGCCTCCGCCTGGAGCCGCCCGACCGGCGCAAGCGCACCGCCAGCGGCCACTTTTCCACCTCAGCCGACATCCTCGACGAGCTGCGCGGGCAGCACAGCGTGGTCGATTCGATCCTGGAATACCGCGAACTGTCCAAGCTGAAGTCCACCTACGTGGACGCGCTGCCGGCGCAGATCAACCCCGCCACCGGTCGCATCCACACCTCTTACAGCCAGACCGGATCGGTGACCGGCCGATTGGCCTCCTCGGAGCCGAACCTGCAGAACATCCCCACCCGGACCGAGTTGGGCCGCCGGGTGCGCAACGGGTTCATCGCCGGGCTGGGGAAGGTCCTCCTTTCGGTGGACTATTCCCAGATCGAGCTGCGCCTGGTGGCGGTCATGTCGGGGGACGAGGGAATGCTGGCCGCGTTCCGGGCCGGGCAAGACATCCACGCCGCGACCGCGGCCGCCATTTACGGCGTGCCGCTCGACCGGGTGACCAGAGAGCAGCGCCGGTCGGCGAAGAGCATCAACTTTGGCCTGATCTATGGGATCAGCGCGTTTGGCTTGAGCCGCCAGACCGGCCAGACGCTGGGCGAATCGGAGAATTTCTCCAAGGCGTATTTCCAGCAGTTCCCGGGGGTCAAGCGTTTCCTGGATGGCATCCGCCGCCAGGCGGCCCAGCAGGGATACGTGGAAACCATGCTGGGACGCCGGCGCTATTTCCCCGGTCTGAAAAATCAGACCAACGCCAACCTCCGCGCGCGCGAAGAACGCGAGGCGATCAACGCGCCGGTCCAGGGCACGGCGGCGGACATCATGAAGATCGCCATGATCCGCGTGCCGGAGGCGCTTGCTGCCGAGGGCCTCACCGGTCAGATGCTGCTCCAGGTGCATGATGAGCTCGTCATCGAATGTAACGAGGCTGAACTGGAGCGCACCGTGCGGGTCGTGCGCGAGGTGATGGAATCGGCCTATCCGCTATCCATTCCCCTTTCCACAGAAGCCCGTTTCGGATATAACTGGGGTGAGTTAAAACCCCTTCCAGCCGGTATTTCTTGATTGATCGCGACGAGGCCAACAATGACGGGACGCCAGGATCTATTCCAACAAGCCATGAACCAGGGCCATTCCGCTGCCTGGGACCAGCTCTGGGACCGCGCGGCTGCATTCTACCGCCAGGCCCTGGAAGAATTTCCGGACCACCCCAAGGCGCTCACCAGCCTGGGTCTGGCTCTGCTGGAATCCGAGCAGTACGAGGAAGCGCTCGTCTGTTACCAGCGCGCCTCGGTCGTTGTTCCAGAAGATCCCCTGCCTGTCGAAAAAGTCGCCCAGATTTGCGAGCGGTTGGGCCGCCTGAACGATGCCATCCAGGCCGCTTTGCGCGCCGCTGACCTGTACATGAAGAAGAACGATATGGAGCGGGCGATCGAGAATTGGGTTCGGGTCACCCGGTTCAACCCGGATCACATCGGGGCCTACTCGAAAATGGGGGTTGTCTATGAGCGATTGGGCCGCAAGCCAGAAGCGGTCAGCGCTTTTCTGGCGGTCGCCAGCCTGGTCCAGCGCAGCGGCGATGGTGTGAAAGCTGCTCAGGCCGCGGCGCACGCATTGCAGATCCAGCCCGACAGCCCAGAAGCCCAGCAGGCGATGACTGCTCTCAAAAACAATCAGATGCTGCCCAGGCCCCCCCGCCCGCGCGGCGGAACGGGACCGATGCGAATGGCCCAGGTCCGCCAACTGGAAAGCGGTGGACAGCCAGCGGGATTGCCAGCCGGCAAGGAAAGCGATCTGGATCCGATCCAGGAAGCGCGTCAGAAGGCTCTGATCAAGCTGGCAGGGGTTCTTTTCGAGCAGGGGGAGGAGAGCCAGGAAGGGCAGATCCCGCGCCGCGGGCTGGGCAATATCACCCGCGGCACCGGCGGGATGTCGTTCGAGAACGCAGAGCGAACCCGAATCATGCTTCATCTGGGCCAGGCAATCGACACCCAGACCCAGGGGCAGGATCGGCAGGCGGCTGAAGAGCTGGAGCACGCGATCGAAGCCGGATTGAACGATCCCGCGGCCTACTTCGACCTGGGGATGCTGCGCGCCGCTCAAGATAAGCGGGAAGATGCCCTGCGCAATCTCCAGCTTGGCCTGTCGCATCCCAATTTCGCTCTCGCCGCTCACCTGCTCATCGGGCAGATCTTGCGCAAACAGGGTCGCGTCCTCGAGGCGGCGGTGCAGTACCTGGAGGCGCTCAAGGTCGCCGATGCCGAGACTGTCCCCGCCGAACAGGCCGACGAGCTGCGCCAGTTGTACGAGCCGTTGATCGAGACCCAGACCCGCGAGGCCGACGAGAAGAAAGCGGCTGAGTTGTGCGACAACATTTCCACCCAAATCCTGCGCTCTGGCTGGCGCGCGTACCTGATCCGCGCCCGCCAGCAGCTCCCTAACCAGACGGCTGGAGGGCCGCCCCTGCCCCTGGCGGAAATGCTCCTCCAGGCCAGCAGTAGCCAGGTCATCGAGGCCATCGCCGCGGTACGCCAGTTGTCGAACCAGGGCTTGCTGCGCACGGCAGTCGAAGAGGCCTACCACGCTTTGCAGTACGCGCCGACCTATCTTCCGCTCCACGTCCAGATCGGCGAACTACTGCTCAAAGCCGACCGGGTTCAGGATGCGATCGATAAATTCACTGTGGTTTCGCAGGTCTACAATTCACGGGGCGAGGTGAACCAGGCGGCCAACCTCCTCCACCGGGTGATCCAGCTTGCTCCCATGGACCTGGCCGCCCGCGGACGGCTGATCGATCTGCTGGTCTCGCGTGGACAGGTAGACGAGGCCATCCGCGAATACATGGAGCTGGCCGACCTGTACTACCGCCTGGCTGAACTGGATATGGCCCGCAAGACGTACATGACCGCGATGCGCCTCTCCCAGCAATCCACCTCGATCCGCGCCTGGAGCGTCCAGCTCCTGTATAAGATGGGCGACATCGACCTGCAGCGGCTGGATCTGCGCCAGGCTTTGCGCGTGTTCGAGCAGATCCGCACCCTGCAGCCTGAGGATGATAAAGCCCGCGCCTTCCTGATCGACCTGAATTTCCGCCTGGACCAGGCCGCGGCGGCCATCAGCGAGTTGGAAAGCTACCTGACCTACCTGGACAGCACAGGCCACCGCGAGCAGAGCATTGCGTTCCTCGAAGGGCTGATCCAGGAGCGGCCAGACCGCGTGGAACTGCACAGGCGCCTGGCGGATCTCTACCGCCTGGTCGGTCGGAACAGGGATGCCGTTGGCGAGCTGGACCGGGTCGGCGACCTGCTCCTCGGGGCTGGCGATCGCGCCGGGGCGGTCAAGGTGATTCAGACCATCCTGACCCTGAATCCGCCCAACATCGGGGAATACCAGAAGCTCCTGTCCCAGCTCACCGGCCGGTAGTCCATACGGAACAGACCCTGAGGGTTTCGAAAACCCTCAGGGTCTGTTCCGTAAAGGATCAATTTGTAATTCCCTTTACCACCAGATGCGGAACCAGGAGCCGGCCTTCTGCTGCTGGGTACCCTTGACCACTTCCACGGCGACCTGGACGATCTGGTCGAATTCCAGATTGCCCACCGGGAAATCATGCATGCTGATGCCTGCGGCATTGGTCAATGGAAAGTGGAAGCGATCCTGGCCTCCGCCGGGGTAGCGCACGGTCACTGCTACATTGGCCTGGGCCACCGGGCGGAGATACTGGTCCTGGACGATCACGAAGAGAGTCTGGCTCGAAAGGGGGGCGATCACGGCTTTGGCGACGAATGCCCGCACTTTGAGCCCGTTCAGCAGCGGGTAAGCGTTGTTTACGCGGGGGGTAAGAAGATCCGAGTCATAACCACGCTGGTCGAAATAAGCCCGGCCCAGGTCCGCCAGGGTCACGCGGTGATTTGTGGGCAGCTCAGGGTGCCATTCGAACCGTGCGCGCTCGAAATACTGAACGTAGAGGTCATCCTGCTTTTCGATATTGGAGAGGGGATAACCAAAGCGTTCCAGGCCCCCATTGGCGTTGAAAAAGTCCAGGAAGGCATAACAGACGTAATGCCCCTGGTTATTCAAGGAATAAAAGCGGCAGGCGGGGGTATCGGTGGGGAACTGAACTTCCGGCCCGGGCAGGTAGAGCAGAACGCCCAGCGGGCTGAGCTGGACGCGCTGGTTGTCATCCGCATCGATGTGTAGCTCAAATCGCGCCCGCTGGAAAAATTGAACGGTGAGCCCGGAGAGAGGATCTTCGAACGCGTCTGTGATGGGAAATCCGAACAGGAGAAGCGGATCTTTTGCGCTATCGTAATACCCCAGGAAATCTCCGGAAACGGTGTGGCCCGTCTCCTGGAAATACCGGCTGGTTTCATTCTGCGCGTGGGTGGGGCTTGGCCCCGCTATGAGCACCCCCAGAATCAGCATTGTTGTCAGCAGGCGATGAAGACAGCGCATAACCGTATTATAACCACTTCTTTTCCACAATTCAATAGGTTATGCGAAATTGCCTGATTCTTTACGACAAAATTTACAAATTAATTGGACAATTGCTGTCCCCAAGACAAGACCCTGAGGGTTTCATTGCGCTTTTATCGAACGCAAGCACAGCAATGGGATGGGCTCTTACCCTCACGAGAACACGAAAGTCCTACGGGCTTGTCTGATTCATCAAATTCGGTTTATGAATCGTCTGATTCGGCGAATTTATACGGCCAGGCGGCTGCGGCCGTAGAGCTGTTCGCGGATCTGGATCAACTGGCGGCGCAAGCGGTCGTCGCGCTCGATCAGATCGGCTACCTTCTCACAGGCGTAGATTACGGTGGTATGATCGCGCCCACCCAGGGCCTCGCCGATCTGAGGCAATGATACATTTGCCTCTTCGCGTAGCAAATACATGGCGATCTGGCGGGGCAGCGCGACCTCGCGGGTCCGGTCACGGCCGAGGAGCTGGTTGGGCTGAAGCCCAAACGCCTGCGCCACGGCCTGGACGATCTGTTGCGGGTCGACCTGGCTGCGCTGCGGCAGCAGGTCCGCCAGGGCGCTGTTGACCAACTGCGGGGTCAGCGGCAGGCCGCTCAGGTCGGCGAAAGCCAGCACGCGGGTCAGAGAGCCTTCCAGCTCGCGGATGTTGGATTGTACCTGGCGGGCGATCGTTTCGAGGATCTCGTTGGGCACCTCGCGGCCGGCGCGCTCGGCCTTCGAGCGCAGGATGGCGATGCGCGTTTCCAAGTCCGGCGGCTGGATATCCGCGGTCAGGCCCCACTCGAAGCGCGATCGCAGCCGCTCTTCGAGGGTGACCATCGCCTTGGGTGGGCGGTCCGAGCTCATCACAATCTGCTTATCCTGGCCGTGCAGCGCGTTGAAGGTGTGGAAGAACTCCTCCTGGGTCGATTCCTTCCCGGCGATGAACTGGATGTCGTCGATCAGGAGCACGTCGATGGTGCGGTAGCGGTCGCGAAAGTTGGATGTATTGTGGGTGCGGATGGAGTTGATCATCTCGTTCGTAAAATCTTCCGAAGACACGTACAGCACCTGTAAACCCCGGGAGTGGGCCGCGTTGCCGATGGCATGCAGAAGGTGGGTCTTGCCCAGCCCAACCCCCCCGTAGAGGAATAACGGGTTATACGCTTTGGCGGGGTTCTCGGCGACCGCCTGACAGGCAGCGTGGGCCAGCCGGTTGCTGGCACCAACCACGAACGTCTCAAACGTATACCGTGGGTTAATGGAAAGATTGGCAGGCCGGCTGGCCACCGGATCGCCGGCCGGCTCTGCCTCATTCAGGTCCCCAGCCTCTTCAACGTACTCTACCTCGCGCTGGTGGACGACGAATTCAACCACCTCTGGCCGGTTCATCATCCCGGTCAGCATGCGCGAGACGGTGCTGGATAGGCGGCTGTCCAGCCAATCGCGCGCGTAAGCGTTATTGACACCGATCACAAAACGTCCGTCCTGGTAATGAACCAGGTTCGCGTCCTTCACCCAGGTATCGAATGCAGCTTTGGACATATCCATTTGCAGTTGCCCTAGGGCTGCCTGCCAGGCTTGTTCGGCGTTCATAGAAACCTCTCCTCCCAGGCGTTCAGGATCTACCTGCTCCGACAGGCGCAGGTCGAAATACCCTCTGATTTCAGTGGGTTACCATCGATTTTGTTCTTTTTTATACCGTTCCCCGGTATGGGAAATGAGAGTGAAGAAACTCTCGATGTGTCACCCCGTTGTTAGTGACGATTGAATTCTAGCAGAAAGGTGGGTGACAAACAAGCCATGTACCCTACGCTTAATTAAAAAAACCGGAATTTTTAAGATTATTAATGTTAAAAAAAACGTTCAACCGCTCAATTTTACACAATTAATATCCAAATATATCTCCCCCAGTATTAGACCATTATCACCGATTCATCCCCCATATATGGTGGTTAATCATATTGTATGGGCTTTTTTTCTATCCATGACCGAATCCATGATACCAAAAAATGGAATATTCCGCGAAAAGAATTTGAAATAAAGCGCCGAATCTGGAATCTTCGTGAATCTCCTCTACGTCTTTTTCACAGAAGCGTCAGATTCACTTAACATCAATCTGGCAGCCCTGCGGCCGATCTCCACGGCAAAGTTGGTGCCCCGGTCCCAGGGGTAGACCTGGCTCATGCTGGCAAAATACAATCTGGCGATGGGGGTCTGGATCGCCGGAATGTTCTGCGAATGGTTGACCAAAGGGATCGGCTGGGCGTACTGAGTGCGGAAAAGCCAGCTTTGCCTGACCCAATCGGGCTTGAAATCGGGGTTGAAGCGGACCAGGCCGGGCAGGAACTGCTCGAGGAGCTCTTCCTTGCTGCGCTGGAAATTCTCGTGGTCAGGGTTGAGGTAATCGCCGATATAGACGATGTGATTCCCCCCAAAATACTTCGGAGAAAGGAAATTGGTGTGTTCAACCAGGGAGAGGAATGGAAAACCGGCCGATTTGGGGATGTTGTACCAGTAATAGCCTTCGCGAGAGAGTTGTTCGCGCAGGACAAGGATCAGGACTACCGCCCCCATGCTCTTCAGATCCAGCAGGCCGCGCAGATAGCTCTGGGGGAGCCCGGGGGCCATGCGCGCCAGCAATGCAGGCGAGGTGGTCGAAAGGCAGGCGTCGAAGTGTTGTGGACCGGTGAGCGCATCCACAAGAACGCCTCTACCAGGATCGGCCTCGATCAACCGGACCGGCGTCGAGAGGCAGATCTGGACGCCCATTTCCCGGAGGCGGCCGGCGAAACGGTCTGAAAAAGCCTGGAATCCGCCTTTAAACGTCCCCAGGCGAGTGGTGCGCGAGTGCAGGCGGGCCCAGAGCCAGGCCATGTTGACTACGCCCGCGTAACGCTCGCTGAATTTGCCCATCACCATCGGCTCCCACATGGCCTTGTAGACGGTATCGCCGGCGTATTTGCGCATCCACTCCACCACCGTAGTCTGCTCCAGAGGCTTCCAGTTGTTGCTCAGGCGCAGGTACGCGCCGACCAGGCCAAAGCGGGCCACATCGACCAGTGAATAATGACGCAGCATGAAGATGGCGATGCTGGTCATCGAATCGAAGGGATAAAACTTGCCTTCGTGGTACATCACCGTGTAAGGGCGGGGGAAGATCACCTGGTCGCGCCAGCCCAACTCCTCGATCAGCCCGAGCATTTCCTTGTCCGAGGCGAACCAGTGGTGGTAGAAGCGCTCCACGGACCAGTCCCAGCCCGGCTCCTTAAACCCGGCGGCCAGGCCGCCTACATAGTCCTCGGCCTCAAAAATGGTGACCGAGCGCCCGGCGCGGGCCAGGTCGTACGCCGCGGCCATCCCACCGATCCCGCCTCCAATCACGGCAATCTTTTCATTTTCCATGAAACACCCACCTGGATTATGCGGCTTCCTGGGGTAGATCGCTGGGGACCTCGCCCCACTGCAGCCCCTCCCGAGCGAAATAATACATGCCCAACAGAGTGATGGGCAGCCATAAGGCGGCGTGGAGCACGAGTGTGTACGCCGTGGCCGCTTCTGGGGCCACTCCTGAGGCGCTCAAAATGGCGATCGCGGGGGCGTCGAAGGTGCCCACGTAGCCCGGCGCGGAGGGCAGCGTGGTGGCCAGGTTGGAGACCCCGTTGACCAGCATCAGCACGAAGAAGCTCACATGAATGCCGAACGCGTAGGTCACCAGCCAGTACTTGGCCGTCTCGAGCAGCCAGATCACGACCGAGGTAACGAAGATCATGAGGATATCCACGGGCGAACGGAGCGACTCGAGGCCACCCAGGAAGCGCAGGCTGACATCGAGGACTTTGGTCCGGAACCGGGCAGGGATCAGGCGGTCCGCCAGGCGGCGCACGACCTTTTCGGTGGTGAAGGGGAACATCGCGGCGAGCAGGAATACCACCAGCGCGCCGAGGAAAACCGCCGTCCCGACCACTGCCACTGTCTGAATGCTGACCCCGCCGAAAACGCCTGAATCGCCCTGCACCCTGGCCAGCCCGGAAAAATTGAGAAAGATGAAGGAGAGCATAACCACCCCATCGAAAATGCGCTCGACGATTACGGTGGCCAGGGAGGCCGAGACAGGCACGCCTTCATGGCGCTTGAGCACGTAGGCGCGCAGCACCTCACCGGCTCGCGCCGGGTAGATGTTGTTGCCCATATAGCCGATCGCAACGACCGGGAACATTTTATACGTGGGGATTTTTTTCAACGGGCGGAGCATGAAATGCCAGCGCCAGGCGCGAACCCAAACCGCGATCATGTACACGGCGATGCCCGGGATTAGCCATAAATACTGCGCGCCGCTAAGCGCAATCCATACCTCCCCCAAGTGTTGTTTTCTGAGCGCCAGATAAAGGAAGACCACGCTGATCAGGACGCCCACCCAAAATTGCCATCGTTTCATTAGAAAAATTGTACCATGGAACCGGTTATAATTTGGGGCATGCCCCTGCTCACGATCACCGGCCTGGCCAAATCCTTTGGTCCGAATGACATCTTCAGCGGCGTGACCGCCAGCATCTCCCACCGGGCGCGGATCGCCCTGGTCGGGCCGAACGGGGTGGGCAAAACCACCCTGCTGCGCATCCTCCTCGGGTTGGAAGAGCCTTCGGCGGGTGATGTACAGCGCAGCCGCGGTTTGCAAATCGACTATCTCCCCCAGGAAGCCGGGCTCGACTCGGACAGCACCCTCTGGGAGGAGGGGCTCCACGCGGTTGGTGACCTGCTCGAGATGCAGGCCGAGTTGACCCGCCTGGAAGGTCTGATGGGACAGCCCGACCAGGCGGAGGCCACCCTGGAGGCCTACGGCAGGCTCCAGGCGCGCTTCGAGCACAGGGGCGGCTACACCTACGAAACCCGCATCAAACAGACCCTCACCGGCCTGGGCTTCCTTCCCCAGGATTTCCAGCGCCCGGTCAGCCAGCTCTCGGGGGGCCAGCGCACCCGCGCCCTGCTGGCGCGCCTGCTGCTCAGCGACCCCGACCTGCTCCTCCTCGACGAGCCGACCAACCATCTCGACATCGCCGCGGTGGAGTGGCTGGAGAACTACCTCCACGACTGGGATGGCGCGGTCCTGGTCGTCTCGCACGACCGCTACTTCATGGACCAGGTGGCGCAAACCGTGTGGGAGATGACCCCAGCCTTCGAGCTGTACCATGGCAATTACAGCGCCTACCTGGCGCAGCGCTCCGAGCGCTACGCCCGCCAGTTGGAAGAGTATCAGGCCCAGACCGAGTTTATCGAAAAAGAAGAAGAGTATATCCGGCGCAATATCGCCGGGCAGAACACGCGCCAGGCCCAGGGCCGCCGCAAGCGCCTGGAACGGCTGCTTGAAGATTCCCGCCTGACCCCGCCGATCCAGCAGCGCCGTCTGCGCCTGGACTTGCAAACCACCCAGCGCTCCGGCGACCTCGTTCTGCGGACGGAGAACCTCAGCGTGGGCTACGCCGACGAAGGCCGTCCGCTCTTCCGCGTCCCAGACCTGATCCTGCGCCGCGGGGAGTGCGCCGCGCTGATCGGCCCCAACGGAGCGGGAAAAACCACTTTTCTCAAGACGATCCTCAACCAGATTCCACCCTACGAGGGAGAGGCAACCCTGGGTGCCAGCCTGCAGATCGGCTATTTCGCCCAGGCGCACGAAGGGCTGCACCCGGAGCTGGACCTGGTAGAGGAAATCCAGACGGTAGCCCCCAGAATGCTCCCCGGCGAGACCCGCGAGTACCTGGCGAAGTTCCTCTTCCGGGGGGACGACGTCTTCAAGAAGGTCGAGGTGCTCTCGGGCGGCGAGCGCGGGCGGCTGGCCCTGGCCAAGCTGGCCCTCAGCGGGGCGAACCTGCTCCTTCTCGACGAGCCGACCAACCATCTCGACCTGCCCGCCCAGGAAGTGCTCCAGTCGATCCTAGCCGATTTCCGTGGGACGATCCTGCTCGTTTCCCACGACCGCTTCCTGATCGACGCCATGGCGACCCAGATCTGGGACGTCGACCCGCAGGTGGCGACCCTGCGCGTCTTCGAGGGATCTTACAGCGAATATAAGGCAGCCCAGGCCAGCGAGGCTGCCCCCCTGGGCAGAACACCAGGGACTTCGCCCCTGGGCAAAACACCAGGGACTTCGCCCCTGGGCAGAACACCAGGGACTTCGCCCCTGGGCAGAACACCAGGGACTTCGCCCCTGGGCAGAACACCAGGGACTTCGCAGGCCGCGCCGGCCGGGTCAGCAGCAGATGGGGGAAAAGCCGCCAAAAGCGCACCGCGCGAGCGCCGGCGTGGGCCGGCCTCGAACAACGCCGAGCGCAGGCGCCTGGCCCAGATCCAGGAGCTGGAGGAGCGCATCGCCGCGCTCGAAAGGCAGCTCGCCGCAATTTCCAAACAGCTCGAAAACCCGCCGGAGGATCCCGGCAAGGTCCAGCACCTCGGCTCCGAATACGTCCGCATCGAGAGACAGATGGACGAGATGCTCAACCAGTGGGATGAGATGATGAGGTAGAATATGGAGGAACGTGGCAGATGGTCGAGATGGAAATGTGGGACGAAGCCTAATTCAATATGGAGGTTCAAGCATTTATCCGTGTAGAACCAAATGGAATCGGCGATTTCCAATTCGGACTGGTATCTGGAGCATTGGACGGCGAAGTCGTCGAAACAGGCAAGGAGAGGCGCTTTGAGTTCACTTGAGAGGGCCAGGATGAAAATGATCCGGCTTTTGGGAGTGGTTGGCTGCAGCTCTTTGGAAAAGACAAGCTACAGGGTAGCATCAGATTCCACCTGGGGGACCGTTCGTCCTTTCAGGCAGTTCGAGTAGAAGATCCCGATAATGTTGAGGCCGGGTAATTCTTCTGCTCCGTATTTTTAGGGGCGGAATGTGGGCTCCGTGGGGACCAGGTTGGGCACCAGCGCCTGGCGGGCGGGCAGGTCAAACGCGGAGGCCAGCGCCTGGAGCGCGGTGAGCAGGTAGATCTCCCAAAGCGTGATCACGCCGGAAAAGGTCAGCAGGGCCAGCGCCAGGGCTACCAGGCCCAGGACCGTCTGGGCGACGAACATGACCTTGCGCCGGTCGTACAGGTCGGCGACCAGGCCGCCAAAGAGCGAAAAGAGCAGCACCGGCAAGAACCGCACCAGGCCAAGCCCGCTGATCGCGATTGGCTGGGGAGTGAGGGTACGGATGTGCCAGAAAAGAGCCCACAGTTGCATCTGTGAGCCCGCGATAGAAACCAGAAGACCCACCCACAGCAGCCGGAACTGCCGGTGGCGCAGGGCCGGGGGAACCCTCAGCGGCACGTTCAGGTTCCCCAATCTCTCAGGTACAGGAAATCATAGCCGACGGTACGGTTGCCCAGCTTGGCGATGGGCGGGAGGACGCGCTTGAACTGGTTGCGCTGGATCCGCCGGGCGACCGACTGGACAAAAGCCTCGGAGAACCCGGCCTCCACGCAGTCTGCCGGGCTGTAACGCTGGTCTACCAGCAGGTAAAGGAGCCGGTCCACGTCCGCGTAGGTAAAGCCCAGCTCACCTTCGTCGGTTTGCCCGGACCAGAGGTCGGCGGAGGGCGCCTTGGCGATCACCGGCTCAGGGACGCCCATCGCGCGGGAGAGCTGGCGCACGTGGGTCTTATACAGGTCTCCCAGGGGGTTGACCGCGCAGGCCGAGTCGCCGAAAAGGGTGGTGTAGCCGAGGAGGATCTCGGTCTTGTTGCCAGTGCCGATCACCAGGCCGTGGAAGGCGCTGGACTGGTCGTAGAGGACGATCATCCGGCAGCGGGCCATGACGTTGCCTTTGCGCACGGGATCCATATCCGGGAACTTCTCGATCAGGGCGTCCGCCATCCCCGAGATCTCCACGGTCAGCGACTGGACCCCGGTGGCGTCGATCACCCGTTGAGCGTCGTCGAGCGAATCTTTTGAAGAAGTGCGGTAGGGCATGCGCACGGCGAGCACGTTCTCAGGGCCGAGGGCTTCGGCGGCGAGGTAGCAGGAGAGAGCCGAGTCGATCCCGCCGGAGAGACCGATGACGGCGCAGGTGAAGCCCATGCGCTTGAGCTCGCTGCGGATAAATCCGGTCAAGATCTGGCGCGCCAGATCGGTGTTGATCGTCAAATCGATGCCAGTGTTTTCGAGCATCTTTATTCCCCTATCCGTTTGCTCTTGATTCTTTCCCTTTGTGTGCTCTGTGGGTTCTGTGGTGATACCTTTTTAACCGTGTCAAGGGTTAGGGTTTATGCAGAATCCGGTTCAGTTCGCGCTCGACCATGGAGGTCCGCTCGTCGCGGAGGAGGGGCAGGCGGGCGCGGGTGCGGTGGAGCTGGTTCAGGTCGATCTGGCAGAGGGTCAGTGCTTCTTCATCGTACGGGCCGTGGGTCAGCGGTTCGCCGTTGGGGTCGAAGACTGTCGAACCACCCCAGAAATGGAGCCCATCCTCGAACCCGACCCGGTTTGCGTGGGCGACGAAGGCGGTGAACAGGCTGGCGTAAGCGCGGTTGATGTGCTCCACCCAGCGGGCCGACTCGAGCTGGGGAGCCGCGCTGAGGCCCCGCCCGGGCGAAGCAGAGGCGAAGAGGAACAGGTCTGCCCCGTCGAGCCAGAGCAGGTAAGGCGGCGAGGCATGCCAGAAATCTTCGCAGATGAGCATCCCGACCCGGCCAAAGCGGGTGTTGAACGCCTGGCAGGAATCGCCCAGCGCGAAGAAACGGCCCTCGTCGAACAGTCCGTAGGTCGGCAGGTAGACCTTGTGGTGGACGTGGACGACCTCGCCTTTGGAAAGGTAAGCTGCGGAGATGAAGAAGCGGTGGCGGCGGTCCTCGTCGACAAAACCGACCGTCAGGTCCAGCTTTTGGCTGGCCTCCAGCAGCGGGCGGAAGACCGGGTCTTCCATCGTGGGGCGGTGCGACACCGAGGGAACCAGGTCCTGGAGGACGTAGCCGGTCAGGGAAAGCTCGGGAAAGACCAACAGGTCTGCGCCCTGGCCGTGAGCTTCCTGGATCAGGGCCAGGTGTTTATCCAGATTGGCTTCGACGCACCCCAATTGGGTGCAGATTTGAGCTAAAGCAAGGTTTAATTTCATCGGTTCGAGTCTCATCACCGTCTGAAGGCGGGCAGCCTTCAGACGGAATCAGCCCGCTGCGACATCCTCTCCGGCTCGGGCTGGCGGCGCAGCCCGGGGAGAAAGGCGACCAGACAGACCAGCAAGGAAAGGGCCAGCAAGAAGATCCCGGCCCAGCTATCGAGGCGCTGGTTGCGCCAGAGCGGCACCGGGTCGGCGCGCAGAAACGAGAGGCCGGTCATTTGCGCGGAAAAGATCAGCAGCGCGAGGCTGGCGGCCTGGCCGGGATGGGGCAGGCGCGGGCGCAGCCATTCGATGGCCATGAAGACCAGCAGGCTGGTCAGGGCCCCCAGCAGTTGGAGGGGAAAGCGCGGGATCACCTGGCCCCAATCGTCCCAGGTGGGCAGCCCCCACCACTGCCCGGGCAGCGTGGGGGCGCCGTAGGCGCAACCGGCCTCCATGCAGCCTAGCCAGGAGCCAAGGGTGACCATCAGTCCCAGCGGAAGGAGGGCGTCGGCCAGGGCGCCCAGCGAGATCTGTGCGACCGCCGCGTAGCCGATGATGGCCAGGATCGCGGCGATCACCGCCCCGATCCAGGAGAGACCCCCCAGCCAGACCTGAGCCGCCTCATCGACGTGGGTTTGAAAGTAGCCCCAATTGGCCCCCACGTAAGCCGCCCTGGCGCCGATGATCGCCCCGAATAGTGAAAACAATCCCGCGGTGATCCGGTAATCCACCTGGCGTTGGGGCATCCGCTCGAGGCGCTGAGTGCGCCAGGCTACCCAGGCCAGACCCAACGTAGCGCCCAAACCAACCAGGATCGAAAAAGCGTTGAACAAACCCTCACCGCCTGATGCAGAATGATCCAACCCATCCCTTATGATACCATGAAGTGCCCTGGGGCAAAATTCGGGCCCGTTTTGAAATACTCCGGTTCATTCCTTTAGAAAAACTGCTTATTGACAACGCCATTTAACCGTGCAATAATTTGTGCAGATGCACTAATTTCGTGCAAAAGCACATTCCACGGGATGGCTATGATAGACGAGAATCACCAGGAACTGCTGGCAACGGTCGCTTCGATGTATTACGAGGCGGAAAAAAGCCAGAACGAAATTGCCGATGAACTGGGCCTATCGAGGGTCAAAGTGTACCGTCTCTTGAAAGAAGCCCGCGAGGAGGCCGTGGTCCGGGTGATCATTGACTGGCCGATCGAGAGAGACAGCCAGCTCGAAAAAGAAATCACCCAGGTATTCTACCTGAAAAAGGCGCTGGTGCTGAAGTCCGACATGTTGGAAGAGAGCTCGGCGCTGCGCCGGTTAGGGAAAATGACGGCCCGCTATCTGGACCTGATCCTGGAAGACGGCATGACCCTCACCGTCTGTCTGGGACGTTCCACCTACGAAGTCATCAATGCCGTAACCCCTACCTACCGGGCTCACGTCAACGTGGCGCAGGCGATGGGCAGCATTCCTTTCGCCGTGCAAGAGCTTGACAGTCCGTCCCTGGCGCGTCAGCTTGCGAACAAGCTTGGTGGAAAAGTTCTCTATCTCCCTTCCCCGTTGATTGCTTCCAGCCCGGAAGACTCGCAGGTCATTCGCCGCCAGCCGCTGATCGAGCGAACGTTGAACGCCTCGCGGAACGCGGATATCTCTCTGGTGGGGATCGGCGGGCTGGATCCCTCCAGCTCTCGCTACGTACAGGCCGAAGTTTTTACGGCTGAGGATATGATCCGCCTGAAAGAAGAAGGGGCCGTCGGAGACCTGGGCGGGCAATTCTTCACGCTCGATGGCAAGCTGCATCCTTGCGAGCTGAACCAGCGCATGATCGGTTTATCGTTGGAAGAAATGAAGCACATACCGAACACCATCGCGGTTGCATTGGGAAAGAAAAAAACCACGCCCATCCTGGGAGCTTTACGTACTGGAGTGATTGATGTGCTCTGTACGGATAACACCACCGCGAGGGAAGTGCTCAGGCTTAACGCAACTTTTTAGCATTGATCCCAAATTCTCTTTGCCTTCACCATCACCACCCGTAACAACCTGCGGTAAATTTGTCTCATTTTTTCAGCCATTGTCTCGCTGTTTGATGCGAAAGGAGTAAAGATGGCCGATTTGATTGGCAAGGTTTCGCAGAAAGCAAAGATCGCTGCCGGGTTATTCTGGGCCGATTATTCCGTGCTCGGCGGCCAGGTAAAGGAGCTGGAACAGGCCGGGGTAGACTGGTTCCACGTGGAAGTGCGTGACGGAAAATATATGGATTTCGGCATGCCACGCGGCGGGTTCGACATCCTGGAGGGGCTGCGCAAGAGCACTTCTCTGGAAATTGAGGCTCAACTGCAGATGGTGCACCCCAGTTTCGATGTCTTCCGCCAGATGAAAGACCTGGGGGTCAACTTGATCAGCCTCCCCATCGAAACCATGGGCGAAATGATGATCCAGGCGATCACGTATATCAAAGATGAGCTGGGTCTCAAGGTCGGGGTATGGGCCTGGCAGGGGACCCCCATCTCGGCCTTCGAGCAGTATGTCGTGCCCTACGTCGACATAATAGAATATGAAAGCCGGGCGCACTTCTGGGTCAAGGAATCAGGCAAGAGCCCGCATGATACCGACCCGATGATGTATACCAACATCACCCGCATGCACAGCATGATCAAAGCTGCCGGGCTGGAGGACTGCATGGAGCTGATGGTCGACGGCGGGCTGAATATCGGCAACGTGGCCAGCTTTATCAAAGCCGGTATGACCGTAGGCGAGTTCTCCTCGCCGCTTTTGAAAGGCCCCGCAGGAAAATTCATCCCCGGAACGGGGCAGATCGATGCGGCGGTAAAGAAGCTTCAAGGGGTAATGAACGAAGCCAGTCAGCAATACCGGACGCCAAAGGGGTTGAAAGAATAGGGGCAGGCCATGAAACCATTAGGGATCGGGATGATCGGATACGGGGGCGTGGCCCGGGTACACGGTATCGCGTATAAATCGATTCCTCTCCATTATGGGTTCCCGGCGGACACGATCAGGATCGCGGGGGTGGCGGATCTGAAAGAGCCGGCTGCGCAAGCCGCCGCCAGAGAGCTGGGGGCCGAGACCTGGACGACCGATTACCGCGAGCTGCTTGCACGGTCGGACGTGGATATCGTGGACATCTGCGTGCCAAACCACATGCACGAAGAGATCATCCTTGCGGCGGCGCGGGCCGGGAAACATATCTTCTGCGAGAAGCCGCTGGCAAACACGGTGGAACAGGGGAAGCGGATCGTGCAGGCGGTGGAAGAATCCGGGGTGAAGAACCAGTTGAACTTCAATTTCCGCTACTACCCCGCCGTGACCCGGGCGCGGCAGTTGATCAGCGCCGGTTTTTTGGGCCGGGTGTTCTCCTTCCGCGGCTGCTTTTACCGGTCCAGCTACATTAACCCGGACAAACCCCTTTCCTGGCGCTTGAGCAAACAGATCGCCGGCGGCGGGGCTTTATTCGACCTCGGGTCTCACATCCTGGACCTGGTCTATTACCTGCTGGGGGATTTCGGTAGCATTCAGGCGACCGTGGACACCCTGATCAAAGAACGGCCGGTTGCCCCCGGATCGACTGAAAAGGGACCGGTTGATGTGGATGACATCGTCTTGATGCAGGTCCGCATGGCCGACAATACGCTGGGGGCCGTGGAAATTTCACGGATGGGCACGGGCGCGACCAATGACCTGAAAGTGGAAATCTTTGGCGAAAAGGGCGCGCTGCGCTTCAACGCCGAGGAACCCAGCTGGCTGGAGGTCTTCGATGTCAAGGATCCCGAACAGCCCACCGGCGGAATGAGTGGTTTTCGCAAGGTGCAGGCCGTCGGGCGGTATGACGGGCAGAAAGCCCCCGACTGGTCGATGGCGCCCGGGTTTGTCGGAACGTTTGTCGAATCGCAATACCGGTTCTTGAAAGCGGTGGCAGAAGATGAACCCGCTTCCCCCACCTTGCGCGATGGCCTGCACATCCAGCAGGTGATGGAAGCGGTGCTGTGTTCGTCGGAGGAAAAACGGTGGGTTTCCATCGCGAAATACTCGTGAGTCCCAGGACAGGAGGTGAAAGGAAAGTCTTGTCAAGAATCCAGGTGTGACCAAAGAGAAGTCTAGCTCCGGTCTGTGTATCAGAACGAACCAATCAATTTCAGTCTGAAAAACCAGGAGGATAAGTTTCGATGAAACGCTTATACATCTTCACATCGGTTGTGCTTTTGCTCGCCTTTGTCCTGGCATCTTGCGCGCCCGCCGCGACTCCAGCCCCAACCGAAGCCCCGGCCGCTCCCGCCGCAACCCAGCCACCGGCCGCCCCTGCCGCAACTCAACCGCCCGCCGCGCCAGCGGCTGCGAAAGGCGGCAAGCTGGAAGTATTCTCGTGGTGGACGTCTGGTGGTGAAGCGGCTGCGTTGGATGCCCTCTTCGCTGAATACAAGAAACGCAATCCCGATGGCGAGATCATCAACGCCACCATCGCGGGCGGCGGCGGTAGCAACGCGCGCGCCGTGCTGCAGACCCGCCTGGCCGGCGGCAACCCGCCGGATACCTGGCAGGTACATCCCGGGTACGAGCTCCTTGGCCAGTACGTTGCTTCCGGATATGTCGATCCCATCACCGATCTGTACAAGAGCGAGGGCTGGGACAAGGTGATGCCGCAGGGACTGGTCGACCAGATGAACAAAGACGGCCAGATTTACGCCGTCCTGGCGGGGGTTCACCGCGGCAACGGCCTGTGGTATAACAAAAAGGTCACCGATAAAGTGGGCGTCACCGTTGGCGCGACGATGAGCTTCGACGAGTTCTTCGCTGCGGCGGATAAGATCAAAGCCGCCGGGATCACCCCCTTGTGCGTGGGCGATAACGGCATCTGGGCCTCGGCGCAGTTGTTCGAGAACACCCTGCTGGGCACGATCGGCCCGGACAAGTATTTGGGGCTGTGGAAGGGCACGGAAGCCTTCGACTCACCCGAAGTCAAGAAAGCCATGGAAACCTACGGCAAGATGCTCGATTACCAGAACAGCGACCACAGCGCCCTTTCCTGGGACCAGGCAATCAAAGCCCTGATGGAAGGCAAATGCGTTTTCAGCTCGATGGGCGACTGGGCCTACGGCGAGTTCGTCAAGAACAAGCTGAAGGATAACGTAGACTTCGGCTGGGTCAGCCACCCTGGAACCGCCGGCAGCTTCATGATCGTGGCGGACGGCTTTGTGCTGGCCAAGAATGCCCCCGACAAAGACAACGATATTACCTGGCTGAAGGTCATCGGCAGCAAAGAAGGGCAGGAAGCCTTCAATCCGCTGAAGGGCTCCATCCCCGCCCGCACGGATGTCGACCGCAGCAAGTTTGGCCCATACCACAACTGGTCGATGGACTCCTTTGCCAAGGACAAGCTGGTCCCCTCGGTGGTGCACGGCTCCGCTGCCCCGGCCGACTTCCAGCAGGCGCTGAACGATGCTGTGACCCAATTCGTGGTGGATAAGAACGTCGACGCCTTCTCCGCGGCGCTCGTGAAAGCCGCG
>Ga0335070_10000811_pt1 | contig 35831 bp, 31 predicted proteins | sample Lox_Sample_13_FD_206722 | JGI IMG/M metagenome (GOLD analysis project Ga0335070, IMG submission 206722) | Soil microbial communities from Loxahatchee National Wildlife Refuge, Florida, United States - Lox_Sample_1.3 | ecosystem: Environmental > Terrestrial > Soil > Wetlands | place: USA... | reverse complement strand
AGGGTGTTCGCCGGCGAGAACAAGGACACCGTCAGCCGGTTGGCATTGCCGACCAGCATAGCGAGGGCCATGGTCTCGCCCAGGGCGCGACCAAATGCGAGCACGATGCCGCCGAAAATTCCGCGCGAGGCGGTAGGCAGCAGCACGCCCAGGATCGTTTCCCAACGCGTGGCGCCAAGTCCGTAAGCCGCCATTCTCAGCTTCGGTGGCACAGAAACCAGCGCGTCGCGTGCGATCGCTGTGATGGTCGGCAGAATCATGATCGCCAAGACGAAAACCGCCGGGAGAATGCCGGGGCCGCTCAAGTCCGTCGAGAAGAGCGGAAAACCCCCAAACTGATCGTGCAGCCAATTACACGCCGGACGTATGAGTGGAATTACGACGAACAGACCCCACAAGCCGTACACGACGCTGGGAACCGCCGCCAGCAACTCGATAAGGTTCTTGAGCAGCAACTCGCACCGCTCTGGCAACTTGCCCCAGAAAGGATGGAATTGAACGCCAAACACCTTCAATATCCTGAAGATGGCCTCGCTCATGTAGCCTTCGCTGAGGAAAATCGCAGCGGCGACACCGAACAGCGTGCCGAAAAAAAGTGCCAGCAATGAGGTGTAAAGCGTACCCCAGATCTCTGGCAGTATCCCGTAGACATGCTTGTTTTGGTCCCAGGTGGTCCCGACGAGAAATCTAAGGCCATACTCGCTGAACGCGGGTATGGCCTTCAACCCAATCTCAACTACCAGCAGGGCAATGAGGACCACGGTGAACGCGGCAAAGATGATGCACAGACGACGGAACGTCCGATCTACGAATTTCTGTGTCTTGCTGGGCGGTTGCCAAATCTTTCCCGCGCTCAGACCGTCAATTCCGTCGGGGCCTTGCATCCGAGTTGTTCCTGGTACAGAAGCCATGGCAAACCTGGTCAGTCTGATTGCAATTCGGGGAAGAAAAGGGAGACCCGACTATAACGCTTCGACAGCTGCCTTGTCCGCCGCAACTACGCTGTCCGGCAGGGGAACGTACCCGAGCGGCTCAGCGTCCCTCTGACCGTCCGTAAGGCCGTAGATGACCAGGTCTTTCAATGCCGCCAGCTTTTCCTTGTTGTCGTATTTCTTGTAAAGCAGCATCCACGTGAAGGTGACGATTGGATACGCGTCCTTGGACGTGGGATCCGAGACCCACACGATCATATCCTGAGGCAACTGCGCAGACGCCAGCGCCGCCTTGGCGGAATCGGTATTGGCAGCCACATACTCGCCGGATTTGTTCTCCAGCGTCGCCATGTGCAGGTTCTGGCTGTGGGCGTAGCCGTACTCGACGTAGCCGATTGCGCCCGGCGTCGTCGTGATGCTTGCCGTCACGCCTTCGTTGCCCTTGGACTTCGTTCCCACCGGCCAGTTCGGCTGCGTGTTCGCGCCAACTGCGGAAGCAAACTCTGGGCTAATGGACGACAGGTGCTTCGAAAATACAAAGCTCGTGCCGCTACCGTCGGCGCGCACGATCACATTGATCGGTGAAGCCGGCAACTTGGCGTCCGGGTTTGCCTTCGTAATGGCGGGATCATTCCATTTCGTGATCTTGCCTAGAAAGATGCCGACGTAGGCATCGCGCGAGAGCTTAAGACTCGGGACGTCGGGTACGTTATACGCCAGCACAATGGCGCCCGCGGTCATCGGCAACAACTGCACCCCGCCTTCGACCTTTGCCATATCTTCCGGCTTCATCGCCGCGTCGCTGGCCGCGAAATCCACCGTGCGATCCATGAAGCTCTTTATGCCGCTGCCGCTGCCCACGGACTGATAGTCCACCTGCACATTGGGATGCGCCGCGTTATAGGTCTTGAACCACTTCAAGTACAGCGGGGCAGGAAAGCTGGCGCCAGCGCCCTGGAGCTTCACGGCTTCGCCCTTGCCTCCGCTGCTGCACGCTGAAAATGACTGAACCACTGCCGAAAGAACTGCTAGCACCACTAAGCGTCGTCCGCTCATTATGAAACTCCTCCCTGAGAATTCCGTGGGTACATGACTTTCCAGCAGCCTCGAATAACAGCGGAAACGGTTTGGCACGTCTGTGCAGTGACACCTGAGGCTAGCCCTAGGTTATTGAGTGAACGTTACAGGAGTTTGAATTTCCAATTAACAACGCGTGTTTTGCCCATCGCCTGGCAGCGCCCGCTTGCCCACAAAGGGGTGTGCGCGTTCTAATGCAATTCGCCGCGTCTCCGCGCTCGCGGCAACTTCTGAATTGACAAGAAGGCGTGCTTGCAACTCGACGGACTTTTTGCCTATTTCCTGTTCCCTTTCGCCTTAGACCGCGAGGCCATCCAGCAGGACCATCCCGAGGCGTGGACCGGGAAAACCAAGTGGCTCGATGGGCTAGACGCGTGGATGGCCGACAAACGCCATCAGGGCCAGCAATTGCGGAGGCTTGGTACCTGGAAACGAGCGACCTACAGCGAGTTCCATGCCGGTTCGCAGGCGTACTCTGACTTGCTGTTCTTCAATTCCATTGTCCGCCACGTTTTTTTTGATACAAATATCGGCCGCCACCCCGATGAGCAGGAAAACCAGCTTCGCTGTTTTTCCATAGAAATTCCTTCTCCGCAACGATTATGGTTCGCAGGCAGCGACGCAATAGGCGGTTCCGGGCGAGCGGAAATCAATGACCTTCGACTATATATTTCCGCCCACGGAACTGGGATCCTGTCGATCGGGGTCGAAACCGGAGCCATTGACCCCCAGCAGGCGCTGTGGCTCATGCGTCGGCTACGCAAGCTCTATCCGCTCGACGGCACTGGTGTTCGCGACGGCCGTACTCCCAACCGGCTCGCCCTCCTCCTCGAAGTCGACGGACAGATAGAAACCCTCTGCGAGGAACGCTTCGAGGACCCGAAAATGGTTGGCTTCTACCCCCCGCTGGCGAGCGTCATCCGCAGCCTTCTCTATTTCGCTGATTATAACCACCAGGAGTACGAGCCGGTCCTCGACGAGAACATGATGGTCTACTCCTACGGCGAACTGAATATGCACACATGCCGGGATACCTTGGACAATGGCGGCCTGGATGTCGTCGAGGAGTTTCTGTTTCTCCGACACCTGCATGGCGACGCTGCCTGCTACGAATCGAGTCACAGCAGCATGCTCATCGGGTTCACGGGTCACAGTTGCACACTGCTGCATGTGAAATCATGCGAAGCAACGGATCAGTCGCGGCTGCGCGTTGTCTGCGGCTCGCAACGGGTCGTGAAACGCGAAGACCTGGATGTCTGCAAGATGTTTCACACAAACTTTTACCTCATGGCGGTGGTGGCTATTTTCTATCGCGCTATCCTCATGGATTTCAGCGAGCGCAGTGCCCTGGTCGCACGCCACCTCTTGAGGGATCAGCAGGCCGGAACGCTGTCGCTGGCCAGCATCCAGTTGGTCAACGAGTTCCGAGCACAGTTCCTGAACTTCAGCGGATACTGGCACTTTGACGATCTCTCCTGCAAGCAGGCCGACAACGACTTTTTCCGCCGATTGTGCCGGGAGTATCGCGTCGATGACATGAAGGAGGTCATTGGCAGCGAACTCCGCCACATGACCGAATTCGTGTACAACTTCTACCAGTTACGCAATACCGAAGCGGTCAATCGTTTGGCTATGTTGAGCCTCGTCTTCGGCGGAGGCGCCGTACTGACGGGGTTCTTCGGAATGAACTTCGGCCGCGAATTTGCCAATATTCTCTTTGAGGGACAAGGCATGGGTTCGATGCTGCATTACTCCCTGATCGCCTTCATTTCAACCTTCGTATTCGGATCCCTGGCCCTCGGTACCTACGTCGTGCTCAGAAGTTGGCGCGACTATCTCGCCCTGCTCACGCCGCTGAAAAAGACTCCTACAACAAGTAGCCTGAAGCGCGAATCTCCGGAGTGACCCAAAGTGCGTTCAGGCCCGCTCCGGCAGCGAACGCCCGAGGGCCTACCGCCGCCGCTTCGAAACCCGGGCCGAAGGCCGGGTGCGCGGCTTCGGCTTCGGAGGCCCGGCCTGTCCGGGAGATTCGACCACGCTGCGAACCCAGAAGTTGCCCTGCGCGTCCACTTCGATGCCGTGTACCTCGCGCTCGAAGCCGGGGAACCGCTTGCTGAATTCCTCCAAAGCCAGCAGGAAACGGATCGTCGGACTGTTGGCATCACCCAGTCTCTCTCCCGGCATGCGAATCGGTATTCCCGGCGGATACGGCACCAGCATGACCGCCGTAATCCGTCCCGCCATTTCCGTCAGCTTCACTCTCTCGGTGCCGTCACGAACCAGCTTCTGATAGGTCTCCGCCGGCGTTAGCAGCGAATCGGGCTCCACGTCGCACGCCTCCTGCAGCAAGGCCGGCAACTGCAGCGACTTGGTCGCCGCGTGCATTTCATCGCTCAGTTGCCGCAAAGTCATTAGGCCATAGCGGTCCGGAAACTTCGCCGCCAGATCGGGCAGCGCCTCGACCAGCGGTGCCTCGCGATCGTACAGCCGCTTGAACTCGAACAGCGTCTCCAGCAGGCTTCCCCATTTCCCCTTACTGGTGCCCACCGAAAACAGCGCCAGCAGCGTGTAGTCTCCCTGACGCGCAATTTCTACTCGTCGGGTATCCAGAAATGCCGTCAGGATGGCCGCCGGGATACCCCATTCCGACATCTGCCCCTTCGCGTTGATTCCCGGCGTCAGTATCGTGACCTTTGTTGGATCCAGCAGACTGTAGTCGTCGGCGATATCGGCGTCGTTGAAGCCGTGCCAGTCTTCGCCCGGCTTTAGCGCCCAGCACGATGACGTCTGCGAAAGCAAGCTGTCCGGTGCATCTTCAAACCGGAAGACTTCATCGTTCGACGGGTCCTTGACGTAATCCGGCTGGAACATTCCGAAAAACCATCCCTTCGGATCGCCCTCGTCCGCTGTTCTCAGCCGATGCGCCACAGAAGCCATTGCTTTGCGGAAGTTGATCGCGTCCTGGATCGTCTCCGTCATTAGCGTCTGCCCCGCCGGTTCGTCCATCATCGCTGTCGCCACGTCGATCGACGCAATCATCGGATAGAACGGCGAGGTGGACCCATGCATCATGAACGATTCGTTGAACTGGTCGAATTCCATGGGCGCGCGCGGACTCAGCTTCACGTGGATCATCGACGCCATCGAAAACGCCGCCAGCATCTTGTGCGTGGACTGCACCGCAAAAATCAGCGGCCGGTTCGGCAAATCGTTCGGCACGTCCATCCCGAAGCGCCCACGAAACAGCGGATGAAACTTCGCGTAGGCATACCACGCTTCATCAAAATGCACGCGCGGCACCGACTCCGCGAGTTGCTTCACCACCGGCTCTACGGCATAGCAGAACCCGTCATAGGTGGAGTTCGTCACTACCGCATATACCGGTTGCTTCGACGGCGCGTCCTTCAGAAACGGACTCTTCTCGATCAACTGCTTGATGTTCTCCGGTTTGAACCGCTCCAGCGGAACCAGCCCGATCATCCCGTACCCGTTGCGCGTTGGCTTCAGATATGCCGGCCTTCCGCCCGTTAGCGTCAGCGAATGGCAAATGGACTTGTGGCAGTTCAGATCCACCAGCACCATTTCATCCCATGCAATTGACGCGTGTCCCACGATCTGGTTCGACGTCGAAGATCCATTCAGCACGTAAAACGTCCAGTCCGCGCCGAAAATCCTCGCCGCATTCCTCTCCGACTCCGCCGGCGGACCGATGTGGTCCAGTAGCGAACCCAGTTCCGCCGTCGAAATCCCCAGGTCCGACCGTAGCAGGTTCTCGCCAAAGAACTGGTGGAATGCCATCCCCACCGGGTGCTTTAGAAACGCCACCCCACCCATGTGTCCGGGGGCGTCCCATGAATACGCGCCCTGGTCCGTATACCGCTTTAACTCGCGAAAATACGGAGGCAGCAACTGGTCGTGATAGCGCACCGCGGCAAAATCCACGCGGTTGGCGATGAACGCCGGCGTATCTCCGAACAGGTGGATGTACTCATGCACCTGCTTCATCACCTCGATAGGCAACTCGCTCACCAGCGTGCGGTCGGCAATCAGGAAAATAGGTACCTTAGTGTTTCGCCGCCTCACGGCGCGAATAATCCGCAGCGCCGCGCGTTCATCGAACTGCACGTTCTCCGTTAGGTCCCAGTCCAGCAGAATGGCGCTGAACGACGGGTCCGACTGCACCAGCGCCAATCCGTCATCGGGCGTCGATGTCCGCACCACCCGATATCCTTCCTCCTGAATCGCTTCGCACAGCCGCTCCATTGCGCGGTCTGAAACCGACTCAGTTCCACCTACTTCGCTGGCAATCATCAACACCCAGCGGCCTTCGCTCATCGAAACCTCTTTGAAAGGAGAACCGGCTCCGGATCTTCGCACATCACTGGCGGGAGCGATCCAAAATGCAGGGTCAATAGGATTCTTTCCAACACAGTGGCGCCAGGGAGAAACGCAGCACTTAACTCAGTATAAGTATCGCAGTGCACAGCCGCTCGAAATTAACGTTTTGTAAAGTTTGCACGAGAACTCGCCGACCGATAAACGCTCTCGAAGTCCGTCCCAAATGCCGGTGTTCAACTGCTCTCCGAAGGAATAAGCTCTTTGTGTAACAGCGCGCGTCGAATTTCGGCGTAATGCCATTCCTCATTCCACACCACATTATGGGCCCCAATGAACACTCCTCGCAGCTTCGACTCCTGCATCGAACCGTGGCTCATCGCGCGTGTACCGCGCATGGCCGACTACAGCGCCCAACTCGCCAGCTTTCGGGACTGGGTCCTCTTCGAAGTTGACGCCCAGGCCAACTACACCGACCGCTACGCCCCTCCATCGGTCGAAACCTACGACCGCCAAGGCGAAGTCGCAAACCGCATCGTCACCAACCCGCAGTATGAGCAGCAGCACCAGGAGCTCTACCGCCGCGGCATCATCGCCCGGCCCTATGTAGACGACGCGCCCCACTTGCTCACTTTCACCATGGGCTATCTCCTCGCGCAGTCCGACATCAGTCTTCACTGCCCGGTCACACTCACAGGTGCCGTGGCTTATGTTCTCGCCGGTCACGCGCCCGAAGCCACGCGCCAGCGCTACCTCTATGACGTCATCCGCACCGACGGGCACACCAAAACCGGAGGCACTTGGGCTACCGAGCAGCACGGCGGCAGCGACGTCGGTGCCACCACCACCGTTGCCGTCTCGCACGGCGACCGCTTCGCCCTCCACGGCCTCAAGTGGTTCGCCAGCAACGCCAACAGCGGGCTCGCCGTCGCGACCGCCCGGCCCGAAGGCGCTCCTTCCGGCTCGTCCGGCCTCGGTCTGTACCTGGTCCCCAGCCATCTCGACGACGGACGCCCCAACCACTTCCGCATCCGTCGCCTCAAAGACAAGCTCGGCACCAAAGGACTCGCCACCGGCGAAATTGATCTCCTTGGCGCCGAAGCCGTCGAAATCGCACCGCCGCCCACGGGTTTTAAGCTCATGATGGAAGCGCTCGAGTACTCCCGGGTGCACAACGCTGTCGGGTCGGTCGGTATACAGCGCCGCTCACTGCGTGAGGCTCTCGCCTGGACAAGGTCTCGCCGTGCCTTCGGCCAACGTCTCATCGACTACTCCATGGTGCAGGATGAACTCGTCCGCATGCGCGTCCAGTTCGATGCGGGAGCCCTTCTCGCCTTCGAATCGGCCATCACGTTCGATGTTGTGCAACAGGCGCCTGACCACCGCAATTGGTTGCGCCTCGTAACCGCCCTCGCGAAATATCTCACGGCCGAGTACGCTATCGCCTCCGCACGTTCGGCACTCGAACTAATCGGCGGGAATGGATACACCAGCGACTATCCAGTCGCGCGCCTTCTGCGCGATGCGCAGGTTCTCACCGTGTGGGAAGGCCCCGCCAACATTCAGGCACTCGAGTTGTTGCGCATGCTCTCTCCCGCCTACCGCGGCTGGGAGCGCTACCGCGACCGCCTGCTCGGTATCCTCGATGCGCTGCCGCCAGAACTGTCCGACCTTCGCAAGGCGCTCGATTCCCGCATGCAGGGAGACACCGAAGCACACTCTGTCACCCTGCGCCAGCCTCAAAGCTCGCAGCGCTTCGCGCGCAAGCTCCTGCATCGCATGAGCCAGACGCTGGCTTTCGCTTTGTTATGTGAAATGGCAGGAGAGTCACACCGGCAGGGCAACCCTTTGCCCGCCTGTAGTGCTCGAAGGTTCTTTGAAGATGTTGAGCCGCATGCGTTCGGTAGCGAGAACGACGGTGCTCTCCGCGGCGTCCTCGAACTGCTCAGTGGCGACTGAGTGGCGAGAACTTACGGTTGCTGGTTCGCCGCCACCGGCGCTGGTGCTTTGGTCTGCTTCACCATCGCGATCATGTGCTGCACTTGTTCCTGCGCCTTTTGCGGCATGTCCGGATTGAGCTTCAGCATCTTCTCCCAGGCAGCGACCGCCGCATTCGCGTCGCCTTTCCCCTTCCATTCGATGACGCCGATGTTATACAGCGTTCCTGCATGCTTCGGGTCATATGTGAGCGACTTGTTCAGTTGTGCCAGTGCGCCATCCACGTTGCCGAGGTAGTAGAGACACGAAGCGTAATCGGCGCGCACCGCAATGTTCTTTGGATCGGCGTCCAGCGACTTCTTGAAGTACTCTGCTGCCTTCTCGAATTGGTGCGCGGCTTTATATGTCATCGCGGTCTGGTTCAGCAGCGCAGCGTCGTTCGGCTTCTTCTTCAGTTCGGTAAGCAGGGGCGCAGTCTGTTTTTCGGCCATACGCTTCATGTCGTCCAGCGTCACTTTCTCTTGCTCGGCAGCTGCTTCGGGCGAATTTGCAGGCGGAGCGGCATTGGCAATGCTCGGCTGGGCCACCGGTGCAGCCGCTGGCGCCGTCGGCGTCGCCGGCGCCGAACCACGCAGCAAATAGCCGATTGCAACTCCGATGATGAGGCAGACCACTGCCATGAGGTAGGCGTGGCTTGGACGCCAGATTGCGCCCGCGCCGGGTCGGCCAAATGACTCAGTCTGAGTGTCCATCGAGCTCCTCACCGCAAACGAGAAAGGATTGTCTCACCTGTTGAGACGACAGAGCTTACTACGTGTAACAGCACCTTGGGTGCCAAAACCGCCTATCCTGCCGGCCGCCCTAATCTATTGTAAAAGCCCGGCTTATCCTTGCCGCAGGCAACGCGTTTGTCTCGGTAACCTTGGTGTTCGCGCCATTCTGCGCAGAGATCCGGGCGATTTCACACTCCATGTCGCAGACTGTGCGCGATATCGTGTTGGCTGCTTATTGCCATCTGGCACCTGGCGATGAACTAGTGCGGGTGACTATGGCACGTCAGGGTGCAAGTATTCTTCGTCCGGTTGTAGGAAATCGGCAATCCATTCTTTGAGCCCACGACGGCGGCATCGAAGTTCACCATTCGCTCGCCGCTGATGCTCCCCGACACGCCGCCCATTCCGTGCGCCGTATGGCAGGTCGAGCACGAGAATCCGTCATTGATGTGCCGCGCGTGCTCGCTGAAGCTGGTATTCGCCAGTACCTGGTTCAGATCGTGGCACTTGGCGCAGAGACTGTAGGGTCCGTTCACGCTCAGGTCGGGGTTGGGAAACAGGTTGGTGACGGTGCCGCCCGGCGTTGGAGCCTGACTGTATTCGTACCTGCGCTCCAGCAGGTGCCAGTGAGCCGAACCGTGCGGGCCGTTGGCACCCGCACCGCCAAACTCGCGGTTGTCATCCGAGTTATGGCAATCCGTGCAGAGAATACGCACGCCCATCACCCGGCCTGGCGTCGCTCCGTCCAGGTTCAGCATGTTCGCACGGAGGCTGGGTTGCGGCCACGGACTCGTGCTGTCGTGCATCACCGGATGGCTCGAAGTGGACGACTGGGCGAACTGGGGTATGACGTTGAGCGGATCGACCGCGCTCACCAGGAAGGTCGGCAGGTAGCCGTACACCGCCGCATTCGCGGTCTTACCGGTGCTCGTGCCGTGGCAGCGCAGGCAATTTTCATACTGATTCACCACGGGCATCACCGGCGTGACGCCGTCTGTTCCGCTGATGCCGTTCACACCCCGCTGCGAAGGCCGCACCAATGGGGGCATAGAAAATGTGGAAGCCCGGTCAGCAGTGTGCGGATTGTGGCAATCGGCGCATGTGGCATGGCGGTTCTGGTTCAGCAGTATGTTCTCGCCCGCATCGTGCGTCCCCGCAATGGTCGTAAACGGGTGTACCACTTGCTTCGAGTACTCCACAAAGACGTTGGGCGCCGGGGGCGAAGTGTTCGCTGCGTTGCTGTGACACACCATGCACGCCGCTTCGTTCCCTCCCCGCACCAAGCCTGCCCCGGCCGAGTTGTGCTCCGAATGGCACGACTGGCATGCAAAATCGGCCACATTCGCGTAGTTGGCTCCCAGGTTCGCCACGGGATTGACCAACGTCCCCGACGTGGCGTGAATTCCGGATGACCAACCTGCCAGTGGATTGTCGTGCCCGTTGACCGTTCTGGAGTTGGCATCGTGGCACGCCAGGCAAATCGCACCCTTGGCATTGTCCCGCACGAGGAAGTTGCTCGAGAGCTTGTCCGTGTACTCGATGTGTGGATTGTGGCAACTTCCGCACTCCACGTTGCCCTTGATCAGTTGCACTGACTTTGTTGGGTCGGCCGTAGTGCCATTCGCCACCAGGCTCGGCACGAGGCTTGCCGCATCCTTCAGTGGCAGTTGCAGGCTGAATGGGTGCGAGCCCTGCAGTTGCGTTCCCATCGTGCTAGGGAACGATCCGTGCATCATGTACGGCCCATAAGGAGTGACTTGTCCCACCGCCACGGTACCATCGTGGCAGCTTAGGCACAGCGAACTGTCCTGCCCCAGCGCCGGCTGCACGGTGGTGTTCTGCGCAGTGCTGCTGACATAAGTGTTGTAGATCTGGTTGGAGAGTTGCTGGCCCCAGAGCGCGCTCTTCCCACTACCCGAGTGTGGCACATGGCAATATAGGCACGCCGCCGACATCGCTCCCTGAATGTGCGACGTCCCGGACATTGACAGGTCGTGCGAGCCCAGCACGTCGCCGAACTGCGTCTGCGCCTTGGCCGCGGCGGCCAGGCAAATCACAACGACGAGCTGCAGGGTCCTCATGGCCTCGCCCCTTGCGTACTCGCTTTCTGGGCGCTGCCTTTCACGCCGTGGTACTGAAACACCTGGATCCGGTGATTGTAGGAATCCGCCACATACACGCGGTCGTTCTGGTCGATGAACAGGCCTGCCGGCAGTTGAAATTGTCCCAGCGCCGTGCCCCGTCCGCCGAATAAGTAAAGCAACTGGCCCTCGCGGTCGAATACCTGCACAGTGCCCGTCAATCCCTCGACCAGGTAGATGTGGTTTTCGGAGTCCAACCCTATTCCCTTCGGACGAAACACCGCTCCACTTGAATCCCCCAACGACCCTATCGATCCTTCAAACGTGTCGTGCAGGTCGAAGCTCTGCACGCGGAAGTTCATGGCGTCCACCACCGCCAGAACTCCATTCTTTACCATCAGTTCCGTCGGAAAGTTAAACTCTCCCTTTTCCGCGCCATGCTGCCCGATCGAGCGCAGAACATTGCCCCGCGAATCCAACACGAAAATCTTGTCGCGAAGCGTATCACTCACGTAGATCTCGTTCGTTTCCCGGTCAATGGCGATGCCCGTCGGCCGTTTGAAGAAGCCCTCGCCGCCCTTCAGGCTGCCGAACACTCCCTTGTACTTTCCGCTCGGCTCGAACACGAAAATCTTCCCCGCCTTCGAGTCGCTCACGTAAATGTTGTCGCTGGCGTCGATTGCGATGCACTGTGGCTCCAGCAGCGGATCTTTCGCCTTGTCCTGGCGCTCGATGAACTTGTACTTGTGTTGCACTGGATCGAAGATGTGCACGCCCGATAGCCCTGGATCCGTGACGACGATCCTTCCTTTCGAGTCCACTGCCACGCCGTACGGCCGCTTCATCGGCGCGAATTCCGCTTCGCCGGCAATTGCGTCGATCACCTTCTTCCAGAAACCTTTTTCGCCGCGAATGTCCCTCTCCGACGCAATCACGCTCTCAAACGTCAGCTTGCGTCCACCTTCCAACAGAAGGTCCGGCGGCAGCTGTACCTGTTTGGGCTTGTCTTTGGCGGCGAGAGCAACGGGCAGAAGAACGAGCAGTGCCCATGTCACCAGCCGCACCGTCGGCTTTCCGGTGCGGGTTAGAAGAAGTTGAACCATCTCGAAATGCTGAACGAGTACGTGTTGTCGATGACCCGCGGGTTCCCTGAAGCACTGACGTACTGGTTGACTCGCCAGTACGTGGCCCGCACAATCAATTTCCGGACATTGTATTGTAACTGCCCATAGATACGGTCGCTGTCATTGTTCGAATTCAGGAAGTTCCCGCTTGTCGGCAGGAACGACTGCGTCGAGTTATACACCCGGAACCAATTGAGGTTGATTACCATCCGGTGTACCGGTGTCACATTGAACCCGGCTCCATAAACCGTACCGTTGTACACCACCTGGTCCACTCCCGGAATCGGCGTCGGCGTGGGCACCAGCGCTCCGCTATTGGTCAGCACTGATGTCCCGTCCGACCTCGACCAGCTTCCCGACACGCCGATCCACCGCCGGGTGATGGTCACCAGAGCCGTGTCCGTCCGGTTATGGTATCCCGCCATCTGTGTCAAGCCGGTCTGCACTCCTCGATACGATCCCGTCAGGTACAAAAACTCTCCGAACCGCTTCCGAGCGTAGGCGCCGTAGCTGTAATTGCTGGTGGTAAACAGCGCAACACTGCTCTGTACGTTCTGGGCATAGGAGATATCGGCATTCACGTCCCATCCTTGAATCTTCTTCTTGAGGCCCAGGTTGCCCACGAACCCAATCGTTCCCTGGTTGCCGTTCCCCGCCGTGTCGACCATCCCGAAGCTGAAATACAGCATCCCCAGCAGCGGACGCGAATAGTTATACGTCAGTGTCGCGCCAAACTGATTGCTCACGAACTCGGTTCCTTGGAACTCCTGTTGCTGCCGGTTCGCGTAGCCGACAATTGCGAATCCCTTGCCGATGTTGTACGTCGCTATCGAATTCAGTGTGACGCCGTTCACTCCGCTGTTGTACGTCGTAATCGGCACCGTTCCCGGCGGCAGCGTACCTTGCTGCTGCCACAGCACGAACAGATTGTCGTAGTATCGCACCGCTGCCGAGATACCCAGCCGTCGCGTCGGATTCAGGCTGATCGTCCCGATCACCGTGTCCGAGCTGCCGTTCGTCGGCGCCGAGACGTCCGATTCATCGCTGTAGGAAAACCGGGTAAAGCTTGCTCCCACCGCCCCCTGCCAGAATATCGGATGCGTTACTCCCGCTCCCAGCGAGTATCCCCGTGACGTCGTGGTGTAGTTCTCACTACCGGCGATAAACTGCGGCAACGACGAATCGAAGTTCTGGTGCGAGTAGTACCCGTTGAACTGATACCCTTTCCATGTGTAATTCGAAATAAGGTTCAGGAACTTTGCTTTCGTCTCTGTCGTGCCCGTCTCGCCCAGGATAGTTTGCGACGAAGACTCGTCCGAGTACGACGCCGTTAGTGTCGGCCAATGTGGCATCAACGCACTCCAGGTCACGTTAAACGATTGCGTATCGCCGTTCGACGTCAGGGTGGGCAGCCCCGCGAATTGGAACTGGCTCCCGTTATTCCACGCTTTCCCGTAAGACACCGATCCCGGGAAATGGCTTCCACCAAAAAGATTGACCGATGCATCGATGCCGGTTTCGCTCAGCACCGACTGAAACGTGCTATTGTCCTGGTTCCGGTTGTAGTAGGGCATGACGTTGAAGTTGAGGAACTTCGGATTGTAGTAATACCCGTTAAGCTGCCCCAGGCCCGTAAAGAATAGTCCGTGGCTCGACGAGAATTGCTGATTGCCGAACGCCCCGGTGTAGCCGGCACCGATTTCGCCATTTGCGGAAAGGCTGGTTTCACTGCCAACTTTGATCTGCGCCGACGCTGCCAGGGCAACAGCCACTACCAATGCGAGGGTCAAATAAGCCTGCCGTTGCGGCCGTCCCTGGGTACCACCACGCATCGAACCCTTCCTTACAACGTTTCAATCGTGGCGCCCTTTCGCAGTTTCTGATTGAGCGCCGAGCGAAGCTGCTGCGTCTTCTCTTTTTGCATGTCGGACTGAATCTGTGCCTTTACCTCGGCAAACGGAGTTGTTCCCGCCAGGGTGCGGGACTCCAGCCGGATGATCGTATAGGCGTCTCCCAACTGAATCAGGCCGCTGACGTCGCCGGGCTTCATGCTTGCCAGCGCCTGCTGCACCGGTGGCGGCAGCTTGCTCAAGTCCTGCGTCTTGCGATCTCCGAGGTTCACCCGATAATCGTCATCAGAGACTTTTTCCGCCAGCAGTCCAAAGTCCCGAAAATTCTTCGTCTGCTTGGCCTGCTTCAGTGCTTCGTCCGCATTCCGCTGCGCTTCTTTTAGGATGGCGGGAGTTTGATTCGGCGGAATAATGGAGATGCTCTGAATATGAACCGTCTCTTCGTGATAGTAACGGCTCAGGTTCTGCTCGTAATACGCCTTGGCTTGCGTCGGCGTGACCACCGCATTGGCGGCCACCTCTTTCTTCAGCAGGGTCTCGATCATGAGCGCGCGCCGGATCTTCTCGTTCATCGCCGCTTCTGAACCGTCGGTTTCCGATTTCAAGAATTCCTGGTATGCCTTCTGCGTCGGAAACTGCTTCCGGAAAACTTTCTCCGCGCCGGCCAACTCGTCGGGCGGAATTGTAATCCTCTGCCGCTTGGCCTCCTGGTACACCAGTTCGTCAAAAATGATCATGTCCAGCGCGCCGCGCCGGATTTGCGGTTCCAGCTCTTTCGGAAATCCGTTGTGCTGCTTGGCGTAGGGGAAAATCGTGTACATCTCGCGAAGCAGTTCTTTGTCCGTCAGAACCACCCCGTTGACTTTCGCCACCGGTTTTCCCGTTGCCTGCATGGCGGGGGCCATCGTCACCTCTTTGGTGACTGTTGCCGTGCTATGAGCGCTGGTCGAAGTGGCGGCGGGAAGGGCCGGTGCGTGCGAGGCTACTTGCGCCCCAGCGTACGTGCAACTCGTAACTAGAAGTGCTGCGCAGAGTAAGTGCTTCATGGCTCGTAACTCGTCTTGCTCTGTACTGCTCTACTGCCTTATCCCTGGTTCAAGATCCAGGGGAGGAGTTTCTCCTCCCCTGGTAAGCGCTGCTTTAGAAAGCAGTCGTAACCGTCAGGATTCCGCTGGCTTCATTCGCTCCACCCGCACCGGAATAGTGGCACTGGCGGCAGAACTGCGTCGCGGAGGACGCCTGCTGCGGGGTCGGCTTGCTGCCCATGTTGTAGGGTGCCGCGATGAAGAAGTAGCTGGGGTAGTTACCCGTACTGCTTCCTGCGATCGGGGCATCGGCATTCGCGCTGGCGATATACATGCTGTGCGGAGTGTGGCAGGTTCCGCAGGTCAGGTACGCGTCCGCCGGGTTGTTGTCGGGCAGTTCTACGGGCGAGCCGTGGCCGTTCGAGGTGATATTCGGAAGACCATAGTGGTTGATGAAAGCCGTGAAGTTGGCATCCGTTCCCTTGTCCTTCAGGCAATCGCTGGCCACGCCGTGCCAGGTGCAGCCGCCCGTAACATACTGCAGCTTGGTGGCGACCCCCACCGCGCCCAACGTTGCCTGTGGGCCGATTGGGTGATCGTTGTAGTAATTGCCAGCCGTCGTGCCGTCGTTGCCGAGCAGCGTCGGAATGGCATTCGGGCCGTAGAGGCCGGCTGGCAGAAGACCTGCTGCCTGCTCATACGACTTGTTGGTCATCATGGCGCCCTTCGCGATGTTGCCGTCATGGCAGCTCAGGCACGTCATAATGTCGCTGATTTCCCCCGGCATCGAGTAGAACTGGCTCGAAGCAGGAAGGTTGGTCACATATTGGGTTCCGCCGGCGATGTTGTCGCCCTGCGTCAGGGTGTAGCCATACAGTGGACCGAGGTCCTGGCCCCACAGATACGCATTACCAGCATTGGCCGCGTCAACGACCTGGCCGGTAATGGCGTTGCCGCCAGCGCCGAACGCGCCGCTGTGCGGAGCATGGCAGCCGGTGCAACCACGCCCACCGTTCTGGTGCGCACCCAATTTATCCACGCCCGTGATGCCGTTGCCTGCCTTGTAAGTCTGCGCGAACGCGACCGAAGCGGCAACCAGCACAACGAGGATTAAGAGCATCGTTTTCTTCATGACAGTCTTAAAGACCTCCTTAAATAGGTAACAGCTGTTACTCACTACATGTGTAGTTACGAGTTCGTTAACACGGAGCCGATCTTCCAGCCCCTTTTGGCTGCCGCGCGGACAGCCAAAACTTTGCGCTTTACTGCTTCTGCGTCGTTTCCACCGGTTTGTCCACCGGTTTCTTGTCGGCAGTTTCCTTCGCTGCCGGTTCTGCCTTCTTCGCCGCTGCGTTCTTTTCGCGCTCCTGCCATTCCAGTTTGGCTTCGGCGTCTGTTACGTAGCGGAAGATCTGCACCCGCCCCGGATACTGCTCGGAAGTCAACACGCGGTTGTCTTTGTCAATCGTGAGACCCGTCAGGGCGCTGAACTGTCCGGGCAGCAATCCATGCCCGCCCATGTAGATCAGCAATTGCCCCTCTGGGGTGAACACCTGCACGCGGTCCTGCATGGAATCCGCCACCCAGACATGGCCGTCGGAATCCACTGCGATTCCCTTCGGACGGGCGAAATAACCGGGACCGTCTCCGGCTTTGCCAAATGCGCGGATAAATTTCCCGTCGGCGTCGAACTCCTGGATCCGATTGTTCCAGGTGTCGCTCACATAGAGATTTCCCTCGGAGTCCACGGCAACGTTCGTTGGCTGCGAGAAGTCCCCGGGCGTCGTCAAGTCATGCTTACCGCTCTTCGAGCCGATGGCGCGAATGAATTTATACGGCGGGTCTGCGTCGAACACCAGAACTTGGTCCAGCCCCGTGTCTGCTACATAAAGGAATCGATTCTCGTTGTCGATTGCGAGTCCGCCCGGCATCAGCAAGCCCTGGCTAATGGCGGCCACGACTTTGTGCTCCTTGTCGAATACCAGCACGTGCCGCAAGTCACTGTCGGCTACAAACAGCGTGTCGGCATCGTCGATCGCCAGCCCGGTCAGCAGGTGCAGGCGCGCCTGCACGCCGTTCTTAATCAATTCGACGGCCTTGGTCTCCGGGTTATAGATAAAGATCGCCCGCACTTTCCCATCGCCGATGTAGATGCGGCCCTTCGAATCCACCGCGACACCATAAGGCTGCACCAGTTGGAAGTACAGCTTCTGCGACTGTGGAACGTTGCCCGCCGTCGCTCCCGCCAGCTTGTCCATCCAGCTTTCCTTCTGCTGTTGCTGCTGCTTGGTCTCCCGCTTCTCACCGAAGAACTGGCTGGTGAACTTGATTCGTGCAATGGCAGGCGGGTTGGGCCACACGATCTTCGAATAATCCAGCACATCCAGCGGATTGATCTGCTTCTGCGGCGCTGGTGTTGCAGCGTTCTTCTTCTTGTCTTTCGCATTCAGCGTGACCGAGCAAACAAGCAGAAATATTCCCACTGCAGCCATCACCCGCGCTCGACCTCTCGCGCGAACCGAATTGGGAATCGCCTGTTGCATCGACTCTATTCTCACTGCTGCAGTCCTAGGCTCTTGTGACATGTATCACAGAAAGCTGTATTTGTTGCCTGATCTTTTACCAGCAAATTCGGTTGGGCCGACGAATGTGGCTGGTGGCATGTTGCGCAATTTAGCACAAAAGTCACGTTGTTGGGATTCCTTGGATCAACCTGGTCGACAACCGGGTGCCGCTCCACCGGGTGGCCCATTCCGTATTTGATGGGTAGCACCGGCACCTTAGCCAAGTAGTTGGCCGGCAGCTTTACTTTGCCGTTAAAAATCGTTACGAGGTTCTCGCCTTCCACCTTTTGGGGCTTGGCGTCCGGCCCGTGGCACTCCAAGCACAGCGGGTTCGGGTTGGCCGCCCGCAGCAGGTGAAGATTCTGGCTACCATGAGGTTCATGACATGTCGCGCAGCCTTCCTTGGCCGCCGGCTCGTGTACATAGGCCTTCTTTAGTTGCTCCGCTTGGTCGGTGTGGCAATTGGTGCACGCCGTCACTGGATCGGGTTGCAGGAACCCGGGTGTCTTTCCAGCATGGGGGTTGTGGCACACCGTGCAGTCGCCCTGCGCACCGGGGTGTTTGAATTCCGCCTTTTCAATGACTTCGGCCTGGTCGCTGTGGCATCCCACACAGACCACCTTGATGTCCGTCTCTGTCAGCACCACTTTGCCGTTTTCCGCTGGCTTGTGGCAGGTATCGCACTGTCCGCCTGCAAACGGCGCATGCGTAAAGGCTTGCATCAGCTTTGGCGATTTCGATTGGTGCGGGTCATGGCACTGAACACAGTTGGCATTGCCGAACGGCTGCCCCTGATGTGCCTTCACCAAGTCTGCCGACGTCACGTCGTGGCAATCCAGACACAACGCCGGGGTTGCCTTCGTCAGGTGGTAGTCGTATTCAATCTTGCCCCTCTCCCCGACCTTGTGCGTCACATGGCATGTGTCGCAGCCCATCTCGAGGGCTGCGTGCTTGCTGCCGTCTTTCGGAACGTTCAATCCCTGTGCATGGCAGGTCGAGCAGAGGTTCTGGTCCTTATCCCCGGACTCCGTCTTTACCAACAGATACTTGTTGTCGGAGATATGCGGGCTGTGGCACTTGATGCAGTCCCGAACCGCCGGCGGATGGACCGTCCCCCTCAGATCGGCAGCGTTCATGTCGGCATGGCAGCTTATGCACAGCGACTGAATTGTCGTAGTCTTCAGCTTGACTCGGGTTACATCCCGATTTACGCGAATTTCGTGACAGCTCGTGCATCCCGCCTCGACCGCCGGGTGAATGACCTTTCCCTTAGCTTTGTCCTCATGACACTCGATACACTTCGCCGAGTCGGTATTCGGTTCTAGTGGCACCGGATGGATGGCTCCGAACGCTAGCCCGGCGCTGATCACCACCGCCACGAGCGTAAATATGGACCGTACTGCCTTGGTCACACCGACCTCCGAAGAGCACAAAAATATCAGCACGACGATTGCCGCTCGTCAACCTTCGCGCAAGGTTTTCCACATCATACTGCTAAATAACTGCAAAAAAAATGGTTAGATAACCGTTGTAATAGTTCGCGATGGACGTCCGGCACACCGCCCAATTCCCCTCATATGTGTCTTAGCCCACAGTCATACCGCGAAATCGCGCACTCTCGGAATGCGCGTAACCCTGTGTATCTCGGTGGCCTTGGGGCATTTATGGCACAAATTGGTCGAACCCGTTGGCCCTTAGGGGGCTCCGGCGCCTGAAGTGCAACAGAATCGACATCAGAGCAACGACCGTGGGTCAACATCGCCCTGCCTAGAGACGGCCATGGTCGCCTAAACCTCAGCGAGGCGATCGCGTCGAAAACTATTTGGAGAAACGAATGCACGTTGCGTACGAAAAAATCGCCAGAAAGTCGCTCAGGAAGCTGCCTCGAAGGGTTCACCAGCGGAGTATGTTGGTTGCCGCGTCACTGTGTTATCTCGCACGCATGCGTCATATGGCCCAGCCGCAGCCCCTTCGTTAGTCACAATTTCGATCTTGCTACTCTTTTTTATCAACAGCTTAGCGTCATGAAAGGGTTTGGCGATTGGCGTGCTGTTTCTCATTCGGAATCGTCACGAGCACCCAAGGCTGCCGACATGACATCGATTGCAAAAAAAATCTACAAAACTCTCTCAAATCTGCGTACAGGCATCATTCTATTGCTTTTAGTGGGAATCTCCGCCGCCCTCGGAACCTTTATCCTGCAGCGTCCCACCACCGATCCGGCCAAGCTCCAGGCGACTTATGCGCCTGAAACACTTAGACTTCTCGATCGACTTGGCCTCACCGACATTTTTCACGCTTGGTGGTTCCTAGGATTGCTGAGTCTGCTCAGCCTGAGCATTATCTTGGTTTCAATCGACCGGTTCCCGAACGCATGGCGTTTCTATTCAAGGCCTTACCGCCAAACTGACTCGCATTTCCGGGCCGCGGTCCCGACCAAGGCAGAGTTCCCTGTCAGAGACCCCGAATCAGCACTAAACGCTTCAGAGCGAGGACTTAAGAAGCTTCACTGGCCGATCGAGCGCATCACCGCCAACGGGCACACGTCGCTCTATTCGGAACGTCATCGCTTCTCGGTGATGGCGGTCTATGTGATCCACGCCAGCCTGCTGATGATCTTTGCCGGCGGGATCATCGACGGACTTTTCGGTTACAACGGATTCCTCATGCTCCAACCCGGCCAAAGCGGCAACATCATCGAGACCCGCACTGGCCAGAGGAAGGCGCTGCCCTTTAGTATCAAGTGTTTCTCCGCCGGACAGGAAAATTACGCTGACGGTTCACCTCGCAAGTGGTGGTCCAAACTGGCAGTCGTCGAGGATGGCAAAGACGTTGAAACCAAAGAAATTGTCGTCAACGATCCGCTCGTCTATCGGGGGCTGCGGTTCTACCAGGCCAGCTTCGGTTCGACCGGCCAAGTTGACGGCCTCAACCTCGTTGCGACCTCAAGCACCGGAGCGACGCAAAGCATAACACTAGCAATGAATAAGCCCGTTGAGCTTGCTGACGGCTCAAACGTGACCCTGACCGAGTTCATGCCTGACTTTTTTATCCGCGACAATCAGGTGTTCAAGCGCTCCGATGACCTAGTGAATCCCGCGTTTCGCCTAGAGGTGAAAAGAGCCGGTAGCGAAACCGCTTCCACCCAATGGCTATTTCCGGCTTACGACAAAGTGAGCCAGGGCCCAGATGTCGGCTACCGATTCACTTACCGCGAGATCAAGATGGGCTACTTCACTGGCCTTGAAGTTTCGCACGAGCCCGGGCAGTGGTTGGTGTGGGCCGGTTGCATTCTGATGGGGGCCGGTTTGTTCGTGGCGTTTTACATGGTCCATATGCGGCTCTGGATCACAGTTGTTCCCGACGCGGACGGCAAGCTGGTGCTGTGGATCGGCGGGCAGGCCAACAAAAACAAGGATCGCTTCCAGCAGAAATTCGAAGACGTTGTAGAAGAAATCCGCGCGGAACTGGGCCGCGCACTAATCGCACCTCGCTCTGCGCACGACCACAACGAGAAGGCGGAACTCGAACTGGTTGCGACCAAGTAACACTTCGCGAGGAGCCTATTCAGGAGACATAAGATGGCAACGCGTGCACGCGTGGTACAGATGGAACCAACAGCCCCAGCCAGGAGCGGCAATGCCCTGCTGGTGCTGGTTGGACTGGGAGTGGCGTTCTTGCTGATTACTGCCCTGCTCGGGGCCGCGAAATCGGCTGGACCCATCTACAATGAAAGCAACCTGCTGTATGTGGCGCTGATCTTTTACGCGGGCGCCGGCGCTTTGTACATGGGATTTGGCGTAACCGGAGTGGACAAGTACGTGAAGTTCGCTTCGATCGCCACCGCGCTGGGCTTCATAGCCAACACACTGGCCGTGGCACACCGCTGGTATCTGGCCGGACGGCCTCCCTTTGCCAGCATTTATGAGATGCTTCTGAGCTTCGTGTGGACGGTTGCCGGTTTGACCCTGGTAGCCGAGAAGAAGCTGGGCGTGAAGATCATCGGTAGCATCACCATGCCGCTGGCAGTGGTGTGCGTCATCCTGATGCAGCTTCTTCCTTCAGAAGTCCGACCCCTGGTTCCGGCGCTGCAATCGACCTGGCTGCACGTACACGTGACACTGGCGATGCTGAGCTACGCGGCGTGCGCCGTGAGCTTTGCGCTGGCGATGATGTTCCTGATCAAAGACCACTTTCCCAGCGAGACGTTTCTCGCCCTGACCAGCGCGATGGTGAGCGCCATTTATATCGCCGTCGTGGCCACTCGCTTCGAGAAGTGGGGAGGCCTGTCGGTTACCGCTTACGATGCGAAAGAAAAGAGTGACATTTTCCTCGGCCGCGGGGTGCGGTTGTTTGTCACGGTTCCGGACCTGGGCTGGCTGTTCGTGATGGCCGCCGCGGCAGGTTTGGTTCCTCTCGTGTTCTGGGCGCTGGCGCGCCTGCAGAAGAACGACACGTACTACGGTGTCGCGAACAAAGCGGTGTTCATCGGGGTACTTGTGCAAGTGGTCGTGCTGGCTGCGTTTGTTATGCGGGTTCATGACGCCAGCTACCCATCGCCATTCCAGGAAGGCTTTTATCCTACGGCCCTGGCAGCATCGCCTTTCATCCTTGGCGGACTGGTATCGGGTGTGTTCGCCTCGCTGCTGTACCTGATGTTGCTCTGGCGCCGTTCGGAGCTGGAAGAGCTCCTGCCCAACACGCAGACACTGGATCGCGTAACTTACCAGACGATTTGTGTCGCCTTCCCGCTGTTGACCGGTATGATCGCAGCGGGCGCATACTGGGCCAACCGGACATGGGGTTCGTATTGGAGCTGGGACCCCAAAGAGACATGGGCCGCCATCACCTGGCTGGTCTATGCCGGGTACTTGCACATGCGGGTGACTCGCGGCTGGCGCGGCCGGCGCGCCGCCTACTTTGCCATCCTCGGGTTCGGCGTGGTGATTTTCACCTTCCTCGGCGTAACGTATCTGCTTCCCGGCTTACACGCTTACGCATGAGGTGGTTCCAGGCTGGGAGGTCTAGAGCGATGGAGTCTCGCTGCATCGCTCCAGGCTTCTCCGGCCTGGAAATTTTGCTGATACGATAGCCGACAGCGGCGTGATGCCGCCGTTCATCACGTGAGCGCGACTTCCCCAACCCGCGCACTGGACGAGGGTGCGTCCCACACGATTGAAACGCCCCGGGTCGCTGTTCGAAAACGACACATCAATTGGGCCCTAAAAGCCGTCCTTCCCATTGCGGCAGTCCTGCTCAACGGTCTGCTGCTGTTCATGCTCGTGTCCTCCTCGCTTGCGCCCGGTCCTCGCAGCGGAGTGATTGCGGTGGCGGCGGGAGGAGCATTTGTGGTCTGTGTCGCGGTAATCATGGTGCTTGCGGTCATGGTGCGACGGCCGATGCTCGAGTTACAGGAGAAGATCGCTCAGGTTCAGATGGGCGACTTGAATGTTCGCGTCAGTTTCTCCGACCGCAACGACGAAATCGGCGATCTCGGCAAAGACTTCAATGACATGGTGGCGCAACTGAAGGCCAGCCGCGAAGAGATCCAACGCTTGCACCAGACGCAGATGTCGCGCGCCGAACACTTCGCGACGCTCGGCGAGCTTGCAGCCGGACTGGCGCACGAGATTCGTAACCCCCTCGCCGGAATCGCAGGTGTACTCGACATTGCCAGCCGAGACTTGCCCGATAGCAGTCCTGCACGCAGCGTCATGGAAGATGCCAAGCAGGAAGCGGTCCAGATCAACCGCATTCTGACTGATTTGCTTGACACCGCCCGGCCCAAGCCCCCGCAATTTCGCGTGACTGATATTGTCGGCACAGCCGAACACGCCGTCATGTTCGCCCGCCAGCAGGCGGTCACCAAGCGTATCAACATCGAATTTGAAGTGAAGGGCTCCGTTCCTCCGGTAGAGCACGATCCGGGACAGATCAATCAGGTGCTGCTCAACTTATTGCTCAACGCGATTCAATCGATGGACAAGCCGGGCGTAATTGGCGTTGCCGTATCGCGCAACGACGACATGGCGGTCATCACTGTAAAAGACCAAGGCAAGGGCATCGCTCCCGAACACTTACCCAACATCTTCCGACCGTTCTTCACGACCAAAGGCCATGGCACGGGACTGGGACTCTCGCTCGCCCGACGTACGGTGGAGTCCCATGGTGGAACGATTCAGGCCCAGAGCGAGCCCGGCCGGGGAACGATTTTTACCGTGGAAATTCCCATTCGGCGCGCTCGAGAACCAGCGTCCTAGCCGCAATTCTGGCGAGGATCTGCGAATTCTGCGAGGCGGGCCAGAATTGCGGCTAGTTACCGCGTCGACCTGCCGTGGGCGGATAGTAGGTCTTCCCCTGATGCGCGGCGACAATCGCCTTGGGAAGGTCATGGGCGGTTCGAGACTTTACCACATACGCTGCCGCTCCGAGCTCCATCGCCGCCTCGACGAAATCTTTACCTTCGTGAATCGTCAGGAAAATAATGCGGGCAGTCGCTCCCGCTGACTTGAGGAGGCGAGCTACCTCAAACCCTGTCATATCCCCCAGCGACACATCCAGGACAATGACGTCGGGCTTGAGCTCCGTGGCGGCCGATAGTACCGAGTGACCGTTGCTCACGCTACCTACGACGTCAAATTCTTCGGTCAAAAGATCAATTTCCACCTGAAGGAACAGCAGATTATCGTCCACCACTAACACTCGGACAGGAGGCATTCCGATCACTCCTTGCGGCGGGTTTTAGGCGCCAGACTGGATGCGGGTTCGAAAATCCAGACTACGAGGGAGCGTGAGCGGGGGACACTGGCAAAACTGATGGTTCTTGACTAAGAGATTTGCAGAGGTAACTACTCGGGGCTGATACGATTCTTGATGGCGTATTCAAGAAGCTCGGCATTGGTTTTGATTCCGAGCGTTTCCATCATCCGGTACTTGTGGAAAGCCACGGTGCCCGGCTGCAGATTGAGTTCGGCGGCTACTTCCTTCATGGACATGCCTTCTACCAGCAATTGCAGAATCTCGTTCTGCCGCTTGGTGATCTTCTTTTCGGTGGACGCACCAGCGCCCTTATTCAGCAGAAATGTCACCGTTTCTCGTGCGATCAACGGGGAGAGGTAGGATTCGCCGCGCACGACTTTGCGCACGGCGGTCACCAACTCCTCGGCCGCCGATTGTTTCAGCACGAATGCGGCGGCACCGCGCCGAAAGGCTTCGGCAGCCACCTCGGCCGAGCTGTTCATGGTGAGGAATACGAGCTTCACCGACGGAAGCTTCAGTATGATCTGTTCGGCAGCGTCGAGGCCATTGAGATGCGGCATTGAGATGTCGGCAATGATGACATCCGGCTTATGTGCTGCGGCAGCTTTCAGCAGCGCCCGGCCGTCGGTGACGATCTCGAGCACTTCGAATTCCGGCTCAAGCATACCCTTGATTGCGTCGGAGAGCAGTTTGTGGTCGTCGGCTAGCAGCAGACGGGCTGAAGCTTTACGGTGCATATTGCAGTCGGCAGGCTAACTTCGGAGCTGCGAACCCAATTCATCCCAAAGTGTTCCGGCAATCCTGACTTTAGCACAATCGGAGAATGCCTCCGCCCGCACTGATTTGACACCGCAGCCAGGCGAGCGCTCCCCACCACGGCCAGCGCATTCTGAACCAGCGCTAAGGAGTCGCTAGGCCGGAAGACTTTTTGTCGCGATACAATCCCCGTTAGACGTGAGGTGCAAACTCGCCGAGCAGGTTCACCGCCACACCTACCCGCGCCTGCGTTGCAACGCCCGTTATCCCTTCACCACCGGAATGGGACGATGCGGTTGCAAATAGGAAGACTACGCTGCGCCACCGAGGGCTGCGGCGTGCGTGAACACGGTCAGGTCTTACCATCGAAAGCCTCCGCCGTCGAAACCGCCCCCGAAGCCGCCAAAGCCGCCTCCCGCACGATCAGGCCAAACTCCACCACCCCATCCGCCGGAACGGAAATTGCCCTAGCGCCCCGAGCCGACGTCGCGGGCCGAAGCCCAGTTGTCCGCCTCCGACTTGTTGAAGCGGGAGGACGGCGCCTCCACCCGCTATTGGTGTGTTGCTGCCATGCAGTGGACGGATTGTATTTGTAATACGTTGCCATTGTGATCGGCGCAGGTGTTGTTGTCGTAGTGTGCGGCACCGTCGCCGGAATTGGTGTTGTAGGTGAAGCCGTGCGCTCCGCTGGCGGACTGCCCGGTGTAAGCGTTGCCATCCGTGCCTACTGCACACCGCCTACCACGACGCCTGTGTTGTGGTTGTAGTCCATACCGCGTGCGCCGGCCGCATAGCCTCCAGTGTAAGCGTTGCTGACGGTGCCGGCTTCTCCTGGGTAGCCGTTGCCAGTGCCCGGGTAATAGCCGCTGATGGACGAGCCCGTGGAGTAGTTCCCGGTGTAGGCGTTGTCGTTCTGTGCGTGCGCGGCGTAACCGGAGTTTCCCGTTACGGGGTTATAGTAACCGCCGCGACCGCCCGCACAGTAAATCGTTAGAAAGCTCGTATCCACCACTTTTTCGAGCTTGTCAGCCGCCGACTGCAACACAGGCTTTCCGTCAATCAGCACCAGGACCGTCGGCACGCTGCTGTAGTACATGATGGGAGGATCTTTGTTCAGCTCGTACGTCTTCTGCTTTGCCGCCGCATCCGTGACCTTAAGGTCGGCTTCCAGAAAGTAGAGCGCCACGGTCTTGTTCCACGGCAGATCTTTCGGCAACCCTGTCGTGCAAGCATAGCCGTTTTTGGCCAACGACGGGAAGCTCTATTTTGTGATACTGATGTCCTCGAGGGTCACTATTCGGTTGACCGTGTCGACTTCAGTCCGGGAATCCAGCCAGATCACCCCGCAGTCCGTGCTGGAGCTGGATTTAACGCGCACGGCCGCACGAGCGTTTAGCTGATTGCCCTGCCAGTTTTCGACTTGCGGCTGGGAAATCTCAATCGTTGCATCTTTTTAGGTGATCACCTGGGGCCACGACTCATTTGGATCAGATGGCGCCGCCTTCGCTGCCGAAAGAGGCTTCGCAGCCGGCGCTGGTGGCGCAACCGCGATTGCCGATGGATTTGCAATAGGCCCCCCACTTGGCTCCTGGGCGAACGAATAGAGCGGCGATGCCAGGCTAATGACGATTACCAAAGCGTATGCAACGATCTTTTCTGCCGTCTGTTTCATAGACACCACTAGATACTGCTCCCCAAGTGACAATTGGGCGCGCTGCCGCGGACTGCCCGCGGCAGTGGCCTGGTCTTTTCCGGAACGGGCTTACTGCAGTTGATAATTCGAGTTTAGGTCCTGCACGGTAAGCTGTTTGCTCACGCCGTTAATCAGGGTGCTAGCCACGTGATTCGGACCGTTCGGCAACTTCTCAAACTGCGCGTTGATGGTGACCGCATCCTTCGGGTCGTTAAGGTACGAATTCACGTCCAGGCTCTGCAGTTGCTTGCTTTGCGGATCGATCGCAAACGTGACGCTGTCACCCTGTTTGACGTAATTCTTGATGACGAGTTTCACTCCTCCACCGCTGGTCACCAGTGAAATATTGCCCGCCTGCTTGGCCTGCATGAGCGCGTCGGGATTGGGCGTTGTGTATTGCTTCGCCAGCGCGGCAATCTGCTGCCCATATTCCTGGTACTCCGCCTTTTTCTTGTCGACGACACGTTCTTTCAGCCGGCCTTCACGGCCGCCCTGCTGCTGCGATTGTTGATTGTTGACCAGAGTCTTCTGCTGTTGGCCGTTGACCATCTGCACTTGATAGGTCTTCACATCCTTAACTTCACCCTTAAGGCTGATGGTTTCGGTTTCCGTCCAGGTATACTGCGCCAGTTTCTGTTTGTTCGCGGCCTGGTTCTGCTTCAAGGCCATTAGCCTTTCTTCGAGCTGAGGGTTCTGCGCCGGTGCGGGCCTTCCAGCAAGTAGTATCCCTGCAGCCAGGCTGCAGCTGAAGATAAGCGCAAGGTTTCCCTTGTGCGTGCTCGCGGCTGATACGGTTGTCATAGTGTTCCTCCGGCCTAAGTCCTGTCGGCCTGTTGGATTCGGAATGCGGCAACGAAAGATTACCGGACGTCGCACGCAAGCGCGACTGCAAGAATTACCAGTCCATCCCGCAATATTCTATACAGCTTACGGACTGGCGCTGTGCGTACCGCCCGCAATGCCGGACCGACACTCTCATCATCGTGGCTTGCCGAACCACGAATACTGCCACGCGACCGACACGTTTTGGTAATTACCGCCGAAACCAATAAAAGCTCCATCGCTACAAGCGATCTTGATCGACTGGTGTTTGCCGTACGGAAGGAGACGGTTGCGCCAATCCGTTAGCTGGTCTGTCTCGTCTCCAGGGTGCCGATTCCGGTCACGGCGGTAATCCCGCCCCACCAGAAATTGCCGTCGAGCGAAGCCCACGCTCGTAGAGCTTCCAGCCGGCTGAAGCGCACTTGCGTCGATACTCTGTAAGCGCCGGACCAAAAATAGACCGCATGACGCCGCGGAAGGGGCGTCCTGCGGCGGGGTAAAAGTAGACCGCCGGATTCTTGTTTCACGAGGTACCGAGGCTGCGGGGTAACGGAAATGGTTTGGTTTCGTTGAGCTGACAGCCGCAATCGCGGAACACCGGACGGATGTGCCAAGTGGAGATCTACGGGCGCGTACGGCATCTGTGGCGCCCGGCGCGACTTCTGCGATCGGAACCACGTCGTGGCCCACTTCTCGCAACGCCCGAATGACAGGTGCAGTACAGCTCTCATCAGCCAAGAAGTTCATGCGTTAGGCTCTATCCGCATTCGGCGCACCGGAGAGCAGCACTACCTCCTCATGGGCCACGCTTGCCGCCCCATACGCTACCGCCGCGCGAATGTCCTCTGTGGTCAGGTGCGGGTAATCTTCACGCAGTTCGGCCTCGCTGGCCCGTTCGGCGAGTTTGTGCAGAATCAGCTCGACCGTGATTCGCGTCCCCCGAATCACCGGCCTACCCATCATCACCGCCGGGTCAATAACGATTCGCTGCGTGGTCATGGCAATCCTCTCACCTCATCATATAGCCCGCATTTCCGCCGAACAATCAGGACCGTGCGCTGGCGCTTCCTTCAAGGCTGCCGGTCTTGCGGAATAAAATGTGGGGTGCGCGTCAAACCTCAGTCATCGCCGTCCCACCTGCTTAGGTCACCCCCAACCCTTCAATGTTGGATGGCTCATCGGAACAAGAAGATGGCGCCGAACACGAGCAGCGTTGCTTCAATGATCCACACAAAGACGCGCTCGGGAAGCTTGTCCACTATTGGTTTCCCCGCAAACGAGCCCGCCACCATTACTGGGCCAAGCACCAGCCCTACAGTTATCGCGTGGGATGAAAGAACCGCTGCTTGGCGGTATGCCAGCAGCTTTGTCACATGCATAACCACCGTGCATGTGGCTTCGGTTCTGATGTAGGCCCCTTTCACCAAGCCATGTGCGAGAAAGAAGGGTGCCATCAATGGACCGACGCTGCCTAACAGTGCCGACAAGAAGCTGGCTACTGCTCCAATACCGGCAAATGCCGGTGACGTTGGATGCCAGACGCGGCCTCGGCGGACGTGACGCCAAACAACGATCAGAATCAAGAAAGCTCCGAGGAGCCGCGTAAGGGCTTTCAGTGGAGCCTTCGCAAACAGGAACCCACCAAGCAGGGCGAACGGGACAGCGCCGAGGGAAAACCATCCGACCACTCTCCAGTCGAGTTCCCGTCGGTTAAACCAGAGCCGGCTGCCGTTCCCCACAAGTTGGGCGACCGTGAGGATGGGGACAGCCTCACGCACCCCATAAATCGACACCAGGACAGGAAGTAGAGCTGCAGCGCCGCCAAACCCCGTCACTGCCGCCAAAGTAGCTGCAATAAGAGACACTAGCAGAAGCGCCAAGAATTGGGAGAGTTCAGGCACAGTGATTGGTCACGACGCGAGCCGGTTTTCTGGTGCTGCCTCGTCGGGCATTGCGGCCATTGCGGGCACAGAGAGCTTTCCGAAGCCGTCCCGTAGTTTGTTCAAACGTTCGAGTTCATTCTGGACGGCTGTTGTTCCGCGGGCGGCAAGCTCACGCGCCTGGTTGAGGGCGTGTTCAGCAGAAGCACTGACTTCACGAAGCAATTTCCGCACATCCGATTCAAGCCGCAATCGACTTTCGACCACCCGTTGCTCCACGTCGCCCTGCACTCTTTAGGCATTGGTGTCCAGGAGTAGCTCAAGGAACTGAGTGGCATCTCTCTCGAACCACCAGTGAATTCGCAATACACCCATAACGACATCCGCCACGTACAACAAGGGCGATGGCGGTTGAGCCAGGGTAACCATGTCGTGGAAGAAGAAGCGGGATCGTGTACGAAACCCGTGCTCGGGATCGAACGCTTTGGGCAAATGTGAGAAATCGCCTGTTTCTTCCTCCGAAATCCTTCTCAAAAGGTCGTTTGTCAGATTCACGAATCGCTGTGTGATTGAAACGTAGAGTTCTTCCGAATGGGCTTCCTCGGCGTCCAACCACGGCATAACGTTGCGGCGGGCGACGGCTTGTGCGAGCGCCATGAGACTACGGCGCCTTTTCGGGCCAAAGGACGGAACACCTGACTCTGCTTCTCGTTTGAGTTCGCCTTTGGCAGTCGGAAAAACCTCTTTCAGAAATGCCTTTCGTCTGGACAAGAGGATGTTCGACAGGCGCATCTGCTCCGCCGAAAATAAGACCCCGAGGTCACGCAACGACTGTTCGGCCTCACTCACCGTTTCGCGAAGGCTCAGGATTCGTTGTTCTGAAAGAGCAATCGGCTCTGTGAGCGCACGGATCCGCTCGTCGATGCAACGTCCTAGAGACGCCGAGAACCGATGCAGTCCCCGCTCAGCGGCGGAATGAGTCATCGAGTAGCCGGATTCTCCAGCGAGCCGGCTGAGGTCCTGAACTAACCTCTCCCAATCGTCGGAGTCCCCTAAGTCACTGAGCCTTTTCAACGCGCTAACTTCGTAGACGGAGTTGACAGCTCGTTTTAGCCGTTCCTCCAAGACTTTGCTGGCAAAGGATGACGCCTGCTGTCGTTCCTCTACTGACACCCGGTCAATCTTGTTGAGCACTACCAGTATCTGGTCAACATTGACGGATACGGCCTCGATCAGGGCCAACTCGTCGCCAGAAATCGGAGGATCGGCGCCGACCACAAGGATGGCTGCGTCCACTTGAGGGATGAAGGTCTCGGTCGTCTCCGTATTGCCAGTGAACACCGACCCGACACCCGGAGTGTCAACCAGGCACATGCCGGACGCCAACAGCGGCGAAGGCAGGAACACCTCAACGCCGGCAACCTGCTTTGAGTTTTCGGGATTCAACTCCTCGGAGACATACATTGAGAGATGTTCCGTTTGGATTTTGCGCCAACGGCCATCAATCAAGACGCGAGCAGACCTGGCATTCCCATAGCGAAGAACCGTAGGGAGGGCAGTCACCGGCACGATGCCAGTCGGCAGGACAGGTTCTCCGACAAGAGCGTTAAGCAGAGTCGATTTCCCACGCTTAAACTGGCGGACACACGCGACGAAAAAACGTCCCTCGTTCACTCTGCTTGCAAGCTGGCGGACCTCGACGGTAATCGAGTCTTCGCCGAGCAGTTGGGCGACGTCAGCCAAACGCTCCAGGGCTAGCGCGTCCGAGGAAGGAGCTTGGTTCGATATGGGCGCTTCCTGCACGATAATCGTTTCTGAGTGGCACACATAGCACCGCCTATCACTGGCTAAGTGCTGCGAGTTTGAAGTCAATGTAAAGCGGTGCGGTCTTGATTTGCCCGCCTGACGAACACTTTGGCATCTTTGCCATGCGAATCATGCGCTGAATCGCTCCGGGGTTTCCATCGCTGTAATGAACGATCTTCACGAGGAACTGGTCTAGGTTCTCGGCGTCTAAACCTTGTTGGGCCGCACACCAGGATGCAAATGATGCTGCTGCTTGCGCTTCAAAATTCCTTAACTCGAATTTCTCGCTACGATCTGGAAATAGCGGCAGCATGAAGCCAACATCTTCCATGTGCGCCGAGCGTGACACTGCAATGACAGGGACGGCGCAGTTAACCATCAGTTCACGAACAGAGTCGGCCAGTGACTGCGAAGGTCGCTGGAGGTGATCTAACACAACAAGATGCCCGAAATTGTGTACGGCGTCACGCACTAAGCCTTTGACAGATACGCTCGTCTTTGTCTGAAGCGACGACAATCCGTTTGGACACGATGTTGCGAGCACCGGGTGACTTGCTATAAGGAGCGAACCCGCCAGGTTTCGATAGAGCAGCTGCGGAGTCGAGTTCTCATAGCTATACAGAATGCCAGTGAACTCACTCACCACTTTGGACAAGAGCAGAGTTTTCCCCACGCCGGCAGGGCCGTGAAACAGGAACGACCGCCGTCTGGCCAGCCGATGGCGCAGTTGCTCCAGTTCCTCGCAGCGGCCGTAAACCTCCGACTGCGGCTTCACAGTGCTGCCGTTTTCTCCGACATCAAAAATTGTTTTGGACTTAGGCATCACGGTTGGGAGCGACGTCCTTCCTGGTGCACATACTTGATCACCTCAACGTCAGACATAGCGATCAACCCTTCAGCCACCATCTCATCCAGTGCCGGGATAAGACGCTGTATGTTCTCTGCCGTGTCGATGATCTGGACCAGGATGGGAGCGTCCGGAGAGCTGCGAAGCAGGTGCGATTTGCGGATGATCGTGCTGGCGCCATAACTCTCAATCCCGCGATATACCGTAGCTCCGGCGATGTCCAGTTGTCGGCACCGTTCCACAATGGCCCGGTAGAGTGGGCGGCCTTGCCACTGGTCATCCTCGCCAAAGTGAATGCGCAGCATTTTGGCTTTGCCTTCCAATTTCATTTCTGCGCCTCCTGTGTCTCGGGTAGCGGCTGAGCGTGAGAGTACTTGATGACATCAACGTCTGAAAGCGCAACCAGACCCTGCTGAATCATCTGATCGAGAACAGGGGAAAACAGCTCGCAGCTTCTCCTCACTGTCAACGACCGTGAGCAGGATCGGGGCGTCGTGAGAGAGGTTCAGGGTGGAATCTTTATGCATTCTGCGGTTCGCGCCATAGCCCAGAATTCCTCGATACACAGTCACGCCGGCGATGTCGTTCGCCCGCAACGCCTGCACTAGAGCATGATGCAGGGGTTTGTCGTTCCATTTGTCGTGCTCTCCAATGCGGATCCGCATCATCTTGGCCTTTGACTCTAGCTTGGCGGTCGGCATCGGCGCTTGAGGTATGCCTTTGGGCGAGGAGGGTCTGATTACATACGTGTCGTGGACTTCGATAAGACCGCGACTCGCTATCTCGGTCAGCTTAGGCAGAACTTCCTGCACTCGTTCAGCAGTCTCGATGAACTCAATCTTGATCGGCATCTGGTCCGAAACATCCACCAGACGCGAGGTGTGCATCTTGTGGTCAGTTCCGAAGCCGGCCCTGCCGCGGGTGACAGTGGCGTCCGAGATTCCCCGAAAAAACAAGTAATCGAGGACAGCGGCATGGCAAGCCATTCCATGATGCGTCTGACCTTCAATCACATAAACCGTTACCTTTTTAGCTGGTCCAGTCGTTAGCACTTTCCCTCCTACCGTGTAATGCCTCGCTGTGATACCAAAAACTCGGTGATGAAGCCCAATATGCCGCCACCGCCCCTTTCTCCTCGGCGTACTCTTGCATCAAATGCCTCCAACTGTTTTTCCAGATCCTCGAGATTGCTGGTGAGAATCTGCTGAATAAGCTCGGTATCGCCTTCGGGAAGAATCTTCATCAGTCTTCTTCCGTGAAACAGGCAAACGGTCCCGTACTGGGTGACCCAGTTACGAAAGTTTTCGCGCTTCAGCTCGCGCGAAAACTCAGATATTCTTTCATCCTCGTACCCGGCCTCCGTACTTGGCGAAGAATCTGGGTGTGAGAAACGGGAGGACCACGAAAACAACCACACACACTGCGACAAACACCAAAGTCTTGTATGTGAAAGGAGAGAAGATCAGTCTTAGGGCAATGACCGTTCCAAGGTCGTTCACGAAGCACGATGCCAATATTGCCTTGCCGAAGTCGGTCTTGTTAAACCCAAGCTCAAGCATCACGGCATAGACCACAGCCACCGAGGTCGTGTTAAGCGCCACTCCCGCTAGCTCGCTCGATCGCCAGCTCCAGTGCAGGAGAAAGCACGCGATCAGAGTGCAGCCGATGAACGGGCCAAAGAAACCGACCAGCCCCACCACCACTGCTTCTTTCCATTTTGTTCGGAAGATGCCGGGGTCGAGTTCGGCTCCCGCAAGGAAGGTGAGCACAATCGCATCAGTTCCAGCGAGAAAACTGATCCACCCGGTCTTCGCACCCAATCCCCCCCTGGACCAGAAAGGCTCCGATGATGAGTTGAGCAACTGTGCCCACCACAATCTCGGCAAGTGCGGTCGATATCTTGAACCATATCGCAAACAGCGTTGCGACCAGGGCGAGTCCCACCCAAAACGCCGCGAGAACCCACACGTTCTCCATGGAACCTTTGCTCCTAAAATTTCTCTGGAAGCTCGCCGGGGACATGACTCCGCGACGAGTTTTCCTCGTCAGGAGTCATCATCTGTCCCGGACTTAGATAGGACAGCGGTTTGGGGTGAACTCCTTCACCCTTGCTGAAAGTCTTTAATAACTCACATCTACATCGAAGTCAAGGAGTCCCGGCAGCGGCCGCACTGCGGTATGTTATGCCTTCGAATCCGTCCCCGCTCTCTCAGGTCTTCGGCGCAGTGACGCCGGAACAGGTGAGCGTGTCCTTCGCCCGCCTGTGCCGGACTTTGAAGATTCAAGATTTTCGGTTCCATGACCTCAGGCACACCGCTGCCAGTTGGCTGCGGATGAAAGGGGCGGACATTCACACCGTCGCCCAGTTGCTAGGCCACAAAGACCTGAGTATGGCCGCTCGGTATCAACACCTTTCCACTGTGTCCTAGGCGGACGCTGTTGCCACGTTGGACGGCGTTTTTGGCATTCCGTGTTACCCAGGCGTTACCGGGTTGCCGCAGTTGCCCAAAGGGGCAGCTGTAAGTGCTTGATTTATTTTGGCGTCCCCGACGGGATTTGAACCCGTGTTACCGCCGTGAAAGGGCGATGTCCTAGGCCGGGCTAGACGACGGGGACGCTAATTGGAAGGGAGTGTACCGTCAAAACCCTTATCTTAACAGCCGCGGAATATCAGCGTCAAAACCGACCTCACTGTTTCGCTGGCCTGTCCGCGTCATCGCCAATCACTCGAAGTGGCGCCGCGTCCGCTGTCAACTCCCAGTCCGGCGCCTCCAGTTGTCGCGGTGACTTATCGACTTGTTTCAAGTCTGGAACCTCTTCTGCCGACAACGACCGATCCAGCTCCGGCAACTTCCGCGCCACTGGAAACACTGAGCGCTCCATCGACCCAACACTCTTGTTGTAGGCTTCCACCGCGCCACCCAGTTTCTTGCCCACCTCCTCGAAATGGCCAGCCATCACTGCCAGCCGCTGGTACAGGAGTTTGCCTGCTTCAATGATCTTCAGTGCGTTCTCTGCCAGGTTCTTCTGGTTCCAGCCGTAAGCCACGCTCTTCAGCACGGCAATCAAAGTCATCGGTGACGTGAGAATGACTTTTCCCTCGCCGTGCTCGAGCAGCTCCGGATCGGCCATCACGGCAGCTCGGAAGAATACCTCTCCGGGAAGAAACAACAGCACGAACTCCGGCGTCGGTTGAAACTGCTGCCAGTATGCTTTCGTTGCGAGATCGTCCATGTGCTTGCGAATCTGCCGCACATGGTCCGCCAGGCACGCTTTCTGTGCCGCCTCGTCTTGCGCCTCAAGTGCATTCAGGTATCCTGACAGCGGCGCCTTCGCGTCAATCACAACGTTCTTCGCTCCCGGCAGCCGTACAATCACATCTGGCCTCAGGCGGTGGTCGTCCAGGCTGACCGAAACTTGCTCTTCAAAGTCGCAGTATTCAAGCATGCCCGCCAGCTCAAGTACCTTGCGAAGCTGCAACTCGCCCCATCGCCCGCGGGTCTGCGGATCACGCAGCGCCCGCACCAGGTTTCCTGTTTCAACCTGCAAAGCCTTCTGCGTCGCGGTCA
>Ga0335070_10000810_pt1 | contig 35832 bp, 28 predicted proteins | sample Lox_Sample_13_FD_206722 | JGI IMG/M metagenome (GOLD analysis project Ga0335070, IMG submission 206722) | Soil microbial communities from Loxahatchee National Wildlife Refuge, Florida, United States - Lox_Sample_1.3 | ecosystem: Environmental > Terrestrial > Soil > Wetlands | place: USA... | reverse complement strand
GGGCTGACCGAACCACAGCTTCTTTGTTAGATGCGGGCGTTTGTAGGGAGGGACTTTTTCAATACTGAGCAGCCCAATCGAACCCTGGGAGTCGACTTCGCGGATGCCTCGCGCGGCCGCCGCAGCAGCCATCCCACCGCCCACAATTAGATAGGAATAACTTTCCATTCCTTGATCCTTTTCTGAAAAAGACCCCAAGGTTTTTCAAAATCCTCAGGATCTATCTTACTACAGATGGGTTATTATCAAAACCCCCTTGCCTGGCGCGAGGGGGTTTTGATTTCAGCAGTTCACGAATGAAGATCTCTTCACTTAACTTGTTTTAATCTTGAATAATTGTCCTTGTAATATAATAATTACGATAATAATTATCCTGTAAGTTAATTATTAAGGATGGGGTTATTTCGACAGTCACGTTTGTTTTCGGATCACAAACCCCAATCCGCTGAGGTTCATTCTATATTCAGGGGAAGATATAATGGCAACTCAAGATGATGTTCCAACGTCAATGCGGGTACTCTTGGGAGGAGATTACTGGGATGCCGCTCCGACTGCTCCACTATGGGGGTTTGCCGATACCCATGCGCATCTGATGGCCCATCTGGCTTTTGGGGGCGAAGCATTCTGGGGAGAGCCCTACGATCCCAGCCATCCTGGCGCTGAAGGAATGGAATATGCGCTCCGTTCCTGTGAGCCGATTCACGGCGGATTGATCGACATTAACCCGGAATTTGGTCATCCGGCTTCGGGCGGCCATCCCGAATACGTGGTCTGGCCTCGATTCACCACCCTTGTCCACCAGCAGGCATATATCGATTGGATCTACCGTGCTTACCAGGGCGGTTTGAGATTAATCACCTGCCTGGCAGTCAACAACGAACTGCTGGCCACCAAGACCAGCCCCAACTCCGCACACGACGACCGGAATGCCATTCAAATCCAGATCGCGGCGATAAAACAGATGGCCGATTGGGTAAACACCCATGCGGATGGCGCGGGAAAAGGCTGGATGCAAATCGTTTATTCCCCTGATGAAGCCCAAAAGGTGATCAGTGAAAACCGGCTGGCAGTGATCCTGGGCATGGAGGTCGATTCTCTTGGGAATTGGCGAAAATTTGAAGACCTGGAAATACTCACCGGCGGCAATCTGGAACTGGCTCGCGGGATCATTGGTCGCGAGCTTGACTGGCTGTACAGCCTAGGAATTCGCCAGATCACACCGATCCACCTGACCAATAATGCTTTCGGCGGGACCGCGATTTATCTCCGCTTTCTGGAGACGATCAATCTCTTTGTCAATGGTGAACGATGGGACGTTGAGGATGCGTGGGAAACCGGCGTGCGCTACCGCCTGGATGCGGATGGAGACGACCTGGTCGATGATCTAGAGCGAGCTGTGGCGATCTCGGGACGGAAGTATAAAATGCATCGCCGGACGCTTGTCGATCATATTCCAGGGGTGTATACGATGTATGAAGCCGGGCAGGCGCCCAATTTGCGCGGCGGACACGCCAACGCACGTGGATTAAACCAGTATGGCCAGATCTTGTTGGAAGAGATGATGGCGAGGGGGTTAATTATCGACGTGGATCACATGTCTGAGAAAGCGACGGATACAGCGCTGTCCATCGTAGAAAAAGAAAATTATCCGGTCATTTGCTCCCATTGCTGGTTCAGAGATCTGCTCTACAGTGCGGATATCGAATTTGACCACGTACGGCATGAGACCTACGGAACGAGCGATGTGCACAAGGTGGCCCACGAAGCCGGGAAAAGAGGCGATCAAATTGAGCGGATTACCAGGCTGGGTGGAATCATCGCGCCGATTATCAATCAGGGGGACATTGCCGGGCTGCGGCGATGCATGCCAGAGCTGGCGGCCCGGATACCGGAGCCATGCGCCGGTTCCAGCTCTTCCTGGGCGCAGGCATATCTATATGCCGTGGCGAAAAGCGGTGGGCGCGGGGTTGCCATCGGTACAGATATTAACGGAGCGGCGGGTTTGCCCTGTCCGCGGTTTGGCCCATTCGCGGCGTACGGCGTGCTGGGGGACGAAAGGCGAATTGGGGACAGGCGAAAGGAAATCGAGCGGCAAACCAACGGAGTGGCGTACACAGAGCCGATCCGCGATTACCGCTGGCACCGCTTCGAGTCCAGCCTGGAGGGCGGTTATACAGATGAGGAAGAAGATATCTGGCAGGCGGTTGCTCAATATGTCGCTGGATTTAACCCCTGGATCCACCGTCACCCCGAAACGGATTTTCCAGAGCCAAATGTTCGCCAGATGCTGTTGCGTTTGAAAATAAACCACGAGCAGGACTTTGTCGATCATGTCACCAAAGGTTTTTGGGCAGCCGACTTGAAAATCCCGGTGGATAAAGAGCAGGTGGAGGACTGGCCGGTCGAGCAGCGGGCAGCATACTACGCCAAGCGGGGAATGGTGGAACTTGGCCAGAAAGAACACAGCCGGATGGTCGATCTGATAGGAAAAATCAAATCAATTTGGGATAAGTGGAATGAAATGGAGGGAAAGAACCGGCCCTTAATCCGTGATAAGGCTGGCCCGCGGCGCGATTATGATTACAACATTGATGGGATGGCTCATTATGGCCTGCTGCCTGATTTCCTCCAGGATCTGTGCAACATCGGGCTGACTGCTGAGGACCTGGCACCTTTATTTCGTTCTGCTTACGATTACATCCAGATGTGGGCAACCTGTGAGAAAAAATCCGCCGAGATCAGCCATAGGATGAATTCTTAAACACTCCGGGGAATCCATGAATACCGACAGTTTCTATGCAATCGTCTCTGGAATCTGTTTCGCGCTCGCAGGCTTATGGTGGACAGTGGTCGAACGCCGAAAAGACTGGCTGGTCAATCCACCTATGCGGTCTCTGGCAGGAGGCGTGTACGCTTCATTCTTGATCCCGGGAGTGATGTCATTGGGTTCCCAGATTGGTGGAGATAATAAATTGATTTGGCGGGCCGTTTTTGCGATTGCCGCGGGTTTGGGGATGTATTTCACGATCCGGCTGCTGACCCATATTCGGAAAATTAGCAGAGAAGGGGTTTTTGCCCGCAACCGCTGGCTGGTGCTGTTTCTGTATGGGTTTGTGCTATTGCTCAGCCTTTTTCCGGATCTGGCGGGCATGACCGGTTTGAAACCGATCCAGGTGGAGGCATTTTTATTGTGCATCATCATCCTGTCAGGGAATGGCCTTGCCTGGGAAATGATGACTGGCTATTCTGGCTAACCAACTGCAATGGAATAAGTTCCCCTGCGGGTAATCGGCCGGGAACCACATTATCTGCGGGATACGATCATCGGGCTGATCATCACTACCGGAGGCGAGCAAGGCTCAGAGGGGGGAAATACTGCGGAATTCATCTTTCAAATATCTCGTAATAGCCCTGGTCGAGCTCATCGTCGCTGAGGTGAGCGTAGCGCTGGGTGACAGCGATGGAGCGGTGGCGGGCCAGCTCCTGGGCGAGCTTGAGGTTGCCGGTGGCCTTGAGCACCACGGTGACGAAATAATGGCGGAAGGAATGGGGGGTGATCTGGTCGGCGAACTCAGCCTCGTCTTCACCGGCGAGCAGGGATTTGACCCGCTGGTCGACGATCAGCCGGCCGGTTTTGGTGGTCATCGGCTTCACTTTTTTCCCCGCGCCGTCGTCGTGGCGGGCGAACACGGGCAGGGCGGAGAGCTGGCGGCCGGTGTTCCCGTCCAGCTCGGCGCGGGCATTGAGATAGTCTTTGATGGCGCGCAAACTGCGGGTTGAGAATCGCACCACGGCTTGGCGGTCGCCCTTGCCGGTGATCACCGCGCGACCCTCGCGCATGTCGATATCGCCGCGGCGGAGGTTGCAGGCTTCGTGGATGCGAAGGCCTGTATCAGCGAGGGTGACGAGCAGCGCCCGGTCGCGGAGGTTGCGCAGGCGCTGGTTGTGGTCGTCGGTGGGAAGAAGGGCCAGCTCGTTGGATTTTGCCAGGACTTTTTCGATCGCTTCGCGGGGGAACTGGGGTAGGCGGACGCCGGGCCGGCGGGCGCGCTGTCGAATAAGGAGGCGAACCTGGGGCAGGTTGACTTCAGCGAGATCTTCAGCGGCGAGGTATTCGAAGAACTGGGCGATGGCGGTCAGGCGATTGCGCTCGGTAGTGGGGGCGGCTTCGCGCATAGCCTGGATGGCCCAGATGATCGATTCCTCGGGAAGCTCCGCGGGGAGGTGCTCGCAGGGGTCCAGGCCGCGGCTTTCGAGGACGGCGCTGAAGGCAGCCAGCGCGTCGCGATAGGTCTTGGCGGTGTTCGCGCTACGCGAGTGGTGCACGCTGTCGATGAAGGCGTCCAGCGACTGCTGGATGGTGGGGAAGGCGGAATGGACCATCAGAGATAGTATAAAACAAATTGGTGACTCTGTTTCGTTAAACATCAAAGAGCTGTCCGGGAGGCACAGCTCTTTGACGACAACAACTGCTCAAACTCTCACACCAGGTTATTTAGTCCACCATCTTATCCATCTTCTCGGACGTATTGTCCATCATATCAGCCTCGCGGTGCATCATTTCGGATGCGCGATCGCGAGCTGCCTGGGCGACATCGCTGACCATACCACGCGCATTTTCGATTACCTTCTGAGCCCGTTCACGAGTCTGGCCGGCCGTATCAACGACCTGATCCTTCAACTCAGTACCTTTTTCGCGAAGCAATTCTCGCGTCTCGGCACCCGATTGAGGTGCTGCCAGGAGCGCCAGCACCGCGCCAATCAATCCCCCGATCAGGAACCCGGAAAACAGGGATCCAAAACTACCTCTCTTCACGATGATTTTGTCTTCCTGCATGATCCTCTCCTTTCCTGTTACCCCAATCCAGTTCGATCAGGGTTCAAACTGACAGTGGTATAAAAGTTCCCTTTTTTCAGACCTACCAATAAAAGTACCGATACAGTCTCGCTGGGGGAGACCATATTCCGAACAACCAGTAAAACCACGGATTATCCTTCGGTCTCCCCCAGCGTCTTGCCTGCGCTGTACCATCCAGCGACTGATCAGGCGTCCCTCGTAAATACTCAAGTAATGCTTACACCACTCTTTACTACCTGGATAATCCGGTTTCGCCTGGGCATTGCAATAACTGCACCTGTCCTCGCGATGATTTCATCATACGCATTCTGGAAAAGCGCTTCAATGGGGGCTTTGCCTATGCGGGCTTAGGGATTCCCCCCATCGAAGGGAATGAGATCCGAGAACTGAGAACCGTCAATGGGTACCCTGGGCACCTCAGCAAACAGGAAGAGGAAAACAGAAATCTGAGAAAGGCAATTGACAATCTGGTTCGATGGGTGTATAGTTCGTTGTCTAATAGTTCGATGTGTGACTAATATTGTAATTTTGAACCGGGATTGAATGTTGAAACCAGAAAGATAAGGCGGGAGCCATGGCGGAAGTGAAAAACCCAACAATCATCGAGAAAATGCGCAAACAGGCACGCGAGATTGGCGACCTGACCGGGAATAGGGATACGACTGGAATTGAGCTGATCGGTTTGACCCACCTGGTCGCGAGAACGTACGATATGATCACCATGCAAAAGGCAGAGGCATCCCACAGCGGGATATCGCGGGCCAGATGGGGATTGTTGATGCGTCTGTGGCGCGAGGAGAAGGTCGGCAATGCGGAGGGATTAACTCCTACCTATCTGAGCCAATGCCAGAACGTGGGAAAAAATACCATCAGCGCTTTGCTTCGCGGCCTGGAAGAACAGGGCCTGGTGCAGAGAACCCTGGATCGGGTCGATCACAGGATTTTCCGCATCCAACTGACTCAGCAGGGACGGAAAATCATCGCCGACCACGCGCCGCGGATGCTGGATTATGTAAACCGGCTCGCCTCGGGATTGAGTGAAGGTGAGCGAGCTCAGCTTCGCGAGCTGCTGTCTAAACTGTATTATTCCCTTTTACTGGAAATGAAGATCCCGGCCGAAGACGTTGAGTTGAATTATCATCGAAATGGAGGTTAATTTGCAGCGAGCAGTATCTTTTCGACAGAAGAAATCGGCGGAGAGCCCAACCAGCAGCCCGCAGAGCAACAAGGGGCTGGGACGGGCAGTCGCTTACCTGGGCCATTACAAACGGCTGACTTTCTGGGCGTACCTGTTCGTGTTCATCTCCACCGGGGCAGTCTTAATGGTTCCCCAATTGATCCAGACCATTATTGATACAGTGACCAATGGCTTTATCGCCCAAAAAATCACTGCTGCGGTCCAGAGCGGGCAGCTTCCGCCAGCGGTGCTGCCCATGGTGTTGAGCAGGCTTGGCTGGACCATGGACCAGTACACTCGTTATAGCACCAGTGCGGAGAGCCTGCTGATCTATACCGGGCTGTTCATCCTTGCCTTTGCGGTCGCCCGCGGGCTGGCAGCTTACGCGCAAACCTTCATGTCCGAGCGGGTCTCGCAGAGCGTGGCCTTTGATCTTCGCAACGATATCTTTGCGAAGATCCAACGGTTGTCGTTCAGCTATCACGACAAGAGCCAGACCGGGCAGTTGATGGTACGCGCGACGGATGACGTCGAGAAAGTCCGCCTGTTCATCGGGCAGGGTTTGCTCCAGGCCACTCAGGCCGTGATAATGCTGGTAGGCACGCTGGTTCTATTATTTTTGACCAACGTCAAACTGACTCTGATTATCCTGCCGTTGCTGCCGATTGCCCTGGTGGTCTTCATGGTATTTGCCGGGATCACCCGGCCGCTTTTCACAGAAGTGCAGATCCGCCTGTCCCGGCTGAACACGATCTTGCAGGAGAACCTGGCGGGGATCAAAGTGGTCAAGGGATTCGTGCGCGAGCCCGAACAACAGGCGCGCTTCGACGCAGCAGCCGATTCGCTGATGAAGCAGCAGATCAAGGTCTCGCGGATTTTCTCTTTCCTATTCCCCTTGATCTTTCTGATTGTTGGGTTGGGACAGGCCGCCATCCAGTATTTTGGCGGGAGCCAGATCATCAACGGCACGCTGACTGTGGGAGAGTGGCAGAAATTTACTCTCTACCTGTTTTACGTGTTTATGCCGCTGGGCCAACTTGGATTTATCATCAACCAGATGTCGCAGGCCTCGGCCTCGGCCAACCGGATTTTCGAGATCCTCGACGCGCGGAGTGATGTGGCCGATCTACCCGGCGCGAAACCAATACCGCCCATCCAGGGGAAGGTCGAATTCAGGGATGTCACGTTCCGCTACCTGGGGGCTGGCGAGCCCGCATTGAAGAACGTGTCCTTCACCGCTGAGCCAGGCCAGACCATAGCGTTGCTGGGGGCAACCGGGTCGGGCAAGTCTTCGATCATCAACCTGATCCCCAGGTTTTACGATCCTCTATCTGGAATGGTGCGCATCGATGGGACTAACATCCGCGAGGTGTGCCTGGACTCGCTGCGCGAGCAGATCGGGATCGTCCTGCAGGATACGACCCTCTTCACCGGAACCATCCGAGATAACATCGCCTTCGGACGCCCGGATGCGAGTGCAGAGGAGGTGATCGAGGCGGCGAAAGCCGCGGCAGCCCATGAGTTTATCACCAGCTTCCCGCAGGGATACGACACCCCCGTTGGGGAGCGGGGGACCACGCTCAGCGGTGGGCAGAAGCAGCGCATCGCTATCGCGCGTGCTTTACTGATGGACCCGCGGATCCTGATCCTGGACGATTCGACGAGCAGTGTCGATACGGTGACCGAATACGAGATCCAGCAGACGCTGACCCGGCTGATGAAAGGACGGACAAGCTTTGTAATCGCCCAACGGATCAGCACGGTGCGCAACGCGGACCAGATCCTGGTGCTGGACCAAGGGCAAATCGCTGCGCAGGGCAAACATGAGGAGCTCATGGAATCCAGCCCAATCTACGCAGAAATCTACAATTCTCAGCTCGTGGAAGATGCACCCGGCGCCATCCAGGCCGTTCTGGTCAGCGAGCAAACGATGGAGGAAAAATAATATGATGGGTTTTGGCGGTCATGGAGGCGCCGGAAGGATGCTGGCGCAGGAAAGGAGCAAACCGAAATCCGCCGGTGCGACTCTCGCACGGCTGGGCAAATATTTTAAACCATACGCGGTTGTGCTGATCCTGGTAGCTCTATTAATCGTGGGGAGCACCTTTACACAGGTGCAGACTCCAGAGCTGACCGGGCAGGCAGTGGACTGCTTCATCACGCCAGCGACCACAGCGCGACTGAGCCAGGGGAGTGGCGGAGGCGCGGGAATGTTCCAGGGTCTGGCTGGCTTTTTAGGGAAGAACACGAGCAGCAGCGGTAGCAACTGCTGGTTCAAGCAACTCGATCCCAAAACCGCGACGACCAACGATTACATCGCCGGCCTGGGAAGCCTGGTCCTTCTGGTGGTCGGGCTGAGCCTGGCCGGGGCAGTGATGAGCGGCTTGATGTTCTACCTGATGACCTGGTCTTCGCAGCAAGTCTTGAAGAACCTGCGCATCGAGGTTTTTCGCCACCTTCACAAGCTTTCGGTTGGCTATTACGCCGAGCACGAGGCCGGGGCAGTGATGAGCCGTGTTACTAACGACATGGAGACGATCAACCAGGCGGTTAGCTTTGCGCTGGTCAACGTGCTCAGCGGCGTACTGCTGCTGGTCTGGGTGACGGTGAAGATGCTCACGCTGAACTGGGCCTATGCCCTGATCAGCATGGCCGTGGTCCCCCTGATGGCGGCGGCCACCTGGTGGTTCTCCGGCCAGGCGCGCAAGGCCTACCGGGTGACGCGGGTCGAGATCGGTAAGGTGAACGCCAACCTGGAGGAAAGTATCGCCGGGGTGCGGGAGGTACAGGCTTTTGGACGCGAGGAGGCCAATATCGAGGCCTTCCGCGAATCGAATGCTGCCAACCGGGATGCCAACATCAAGGCTGTATCGTACACGGCAGCCATGCAGCCCACCCTCGAGGCGCTGGGGTACCTGGCCGTGGCGATAGTGACCATCACAGGCGGGTTTATGCTCCTGCGCGGGACGACGCTGGCCGGGACAGTCATCTCCCTGGGGCTGATTATCACCTTTATTGGGTACATGCAGCGGTTTAACCAGCCCATCTCACAAATCTCAGTGATGTGGACCAACATCCAGAGCGCGGTGGCTGGCGCGGAGCGGATTTTCGAGCTGCTGGATACCGTCCCCGATGTGCAGGATCAACCCGACGCCAGGCCGCTCCCTCCTATCCAGGGCAAGGTAGTTTTCGACCATGTTTCCGCGGCGTATGTGCCGGGCGAGCTGGTGCTTAAGGATGTGAGCTTTGCCGCCAATCCAGGGGACACTGTGGCGATCGTCGGGCAGACAGGCGCGGGAAAGACCACAATCATCAACCTGATCCCCCGGTTTTATGATGTGGTTTCGGGGAAGATCACCATCGATGACCACAATATCGCCGAGGTGACTGCGGCCAGCCTGCGGAAACAGATCGGGATCGTGCTGCAGGACACATACCTGTTCAGCGACACGGTGATGAACAACATCCGTTTCGGGCGGCCTGAGGCGAGCGACGAAGAAGTGATTGCGGCGGCCAGGCTGGCTCACGCGGACAATTTTATCACGCGGATGCCGCAAGGTTATGACACGGTCCTGGGCGAGCATGGAGCCGGCCTGAGCCAGGGACAGCGCCAGTTGCTGGCCATTGCCCGGGCGGCGCTGGCCAACCCACGGATCCTGATCCTCGATGAGGCTACCTCCAGCGTCGATACGCGGACGGAGCGGTTGATCCAAGAGGCGCTGGTCGATCTGCTCAAAGGACGGACGAGCTTTGTGATCGCCCACCGATTGAGCACCATCCGCAACGCAGGCCAGTTGCTGGTGGTGGAGAACGGCGAGATCGTCGAGCGGGGTACACACTCCTCGCTGCTGGCGCAGAAGGGCGTTTACTACGGGCTGTACATGCGCCAGTTCCGCCAGGAAGAGCAGGCAGCGGACATTTCGGGTAACGGCTCCGGTCGGTTGGTGGATCTGCAACCCCGACCGGCAAGCGGGGATTAAAATGACGTTATAATTGGCTCAGCCCATACTGGCTGGAGTCAATGAATGACCTCATCCGACCCACGACGCCTCATCTGGAGAACTCCTGATCTACCAATTTACCTGATCCTCATCGGATGCCTGTTCCTTGGGGTTCTGAATATTACCCATTATGGAGAATCCTACGATGAGAGCTGGCATGCCGGGTTCAGCCGGGCGTCGCTGGCTGCCTACCCGACTGGAGTGATCCCCACCGGCACCGCTGATAAGGGGCCATTCAGTGGAATGGTATCGATCCTTATGGCGGATGGATTGTTGAAATGGATTCCAGGATGGAAATTTATCGATCGCTGGCATTTTATGAATTTCCTCTGGTTTTTACTGGGGATATATTTTTTCTACCGGCTTGGTAGAAGGCTTGTCCAGCCCTGGCCGGCAGCCGCCGCTACCTTGCTGTTCGCGAGCCAACCAGTGATCTGGGGACATGGTTTTATCAACCCCAAGGATCTGGCTTTCACAGGGGTGTTTATCGGGAGCATTGTCCTGGGCCTGGAGCTAGGCGACCGGTTATCTCCCCAAAAGGAGAATAATGGATTTCTCCCGTCCCAGGATAGATTATTTCAATTTAACTGGAAAAAGAGTTTTCAGAATATTTGGGCTGCTCTCAACCTGGCCAAATCAGAATGGGGATTAGCGCAAGTCTGGAGTCGGGTTTTCCTGATCGTGCTTGCCCTATTGCTGGCCGGCGTATCCTACAATTTTTACAAGATCCAGGCGACCCTTCCCGCGGAAGGGGATAGCAGACCGATCTCCATGCTGCCCTTCTGGCTGACTCTATTCTGCGGCGTTGCTGTTATCATCGCGTTGATTTTTGCCATCCGAAAAGTTTTCCCCGGCACGAGAACGAAAAAGGACGGGGCGGATCTCACGGTACCTGTGCTTCTGGCGGGTAGCTTCGCAGGTTTCGCCAGCGATATTCGGACCATCGGACCAGCCGCCTGGGTCCTGATCAGCCTGTATCTCTTGAATAAAGGGGGCCGAAAAGCAATCCCGGCTTTCCTGGAATATACTGGAATAACCGCGCTGGTTACGTATTTGTTCTGGCCGAAGGTGTGGCGTGATCCAGTCCATACCTATTTACACATGGTGCGCGAATCGGTGAACTATGGATGGAACAGCACCACGCTCTTTGATGGAAGACTGTATCTGGCAAAAGAACTGCCGAGGAGATACCTCCCCACGCTGTTCACTTTGCAACTGACCGAACCCGCGCTTTTGCTGATCGCAATCGGGTTTGTCGTCGCTGGCCTGATCCTTCTGACCAGGAACAAGCTGAGCCTGGAAATCCTCATCATCGCAGCCTGGTTTTTGGTTCCAGTTGGTGGGGCAATCCTTTTTCGATCTTCCCTGTATGACAATGCCCGCCAGTTTCTGTTCGTCTGGCCGCCGCTCTTTATTTTTTCAGGCCTGGCCTTCCAGTCCTTTTGGGGCCTGTTTCGACGGAGATTCTTGTTTGTACTTCTCAGCCTGGCTCTTCTGGCACCGGGCATTTATTGGATAATCCAGCTACATCCCTATGAATACATCTATTACAACAGCCTGATCGGTGGGGTTCAGGGAGCGTTTCGTAAATATGAGTTGGATTATTGGGCCGTTTCATATAAGGAAGATGTTGAATTTTTGAACACTGTGGCTACACCTAACGCGAGGATCTACCTGTATGGACCCAATGGGATCGCCAGAACTTATCGAAGGTCCGACCTGCGAACACTGCTTAATCCCAGTGAAAGTTCTGTTCCCAATTACGCGGTTCTGCTGGGAAGAAGGGATGCATTTTTGTTTGAATACCCGGATTCGGAGGTTATCTACCAGGTGAAGAGAGATGGCGCCATTCTATCCGTTGTCAAACAGGTCAGGACGGGTGAAACTGTCGAGCGCTATCCTCCAGCTACGCCTTGAGGGTGGGGAGTTTCCAATGGCGCGCATTGTGAAGAAAAACTATCTCTTGATCGGCACGGCCGGTTTATTGGCCTTGTTCAGCGGTTTCCTGATCTGGTATGCAACTGCCTGGGGACCCTGGACGTACAGCGATTCTACAGCTTACCTGTATACCGCGCAGACCTTCTCGAGGGGACTGGGATTGGGAATGATCGGCCCATCTGGGATGTTTAAGCCGCTGGTTCATTATCCTCCCCTTTACCCGCTCCTGTTGAGCGTTTTCGGTTTCTTTCGAATCGATCTTTTGAGTGGTGCTCGCTGGTTGGATATCCTCCTGTTTATCGGGTTAATTCTAAGCCTGTTCATTTCAGTTCTATCCCTGACCCGATCTGTGATCCCCGCGCTATCTATCGCAGGCCTCGCAGCCGTTTCCCCGGTGATGCTTGAGCTGTATACCGGAGCGATGTCCGACCCACTGGCTTTAACCCTTGGCACAGGTAGCCTTCTTTCGGTTTTGCTCTATATCGAGCGCCAGCGTAAACACTGGCTTTGGCTGGGAGCGGCCCTGTCTGGAATGGGTTTACTCACCCGGTATATTGGCGTGGCATATGTCCTCACCGGAATCCTGGCGCTTCTGGTTCTGGATGCGGTTCCCTGGAAAAACCGGATCAAAAACTGCCTCATTTATGCAGGTGTATCCGCATGTATTATGGGAATCTGGTTGGCCTGGACCTACTTTCAAACCAACACACTCGGAAACCGCAGCTTCTCCGTTGTGGCGGATCTGCAAAAGGCTGAAAGAAGCCTGGTGGGAACTTATGGCGAGATATTTTGGAGCTGGTTACCATTCATACCGGATCGTATTGAGGCCATCAAGCTGACAAAAGTAATTACATCAGTGGCCCTGCTTGCAATGATTCTCTCCATGCAACTGATCGGGCTGTTTCTATACCGCCGGTCACACAAGCAGCCTGGCTCGCTTCCTGCCGGCCTTCGAATGGCCTTCTTATCTGACCTGTTCCTTTTGGTTTACCTCACAGTCCTGACCGGTTCCGTCTTATTTACCCTGCCCGGTCCGGATGTGAATAACCGAATGCTTGCTCCAGTCCTTCTGTCCCTTTTTATCGCAGTGATTGGATCCTTGTTTGCCATTCTCGAATTACAGATATCCGGATCACAAGGGGTTGGGCTCATCACAAAAGCCCTTTTTGTCATTGCCGCAGGCATGGTCGTTCTGGACTATTTACCGAAAACCCTAAACCTAGCTGAGACCTGGCACCAGGATCCGGTTGGATACAACCATTCCACCTGGCGAAATTCGGCGACGATTGCCACGGTCAAAAGGCTGCCTAAGAATATCCCCCTGATTTCGAACAACTCGGCGGTTCTGCTATTCCAAACCGGTCGGGCAGCCTACGATATTTCTGAGTTGCTCAACAACCAGCCTCAAGATCCATATCTACGGTATGGAGATAATGGGGCGGATGAGCCGCAAAAAATTTTTCGTGAGGAAGGCGCGGCGTTGGTAATCTTTAACGACATTCATTATCCAATGATCGTTTTATATGGAAATGACGCTGAGGTCAGGCTGGACTCCATGGTCAAAGATCTCTACCTGTATGGTCGTTTCTCAGATGGTGCCATCTACTTCTACTCAGCGCCAAATTTCAGATGAATTCCGCCAGGCCTAACCTGCGCCCGCTTCGGGTTTCAGCGATTGAATCCAGGCAAGAAACGCATCTATCGAGTGGAAGGACTGAGCCGCCCCGGATTTCGTTCCATTGCGAAGCTCAGAAGTCTGGCTCCAGGCGGCCCCGAGGGGAAGCAGGCCAGCCTCCCGGGCGGCATGCATGTCGTAAAGAGTGTCGCCGACATAAGCGGCCTGATCGGGAGGGAGATTCCATTGCTCGAGAACCTTGAGCATCGAGCCAGTCTTGTCGGAGCGATCGGGGAAACCATACTCGACCCGGTCGATCCAGCGATCCAGGCCCAGGACGCGGAGGCTGATCGCGCCGGAGTGGGGACCTTTTCCGGTGACAATCGCGGCGCGTATGGACTTTTGGGCGAGCAGGTCGAAAACACGGTCCAGGCCGGTGAAGGGCCGGGGGCAGAGGTCATGAAGACGTTCGTATTCAGCGAGATAGACAGCCAGGGTCTCAGCGATGGGGTGACCGGGAAGCAGCTTCACGAGCATGCCTTCCTCGCTGATTCCAAAAAGGCTAACAATTGCGCTGCCGGCAGGCCTCTCACCAGTGAAGTGGTAAACCGTATTTTGAAATGATTGGATGCAGAGCGGGAGGGTATCGGCGAGGGTGCCGTCCAGGTCGAATAATATTCCTTGGATTGACATCAAGTGTTTCCTCTACAAAAAAGCTCATGAACTTTTGACTTCGACGGTTTTGTGAGAATCAACGAAGCGAGCGGTGATCAGGTTGATCACCAAAACACCAAGCACGAGAAAGATGATGATCATATAAGCCTGATGAATGCCCACGGCATCGGCCAGACGGCCGAGGACAAGGGGCAGGGCGAAGATGGCCAGGCCGGAAGCGAGGGAGGAGCGGGCGCTGGCCTGGACGGTATCTTCCCCCGCCGACCCGATGGCCAGCGAAAGGAGGAGCGGGTAAAGGCTGGCCACACCCAGGCCGCAGATCAAGAGACCGATGGCACCCAAGAGAGGGCTGGACGCGGTCCAGTATACCAGGAACCCGGCAGCGGCGATCAGCAAAGAGCCAGTAACCACCAGATGAGAAGGGAAGCGCTGGACGAGACGACTGCTCGCAAAACGGCCGGCGATCATACCGAGCAGGAAAAGGCTCACAGCCTGTGCAGCGGTAGCCTTGGGCATTCCGAGGGATTTTTCGAGGTAGTCGGCGCTCCAATAGATCATGCAGAACTCAATGGAGACGGCCAGGACAATGCCTGTCCAATAGACCCAATACAATCCCCGAAGCGGTCGCCGGGATTGGCCCTGCCGGGCAGGAGAAGCGGAGGGAGGAATGTTCACCCTTCGAAAAGCAAGCCGCATCACCAGCGACGCGACGGCGCCAACCAGCAAGGCTGCTCGCCAACCCGGTCCGGTGGGGGCAAACCAACCGACCAACAGAGGCGCCATCGCGCTGATGACAGATGAAACGACATTGGCTTCCGAGATCGCCACGGCGCGCATTTCGCGGTGCTGGTCAGAAAGGGTGGATGATACCACAGCGATGATCACGGAGCCGATGAGACCCATGAAAAAGGATACACCGATCGTGAGAAGAGGCTCGCGACCCGCGGAAAGCAGCAAGGCGCTGAGGCTCATTCCGAACACGCCGATCCAGAGGGTGGTCCAACGACCGGCGCGTTCGACGAGGAGGTGGCCAAACATGCCAGCGCCAATCATGCCAAGAGCAAAGGCAGAAAAGTGAAAGCTGCTCACCGTATACGAGAGTTTGAGCTCGTCTTTCAGGAAGGGGGTGATGGGACCAAAAATGTTGATAAAGTAACCGTAAAAGGCCAGGGCGGTGTAGGCGAGCCAAGTGACGCGATTGCGAGTGAACGTTTGAGCCATCAGGAAACCTTCTGGATTTCAGATCTTTCGAGGCAGCCAAATTATGCTATACTATGATTATAACAGCAAATTCAAGAAAAAACATGCAAAAACATGCAAGAATGAGATGATTATTGAGACAGGTAACAGAATGCTATCGGCTGAACGGCGAAATTATATTCTCGACATTTTGAAAAGGGAAGGCAGGGTGGTGATCCCCGCTTTAAGCGAGGAGCTGGGAGTCTCGATCGACACCATCCGCCGCGATCTGCGCGATCTTGCGGCAGAAGGGTACCTGCAGCGGGTCCATGGAGGCGCGCTGCCAACCTCGCCGGCTACCACCAGCTATCTCGACCGGCAGCAGCACGTCACCCCAGAAAAAATCTCGATCGCTAAAATCGCAGCAGGGCTGGTCCAAAATGGGATGGTGGTGACGATGGGAGGTGGGATCACCAATGTTGAGACCGCCGAGCGATTTCCTCCTGATCTAAAGGCGACGGTCATCACTCATAACCCACCGGTGGCGGTGGCGCTGGCCAAACACCCGACCATCGAGGTGGTGCTGGTGGGGGGAAAGTTATATAAGTACTCAATGGTAACCGTGGGAGCAGACACGGTCGAGGCATTTCGCCAGGTGCGGGCGGACCTTTGTCTCCTGGGGGTGTGCAGCCTTCATCCAGAGGTGGGGATCAGCAATATCCACTATGAAGAAGTCCAGGTCCAGCGGGCGATGATCGCCGGCGCGGGGGAGGTGGTTGCGCTGGCGTCTTCGGAAAAACTGGGCAAGGCGGCGCCTTTTGTGATCGGGCCTTTGAGCGAGCTCAACCAGATCATCACGGATTGCGGGATCAGCGCAGAAGCGTTAGAGCCCTACCGCGCAATCGGGATCGAGATTCTCCAGGTGGAGTAGAAGCCAATCCCAGATCGTCCCCGCCTTTTTGGCTATGCTATAATGAATTTGAATAGCCATTCAAATTCAATGGGATGATAGGATTGGGGTTATGGAACCGAAACGCAAGCCATCCCGACGGATACAGATCCTTCAGGCTGCAGCCAGGGTATTTGCCCGGTTAGGGTTCGATAAGGCGACCATCAAGCAGATTGCACGTGAAGCGGGGATGCGCGCGCCGGCTCTGATCTATTGGTACTATCACAATAAACGCGCTTTGTTCCAGGCCGTTCTGGAAAAATACTCTCTGCTGACCCAAGATCTTTCCGATCCCGACCGCCTGGACAGCCAGCCGCCCGAACAGGTGCTCACCACACTGGGGACCCGTTTCCTGCACACCTTTGAAGATCCCGAAGCTGTACGCCTTTTTCGTATTCTGCTGGCTGAGACAGCCCACAATGAGGAGACGGCAACCTATTTCGCGGAACGATCGATCCTGCCTTTCCAGAAATTTCTGGTCAAATACCTGGAGAAGCAGGCGCAGGCAGGCCGCCTGCGATTCCACAATGCCCAAACGATGGCGCGGGCTTTTCTGGGAAGCCTGGTCATGTACGTAATGGCCCAGGGACTGTTCCCGATGGTTCGTGAAGGCCAGCCGGCTTATGGGGATTATGTCCAGGAGGTCGTGCAGACGTTCTTAAGGGGATTGCAGTAGGGGGAAGGGTAGTACCTGCTTTTCTCTCCTATTCCCCGAATAATGAAATTATGCAGCAAAGAATCACGCGCCAAAAAGGCGCATCGAGCCTGTGGATCGGAGCGATCGTTGGGGCGGTGCTCCTGCTGGTCGTACCATTTCTTTAGGCGATTGGATTGGCTTTCTACGTAGAAGCCGCCGGGCTGATTCTGCCAGGAGTAACAGTAGCCGGCGTGCCCCTGGCCTGGATGGATCGCAATCAGGCGGCGGAGAAGCTCAACCGTATCTGGAACGAAGAAAAGACTTAGACCATCAGCGACGGCGTCCATGCCTGGACCACCTCGCTGCCTTCTTTGGGCTGTGGCTAGATCCGAACGCGACGGCCGAGGCAGCTTATTCCGCCGGGCGATCGAACGGCGGGCTGGTGGGCCTGGTTGAGGCGCTGGCAAACCCGGCTTTGATCCTGCAGAGCGGCCAGATGCCGCTGATCATAGATCCAGTCCCACCGCGGGTGACCGACGTGACCGCGGCCGGGGATCTTCCAGGTGCAGACCCACGAGATGAACGCGTACGCGGCAATCTGGGACCTGAGAATGCCGCACTTTTTGGGAATCTACGAAGCCTGGCGCGGGTTTATAAACGGGATCCACGGCCTGCCTACACCATCCAACGGGGTGCGCCTGTAGAGCAACATCCTGGGGAAGCCGGCTTCCTATGGGTGCATCATCCTGGAGCCGGCGGCGTTCGTCTATTCCTGGGCGGAGAATGGAACGGTGGTGGAGATCGTGAAATAATCAAAGAATAGAGAGCGGAGAATGGCTTATTTTTCCATTATTTGGGCTGTGTTTTCAAGGTGGTCGATGCCGAGGAAGGCGGCGAAGCGTTGGAAGCATTCCTGGAGGCAGGCACGCATTTCATCGGTTTGGATGACTCCTGGCTCCCACCACCAGTTTTTCACCTGAGCTGAGCGGGTTTTGAGTTTGCGAACCGGCTCAAAACGGGCAATAAACCGGTCGCCAAACAGGATGGGGAGGACATAATAGCCGTATTCTCGCTCCGTCTGAGGTTTATATACCTCCCAGCGGTAATTGAAGTTGAACAACCCCTCGACCAGCCTGCGATCCCAGAGAAGATTATCCAGGGGAGCCAGAATCACGGCCTGGGGTGTGGGCTCGCCGCCCTGCAACACGGTTTCGAGGGCGGACTGGTCGATACTGCGCATGTAGAGCGGGTAATGGAAGCCTTCTACGGTGATCTCGACCACCTGTCCTCGAGCAAGGAGGCGCTGGAAGGTCGCGGCCCGCTGAGGGGCCTTGATCGCGCCCATACCCAGCCAGGCGTCACCACCGCGGCTGGAAAGCAAGCCGACGCCGCCGAGGCGGCGGTAAATGTACCAGTCCTGGAAGGCTTCTTCGGAGGGGTTGGGGTCGGGCGCTTCTAAAAGCGCGGCGGGGATATGGCGGTAGGCGAGGTCATAGACGCGGCGGGTGTGGACCTTATGATGGATGACCAATTCTCCCCAAAAATACATGCTTTCGAGGGCAGCGCGGGCCAGGCGAGTGGGCGCCCAGGACCAATCCACACTCTGGTTGTAGTCGAGGTCGATGGAGGAAAGCGGTCCGCGGGTGGTGAATTCGCGGCGTACTTCGGGGAGGATCACGGCTGCCGGGCGACCATCGCTCCCCAGGCGGCGAAGGGCTGCTTCCCGCTGGCGGCGAAAGAAGGGCCAGTCTTCCAATGGGTAGATGGACATGTTCTTATCCCAGCCGTCGAGAAGACGGCGATCCTGGTAGAGCAGCTCCTGGAGCATGGCCGGGCGGAAATCGCGCACCCGTGATTGGAGAACCAGCTCGTGGTTATGGCCGGCGATATTCAAGGGGTCGAACTGGATGCAGTTGACATGGCGAATGTAGGCGAGGATCCCCGCTTTGCCTTGGAGCTGGTAAGGGGGCCAGAGCTTCTGGTGAGCCAGAAGGAAGCGGCGCGCCTGTCGCTGGGTGAGGGTGATTCGAGCTGGCATGGGACCTGATCCTTTTCCCCGGTGAGTGAAGTATAACGAACGATTGTTCTATTGTCAATGAGGAATTACTCACCCCAGAGGGGAAATAACCCGAAAGAGCAAAGTACTGTCGCATCTCCACCCACCCTACGAGATATAATTGAAGAATCTTATCCAATGAGGAACCTGTGGAGATTGCACCTGCACCAGAACAGGCACTACACCGGCTGGAACACGAACAAAATATCTGGTTCGGCAGTGTCCGGCCGGATGGACGCCCGCACCTGGCGCCCGTATGGTTTGTGTGGCACGCGGGGAAGATTTATATCGGCGCCGATCCCAAGAGCGTGAAGAGCCGGAATATCCAGAGGAACCCGCGGGTGACCCTGGCATTGGAAGAAGGCACTCACCCATTGATTTGTGAAGGGGTGGCGAGAGTGGTCGACCCGCCCTGGGAGGAGGATTTGCTGGCTGCCTTTTTTCAGAAATACGAGTGGAATCTTAACAAGGAGGTGCAATATAACCAGGTGATTGAAGTGACACCGCGAAAGTGGCTGAACTGGTGATGGTCCAGGCTTTTAAAGGCATTGACCTGGCTCTCCACCCTGATTGCCAGGCCAACCTCATCTCTCCAAAAACCCATCTCGCCCCTAATCGAATTTGAAATCATTATATGGCTTATTCAACCTTTTACAAGCGGGGGATTTCCCCCAGTGTACAAAGGCAAAAAACCCTATACAAATTCTCCTTATTGAATCCGGGTCCGTTTCAGCCAGTTAACGAGTATGGCACGCCCGCGGGCAACCCGGCTTTTCAGCGTGCCGATCGGGATCGCCAGTACCTGAGCGGCTTCGCTATAGCCCATTTCCTGGACATCAATCAGGATAATTGCAACCCGATATTCAACAGGCAGACGGTGAATGGATTCCTGGATTGTCTTGCGCAGCTCATGACGTTCGACGGATTCCAAGGGTTGTTCGCAGGGATCGACCATCCAGGAGGGAGAATCGAATTCTTCCATATTTTCATCCACAGGTTCCAGGGGAAGCGTCTGGCGGCGCTTGACCCGTCGCAACTCGTCGTAACAGGCGTTCACAGTGATGCGGTACATCCAGGCCATGAAAGGTCCGGTTTTGAAGATCGAGATTTTGCGGTAAGCGGATAAAAAAGCTTCCTGGGTGGCGTCTTCGGCAGCTTCATGGGTGCCAAGGATGGAATATGCCAGGTTATAAACTCGATCCTGGTAGGTGAGGACGAGTTCATTGAAAGAATTGAGGTTCCCGGCTTGCGTAGAGCGGATCAAGGCGATCTCTCGGTCAGAATACATCGGCTGGGTGCAAGTTATTACTAGTTCCATTTTCGTTTTCCTGCTGGTTATCCAAAATTTCTGTTTCTTGTTGGTTCGGGAGCCGGCTCGTGCTGGTTGCCAGGCTCTATTGGCGTTCTAAGAAGAGCAAATCCAGCCCGAGGCTGTAGAGGTTCTGGAGCATTCCCTGGAGAGAGGCTTGGTCGTCTACCTCACCGCGAAGGATGGTGACCACGTCACCGTTGACCTGCTGTTTGGAGATGTCCATCCCTCTGAAGGCGTCTTCCCAACTGGATGGGACATTGCCGAGGACGTGGATCTCATAGGTACCTGCATCAAATCTGTTGACCATATGCCTGTTTGTGCATTCCTTGGATTGAAACTTGAGACAGTCTGAGTATTACATATCCGGAATCAAAAAACATTCACCCCGGGGAGAATTCCAGGGTGAATTGGGGGTGTATTGAGATTACGACCGATATAGAACTAGATAATTTCTCGCTCTCTGGCGCGAACGAGGGCCTGGGTGCGGGTTTTGACCCCCAATTTGTCGTAAATATGGTTGATGTGTTTTTTGATTGTGCTTTCAGCAACACACAGGCGGCTGGCGATTTCCAGGTTCGATAAACCGGATGAAATCCAACGCAGCACTTCGATCTCCCTCTCAGTGAGGGGATCGACCACCGCGGGCGGGCCGGCGATCGGAAATGGCCTGGGGACAGTGATCACCGGGGAGCAGGAGCAGTCTGCCGTGTTCGGCAGGTCCGTGCTTTGCGGGGTGGAAAAATGAAGGAGAAATTGATCGATCATCGAAACAACAGGCGCACCGCCTTTTTGCGAGCGAAGCATGGAAAGCAGCTCAACCATCGGCTGGCCTTCATTGGTCAGCATGCGAATGTATCCCTGTTGTGCGGCGAGTGGGAGAGCCCGCTCCAGAAAGGGGAGACCGGCCAGAGAGCTGCCTTCTGCGTGGGCAGCGAGCGCCTTCAAGATCAGCAGCTCGATCACCCGCTCGCCCCAGCCACATTCCTCGGCGATACGAAGCTGCACCTCAAGAGCCTGCCTGGCTTCTTCGAACCGTTCGTCTAAACCCTGCTGGAGGCGCAAGGCGATGAGGAGGCGGATCACAGCGATTTGCTCGACGTAATACCATTCGCCATCGAGAACAATAGAGCGCATTTTGGGATTTTCACTGGTATCCAGGTGAATCTCCTGGCTGTAGCGAATGGCTTCGGCGAGCAGCTCAGGCTGGTCCTGGGCCTGAAAAAGCAGCATGCGGATCTGTGCCGAGCGGGTGTAAGTCGCAGCACCCGACCAGGATTTACGGGCCATGTCCAGAATGGGCTGGGCTTCGGCATACCGACGTTCAAAGGTACGGATCCAGGCCATGTAGACCTGAGCGCGCATGATGGTAAAGATCTCATTGGTGAATTTCAACCGCTCCATCCCGCAGCAATTGATCATCTCTTCAGCCAGAGAGAGGTTGTCCTGCTCCATGGCGATTTTGGCCAGAAGCACATCCAAGGCACCTGCCACGGCGATATAACGACCGCCGCGCTCAAATTCGTCGACCGTGGTCTGGCCTTCCTTGAGAATCGCGATGGCGCGAGCCAGGTCACCCTGTTTGGTAGCCGTGTAAGCCTGGGTATAGTATGTACCACAGGCATTGAAGATATCGTCATTGAGCAGGTTCAGCAGCAGGGCTTCTTCCAAAATTTTTTCGGCGCGGTCGATCCTGGCCTGGGCAAGATAGGCGGTGAACTGGCCGCGCAATGCCTGCCAGCGAAACAGATAATCCTCATCAGGAAGGTTTTCCAGCGCCTTCTCGGAAATGGCGAGCAACTCTTCGGGTGGAACACCCCGCAAGCGGGCTGTGGCGCTGCGCAGGGCATATAAATACCCTTTATAAGGACCGGTGCGACCGTCCCACTGGGCTTCAAGCTCATCGAGATACTGGTCGATCAGCTCGGGAGGATCGGGCTGGCGATCGAACAAAGCCAGGGCGGAAATGATGGCCAGCATCGGGCGGGAATAGATGATTTCACGGGGGAGGGCATTAAACCAGGCCGCGGGCAGACCCCGGCCAGATTCGGTCATCATCGCAATCCCATGGATCTCGATCAGATCGGCTGCCTGATCCAGGTCCTGGGCGGAAAGAGCGTATTCGATGGCGTCCTGGAGGTAGCCATGTTCAGCGAACCAGCGGCTGGCGCGCTGCTTCAGCTCTCGGACCACTGCCGTTCCAACTGCAAACTGGAGCCGGCGTTGCAAGAGCTCGATAAAGAGGGGATGGTAGCGGTACCAGGTCCGTTCCGAATCGAGGGGGACGAGGAAGAGGTTGGAACGCTCCAGGTAGTCGAGAACATATGAAGAAGAGAACGGCCTGTCCTGGCCGGCAGGCCAGGGAGAACGGAAATCAGTCTGTATTCCTTGACCGTTCTCAATTTTACGCTCTCTGTTCTCGACCAGTACATCGCACAACTCCGCACACAGCCGCTTCAGAATGGAGGTGCGCAGCAGGAAGGTTTGGATCTCTTCCGGTTGGCGAGAAAGGACCTCTTCGACGAGATAATCCATGAGATGGCGGTCGCTGCCCGAGAAGGAGCGGATAAAGGCATCGACGTCAGGTTGATTGTCCAGGGAGATAGCTGCCAGTTGGAGCCCGGCGACCCACCCTTCGGTGCGCTCGACGAGCGCTTCCACTTGCGTCGAGTTGAGGTCGAGCGCCATACTATGATTGAATAAGTGCATGGCCTCGCTACTATTGAAGCGCAAAGCGGCCATGCGGATCTCGGTGAGTTGTCCGCGAGCGCGCAGGCGAGCCAGGGGAAGGAGAGGGTCTTTCCGGGTAGCAATCACCAGGTGGAGGTTGGGTGGGAAGTGGTCGATTAAGAAGGCGAGTCCTTCGTGGATGGGCAACTCAGTGATCAGATGGTAATCGTCCAGGATGAGGACGATCTGAGAGTCTGCGGGCGAGGTAGCGAGCTCGTTGATCAGGCTGGTGAGCACATTGGCGATCGGAGGGACTTGGGGCAGATCGAAGAGGCTGAGGGTGCGGCTTCCCAGGCCAGGCTGGACCTGCTGGAAGGCTGTGCACAAATAGATGAGAAAGGTTTGAAGATGGTTATCCCTTTCGTCGAGGGAGAGCCAGGCAATCTTCAAGCCGCGCCGGGTAAGGGTGGAGAGCCATTCCGTGACCAGGGTTGTTTTTCCATAACCGGCTGGGGCCGAGATGAGGGATAGACGGCGGCGCAGGTGCAGGCCCTGGTCGAGGCGCTCGAGAAGGGCCGGCCTGGAAACCAAACTTGTCCCTGGCTGAGGAATATAAAATTTTGTCAGGAGAAGAGGCTCGTTCAACGAGGATTGTCCGGGTGATTATTCTCTGGTTTTGGGATCTAAATCGAGAGGCAGGTGGGGAGCGCTCCCAACATCTGATTTTATCTTATGGGAAAAACAATTCAGGTTCTAGTGACAGATGTCATCAATCAGGATTAATATTTCTGACGACCCGAAAGCCGAAGAAATCGTCGCGCTCATTTTCGGAATGGCGCAGACGGGTGGCAGAGCGGCAGTTCTCGGGTGGCTCGTGCCAGGAGCCACCCCGCGTAACTCTGTAGCCACGCTCACCCCGGTGGCGAAATCCGGGGTTCCGTAGCTTGTTTTTTGGGTATGGATTAGCCTTTGGTACGCTGGAATTCGGCCATGAACTGGACGAGGGCCTGTACGGATTCAGTTGGGAGAGCGTTATACAATGAAGCGCGCAAGCCTCCGACGGAGCGGTGGCCTTTGAGGCCAACCAGGCCCTGCTTTTCGGATTCTTTCACAAAGAGGTTTTCCAGGTCTTCGTTGGGCAGGCGGAAGGGGATGTTCATATTCGAGCGGGCTTCGGGGGCGGCGTGCCCGCGGTAGAAACCACCGCTGCTATCGATCGCTTTGTAGACGAGGCCGGCTTTTTCCTGGTTGATTTTCGCCATGGCGCTGACCCCGCCCAGGCCTTTCAACCATTTCATGACCAGGCCGACAATATAAATAGAATAGCAAGGCGGTGTGTTATGCAGCGACCCGCTCTCGGCCAGGGTCTTATAGTCGAGCATGACCGGCAGATTGGCCGGACCCCTCGCCAGCAGGTCATCGCGGATGATCACAAGCGTGACTCCAGCCGGGCCGGCGTTTTTCTGTGCGCCAGCGTAGATCAGGCCGTATTTGGAGACGTTTACCGGACGGCTGACAAAATCGGAGGACATGTCGCAAACCAGGGCGACGTTCGTTGGCGGCTCGGGCTCAGTTTTCCACTCGACGCCATGGATGGTTTCGTTGGAGGTGAAGTGGAAAAAAGCCGCGTTTGGATCGCACTGGAGCTCGGAAGGATCGGGCAAGCGGCTGAAGTTGGTGGATTCGGCGGTGGCAGCGACACGGGCCATCCCAACCTTGGAAGATTCCTTGAGAGCCGTCTTGCTCCACGAGCCAGTGACAACGTAATCCGCCGAGACCCCGGCAGGGCGCAGATTCATGGGGACCATCGCAAACTGCAAGCTGGCTCCGCCCTGCAAGAACATCACTTTATAATTCGCCGGAATGCCCAGCAGCTCACGAAGGTCAGCCTCCGCTGTCTGGATGATGTTTTCGAAAGCTTTGGAGCGATGGCTGATCTCCATCACTGACATCCCCGAACCCTGGTAATCGAGCAACTCAGCCTGAGCCTGTTGGAGTACCGAAAGGGGCAGCACTGCCGGTCCGGGGTTAAAGTTATGGGCACGATACAGTTTCCCTGCAGATGAGGAATTCATATGTTTGTCTCCTTTATCAGACTTTGTCAGACATCCTGTGCTTATCTCTATTGTATACCAGGATTGGGGAAAGCGTACAGATGAATTTTGGATTTTCAAAATGATTCCCCGGTGGAACCCTGCCGGGGAATCATTTTGACCAGTCACGAGACCAGATCTAATTATTGGAAGGGTCCCATGCCTCATTGAGGGCCTGGTCGAGATCCCAAAGGATGTCTTCGATGTCCTCAAGGCCGACGGAAAGACGGACAAAATCAGGAGTGACGCCGGCACTGGCCTGCTGCGCGGGGTTAAGCTGGCTGTGGGTGGTGGTTGCCGGGTGGATTGCCAGGCTCTTGGCATCGCCAACGTTGGCCAGGTGGCTGAACAGTTTCAGGCTCTCGATAAATTTCTTGCCGGCCGTCGCACCGCCCTTGATGCCAAAGCCGAGGATTGCGCCAGCTCCCCTAGGCAGATACTTCTTCGCCGCCGCATATTCGGGGCTGCTCTTCAATCCAGGGTAGGCGACCCAGGTAACGCGGGGGTGCTGCTCGAGGAATTCAGCTACTTTCAGAGTATTGGCCACATGGCGTTCGATGCGCAGGCTGAGCGTCTCCAGACCCTGGAGGAAGAGAAAGGAATTGAAGGGCGAGATACAACCGCCAAAATCGCGCAAGATCTGGACCCGGGCTTTCAGGATGAAAGCCGTGGCGCCCAGGGTCGAGTAGACCAGGCCATGATAGGAGTCGTCAGGCGTATTGAAATTGGGGAAGCGCGGGTTGTCTTTCCAGGGGAAATTGCCGCCGTCGACAATGACCCCGCCAATCGAGGTGCCATGCCCGCCGATAAACTTGGTCGCGGAATGAACGATGATGTTGGCGCCATACTCAAAGGGTCGGGCCAGGTAAGGGGTGGCAAAGGTATTGTCGATCATCAAGGGAATGCCGTACTCCTGGCCGATGCGGGCAACTTCTTCGAAGGGAAAGACGTTGAGCAGTGGATTTCCGAGGGTCTCGCCAAAGAGGAGTTTGGTGTTGGGGCGGATCGCGCGGCGGAAATTTTCCGGGTCCCTGGGATCGACGAGGGTAACCTCAATTCCCAGGCGGGGAAAGGAGTAGGCAAACTGGTTGTAAGTGCCGCCGTAGAGTGTCGCTGCAGAGACGATATGGTCGCCGGCGCCAGCCAGGGTGAAAATGGCCTGGGCCTGGGCAGCGTGACCCGAGCTGACCGCGAGCGCGCCAACCCCGCCTTCCAGCGAGGCCATACGCTGCTCGAAGACGTCCGAGGTAGGGTTCATAATGCGGGTATAGATGTTGCCCGATTCCTGGAGGGCAAACAGACGCGCAGCGTGGTCGGTATCGTTGAACTGATAAGAGGTGGTCTGATAGATGGGAACAGCGCGGGCGTGGGTGGTTGGGTCAGGAACCTGGCCGGCGTGGAGCTGGCGGGTGTTGAAGCCAAACTGGCGTTCAGCGGTAACCTGGGTGGTCATAGGTACGTTCTCCTTTGGATTGATTAATAAAAAAGCCTCTTCTGTACCATAAGAAGAGGCCAATTCACGAAGATCCTGTCTCCTCTCATCTTCCAGATAAATTCTCTGCAGGAGTTGGCACCATATCTCTTGGGGAGATTGGTTGTCGAGGTTTCACAGGGCCTGTCCCTCCACCTCTCTGGATAAGAGTACATCCGATATTTAATTTGTTAGCGAAGATCTTAGCACGCCGAAAAGGGTTTGTCAAGCACCAAAATCAGGCTGTTTTCGGGACTCCCGGCAGCCCATGCTCAGGGCAGAACTTGCCTTGAAGTACCTGACCACACTGCGGGCAGACGAGAACGGTAGCCTGAGGGGCGGTAGCTGACGGGGGCCATGTGGTGGCCATGGGGGTCGGGAATGAAACAGGCGGCGCCGCTGATGGAGCTGGAGCGGGAGAAGATGCGGGCGCCTGCGGCTGGGCGGGTTGATCGCTGGGGGGCTGCTCCGCCTGGATCTGGCGCAGATTCTCATTCAACTGGCGAACCTGTTCGTTGAGCCGTTCGATCCCGGCGCAGATCTCCCGCAATGAGGAGTCGACCAGAGTTCCCTGGGAATATAGCCCCATGACCGTTGAGGCAAGTGAGGCATTCTGGGCATTGACCTGTTTTTCCAGATCGTGAATCTGGTTTTGGACGCGCATGACGCGCACCTGCTGATCTGCTTTCCATTTTGCCAGAGCAGCAGCCGATCCTAGTTTATCCATGAACGACGGCATCGGAATCCTCCTGATAAGAGTCGGTGATTAGAAAAGGTCGATAGATCAAGAATAGCACGAAATTTCCTTTTTCGCCAAGGATCGTTTAATCAAGATAAGAATTGTCTCATTTTGTAACGTTTAGCAGATGATTGAACCTTAGAATGAGATGAACAACGAATTATGTCACAGCAAAATTATGGTCCAAATCTCAGTGGAGGCAAAATGGTTGTCAATATCCTGTTGTTAATCGTCCTGCTTCTGGTAGCGGTCGGCTTCATCCTTCTGGCGCGGCGGGCCTGGCGGGCCAGAAAGGGGTTTGTGCGTTGGGCAGGGGTGATCTTCTCTGGCTTGCTGGCCCTGGTGTTCACTGCTGTGGTGGTCGTCGCGGCCATCGGCATGGTGCGATTGAACGTGTCACCATACCAATATGCAACGGTGAACATCCCGGTTACCGGGTCGGCTGACCAGGTAACCCGAGGGGAAAAGCTTGCACACGTTTGTATTGGCTGCCATTCTTCAACCGGCGCCTTACCCCTGGACGGCAGTAAAGATGATTTTTTGGCTGGCGGTGGACCACCATTCGGTAGCTTCTATGCGCCTAACCTGACCCCCGGCGGACCCTTGAAGGATTGGTCCGATGCAGAGATTGCCCGCGCGATGCGCGAAGGGGTGGATAACCAGGGAAGGCCACTGATTATTATGCCGAGCGAACCCCTTCACCACCTGAGCGATGCCGATACGGCGGCGATCATCGCGTATCTGCGCTCTCAACCGGTCATCCCATCCCGACACGAACCACACAAGAATCTGAATCTAGTGGCAGCGATCTTCTTTGGAGCCGGCCTGTTCCCCACTTCAGCCCAACCACCGATTACCCAACCGATTAGCGCGCCTGCTCTGGGAACGGCCGAATACGGGAAATATCTGGTGACCTCTATGGGATGTGCAGACTGCCATGGGAAAAGCTACGCCGGTACGCCAGGCGGCCAGGTACCTGCCGGACCGAACCTGACCGCTGTTGTGCCCAAGATGAGCGAACAGGACTTTATCAACGTTTTCAGAACGGGGAAAGGGCTCAACGGCCGCCCACTCTCCGATGAGATGCCCTGGAAGGATTACAACGGCGCGTTCAGCGATGCTGAGCTCAAGGATATTTTCCAGTTTATGCATGATCTGCAGCCGCTGCCTAATTTCGCCAATGGGGAATAAGATTTATGCATCCCCTCCTGTGGGAAACGTGATGGATTTCACGATATCCCACAGGAGGCGAACATAATTCTCTCAAGCCAGGAGAAGCTGGATGCCCAGCTTGGAAATTTCAAGGCGAATTTTGGGTTGAAGAGCGTCATCGGTGATCAATTTATCAACCACGCTGAGCGGAGCGACCTGGATGATCGATTCGGTCGAGAAGCTGGTGTGATCGGCGAGCAAGATGACCTCGTGAGAAGAGCGGATCATCGCCTGTTTGATCGTGACCTCAGAGATGTTGGTATGTGAAAGGCCAAAATCGAAGGTGATTCCGCCAACCATCAGGAATAATTTATCAGCGCGAAGCTCTTTCAGCGTACTCTCCGCAGTGGGTCCAACCAGCACCTGGCTGCTGTAGCGAAGAGCGCCCCCGGTCGAAATTAAAACAATGCCAGGGGCCGGGTTGAGGGTATTGAGAACAACCATCGAGTTGGTGATGACTGTGAGATTGGATTTCTTTTTTAATTCTTCAGCCAGATATTCAGCAATAGGGCCGCCATCGACGATAACAACATCTCCGGAGTTGACCAGACTGGCGGCTTTGGCCGCAATTGCCCGCCGGCGGGTCTCGATCTCGTCGCGGATGTTCTGATCTGCATCGATGATCTCCAGGCGAAAGCCGTACTGGGCGGCGTTTTCTTGAAGGAAGCGAGTCAGCTCCTTGTACCATTCGTGCTCGCTGAAGGGCACTACCAATCCCACCGTTGCCGGAAGCCTGGCTCCGTGATCAACACGGGAGCGGGGCTGCGTTTCGAGACGGGGCGGGAGCCTGAACTCTTGGTGGATAGCTTCCCAATTGAGCTGCCAGCCACTGCTGGTCTGGGTATAGTAATCAGGGAGGGTCTGGGATGTGAGAACGACGTATGGCGTCACGTATTCGTGGGGAAGGGGCTGGTGGTTGTAAGCGGCTACAGCGGCATCAATACAACCCTGGGCTACAATCTCCGGGAACATGGCCAGGCCAGCTTTACAGTACTGGATTTCCATCAGGGCATTTTTGAGGGTGTCGCCCTCAAGGCCAAACGTGACGACCACCATCTTCTGCGGGGGGATATTCAGGTCGCGGCAAGCGCGGATCGCACCGAGAGCGGTGGAATCATTGATGGCAAAGATGAGGTTAATCTGGGGGTGAACGGTCAGGGCATCGCGGGCAATCTGGTAAGCGGTCGCCGCGCGGGATTGGGCGTCAATCGAGAGGACCAGCTCAACGTCGGGACAGGTCTCGTGTACTCCATCGAGGAAGCCGCGGCTGCGGGTCTGGGTGTTAGACAGGTGAAAGGATAAATCGAGGAGAAAAGCCGTCTCGAATCCATGCTGGGACAGATAGCGGCCTGCCCAGCGGCCGAGGTCGAGGCTGGCCTGGTAGTTGTCCACCGCGACCAGGGTGCTCTGGCCGGGGATCGATACTGATTCGGCGATCACCGGGATCGCTTTTTTCGATACCCGATCGAGGAGGAGCCTGTCATAGTAAGGGTTGACGGGAGTAGCGATGAGAACATCCACCTGGTCGACCTGGGTAACCGCGGATTTATCGGCGGGGGTCACTTCGGTGGGAATCGGTTCGCCGCGGCGGGAGGCGGCTCCTCCGTAGGTGCGATGGAGACGCTTTTCCTCTTCTAGCCGGGCAAGATCACGGCGGATGGTCATTTCGGAAACATCGAGGAGCTCGCTCAATTCGATCACGGAAAGATAGCCGCGCTCGTCCACCAGGCTCACAATTTGATCGAGACGATAATCTTTTGCCATTCAGTTTCTCCAGAAATGTTCGAAATGATCCCGGAAATCACATCTCAATGGTGAAAATGTTCTAAGTCAAAAGATATTAGATAAAAAGATATATAACTCGAACATTCCATCTTGACATTGAGGCCAATATGCGCTAAACTAACCAATAACCGTAACCAGTATACTGGAAATTGGCAAATTCGTCCAATTATTGTTCAATTCAGAACAGCGCTTACAGCAGGGAAGATACTCTGGTACAATTCAGGGGCAAAGTAGATCTGTCTGGAGACCCTCCGGATTTCCACGAGTTTTTGGGAAAGTTGAATATCCATCCCCTGGATTTGCCGGGGTATGAGCAGGCCGGATGACGGGTGGATTGGGGACCAAAGCCGAGAGGTGCAGGATGCAGAAATTGTACGGCGGTATCGAAGCAGGCGGGACAAAATTCGTGTGCATGGTTGCCAGCAGTCCGGAAGCTGTCATAGAAGAAACACGCTTCCCAACCACCACTCCTGCGGAAACCATCCAGAAAGCAGCCGATTTCTTCCGGTCAACCGTCCAACGGGGCGAACTGAAAGCGATCGGGATCGGTTCTTTTGGCCCGGTCGATCTAGACCCTCGTTCGCCGACCTACGGCTTTATCACCACCACTCCTAAACCGGGTTGGGCATTCGCGGACCTGTGCGGAGGGATCCACCGCGAGCTTGGGGTTCCGATCGCATTCGACACAGACGTCAACGCGGCCGCTTTTGGCGAGCATTTCTGGATCGAGAAGAACCATGGGCTGGATCCGTTCCTGTATATGACAGTCGGAACGGGGATTGGGATGGGCGGCCTGGTTAACGGTAAAACCCTGCATGGGCTTATCCATCCTGAAGCGGGCCATATGTTTATCCCCCACGATCGGGAAGCGGATCCATTTCCGGGGATGTGCCCCTACCATGGTGACTGTCTCGAAGGTCTGGCTTCAGGCCCTGCGTTAGCGCGGCGTTGGGGGCAGCCTGCCGAGACTCTCGCGGATGAGCACCCTGCCTGGGATCTGGAGGCGGAATACCTGGCATCGGCGTTAGCGAACCTGGTGCTGGCCTTTTCGCCGCAGCGAATTGTGCTGGGTGGAGGCGTGCCCCAACATCCCGGCCTGCTTGACCTGATCCGAATGAAGGTGCGGCGGCATTTGAACGGATATGTTAAGTCCGATCTGGTGGAAAAACGGATCGAGGAGCTGATATTAGCACCGGCGCTGGGCAGCCGGGCCGGGGTCTTGGGGGCAATCGCAATGGCAGTGGAGAGCAATAAAGAGCAGTAGAATATGTGGCGTTCATCGATGCGATTACTCTCCGATACCGGGCTGCCATTACAGCGTCGGAGCTGGCGCAGTCGACTGGATCTCATCTGGAGCTCAAGAAGCCTGGCAAAAAAAGAAGGTCGAAGAGCAAAAGAGACCGGACCAACTTATCGAGGTTTTGACTCTCGTCAGGTTGGGTAATGAAATCGCCCAACCTGGCTTTTTATAAGCGCCAGAAGACCACCAAACTAACCAATAGCATAGCGAAGCTAATCAGAGTCAGGGGAAGGCCGACACGGAAGAAATCGCTGAAGCGGTAATTCCCGGGAGCGATCATCAGCACATTGACGGGGTGAGCCATGGGAGTGAGGAATGAGGCCGAGCAGCCAATCGCAGTGGCAATCGCCACCGCATGTGGATTGACTCCCAGGCTGATCGCCGCGCTGATAGTGATCGGCCCGGTCACAAGGGCTGCTACCTGCCCGCCCATGACCTGGGTGAGCAAGGCGGTGAGCAGGTAAGCGCCCGCGGCGACGCCCAGGGGACTGATCGGGAAGACTGCACTGACCATCATCTCGCCGAGCAGCCTGGCGAGGCCAGTCTGGACCATCGCCAGGCTGACCGCATACATGCCGGCGATGAGGAAGATAGCCTGCCATTCGATCGACTGGTAGGCCTCTTCCATGGTCACCGCGCGCAGGAGCAGGGTGACCACCGCGGCGGCGAGCATGCACAGGTAGACCGGGGCGCCGGCAATTGAAGCAGCGATCGCCAGGCCCATCATTCCGACGGAAATTACGGCTGCCTTCTTGTCCAAAGGCTGGTCGAAGGGGTTTGGTTCGAGGACCAGGAAAGCCGGGCTGCGTTTCAACTGCTTGAATTGATCGCTCGAACCGACCACCAATAGCGAATCGCCCATCTGGAGGGGCATCTCGCCGACGTTGGTGCGGTAGCTGCGGTTCAGGCGAAACAGGGCGACGGCGGAGAGGCCGTATCGCTTGCGGAAATCAATCTCCTTCAGGCTTTTTCCCTCCGCGCTGGAACGAGGCGCGAGGAGCACCTCGGCAAAGGCCACGCCAAGGGGGCTCAAATGGCCGTTGTGCCGGGCTGGCTGGACGATCAGCCCGGCTGCCTGGAGTTGGTCGATTTTTTCCTTGCGGCCGACCAGGAGGAGGACATCGTTGGGAAGCAGGTGCTGGTCGGAGGGTGGCAGCGAAATCTCAACCCGCTCGCGCTGGATGGCAACCACCACAACGCCCAAATTATGGCCGATCCCGCATTCATCGAGAGACCGGCGAACGAAGGGCGATTCAGGGGTTACTTTTGCTTCCCAGAGCCGCTCGCCGAGCTGGTAGATATCCTCAAGCTCGGTTCCGGTCAGGCGAGCCAGAGTTTGTTCATTGGAAGGGGCGCGGTCAGGCAGCAGCCGGCGGCCAAAAAGGCCGAGAAAGAGGATCCCGGTGATGGCGATCAATCCCCCGGTGGGGGTGAAATCGAGGATATGCAGGGGAGGTTGGGGTGGGTTCGCGATGGTGAGCAGATCGCTGACAATAATGTTCGCGGTGGTAAAAAAGGTAGCGGATCCGCCCAGGAGACTGCCAAAGGCGACGGGGATCAGCAACTTGCTCGGCGGGATGCCGCTGCGCCGGGCAACCTCAATGGCTCCTGGCAGCACTAGGGCGCCGGCCGCCAGGTTATTCATAAAGAGGGATAAGAGGGCGGTGGTTGTGGCCAGCAGGGTCACCAGCAGCCCTTCGTTATTTTTTCCCAGGCGAATGAGATGGCGGGCCAGCCAGCGGGTGAGGCCGCTCTTATCCAGGCTACGGGTCAGGATAAATAGGGAAACCAGGGTGATGATTACCGGCTGGCTGAAACCGGAAATGGCCTTGATCGCATCTTTCGGACTGCCAGGTGGTCCGAGCAGGCCGAAACCCAGGGCCTGCAAGATACCTAATGAAGTGGCCATCAGCAGCGCGGCCAGATCGACACGCAGGCGGTTGGCCGCAGCCAGGGCCAGCGGGACGATGATGATGAAGAGCAGGATCAGGATCGAATCAGAGAGCATACTTCTTCTCGCTTACCGGGTTTAATTCTAACATCGAGATGGCTATAATTAACGTGAATTCGGGTGTAAGGTAGTTCGGGGTCAATTTCGGGTTGGGAGGATACGAGCTGCATGGATTTGAGCCAGAACAACCAGCGTGAATTCGATGCCCAGGAATTCCGCGGCCTGGTCCACCCGCAAATTGACCTCAGCCAGCGGACGTTCACCGGCTGTACATTCATGCGTTGTAATTTTCGCGAGACGGTTTTCAAGGACTGCCGTTTCCGAGAATGCACCTTCAAACACTGCGACTTAAGCCTGGCGAACCTGGCCGGTTGTGTGCTCGGAAGCGTGCGTTTGGAGGATTGCAGCCTGGTGGGGGTGAACTGGATTGATGTCGCCTGGGGTCAGAGCAAACTTTTCAAGCCGTTGGAATTTTTCCGCTGCGCTCTTAACCACGCCTCTTTCTCCGGGCTGGATTTGAAAAAAATCCAGATGGTGAAATGCACCGCCCATGACGTGGATTTCAGCGATGCGGACCTGAGCCAGGCGAACTGCCGGGGAACGGATTTTGCCAACAGCCGGTTTGTTCATTCCAACCTGAGCGAAGCTGATTTTCGCGAGGCGCATCATTACGTGATAGCGCCACATCTAAATACGTTGAAGAAGACCAGATTCAGCCTGCCAGAAGCGGAGTCCTTGTTGTATAACCTGGATATTCTTTTGGAAGAGGAACCCGTCGACGGATAAGTTCAACCACTAACCGAGGTCCTATGATTGATAAGCGCGATCACATGTTGAGCCTGCTGAATGGCCAGAGAAGGGCCGATGTAATTCCCGCGGCGTTCTTCCTCCATTTCGAGCCGGAGGAGCATTTCGGCCAGGCGGCAGTGGAAAAGCACCTGGAATTTTTTCGCTATACCGACATGGATTTTTCCAAGATCCAGTATGAGCGCGTCTTCCCGAAGATTGAAAAGATCCGCCAGGCGAAGGATTGGGCGCAGATGCCGTTTTACGGCCTGGATTTTTACGAACCGCAGCTTTCCGTGGTGGAAGGGTTGGTGAAGGCACTGAAACGTGAAGCTCTGGTGATCCAGACGCTGTATTCCCCCTTTATGTGCGCCGGGCACACGGTGGGTCAGGAAACCCTCGTACGCCACATCGAAGAAGATCCGGAGGCCGTGACAAGGGGGATGCAGGTGATCACTGACAGCCTGATGGGGTTTGTCAAAGAGTGCATTCGCCTGGGGGTGGATGGGTTCTATACGTCTACACAGGGGGGCGAGGCCGGGCGTTTCAGCGACCCGGCTCTGTTTGGCCAGTGCGTCCGTCCTTACGACCTGGCCCTGATGGAAGAGATCGACCGAACCTGCATCTTCAATATCCTGCATATCTGTGATTACGTGATGCCCTATGCGGATATCGCCCAGTTCGTGGATTACCCGGGACATGTGATCAACACCAACCTGGCGCTGACCGGTAAAACTCTGACGCCGGCAGAGGTCGAGAAAATGTTTGGAAGGCCGTTCATGGGCGGCCTTGACCGGCTGGGTGTGATCGCCAAGGGCAGCGAGGAGAAAATTCTCCATGCGGTGGACGATGCGCTGCGGATGCGCTCGGAGCGGTTTATCCTGGGGGCAGACTGCACGGTCCCAAATGATACGCCATGGGATAACCTGCGGACGGCAATCGACCGGGCGCACGTGGTTTAGAGGCACCAGTTCACAACGATGCCACCCATCAAGGTCGCCGGCCAGGGTGCGCTCCAATAGGTATTGACCTGCTGCTGGGCGAGAGCCAGTTGGGATGCGGGGACAATTTTCGAGAGGTCCGCACCGCGCAAGGCGACCAGATTGATGAATGCGTAGAAGGTCACGGCGCCGACCAGAATTGCCTCCACGCCGCCGTGGCCGGCGCCAAGAAAGATGCCTTTGCGCCAGGACCGGGCGTCTTTGGCCCACCAGCGGTAGGCAGCGTAGCGGCTGAGCTCTTCCCACAGGCCGGCGCTTAAACCAAGGATCACCGCGTTGACCGCCAGCCGCGCTTCCGTTGGGGGAGATGGGATGATTCCCCGCTGGCCCATCCAGGTGAGCAAGCTGTTGAAGGGGATGTGGCCTACCTGCGAGAGGACGAAGGTCGTGGCGCCGATCCACCACAGACGCCAGGACAGGTGAAAACATT
>Ga0335070_10000809_pt1 | contig 35832 bp, 23 predicted proteins | sample Lox_Sample_13_FD_206722 | JGI IMG/M metagenome (GOLD analysis project Ga0335070, IMG submission 206722) | Soil microbial communities from Loxahatchee National Wildlife Refuge, Florida, United States - Lox_Sample_1.3 | ecosystem: Environmental > Terrestrial > Soil > Wetlands | place: USA... | reverse complement strand
TCGCCGCGCCCGGGCCAGCGTCCGGCCCCCCAGGTCGTCGCGCAGCTGGGTCCAGAAGCGGCTCTGCCCCCAGCGTGCCGCCGCCCGGCGGACGCCCCACAGGCCCAGAGGAACGCTGGCCATCCCAAACAGCAGATTGGTCAGCACCCAGGGACCGGCGCGCTGGACCAGGTCGACTCCGAGCAACGCCTGCGCCGTCACCAGGACCAGGGGCGTCCAGAGCAGCGGCGCGAGGAGCAGGGTCCAGCGGGTGCTCCGGATGCGAAGCGCCTGGAGCCGCTCCAGGACTGCTGGAGCTCGGCCACCGGCGCCGTGTGGTCGACCTCGGCCAGCATCACCACCTGGCGGGCAGCCACCAGCGCTGCGAGGAATGCCGCCACGGCCAGCACGAGGCCCGAGGCCAGCAGCGCTGGCGCCTCGAGATGCCGGGTGAGGAAGCGGGCCAGCCACAGCTGGGCCACGATGCCGGCGACCAGCTCGTAGCTGGGGACCCGCCCCCACCGCCGCAGCACGGACTGGCCACGGTCCGCCTCGAGGATCCGGAGCAGCTGGGCGTTGACCGCCCTCAGGGTGTCCACCTCCCGGGCCTGCGCCTGCCAGGCCACCACCAGCGGCGCGGGGGCCCTCACCGCGGAGACCAGCGTGGTTCCGCTGTCAGGGCGCGGGCCGTGGGGCCGCGGACCCCAGGAACACGGGCATCTCCAGCTGCTTGCGCGCCTCGCGGCAGGCGGCGACCTGGAGGCTCCCGTAGGTCGCCGCCGCGGCTTCGACCAGCCCGAGGCCGATCGCGACCACTCCCGCCGTCTGGACGCCCCTCGAGAGATCGACCCAGCAGGATTGGCAGGCCTGGGTGCTCGCCCCGGCCACCCCCACCCCGAGGAACCCGGCTCCGAGGACACCGTCGACCACCGGAGCGGCGGCCGAGGTGGTGCATCCTCCTCCGCCCAGCTCGGAGCGGGACGGGGGACGGGTGGCCCAGAACGAGCACCCGCTGCTCGCGCCGGCCACCACGCAGAACGAGACCAGCACCGCGCCGCGAAGCCGGTCGAGCGAGCGGAGCCACGGCAAGAACGAGGGCGAGGGGAGCCGGCGCATGGAGGTTTCTCCTGTCGCCCCGGTCCAGGAGCACACCGCGTGCCGCAGGGGTGCCCCCTCTGGAGCACGCCGCCTCACCGGCCGAGATGCGCAACACCCTGCACGCGCCCGTGCGCGGATCTGCCCGGGGGCACGTGGAGCCGACGTCCTGGCCCCGAAAGAGCGCCGGAGCCCCGCGGCTGCTACTCGGCCTCGCCGGGCGGGTCCTCGCCTCTGGGGACCACCAGCCCGCGCGAGAGGCGCCGCAGCACCCGGAGCTTCTGGCGCTGCTTGTACCGGGCATGGGCGTTCTCGCCCCTCTCGTTCAGCTCGGAGGTCCGCACGTCGAGCATCTGGAACTCGACCAGCGTGAAGCCGATGCGGCCCTTGCGCTCGCGACGGTCCAGCTCGCGCGGGGGCAACCACTCGTCGAGCCGCAGCGGCACGTCGACCACGAAGTTCAGCACCCGGTAGCCGCTGCCGCTGAACTCGTTGCCACCTCCGCCCTCGCGGTCCTCGAAGTCCGGGTCGAGGTGCAGCTCGTGGGCGTGCGCCCGGAAATGCGGGAACTCGTGCAGCAGCGACTTGAAGGGGAGCAGCGTGTTCTCGGTCTGTCCCGGCACCAGGAAGTTGAAGGGGAACAGCCGCTGGGTCAGGAAGTAGAGGACCGGGATGATGTCCGCCCGCGTCGGGGTGACGATGCGGAAGCGGGTCTTGTCGTAGACCTGCGCCGCGACGTTCTCCTTCTTCGCCAGGAGCTTGGTGATGAGCGACTCGCGGGTCTTCACCGAGGGGCTGTAGTCGAGGATGGGCAGCCCCTTCTCCCGGGCCTCGGCGAGCACGCCGTTCACCTTTGCGGTCGCCATCCGCGAGAGGTCGGCCTCGGAGACCGCTAGACGGAAGAGGAGGTCCCGGCCCTCGATGTGCTGCACCACGTGCATGCACTTGAGAACGATGCAGGCGATGCGCCGGAACCGGTGCGGCTCCTTCACCCCCGAGGCGAAGAGGAAGAGGTCATGGACCTCCGCCGGCCGGGCGACCACGTCCGCCACCCGGTAGGAGAACGTGCGGCGCAGGTACTCCACCGCGTCGGAGAGCACCAGCCGGGCCCAGGCCTCGTCCTCGGGGTGCGTCAGATCCAGCCCGCACAGCCGAAGGAACCGGTCCACCTCGTCCCGGTTGCGGAAGTGCAACCGGCGCCAGTCGATGACCGAGCCACCCCGGAGGATGAGGCGGACACGCTCCAGCTCCTTCAGGCCCATCTCGGCCACGGAGCGGACCGGCAGGTCCGGAAGCTTCGGCTCGACGGGGAGGCGCATGGGCAGGCTTCGGCCGCGCGACCTGAGCACGCCTAGAACGTGAAGGGAAAGTCCACCGGCTCGCCCGGCTGGTATTTGTGCTTGGGGAAGTTCCAGGACTTCACCAGACCGGTGAGACAGGTGGCCATGTAGGAGGACCTGAACTGGTCGGTGACGGCGTTGACCGAGGCGGTCTTGCCCGAGGTCTGGATGACCCAGTGCATCACCAGCGTGCCGTGCAGGTTCGCATCCCGCGCCTTCTGCTCGTTCACGCAGCGCACGATCGATGGCTTGTTCGCCAGCACCACCGACATGATGTCGCCCTTGGGCAACCGCTCGGGGACCTCGGTGCTGGACGCGCCGGGCGCCGGCGGGATGTAGGCGTTCTTCTTGCCCCGGGACTCGTCGGACTTCGCCGAGCCACCACCGGTGCCGAAGACCTCGTCGAACAGGTCGTCCGCCTTGCTCTTGCCACCGCCGGAGCTCCTCGCCGGCTCGGCCGAGGCGACCTGGTCCTCGCCTCCCCCGCCCGCCTTGCTGCCGCCGCCGTGCGACCTCGAGCCGCGGGTGCCGCGGTGCGTTCCGCCGGTCTCGCCGGGGGGAACGGCTGGAGTGACCTTCGCCACGGGCGGCGCCACCGGCGGGGTCACCCCGGGCGTGGCGGCTGCGGGCGGGGGCGTCGGGCTCGCCGGCGGCTGGGCCTGGGCCGTCTTCGGCGGTTCCGGCGGAGGTGTCACGGTCTTCGGAGGCTCGGCGGGCGGCGGGGTCTGGCGCGCGGCGAGCTCGGCGGCCTTCTGACGCTGCAGCAAGGTCCAGCCCACTCCGCCCACTGCGGCGAGCACCACCGCCACCCCCACCCCGATGGCGATGAGGAGCCCCTTGTTTCCGCCCTGAGACCTCACCGGCCGGCTGGCGTAGGGGTACGCGGGGGTAAAGGTCGGCGGCCGCTCGACGGCGGTCACCGGCGTCGGCGACGCGGCACGCGAGGGCCGCCCGTTGATGCTCGCCGCGGGGACCTCCCCCGTGGGCGGCGGCACCTCGAGCAGTCCGCGCGGCGCGGCGACCGGCTCGGGAGCGGGCGGCTGAGCGTCGGGCTTGTTCAGCGCCTCGATCTCGTCCTTCACCAGGCTGGCCAGGGCGGCCGACGCGGACGGCCTCCAGCCACCGGCGTCCGGGACCGGCGTCGGCACCTCGGCCCGCACCGTGCGCATCACCCCGCCGGCGCTGAAGGCCGACTCGACGGGAACCGACATCACCGGCATCGGCCCGGACGTCGACGAGGCCGGCGAGAACACCGGCCGCTGCGGCCGCGGGGCGAGCCACGCCGCGAGCTCGGAGACCTCGGAGAGCGGCACCCAGTCCTCGAACCCCTGCCGCCAGGTGAGGCTGTCCGGGCCGATCTCCCCGCGATCCCAGTGATCCTTGATCGCGTCGGGGCTCAGCGGGCCGGTCTGCTTCTCGTCGATGGCGACGTACCAGTCGTGGGAGCGTGGCGGGCCGTCGCTGACCGGGGGCAGGTTCGCTTCGACCGAGGGCGGTTGCTCCTCCTGGGGTGGCTCGTCGGGGCGCTCGCCGAGCGCGCTTTCGAACGCGGCGCCGATCTCCGCGTCGTCCACGTCGCTGAAGATCGAGTTCTCACCGGTCGGCGCCTCGGGCCCCGGAGGCGGAGGCGGGGGCGCCGCCTCTTCCAGGCCCCGGAGCGCGGCCTCGGCCTCGGCGCCGGGGTCCTGGGAGCGGCGGACCACGATGACGTACCCGCACTTCTTGCAACGGACCTTGACCCCGTTCGCCCCGACCTTGTCGTCGGAGATCATGTACTGGGCCCGGCAGCTGTCGCAGACGAAGCGCATGGAACTCTGGGGGGTTGCCAGCCAACGAGCGTAGAGGTCGGCCCCCGGCGGGGTCAAGGAACGCCCGAGGGGGCGTCGGAGATCTACTTCCGCGTGGGCACCTCGACGTTGGTGGCCACCGCGAGTCGCAGCGCGGCGAGGTCCTCCGACACCGCGAAGGTCATCAGCTCGCGGATCTTCACCTTGCCCGCGACGCGGTAGCTGGAGCCCGTTTCACCCTGGACGAGCTTCTTCACCGCCTCCAGGTCCCCGGCGGTGAACAGCGCACAGCGGACCCCGGTCAGCTCTGCCCCCTCCAGGTATTCCCGGACCGGGTCCGCCTCGTTCCGGCGGAGCACCTCCGGGACCAGCCGGGCCAGCGCGGCGCGGAAGGGCTCGGTCATCACCGACTCGAGCGCACCGCGCTCGGCCTCGATCGCCGGGGTCGGAGCGGTCCAGCGCATCTGGAAGCCGGCGAGCAGCACCGCGCCCTGGAACACCGCCTGGAGCCGCTCGGGGGAGAACCGCGAGGAGAAGATGAGCTCGGGCCGGAGCAGCGCGAGCATGCGCCCGAGCTGCGCGTGCGTGTCCTTCGCCTGGGGGTCGCCGAAGAACTTCCCGCCGACCTTCAGGCACACCGGCTGGGAGTGGATGATCTCCACCCCGAGGAGCGGGTCCGGTGCGGGCTCCATCGAGCGTTTGGCGAGCTTGTCGCGCGTGGCCATCAGGAAGGGCGAGAAGAGCTCCACCGCCTCGAGCCCCAGGAGGCGTGCCACGGCCCGGTAGTGGTGAATCTGGTACTCCTGCGCCGTCCCGACGTCGATCCGGTGCTTCTTCGGGATCAGCTGCGCCTGGGCGAGCGGCACCGCGGAGAGCTGGCCGGCGCCCTGGAAGAGGACTCCCATCAGCTCGGCGAACGGCGTCCGCACCTTCGGGTGGAGGAGGTGCTGGGCCCAGAGCCGGTCGTTCAGCGTGGCCCGCGGGGTCTCGCGTTTCTTCGCGTAGGGCCCGAGCTTGGAGATGATCTCCTTCTCCGCCGGGCCAGGGTCCCCGAGCAACCCGGCGACGACCTGGGCCGCGAGCCACGCCCCGTCGTAGTCCTTGCGGCGCGCGGCGAGCTCGGCCAGCTGGCTCGCGATCTTCTTCGGGTTCTGGGTGTGGGCCAGCGCACGCCGGAGCGCCTGAACCGCGGGCTCCTCGTTGCCCGACGACTGGAGGAGGAGATCGGCGTAGGTCTCCTGCACCGTGGCGTCGTCGGGGAGGCCCGCCGCAGCCACCTTGTAGGCCATCAGTGCGCTCTCCGGCTGCTTCAGGATCTGCAGATAGAGGTCGCCCAGGGTCCGCCACAGCGCCATGCGTGCCGGCTCGGTCTCGTCGGTCTTCGGGAGCCGCTGGATCATCCGGGCATAGTTCTCCTCCAGCTGCTTCCACTCCTTGGCCGCTCCGAGCATCGCCTCGATGCTGCTGAAGGCCTCGATGAACAGAGGGTCCAGGTCGAGCGCGGCGTTGAACGCTTCCACCGCCCGCCCGGTGTCGCGCAGCTCGTCGCGGAGGCTCTCGCCCAGTGCGAACCACACCCGCTTGGCGCGCTGTGCGTCGGCCTGGAGCTCCGTCTGACCGAGCATGGTCTCGAGGATCTCGGCGGCCTTCCCCGGCTGGCGCGTCTCCCGGTACAGCACATAGAGCGCGTCCATCACCTCCAGGCTCTGGGGATGGATGCGCAGCGCCTGGGCGAAGGCGTCGATCGCGGTGTGCAGGTCCTTGAGCCGGTCCCGCGCGAGCTGGCCCAGCTCCAGCGCCGCCTCGGCCTTCGGATCGCCCTCCAGCACGCCGACCAGCGCCTGCCGGTACTCGGCCGAGCGGTCCCACCGCCCCGCCCCGTCGGCGAGCTGGATCAGCGCCCGGAGGCTCGGCTCGTGGCCGGGATCGATGGCCAGTGCCTTCTCGAAGTGGTTCTGCGCGCGGTCGTGCTGCTTGAGCGCGATGTGCACCTCGCCGATCTGCCAGTACAGCTCGACGATCTCGAGGTCGGTCAGGTCCTCGCGGTGATGGATGAGGATGGTCTGGAAGACCTTGAGCGCCTGGTCGTGCCGGCCGGTCTGGACCAGGAGGTTGCCGTAACCCTCCAGCGCCGGCAGATAGGTGGCGTCGAGCTGGTAGGCCTCCTCGTAGGCGGCGAGCGCGCGGTCCCTTCGCCCCAGCTTCTCCTGCACGTAGCCCATCCGGTAGACCTGCCGGCAGAGGTCCTTGCCGACCGCGTCGTCCTGCTCGGTGGCCAGCCGGCCCTTGAGGTTGCGGATGACCACGTCGAGCATCAGCTCCGCGGGTTCCCAGCGCTCACGGGCGATGTAGAGGTCGGAGAGGGGCAGCGCGGCGTCGGCCAGCTCGGGGTCGAGCTTGATCGCCTCCTCGTACCAGTGCATCGCCGATTCGGCGTCCTCGCGGCGCTCGCTGTGGTAGCGGGCGATGGCCAGGTAGGCGCGGGCCTTGGCCGAAGCCTCGGGGGTGGCCTGGGCCTCGGCGACCAGCATCTGCTCGTAGCTGTCCCAGTCCTGCTCGATCTCGTAGATGCCGCGGAGCGCCTGGAGCGAGGGCAGGTACTCGGGGTCGACCCGCAGCGCCTCGCCGTAGCAGGCCTTGGCCGAGGACACGTCCTGCAGCATGTCCTCGTTGATCTTCCCCATCCGGTGCAGCACCTCGACCGCGCGCGGGTCGCGTCCGAGCGCCTCGGCCTCCTGGTGCAGCATCTCCAGGGCGAAGGGCCAGTTGCCGCTCCGCTCGTACAGCGTGCCCAGGGCGTGCAGCGCTGGGGTGTGGCCGGGGAAGACACCCAGCGCCGCCTGGAACGCGTCGGCCGCCTTGTCGGTCTGGTGCAGGTGCGTCCTCAGCACCTCGCCGGCCTCGACCATGAGATCCGCCTGCTCCTCGGCCTCGGTGGCGAGCTGGATGTGGCGCTCGAGCACCCCCACCAGGTCCTCCCACCGGCCCTGCGCGCGGCGCAGCCGCTCCAGCCCCTTGATGGCCTGGAGGTTGGTCGGGTCGAGCGCCAGCACGCCGTCGATGCAGGCATCGGCGTTGGCCGCGTTCTGGTACCGGTCCTCCCAGATGGCGGCGGAGTGGAAGAGGATCTTCACCTTCTCCCGGTAGTCCTCGGTGAGCTCCAGCTGCCGCTCGTAGATGGCGAGCAGGTCCGCCGGGCGGTCCAGCCGGGTGTAGAGCCGCTCCAGCGCGGTGAGGGCCTCGGCGTTCCTCGGGTCGAGCGCCAGGGCCTCGCGGTACGCCTCGACCGCGGCCTCCTCGTCGCCGATCTCCCGCTCCTGGACCTCGGCGACGCCGACCTGCATCCGCGCCCGCTCCTCGGAGGTGTCGAGGAGATCCCGGGTCCGGGCGAGCGTGGCGGCGAGGTCGCCCCACATGTGCTGGTCGCGGTAGAGCCTGGCCAGCTCGCCGAGCGTCTCCACGTCGGGCTCGAGCTCCAGCGCGCGGATGAGGGCGTTGGCCGCCTCCTCCGGGTCCTTCAGCCGCTCGAGGTGGATCCGAGAGACCTCCCGGAGGATGACCTTCCGGGCCTCGAGGGAGGGCGCAGCCTCGATCTTCTGCTCCAGTGAGACGATGAGCTCGCGGTCCCGGCCGCGGCGCCCGAACATCTGGGCCATCGCGTCGAGCGCCGAGGCGTTGGTGGGGTCGAACTCGAGGATCTTCCGGAGCGCGGCCTCGGCCTCGCCAGGGTCGTCGAGGTTCCGGTCCTGCACCCGGGCGAGCACGAGGTACAGCCGCTCGGCCAGGGGGCCCTTGGGGAGCTCGTCCGCCACCTGCTCGTAGACCGCCGCCAGCTCCTCGTACGAGCCGGTCTCCTGCGCCAGGCGCTCCACGTCCTCGCGGAGCGAGTCGTCCGAGGCGTCGAGCTGGAGCGCCCGGCAGAGCGCGAGGAAGGCGCCGTCCTTCTGCCCGAGCTTCTGCTCGCGGATCCGCCCCAGCTCGCGGAGCGCCTTGATCTTGTCCTCGTCGGTGACGAGGTTCGGAAGGTAGCGGTCCACAGCCTGGGCGTAGGCCCGCCAGTCACCGGCATCGGACCGGAGCGACAGCACCCGCTCGTAGGCGTTGCGGTTCGCCGGGTCGAACTCCAGGACCCGCTCGAGGATGGGGGCCGCCAGCTCGGGCTTGTTGGCCTGGCCAATCCACAGCTCGGCGATCTCGCACAGCGCGGCGATGACCCCGTCCTTCTCCTCCAGCTGCTGCCAGACCTCGGCCTTCAGCTCCAGCGTGCGGACCGCATCCCCGAAGGCGCGGAGCCCGAGGAACAGCTTCCCCACCCGGTCCAGGTCGGCGACGGTGTGCGGCTCGATCTCCAGCGAGCGGCGGGCGGCGTCCAGCGCCTCCTCGCGCCGGCCCATCTCCCCCAGCACCTCGGCCAGCCGGATGCGGAGCCCCTTCACCCCCTCCGGCGCCTCCTGGAGGGGGATGAGCCGCCGCAGCACCGCCACCAGCTCCTCCCGCCGGCCGAGCTGCTCGTCGATGTCGCGCAACGTCTCCAGCGCGTTCCGGTTGCGGGCGTCGCGCTCCAGCGCGGTGCGCAGCGGGGCGATGGCCTCCTCGGCCCGGCCGAGCTGCCGGTAGAGCACCACACCCAGCTTCTCGTTGAGCCGCACCAGCTCCCGGGGCTCGGCGACCTGGGGAATCTTCCCCGCGAGCAGCGCGCGCAGGTCCTCCCAGCGGCCGGCCTTCTCCAGCGCCTGCTCCAGCGCCCCGAACGCCTGGTCCGACTTGGGGTTCTTCTTGAACAGCTCGCTGTACAGCTCGATGGAGGCCTCGAGGTCCGCCAGGCCCTCGGCGGAGACCTTCACCATCTTGGCGAGGATGCGCTCGCGCTCGGGGCCCGAGGTCAGGTCGCGCTGGATGCGCAGGACGTTGAACAGGCGGTCCGGCGTTCCGCTGCGCTCGTAGATGGACTCCAGCAGCCGGGCGGCGGGGAGGTGGGTCTTGTCGATGGCCAGGAGCCGCTCGAAGGCCTCCGCGGCCCGGACCTCGTCCTCCAGCTCGTCCTGGGCCACCTGTCCAAGGCGGAAGAGGATCTGCACCCGCTCGTTGCCGTCGGGGGTGAGCTTCTCCAGCTCGTCCAGGCTCTGGACCAGCCGGTCGCTCCGCCCGGCCTGGCCATAGAGCCGGGCCAGCGCGGTCAGCCCCGGGAGCGAGGTGGCGGCGTCGAGCTCCCGGGCACGCTCCAGGACCTCGATGGCCCGCGCCGGGTTTGCGAGGTGTTGCTCGTACAGCCCGCCCAGCTCGAGGAGCACCGCCGCGGCATCCCTCGTCTCGGCGATGCGGGGTAGCTCCTCCTCGTAGAGCTGGGCCAGCGCCTCGTGGGTCCGCGCCGCGTCGGCGGCCTTGCCCAGCCGGGCGCGGAGGGCGGGGTCGTTGGGATCTTCCTGGAACGCACGGGACAGCGCGCCGAACAGACCGGCAGGGTCCCGCGCCGCCTCTCGCAGGCCGGCGAGCTCCACCAGCAGCTGCTTCCGCTCGAACGGGTCCGGCGAGGCGCCGACGCGCAGCTCGAGCAGCTGCGCCAGCTTCGCCTGCTCTCCGGTGATGCGGTAAGCGCCGAGCAGCACGTCGACCATCGGCTTGTTCTGGGGCTCGCGCTGCGCCCAGGCCTCGAGCCGGGCCAGCGCCCCGGGGTGCTTGGGCTGGGCGGCGAGCACCTTCCCGTACAGCTCGAGGGCGCCGTACTTGTCGAGCAGCCGCGTCTCGCGAACCACCGCCAGCCGGGTCCTGAGGTCGAGGTCGAGGTCGCCGCCGGGGAGCGCCAGCCGCCGGCCGATGAGGTCCGCCAGCTCCGGCCAGCGCTCCTGTTTCTCGCAGAGCGCGTCGAGGCGTGCCAGGGCCTGGGCGTCGTCGGGCTTCAGCTCCAGCAGTCGGCGGAGCGTGGCCATGGCGCCGACGGTGTCGTGGAGCGCCGAATCTTGAAGGGCGGCGATCTGGAAGAGCAGCGCGGCGCGGACCGCGGGCTCCTCGCTGATCGACAGCTGGCGCTTGTAGATCTCCAGGAGCTCCGGGGCGCGGCCGGCGGCCTGGTAGAGCTGAACCAGGCAGCCCATCGCCTCGCCGTCGGAGGGCACCACCTCCAGCACGCGCCGCCAGGCGTCGATGGCCTCGGCCCGGTGCCCGAGCTTCTCCTGCGCCCTTGCCAGCGCGCGGAGGATGGCCACCCGCGCGGTGTCCTCCGAGGCACGGGGAAGGATCTCCTCGAGCAGCTCGGCCAGCTCCTCGCCGCCGTGGGTCGCGCGCTCCGAGAGCGTGACGGTCAAGGTCAGCGAGGCCTCCTCGTCGGGCAGCTCGCGCAGCGCCCGGCTCGCCGAGACGAAGGCGAGGTCGGCGTTCTGCATCGGCCCGGCGTACAGCTTGGCCACCTTCCGCAAGAGCGCGGCGCGCTCCTCGGCCACCGGCTCGGTCGAGGCGCGCGACTCGAGCATCTGCACCAGCCGCAGGTGGTCCCCACCCGAGGTGAAGATGGGCTCCAGCGCCTCGGCAGCCTCGCCACGGAGCGGGCTGTCCGAGCGGGCCATCTCCTCGAGCGCGCCGATGGCGCCGGCATGGCCCTGCTTCCGCCGGAGCACGTCCTCGAAGATGTCGAGCCCGCCCCGCGGGTCGCGGAGCCGCGCCAGGCGGAGCCGCCCGAGGCGGACCATCAGGTCGTACATCTCCTCGTGGCGGCCGGTGGAGTCGGCGAGCTGGATCTCCCGCACGATCAGCGATGCCAGCTCGGGCCAGCGCTCGCTCTCGGTGAGTACCTTGCCCAGGAACTTGATCGCGTCCTCGTCGTCCGGCTTGCGGGCGAGAACCTCCCCGTAGCACTGGGCCGCCAGCTGCTTGTCGGAGAGGGTTTCCTCGGCCAGGGTGCCCAGGCGGAAGAGCAGATCGATCTGCTTCGGCGGCGACGGCTCGGCCATCACCATCCGCTTCATGACCGAGGCGAGCTCGCGGGCGTCACCGGAGCGGGTGTGGATGCGGGCCAGCGCCTCCAGCACCGCCATGTTCCTCGGCTCGCGCCGGGCGAGCTCCTCGTAGGCGCGAATGGCGAGATCCGTCCGCTCGAGCCGCTCGGACCAGAGCACCGCCAGCCGCCGCCACAGCTCGGTGGAGGTGGCGTTGGTCACGCCGCGCTCGAGCTGGTCCTGGTAGGCCGCGGCCAGCTCCTCGAAGGAGCCGGTCTCGGCAGCGAGCCGCTCCAGCTGCTCGCGGGCCTCCGGGCTCTCGGGCACCTCGCCGAAGGCGCGCGCCCGGGCGGCGAAGGCCAGGTCTTTTTGCCCCAGGGTCTCGCGGAGGTTGGAGATCTCCTCGAGGAGCGGAAGCCGGTCCTGAGGCGAGGCCCCGGCGAGTCGGATCTCCAGCACCTCCACCAGGTGCCGGACGTCGTTCAGGCTCCGGTAGACGGGCTCGAGGAGGCGCGCCGCGTCCGGACGGACGTCCGGGAGCTCCATCAGACGCTCCAGGCCGCCGACGGCGTTGGAGTCGGTGGCGGCGACCGCGAGGAGCCGCGCGTAGCCTTCGACCGCGGCGGGGAGCGCCTTCTCCCGCTCGAGCAGCTGGGCGCGCGACAACAGATAGGTCTTCTGCGCCTCGCCGGTGGTCCAGGCGGCGAGCTGGGCCAGCACGTCGGCCTGCTCCTCGAAGCGCTTGCCGCGTGCGTAGAGTCGATCGAGCGCCTCGAGCCCGTCAGCCCCGCGGCGCAGCGCCAGGGCCTCCTTGTAGGCGTCGATGGCCCGGGCGTCGTCTAGCGCCGCCTCCAGCGCCTCACCGGCCTTGAGCAGCAAGGCCCGGCGCTCCTGGGGGTCGGAGGCCAGCTGGGCCTTGCGCAGGGTCACGTCCGAGAATTGCTTGGCGTTCTTGGTCTGCTCGAAGAGCTTCCCCAGGGCATCGAGCGCCTGGCGATCCTGCGGCGCCTCGACCAGGAGTGCCTGCCAGTCCTTGATCGACTCCTCGCTCTGGGCGAGGTGCTCGCGAAGCTCGGCGGCGCGGCGAAGCCAGGACACCTTGTCGGGGTCCGACCCGCGGGTCTCGGCGGCCACTGTCTCGTAAACCGAGGCCAGCTCCTCGTAACTTCCGGAAATCCGGGCCAGGCGCTCGAGGTCGGCCTTGGCCCCGGCGCGATCCACGTTCTGGGCGAAGGCCTGGCCCGCGGAGGCGAACGCCCGCTGTGGCTGGCCCATGTCGCGCTCCTGGATGGAGCGGACCTCCTGCGTCAGGCGGATCTTCTCGTCGGTGAGCGCGTCGCCCATCCGCGCTTCCCGGATCGCGACCCGGCGCGCGTGCTGCCCCGAGCGGGCGAGGACCGGGTCCAGCGTGTCCAGGGCACTGCGGCTCTCCGGCTCGTGCGAGCGGGCCCAGGCGTCGAGCAGGTCCAGGGTGGGCGTGTGGCCCGGGTCCTCGGAGAGCACCTGGCCCAGCAGCTGGAGCGCGCCGCCGAAGTCCTGGAGCTTCTCCCGGCGGAGCTGGGCGAGGCGGAAGGTCGCCTCTCGCCCCTGCGGGCTCTGCCCTTCCTGGGCCCGTCGGAGCTCGAGCGCGAAGGCCAGGCTCTCGAACTTGCCGAGCGCGGTGTAGAGCCGGTCGAGCGCGGAGACGGCCTCGCGGTTCAGCGGGTCGGCCTCGGAGACCCGGCGCCAGGCGGCGGCGGCGCCCTCGCGGTCCTCCAGCTTCCCTTCCCGGAGGAGCGCCATCTCGCGCCAGAGCGCCAGCCGCTCGGCGGGGTCCGGCACCCCTGTGGCCAGCGTGTCCAGGACCGAGACCAGGCGCCGCCAGTCGTCGGTGGCGCGGAGCAGCCGCTGCAGCGCCCGGAGCGCATCGACGTTGCCAGGCTCGATCACCAGCACCGACTCGAGCTGGGCGATTGCCCCTCGACGGTCGTCGAGCTTCTTCTCCTGCACGTCGGCCAGCTCGCGGTGGAGGGCGACCCGGGCCGGCGAGTCGAGGTCGACGCGGCCCACCAGCTCCTTGAGCACGTTGGCGAAGCCGTCCATCGCATCGGCGTCCTCGGCGGCACGGCGCGCGGCGGTGCGGAGGTTCGGGTCAGCGGGGGACAGGCGCAGCGCGCGGGAGAGCGCGGCAAAGGCCAGCTCGGGCTGGCGCAGGTGGTGGAGGTGGACGTGCGCCGCCTGCTGGAGCGCGAGCACCCGCTCCAGCTGGTCCTGCGTCATCTCGGCGACGAGGTCGAGCGCGGCAACGAGCTTCCGGTGCTCCTTGACCGCCTCGTAGGCGGGGATGAGGGCGCGCGCCGCCTCGGCCCGCACCGAGTCGTCCTTCAGCAGCGCTTCCAGCGCCGCGAGGGCCTCGGCGTCATTCGGCTTCTTGTGCAGGACGGCGGAGTACGCCTTGACGGAATCGGCACCGGTCCCCAAACGCGCGGCCTCCCAGCCAGGAGCCGAACCCGCTCCGGCCCAGCCGCGGAAGCGTACCAAAATCGCAGGGTTCCGGGCCCTTCTGGAGGGGTGGGGCGGTGTGGGCCTGGCGGTTCCTGAGGTGGGGGCTCACCCGAGGGCGGCAAGGACGCCGGCCACGACCCGGTCGCACCGCGGCGCCTCGAACGGGTACAGCTCGGCAATGGACGCCCCGGTGCGCTCCTCGAGTGCGGTGCGGAGCATGGCCTTGGCCCGGGAGAGCCGCTGCTTCACGTTGTCGGCGGTGAGGCCGAGCACCTCGGCGACCTCGGAGGTGGAGAGCTGCTGGACCTCCCGGAGGACGAGCACCGAGCGGTGAGACTCCGGCAGTCCGTCGACCAGCTGCTCGAGCAGGTGGTTCAGCTGGGCGCGGGTGAGGCGCTCCTCGGGGGTGGCGTCGGTGCCGTGCATGGAGGCCTCCCCCTCGAGCGCCTCGGGCGCTGCCCGGGGCCAGCGCCGGTCCCGACGGAGCCGCTGGAGCGCCTCGTTGATGCCGATCCGGAGCAGCCAGGTGGAGAAGCGGGCGCCCTGCGCGAACTGCTGCAGTCGGGTGAAGGCCAGGACGTAGGCCTGCTGCATCACCTCTTCGACCTCGTCCTCGTCGGAGACGATGGAGCGAACGGCACGGTACAGCCGGGCGTTGTTCCGCCGCATCAGCAGCTCGAAGGCCTGGACGTCGCCTCCCAGGACCCGGTCGACCAGGGCCTCGTCGGAGGCGCCCGGGTCCGGGGTGGGTGGCGGGAGCGGAACGATCGACATGGCGTCGCACACGATGGATGCACCGCCCGTCGCCCGGTGACAACGGACGGCGGGTGAGGGGTCCCCCTGTCACCTCCGTTCCGTTCGGTCATCCACTCAGGCGAGACGGCCGCGGTTCGGGGCCACCACCGGAGAGACAGGCATGACCATCGCACTGGTGCTGTTCGCGCTCGCCGCGCTGGGGGGGGTCTACATGGCGGCGGTCCGCCTGCGCGGCGCCGAGCGCCCCCCCACGGCCATCGCGCTGGTGCACGGGGCTGCGGCCGTGGCCGGGCTCACCGCGCTCATCGTCGCGGTGGTGACGGGGGGCTCGGCACCGGGCCTGGCGAGGACTGCCCTCATCGTCTTCGTCGTCGCGGCCGCGGGCGGGTTCTTCCTCTTCACCCAGCACGTGCAGAAGAGGGCGCTGCCCATCCCGGGGGTGGTGATCCACGGCCTGGTGGCGGTCATCGGATTCGCCCTCCTGGTGGCAGCGGTGACGCACGCCGCATGAGGCGCGGGCTGCGCGTCGGGGGGCATCCCCTGCATGCGGCGCTGAGCGATCTTCCGATGGTCTTGCTCCTGCTCTGGGTGGCGCTCGATGGAACGGCGCTGGTGCTGGGCTCTCCCCTCCTCTGGACGCTCGGGCGCTGGGCGCTCGTCGGCGGCACGGCGGCGGCGGTGCTCGCCGCGTCGGCGGGGTTCATGGACTACCTGGCGCTCGGAGAGTCGGCGCCCCGCGCGCTCCGGACGGCCACCGCCCACCTCGCGGTCATGCTCTCGGTGACCTTCCTCGCGGCGCTGGATCTCGTCTTCCGGAGCGCCGCGCCACCGACGGGCGCCGGGCGGGTGCTTCACGTCGCCGCGCTGGTGCTCGTCGCGGCCGGGCTCGGCGCCGGCGGCTGGCTCGGGGGGCATCTGGTGTTCCACCACCGGGTGGGCGTCGACGACCGCGCCGGGGACCCTGGCCCGGTCAGCGACCGGTGAGGTGAATCCGCGGTGAGGCATCGCCCGCGTCTGGTGGGATCAACGCAGCAGGAGCCCACCCTCGGCGAGCTCCAGCATCTTCTCGGTGCACTGGGCCGCCAGGGCGTGGTCGTGCGTCACCAACAGCAGCGCCCCGGGGTACGCGGCCAGGGCTGCGCCGAGGCGCTCGACGGTGGGGAGATCCAGGTGATTGGTCGGCTCGTCGAGCACCACCGCCCACGGCCGCCGGGCGAGCCCCTCGGCGAGCAGCAGCTTCTGGACTTCCCCGGCCGAGGGGGCGGTGGAGGCGAGGAGCCGGTCCGGATCCGTGCCGAGCGCGGCGACCAGAGAGAGCGTATGGCCCCGCGCCTTGGCCGGCAGGGCGCGCACCCGGTCGAGGACCGAGACCCCCTCGTCCGCGTCGACCTCCTGCCCGAGGAAGAAGACCTGCCCCGCGCTCGCCGGGTTCGCTTCCAGCAGACGCCCGAGCAACGTCGTCTTTCCCGCCCCGTTCGGACCGGCGAGGCGGATCCGGTCCTCCCGCTGGAGGACGAGGTGCAGATCGCGGGCGAGCACCCGCCCGCCGGCACGAAGCTCCGGCACGTCGAGGGTGAGCACCAGCGGCCGGGGTGAGGGGCTGTCGCCGAGGAAGACCGAGCGCCCCAGCTCCACCGCGACCGGGGCCTCCGGCACCGCGGCCGACGCCCGCTCCGCCGCCGTCCGAAGCCGCCGGACGTCTCCCCCCAGCCGCGCCTCGGCCCAGGCGCGCCGCGTCTGGGCGCCGATGCTCCGAGCGTCTCGGTCCCTCGGGTCTCGTCTGCTGCCCGCGAGCGACCGCTCGGCCGCCTCCCGCGTCGAGCGCGCCTCGGCCAGCGCCCGCCTGGCCTGGCGCTCCCGGGCGCGCGCCCCCTCGCGCAGGGCACGCGCGCGTGCCTGCTCCGCGTCCCAGATCTCCCTCGCCTCCCCGTAATGCCCGGAGGTCAACGTGAGCTGCCCGTGCCGGAGCCGGGCGGTGCGTTCGGTGAGCTCCTCGAGGAGCCCCCGGTCGTGTGAGACCAGAAGCCCCACGCCGCGGAACCGGCGCAGCGCCGCGAGCACCAGGGCGCGCCCCCCCGCGTCGAGGTGGTTGGTCGGTTCGTCGAGCAGCAGCACCCGCGGCTCGCGGGCCAGTGCTGCGGCGATCTGCCACCGACGCCGCTCCCCGGGTGACAGGGTGCTCCAGCGTTCGAGGTCGGCCGCGTCGAGCGCGAGCTCGCCGCGGAGCTGCCACGTCGGGCCATCGCCCCGCTCGGCGAGCGCGCGCACGTCTTCCCCGGGGACCTCGACGTCCTGGCGGCAGAGGACCACCGCGGCCCGGTCGGGCTCGGTGCGGATCCGTCCCTGCCCCGGCCGGAGCTCACCGGCGACGAGCCGGAGCAGGGTGCTCTTCCCTGCCCCGTTCTCGCCGACCAGCCCGGTCCATCGCGCGGGGAACACCGCGCTCACGGCGTCGAGCACGGGAAAGGCGTCATGGTGGGCGAACGTCACCCCTTCGAGTCGAATGCTGGGCACAGCGCGCTCCCTGGATCGAGGACACGGTCCACCCCGGGCGCGTGGGCGCTCACCAGGGCGTCGGCTTCGGACTCAGGCGTGCGTGGTCATGGAGCGCCGCCGGAACGGCGCGGCCGGCTGGATACCAGCCTCGGGGCGGGGCGACAACTCCCGGGGGCGTGACGCAGCTCCACCAGGGCGTCCAGACCTCGGTCATGCTCGCCGAGGCGATGGTGAAGGCGCACAAGCGATTCGAGCTCGCCTTCACCCCGACGGCGACGCACGCCTGGGCCTCGCGCGAGGACGACGCGCTCTCCCTGTACCGGCGGCTGGTGGACTTCTTCGAGCGGTGGATCCCGCCCGGGCCAAGGGACGCACCGACGCCTCGATCCGACGGCGGTGGCTAGCGCTTCCGGAGCCGCTTCCGGTTCGCCGCGCTCCGGCGCGAGGCACGGAGGCGGGCCGTCCTCGAGGTCGGCTATGCGTGCTCCGAGGCGCTGGCCTCTCCGGGGGAATCGTCCGCCGGCTGCACGTGCTCGGTCGCCACACCGCCCACCCCCTCGTGGTCGGGCGGCTCGGGCATGGGCTCCGGTGGTGGCGCGGGCGGAAGCGCCTCGAGCCGATCGGCCTCGGCGTCCTCGCCAGCCCGGCGGAACAGGCGAATGGCCTCGTTCCGGTTGCCGATCTCCTCTGCGAGGCGCGCGCCCTTGCCGAATTGACCGGCCTTCTCCAGCAACGGGAACGCCTTGTCCTTCCGCCCGGCAGCCTCCCACGCCCCGGCGGCGTCCGCCGGGCGCTCGAGCAGCTCGAGCCACCGTGCCCGCGCCATCGACTTGGCCTCCTCGGTCGCCCGCTGCAGCTCGCGCTCACCGAGCGCCTTGGACTCGGCGTTCAGCCCCAGCTGCTGCATGAAGCGGAAGGCCTTCGGCGGCGGAAGCGGCTCGAGCAGCTTCACCGCCTGCTCGCGACGGCGGGCCTGCACCAGCAGCAGCGCCGCGCCGAGCCGGTCACCGCGCTCCACCAACCGGTCCACCTCCAGCGTCCGCACCCGGTCGACCGACGCCATGTCGCGCGCCCGCTCGTAGGCCTTCCGCGCGGCGCTCAGCTTCCCGGCGCGCTCCCAGGCGAGCCCCGCCTGGTCGAACTGCCGGGCCCGCTCGTAGAGCTTGGCCACCTCGTCGAAGCGCCCGGACTTCACCTGCAGCTCCATCAGGAGCTCCCAGCCCTCCGACTTCTCGAGGATGGTCTGGGCCTCGCCTGGCGGAAGCTGCGTCGCCAGCCGCCGCCCCAGCTCCAGGTCCTTGGCCGCGAGCGCCGCCCGGAGCGCCGAGCGCAGGTCACCCCCGGCCTCGAACAGCCGCGCGGCGTCGGCGAAGGAGCCGTGCTTGTCGTGGAGCCGGGCCGCGTCGCGCGTCCGTCCGCGTGACTCGAGGAACTCTGCCTGGCCCTTCCAGTCCCCGGCGAGCTCGGGCGGAACCTCCAGGGGTGCACCCCGGGGCACACCGGTCACTCGTTCGACCCGGGGGACCCGCTCGGGACGTCCGGGTCGTTCGCGCCGCTCGCCGCGCTCGGGACGCTCGCGGCCACCCCGGCGTGCGCCGGCGCCTCGCTCGACCGGTGGCGGCTCGGAGGCCGCTGGGCCCGCCAGGACCCGGAGCTCGTCCGCACCGGGGCGCCGGCCCGCGGCCGCGAAGGCCGTCTCGGCCCGCTCCTGCTCCCCCACCGCCGCCCACGCCAGCCCCACCCGGAACAGCACCTCCCCGTACGCGCGCGCGGGGTTCATCGTCGCAGGCGCCGCGGAAGCCGGGGCGCCCTCGCCGGGGGCGGTGCCGGCCTCCGCCGGAGTCTCGGGCGCCGGACCGGCCTCGGTTCGTGTGCCCGGAGCCACCGGAGTGGCGACCGACTCGCCCTCCGCCGTCGCCGGCTCGGACGGCGGCGACCCCTCGCCGATGCCCGGCGACCCGGCCACCTGCTCCGGAGGGACGGTGAGCGAGTCGGACTGCTCGGCCTCGCCGGTGACCGCTGCCGGGCCCGCGCTCGCCTCGGGCGCGGCCGGGGCCTCGGAGTCGGGCGTGGGCTTCGACTGGCGCGCGACGCGGGAGAGCGTGGTGATGAGCCGCCCCCGCGTGTCCATGTCCAGGTCTTGGAGCGAGCGGGCGTGCGCCTGCCGGAGCGCCTTCACCACCGTGTCGAGCGGTTGAAGCTCGGCCGCGAAGTCCCCCTTGGCCAGCGCCTTCTCCAGCGCCGACAGCTCGGGGACGACACGCCCCCCCGCACCGCCCGTGCCGCGCTCGCGACGGCGATCACCCCGGTCGCGCCCGCCACGGCCTCCCGGTCCACCGCGGTCTCCGCGACCGCCGCCCCGCCCTGCCGGTCCCTCGCCGCGGCGCCCCTGCCCCGGGCGCCCAGGTCCCTGTCCACTGTCCACTGCCACGGCTGCCCTCGCTAGAAGGCGTAGCGCAGGTTCGGCGTGATGGCGAAGCCGAAGGACTTCGGCTTCAACAGGTACGAACCCACGAGCTCCACGCCCACCGAAAAGTGTCGAAGGCGCGTGTAGTACTGCAACCCGGGTCCGCCGAACACAAGAATGCTTCCGTAGCTGTTGGTTGGGTCCGAGGCGAACAGGGCGTTGGGCTTGAGGAGCGCGAGGCCCCCTCCTGCCTTAAGGTACAGCCAGGTTCGCTGGACGGCCTGGCTGTCCGCGAACCCGACGAAGTTCCACTGCACTGCCAGTCCGGTGGCGATGCTCGAGAAGTCACCGGAGGCGGTCCCGCCGGAACTCCCGACATAGTCGGCGTTGGCCGAGAAGGTGTTTCCCGCGAAGAACACGCCCAGTGACACGACCCGGCCGATGTCGTAGCCGACCTCCAGCCGGAGCGTCGCCCCGGAGGTGAAGGGGCGGTTCGCCCCGCTCGGCGCCGGCGCCGCGGTCATGAAGGCCGGGCCGATGTCTACGCCGAAGTAGACGCCGCGGGTGATCTCGTCCACCGGAGGCTCGGCGGTGGCGAGGATCGGTGCGGCGGCCTGGGCCCGGAGCGGGCCGGCCCACAGCGAGGTGAGGACCACCACCATCCCCGGGAGGAAGCGGTTCATCTGGGCGTCATTCCCCTGCTTGCTTGAACACGAACGGGTAGGTCACCACCGCCACGCCGCCGCCCTTGGGCTTGGGGAAGATCCAGGTCAGGACGCGCCCGGCGATGCATCGGTCGAGGTCCGGCGTGTTGGTGGTGGAGCTCACCACGTTGGAGGAGGCCACCGTCCCGGCCTCGGTGATGATCCACCGCACCGACACCTTGCCGGTGAGCTTCGGGTTCCGGGTGAGCGCGTTGTCGTAGCAGTACTTGAGCTGGTCGTGGTGGCTGCGGACGACGCGGCGGATGAGCTCCGGGTCCATCGAGCCGGTCACCTCGGGGTCGGACTGGGTGATGGAGATGTCGGCGCTGGCCTTCTTCCCCATCCCGATGCCCGTGCCGTACTTGCCCTCGCCGCCCGCCACCCCCCGGGTGCCCACCGCGCCGATGCCGATGGTGTTGCCCGTGCCCCCTCCGCCTCCGCCGCTCCCCTTGAGGCCCATGCCCAGCACGCCGCCGGCGTCACCGACCGTGGAGCCGGTCATGTGGCCCATGGCCGCCTGGAGATTCCCGCCCAGGCCCGCGCGGCCGAAGAGGGTGGCGATGCCCGCGTTGCCCTTGCCGCCGAAGATGCGCTGGGCGATGAGCCGCGCCTGGTCCTTGCTGTTCGGGTCGATGGCCTTGGGGGCGGCCTTGGCGTCGCGGTTGGGGGCGTTCTTCTTGCCCATCTGGCCTTCGGTGCCCTGGAAGGCTGCGGGCGCCTCGCCCTTCTCCTTGGCCTTGTTCAGCTGTTCGATGAACGGGTTCTTCTGCATCTCGGGCGGCTTCACCAGGAGCTTGGTGAGCACCGCGGTGTTGCCCGAGAGCTCGTCGGTGAACTCCTCGCCCGAGGCCGCCCGGGTGACGGCCGCGACCACCAGGAGCCCGGCGAAGAAGAACACCAGGAGGAAGATGTTGAGCGCGGTCCAGTCCAGCCGCTCGGTGAGGGGCACCAGGACCCGCTGGGGCACGGGCTGGAAGCAGAGGTCCACCACCACCCCGCCGACGTCCACCAGCGCGACGTCGTCCGGCTCGAGCGCGATGGAGTAGGCGTCCTCCTCGCGGGTCGCCATCCCCGACTCGATGGCCTGCATCAGGGTGACGATGCGTCCCTTTCGCTCGAGCTCGCCGCTCATCTGAGCGGTGATGCGGAGGGTGAAGCCGCCCGCGCCATCGGCGCTGACCAGCGCGAACGACGGCGTGCCCAGCCGCTGGTCGCCGACGGTGAAGTCCACTCCGGCGGCGCTGCCGATCTTGAACTCGCCCTTGTGCTTGGGCCCCAGCAGCTGCTCGGCGAGGATCTGATCGCCCCAGCGGAAGCGGAGCTCGAGCCCGAGCGGGCCCGCGCCCTTCCGGCGCACCGGGCGGGCCCGGGCGTCGAGACGAGGCCAGGCCTCCTCGGGCGCGGCGGAGCGCGGAGCGACCGGGGCGCGCGCGACGACCGGTGCAGCAGCGGGCGCCGCGGGAGCCCGAGCGACGGGCGAGGCCACCGGTGCGGGCGCCGCGACCGGGGTCACGGGGGCGATGCTGGGGGCGACGCTCGCCATCGGGACGGAGCGGGCTGCCTCGGAGAGTGCGCCAGCCGGGGACATTCCGTTGCCGTTGGCGCGCGCCGGTGCCTGCATCTGGGCGGCGGCAGCGAGCGCGGCGGCGGCCTTCGCGGTCGCTCCGTCCTCCACCTTGATCAGCGTGTTCCCGACGCGGATCTCGTCCCCGAACGTCAGGGTGCCCTTGTTCACCCGCCGGCCGTTGACCCAGGTGCCCTCGACGCTGCCCATGTCGATGATCGACAGCTTGCCGTCCGGAGCCACCTCGATGACCGAGTGGATGCGGCTGACCTTGTCGTCGTCGAGGCAGAGGTGGGCCGAGGCGAGCCGACCGATCTTGATGATGTCGCGGTCGTAGTCCTTCGCCGCGACCATCGCGTCGCCCTTGAAGACCTTGAGTGTGAGGGGCACGGACACGGTTGGTTGTCGCTCTCTCCGAAAAGCTACAGCTCGTCCACGGACTGCATCACCTTGTCGCGGTACTCCTCGCGGATCCGGATGAGGTTGGAGTGCGGCACCCGCTTCAAGGCCTCGACGTACTCGCCGTCGGGCCGGCTGAGGTCACCCTCGATGGTGTCCTCCTCGAAGCTGAACTCGCTCCGCTTCTGCGCCTTGGCCGCCGCGGCCTCTGCCGAGCTCGTCGCCGACTTTTCCTGCGCGGCCGCGATCCACGGCACGAGAGCCACGATCAACATCCACACTCGCATGACGCGTCCAACCCCCGAAGTGCTCCCCGACCCGGGGAGACCCGCCAGCGTTTCAATCTACATCGAATGGCGGAGGCCACACCAAACCCCGACCTGCCTCCCATCGCCTCGCACCAACCACACACGCCTACAGCTTGTCCGGTACGTCCTTTCCGGTGTCCGCTGCCGTGCCCTTCGCCGGCGTGCCCTTCGCCGCCCGGTCCTCGGCGTCCTTGAGCCGCTGTTGCTGGAGCTTCTGCGCCTGCTCCAGCGTCTTGGCCTGCTGATCCTGCGTGCGGACCTGCGACTTGGCCGCCACCAGCGCCTCCGCCTCACGCCGGAGCGCGAGCACCGGCGCATCGTTGGGGAGCGCCGACTCACCGCCCGACAGCGCGATGTATTGCTTGTAGAGCTCGAGCGACTTCTCGGGCGCGTCCTTGTACCGCTGCATCACGATGCCCCGGTTCAGGTAGATGGCCGCGAGGCGGGGCTGCAGCTTCTCCGCCGCCTCGTACTCGGCGAGCGCCTTGTCCGGCTGCCCGAGCCCACGGTACGCCACGCCCAGGTCGAGGTGGACCTCGGCGGTGCCGCCCCCGTCCGCCACCGCCCGGGACAGGTGCTTCTCCGCCGCGGCGAAGTCCTCGTCTCGCAGGGCGAGCCGGGCCAGCGCCAGCCGCGCCGGCACGAACCCCGGGGTCGCATCCAGCGCCTTCTGGTACTGGGCCGCCGCCTTGTCCACCGCGCCCTTGGCCAGCTGGGTGTCGCCGATGGCCAGGTACAGGTCCGGGTCGGTGGTGGAGATCTTCAGCCCCCGCACCCCGACCAGCTCGGCCATGGCGAACTGCTTCCGGTCGAGGTTGCTCCTGAGCAGCGTCTTGTAGGCGTCGAGGTTCTTCGGATCGCGGATCAGCGCCTGCCGCGCGAGCTCCTGGGCCCGGTCGTGGTCGCTGGTCATCCGGTACAGCTCGGCCAGCTGGGCGCGGCTCTCGGCGTCGTCGGGGAAGGCCCGGGCGACGTCGTTCCACTGAGCGATGGCCGAGGACAGGTCGCCCTGGGCGCGGGTGAGGCGGGCGAGTCCCTCGGCGGCAGGCTTGAGCGAGGGCTTCTTCTGCAGCGCCGACCGGTAGCTCGCGTACGCCTGCTCGCGCTTGCCCTGCCGCTCGGCGAGGACGCCCAGGTTGTAGTCGGCCTCGGCGAAGGTCGGGTCGGCCTGGCGGACCGCCTCGAACCGGTGCTCGAGCGCGGCGTCGTCGCGGGTGCCGGACTTGGCCTGCGCCTGGGCGGCCTTGGTGGCGTCCTCGAACAGGAGCATCGCCCGGCTGTTCGGTGTGGAGGGGCCAGCGGCAGCCGCAGCCGGGGGGGGCGCCGCGGGCGCCTTCTCCGCCGGGGCGCTGGTGGCGCAGGCGGTGGCGACGGCCGCGGCGGCGCTGAGGACGAGTCGGCGCAGGGACATGGCGGGCATGGAGCTCACTGGCGAAGGTCCTCCGGCTCGGCGTCGGCGGCCGGCTTCTTCGGCTGGCTGGCGCTGCCGGGCACGACCTCGGGCGCCCGGGTGTCGGCCGGGCGCTGGCCGGGCCGGAGGTCGCTCGCGTCGTCCTGCCGGCCGTTGCCCGAGGCGGCCTGCGTCTCACGGGTCACGACCGGACCGGGCGGCAGCGCGGCGCTGGTTCCCTTGAGCACCACGCCGGGGACCGGCGGCTGCACCTGGGTGAGGAGCTGGGGCGGCGGCGGCTGCACCCCGCGGTCCTGCCGCGGGTTGGCCACCTCCTCGAGCAGCGGCGGGTACTGCGCCGGGCGGTAGGTGGTGCGCAAGGCCTGGAGGCTCCTGGTGGCGCAGTCGCTGCGGATGGCGAGCTCGCGGCTCTTCGCCACCGCGGCGGCGAAGTGGTCCGCGGCCTTCTCCCGAATGGGCTGGGCCTGCTGCTCGAGCTGGTTCTTCAGCTCCTCCTGCGCCTCGGGCGGCAGCGAGCGGAGCATCGGGGCGTTGGCCACCGCGTCCGCCATGTTCTCGTAGGCCAGGCCGATCTTCCGCAACGAGCAGATCGCCGGCTCGGCGGCGCCGAGCGCCACGGTGTTGGTGTAGAGCCGGTTGATCTCCTCCAGCGACTTGCCCTTCTGCTTGATGCTCTCGCGGAACTCCTTCACCGGGTCGGGGCCCTTGCCCCAGTGGAGCTTCTGCCGGGCGTAGTACTGGAACTGCTCCTCGTTCTTGGCGTACAGCGCCCGGGCCACCGCCTCCTTGGCCGGCGGCTCGAGAGCGTCCTTCTGACGCCGGGAGAGCTTGTCGTAGTAGTCGAGCACCAGCTTCTGCCGGCGGGCGACCGCCTTGGGGTTCTTCAGCTTCTCCTCCTCGATGAGGAGGATGCGGGCCTGGGCGGCAAGGAACTTGCTCGGGTCGCGCTCCTGGTCACGCGCCCGCTGCTCGAGGAAGGCCACCGCCTTGCCCGGCTGGTTCATACGCACCTGCAGGTCGGCGACCGAGAGCGCCACCGTCTCCGAGTCCTTCGCCGCCGGCCAGATCTCGAGGTAGCGCTCCCGGTCTTTGAGGGCCTGACGGAGCTGACCGAGCCCCTCGCGGTACACGCCGGCGTTGAACAGCGCGATCTGCGCCTTGGACTCCTCCCAGACCGGCCCCTCCTTCTTCGGCTCCTCGACCGGCGCCGCCTTGGCGGACTTGCCCTTCTTCTTGCTCCCCTTCTTCGACTTCTCCGCCGGGACCAGCTGCTTCTCGAACCCGTTGACGTACAGCTCGTAGGCCTCCGCGGCGTGCTCGAAGTCGCCGATGGCCTCGTAGCCCTCGGCGTTGGCCAGCTGCGAGGCGGGGACCAGCGGGCTGTGCGGATAGTTGCGGAAGAGCAGCTCGCGGGCGGCGAGCGCCTTCTCCAGCATGTGCGCTCGGTAAAAGTCGGTCGAGGCGTTGTAGAGCGCCTTGTCGGCGATCTGGGTCTTGGGGAAGTCCTTCACGAAATCCAGGTAGGCCTGCCCCGCCGCGGCGTACTCCTTCTTCTCCTCGAGCTGGTTCACCAGCTTGAAGCTCGACTGCTCGATGACCTTCGCCAGGTCGTCCTTGAACTTGCCGGTGGCGAGCTTGTCGTTGGCGTAGAAGCGCCGCGCCCACTCGTTGACCTTCTTGTAGTCGCCGAGCGCGTTGTACGAATCGAGGACCAGGTTGGCCGCGATCTCTCCGGCGCGGTCCCCGTTGTCGAACTTGTGGTCCGGCGCGGTGAGGGCGATCTCGCTGAACCGGAACACCGCCTCGTCGTAGCGGTGATGGTCGTAGTAGAGCTTCGCCGCCTTGTAGGCGATCTCCACCCGCTTCTCGCCCCGGGGCAGGTACCTGAGGTAGCGCTCGCAGGCGTCGATCAGGACCTTGCGCTGCGGGGCGAAGGGCACCACGGTCTTGAGGTCGGCACCGCTGGCGGGCTTCAGCTCGCCCTTCTGCTCCGCCCGGCGAACCACCTCGTCGGCGGCGTAGACCGCGTTGAAGGCCGCGTTGGGCAGCCACTTGCCGGCCTTCTGCTTGGCGTCGATGGCCTTGCCATCCTGGACGACCACCCAGGTGTACTGCCTCTCGGCCTCGGGGTACTTGCGGAGGTAGTCGTTGAGGAGCTCGCCCCAGTAGAAGTGCAGGTCGTAGGACTTCCGGTTGTCCGGGAAGAGCGTCAGGTAATCGGCGTAGACCTCGTTGGCATACTCGAAGGTGTCGTCGTCGCGGGTCTTCCGGCCCTCGTTGTGCCAGTTGACCGCGATGTTGGAGAGGGTCCGCTCGGAGAGGTCCTTGGCCGAGGTCATGGCCTTCCGGTCGGCGTCGGTCTTCACGTTCCCCGAGGCCTCGACGTCCCCGATGACCTTCACCAGCTTGCGGATCTGGGCGACGGTTTGCTTCTTGTCGCCACGGCGGAGCACGCAGTCGACGATCCGGCTCTGCCACCCGGGCGTCTTGGCGATGAGGGGCTTCTCCCGGATCAGCAGTGCGTAGGCCAGCGCGGCCTCGGTGTCCTTGCCGGCGTCGTAGTAGAGGTTGGCCAGCAGCTCCATCATCCCGAAGACGTCATCGGGGTTGCTGGCGACGGTGCTGAAGTTCGCCTTCGCATCCAGCGGCTGGAGGCTCGCGCGCTCGTAGGCTCGGACGTAGTCGTTGCGCGCCTCGCGGATCAGCGTGGCCTTGCCCTTCGCCCCGCCCTGCTTCTCCAGCGCCGCGGCGCCGGTGAACTCGCCGTAGAGGACGGTGGCCTTGAAGAGGTCCATCGCCCGCGCGTAGTCGGTGAGGTTGAAGTGGCACCACCCCTGCTTGTAGAGCGCGAAGCCGTAGATCGAGCTCTCGGGGTAGTTGGCCGCGGACTTGTACGCCTCGAGCGCCTTGAGCAGCCAGTCGCGCCGGCCCTTGCTGTTGTTGAAGTAGTACTCGCCGAAGGCCAGGTAGGCGTCGGGCACGAAGCGGGACTTCGGGTAGTCCTTGACCAGCTTGCCGTAGGCGATGAGGGCCTTCTTCTCCTCGTTCAGGTCCATCAGGTTGTGGGCCAGGAAGAAGAGCACCTCGTCGGTGCGCGGATAGTCGCGGTACTTCTGGACGATCTGCGTGTACTGGTTGACCGCGAGCTTGGCGTTGGCGTCGCGCTGGACCATCAGCGCGGTCTTCTCCTTCTTCGCCTTTTCTTGCAGCGCGACGTCCTTGGTCGCCATGCCGCGGATGAGATCGTCGTCCTTCCTGTTGGCCTGGAAGAAGTAGTCGCGCGACTCCTCGAAGTAGAGCTCGCCGAGGCGGAAGAGAAGGTCGGGCGTCTCCTTCGAGTCGCCGGAGAGCTCGATGATCCGCTGCAGCGAATCGATCTGGCTGCGGCGCTTATCCGAGATCTGCCGCTCGACGCCGAGCTGGAACTGGTCGTACTCGAGCGGGGCGCCGCCGGTGTCCTCCTTCTTGCGGGTGATGTCGCCGGCGAGCGACGTGTCGAGCGTCGTCTGCTCCTTCTTACCGAGCGTTTGCTCCCGGGGCGCACGGGCGGTGTCGGCCGCATGCGCGAACATGGGAACCGTCAGGAGAAGGACGAGGGAGCGTCGCATGTGGATGGTGACTCCGGACCCGAGTGCCTGGGCGCTTTGCGCGGTCTGCGGCCGAGCGGGCAAGCCATTGATCGTGTTGGGAATTTCTTCGGAGTTGCAGCGGCATCATCCTCAACCTCCCGACGGGAGGTCAACCGGGCCCACCCCTCGGCCGCCTGCCTGCTCACGTGGAGGTATGGAATGAGTCTTCTTCCGCCCACCTCCAGCTTCGCCGAGCAGGTGGAGGTGCTCTTCGCCGTCGTCCGGGGGCGCGGCCTGGCGCTCGGCGCCCTGGACCGCGAGCTGCTCGGGCGGTGGTCCGAGTCCGGGGTCCCGCTGGAGGTGGTCGCACGTGGGCTGCTCCGGGCCGCGGAGCGGGCGCGGTGGAACGGCGCCGAGGGCGCCACGCCGCGCTCGCTGCGCGCCTGTCGTCCAGAAGTCGACGCGGAGATCGAAGCCTGGAGGCTCCGCAGCGTGGGCGCCGGCGGGCACGGAAAGGGCGACGGTGTCTGAAACCGGTGGGCTTCCTGTGGACTGCGTGTTCGCGATCGCCGATGGCGCCCGTGGAGGCGCGCACGATCGCGCGCGCAGCGCCCCGCTGCGGAGGATTCCGCTCGCAGCGTCGATGGCGCGGGCGATCGATCGCGCGCTCCCGGAACGCATGTCCACCTTGCGCACCCGCCACCCGCAGATGGTACACGACGCGGTTCCTCGATCCCGAGCGCTGCGCGGCACGTCGCCTCGCACCTCGGGACGTCGCGGTTGAGGCAACACGACGACATGGAAGCCCTCGCCACGTCCAGCTGCCCCGAATGCCGTGGTGATGGGTACCGGGTCGAGGCCGAGGTCCAGCTCGGGCCCGGAGACGGCGAGGGGCGACGCGCCCGGGCCGTGGCGCGGGTGTGCAGCTGCCGAGAGCCGTGCCCGCACTGCGGGGGACGGGGCTTCGTCTACACCTCGCGGCAGGTCGAATTCAGCAGGAAGGTGGGCGTGAGGAGCTACGAGGCGCTGGCCCCGTGCGTGTGCCGGCTCCTCGCCCAGCGGGTGGCCACCTTCGCTCAGGTGGGCATCCCGGCCCACCACGCGACCAGCAGCTTCGCCACCTTCCGCGCCAAGGGAGACGACCAGGAGAAGACGTCCGCGCTGGAGCAGGCGCTCGGCGTGGCTCGCGCGATGGCTCAGGAGTGGCGCCGCGACCGGCCGGCGCGCGGCTTCGTCCTCTCCGGCCGGGTCGGATCGGGGAAGACGCATCTGCTCTCGGCGACCCTGCGCCACCTGGTCCTCGAGCGCGGCGCGTCGGCGCAGTACCGGGAGATCTCGCTTCTCTTCGCCGACATCCGCCGCGGGTTCAACGCCGGGAAGAGCGGCGGGGAGATCATCGCCCGGCTGGTCGACGCCGACGTGCTGGCCATCGACGAGCTCGGCCGCGGTCGGGGCAGCCCCTTCGAGATGGAGACGCTCGACGAGCTGATCGCCCGCCGCTACAACTCGGGGCTCACCACCATCGTCGCGACCAACTTCTCGCTTGAGCGCGAGCGAGCCCCGTCGGCCGGGCCCCGGGGCTTCCAGGCTCCCGAGCAGGCGCTGGACCGGGAGGAGCTCCTGGTCGAGCGCATCGGCGAGCGCATCTACAGCCGGCTCTGCGAGATGTGCGACTTCGTCTCGCTGCCTGCCCGCACCGACGACTTCCGGCGCACCAAGCAGGACGGCCGCCCGACGCGGCGGCTGGTGCGGCCGCTGACCTGACAGCGCGCAGTGCGCCGACGGCCTGGTGCGACCAGCGTCGCGAGCGGACCTCTGCCGGGCTCGCTGACGCGCCTCTCGACCGGGCGGGCTTCCGCCGCTGGCGAGGAACCTGCAAGCCTCGGCACCGTCCACATGGCCGGTTCGTGCCGCTCAGCGCTGCTCGCCGTCTCTGCGGCCCTGCTGGCCGTCGCCCCGGCGCGGGCGAACGGAGGGTCGGCCCTGCTCGTCCTGTCGCGGCACTCGGGCCAGGTGCTCGCCGGAGAGGACTTCCGCCTGGCCGACTCACCGGGGGCGACGGCACTCGCGGCGGGGCTCGGGGGGGGCACGGCCCGCGCGCTGGCCGAGGCGGCCCGGCTGCAGTCCGACACCCGGCTCCTGGAGCGGCGCGCGGCAGGCGGCCTCGTGCTCGAGGTCGACGCTGACCGGGTGGTGGTCCGCGCGCCCTCTGTGTCGGTGCCGGTGGCGCGGCGTGGCGACGGCGCCGTCGAGGTCCAGGTCTTCGGGCTGGTCGGCTCCTCTCGGGTGCGCGTCCTCTGCGACGGACAGGGCTTCCGGGTGGGCGATGGTCGAGCCACCCCTTTGGCGCCGGGGGCGAGCACGCTCGGGGACCTTCTCGGTCATGGCTCCCTCCTCTGCGCCGGCGGGCCCTGGCAGGTCCGGGTGGCGGGGAGTCAGGCGCGCCCCTACGCCGGCATCTTCTCGTTCCGCCCCCTGCCAGACCGTCCACCCGAGCCTGGCAGCACCCCTCGCGAGGCCCGGGCCCGCCGCGGCTCCGAGGTCATCTTCCGGACCACGCTCTCGGCGTACGTCTCGGGCGTCCTGGCGGCCGAGCGTGCCGGACTCGGTGGCGAGGCGGGGCTCGCGCTGGCACGGGTCATCGCCCACGACGCGCACGTGGGGCGACATCCCGGCCGCCCGCTCTGTGACACCACCCACTGTCAGGCGTTCCTCGGCACCGCGCCGGTCAGCCCGGAGGTGACCCGGGCGCTCGCGTTGCCCGAGCTGCCGACGACCCGGTGGCTCCCCTACTTCCGGGGTGGAGATGAGACTTGGGAGTTGCGGCGCTCGGCGGCCGAGGTGCACGCCGCGCTCGGCGAGGTCCGGCGCTTCGGCGGGGACGGGCGGGTCCTCGAGGTGACGACTCCAGGCGGGGTCGAGCGCATCCCGTGCGAGCCGCTGCGCGCCGCGCTGAGGCTCCCGAGCTGTCCCACCGAGGGCCTCTTCGAGGGAGGGACGGTCAGGATTCGCGGACGCGGGCGAGGTCACGGGCTCGGGCTCGACATCGAGGCCGCACGCAGGTCGGGACTCGCCGCATCGGAGCTGCTCCGACGGGCCTACGGGCTCTGAGGACCCATTCCCCTGACGCCGGCCGCGGGCTTGGATCTTGAGGTGCCCGTGGCGACGCGGGGGATCATGGAGACGGCGTGGCTCGTAGGTCTTCGGGTTCGAGCTCGGGCTCGCTAGCGCGTGACCCGGTGGAGCTCGCGGGCGAGGCTCGGTACCTGCGCCGCCTCGACGACGAACGTCAGCTGGAGCGGAGAGCCGTGGAGCGCGCGCACCTCCACCCCGAGGCCGCCCGCGGCCTCGAGGGACCGGACGAGCAGCGCGCTGTCCGTCCCCACTCCCGGACCCGCGAGGGTGACGGTCCCGAGTCCAGGTCGCGGCTCGGCCCCGAGCGCCCGGGCGCGGGCGTCGAACGCCTCCACCCCGTGCACGTCCTGGAGCGGGACCACGAGGAGCAGCCGTTCTCCTCCGCCCCGCGTGCCGGCGACGAGCCGGAGGCGGATCTCCCGCTCGGCGAGGCTCAGGAGCACGGGCTCGAGCTGGGCGTCGGCGACCTCCAGCACCCGGACCTCGGTGTCGCTGGCCACCACCCGCACCGGCGCCGGGTCGGGCCCGATGCGCGACCCGGTGCCGCCGCCGTGGGAGCTCCGGGCGTCGATGACGATGCCGGCGTTGCGGGCAAACTCCACCGCCTGGGCGTTGAGCACCCGCGCACCCGCCGCCGCGAGCTCCTGCATCGTCCCGTAGTCCAGGGTCTCCAGCTTCCGAGCCTCGGGCACCACCCGCGGGTCCGCGGAGAAGACCCCGTCCACGTCGGAGTAGATCTCGCACGCCTCGGCCCCCAGCGCCGCCGCCAGCGCCACCGCGGTGGTGTCGCTCCCCCCGCGGCCCAGGGTGGTCACCTCGCGGTTCCGCGAGACGCCCTGGTACCCGGCGACGATGACCACCTTCCCCTTCCCCAGCTCCTCACGGATGCGCACCGGGCGCACCTCGACGATGCGGGCCTGGGCATGGGCGTCGTCGGTGATGAGTCCGCTCTGACTCCCAGTGAAGCTGATGGCCGGGACGCCCTGCTCGTGGAGCGCCATGGAGAGGAGGGCCATGCTGATGCGCTCGCCGCAGGTCAACAGCATGTCCAGCTCCCGCCGCGGGGGGTCGGCCGACATCTTCCTGGCCAGCGAGAGCAACTCGTCGGTGGTGTCGCCCATGGCCGAGACCACCACCACCAGCTGGTGTCCCTCGGCTCGCCTGGCTGCCACCCGCGTCGCCACCTTGCGGATTCGCTCCACGTCTGCGACGGAGGAGCCCCCGAACTTCTGGACGATGACACTCATGTGAGGTCGGTGCAGTTGCACCGGCCGGGCCACGGAAAGAATCCGGCGCCCGTGTGTGTTGACAGACCAGTGCCCATCCATAGTATCGCGCGCCCGCTCGCAAGGAATGACACTCAGATGACAGGGATGATCGAGGTCACCGGGCTCAGCAAGCGGTACCGCGACCGGATCGCGGTGGAGGACCTGACGTTCAGTGTCCCCGAGGGGGAGATCCTCGGGTTCCTTGGACCCAACGGGGCCGGCAAGTCCACCACCATGAAGATCCTCACCGGCTTTCTCCCCGCCTCGAGCGGGACGGCGAAGGTCGCGGGCTTCGACGTCTTCGAGGATCCCTACGAGGTGAAGCGGCGCATCGGCTACCTGCCGGAGACGCCCCCGCTGTACCCGGAGATGACGGCCCGCGGGTACTTGAAGTTCGTCGCCTCCATCAAGGGCGTCCGGCGCGGCCAGATGGCCACGGAGCTGGAGCGCGTCGCCCACGCCACCGGCATCTCCGCGGTGATGGAGCGGCTCATCCAGAACCTGTCCAAGGGGTACCGGCAGCGGGTGGGCATCGCTCAGGCCCTGCTGGGGAATCCCCCGGTGCTCATCCTCGACGAGCCCACCGAGGGCCTCGACCCGAGCCAGCGCGCCGAGGTGCGCCAGCTGATCAAGGGCCTCGCCGGACAGCACACGGTCATCCTCAGCACCCATCTGCTCCCGGAGGTCACCATGACCTGCGAGCGGGTGCTGATCCTCAACCAGGGACGGATGGTGGCCTTCGACGAGATCCGGAACCTCGCCCACACCCTGGGCCAGGGCGACCAGACCTCGCTCGAGGACATCTTCCTCAAGCTCACTGCCGCCGCCTGACGGAGCACGACACGCATGCGCAACGCGCTGGCCATCGCCCGCAAGGAGCTGGGCATCTACTTCAGCACGCCGTGGGCCTACGTGGTCTTCACCGCGATGCTCGGAATCTCCTCGTTCTTCTTCGTCAACCTGCTGGCCACCTTCAAGGAGGTGCAGGGGCTCGCCCGGGTCTACGGCTGGGCGCGCCTTCCGCCGGAGTACGGGCTGTTCAAGAACCTGACCGACGGCATCGTGGTCCAGCTCTGGGACGTCATCGGGGTGATCACCCTCTTCGTCGCCCCGTTCCTCTCCATGCGGCTGTTCGCCGAGGAGAAGCGCAACAAGACCTTCGAGCTGCTGATGACCGCCCCGGTGCGGCCCTGGGAGATCGTGGTCGGCAAGTACCTCGGGGGGGTGGGGGTCATCTGGGCCACCCTCGGTCTCACCATCATCTTCCCCATCACCCTCTCGCTCTTCGGCTCGAGCGAGTCCGGAACTGCGCTGGAGTGGAGCACCGTGGCGCTCGGCTTCGGCGGGCTGCTACTCTGGGGCGCGACCTGCCTCGGGGTGGGGATGTTCGTCTCGGCGCTCACCGAGAGCCAGATGCTGGCGGCGTTCCTCACCTTCGCCATCCTGCTCCCATGGATGCTGCTCCGCGGCCTGGCCCAGAGCGCCGAGGAGCCCTGGCGGAGCATCGCCAACCACCTCTCGTTCAGCTCGCAGCTGTCCACGCTCTCGCGCGGGGTGCTGGACCTCAAGGCGCTGGTCTTCTTCGCCTCGGTGATCCTCTTCTCCCTGCTGCTCACCCACCGCACGGTGGAAGCGCAGCGCTGGGCCTGACCGATGAACCTCCGCACCCTGGGAAAGATCCTCGGAGCGCTGGGCCTGGTGGCGCTGCTCTCCGCTCCGTACACCTACTTCGTGACCACCGGGTCGCCGTGGATGGCCGCGGTGAAGGCGATCCTCGGCGTCCTCCTGCTCGGCGCGTACTTCGCGACCAACCTCGGTGAGTTCGGGCAATTCGCCTCGCGCCGGAGCACCTTCTACCTGGTGTCGACCATCGCCACGGTGCTGGTGGTCCTGGGGGGCCTGGTGGCGGTGAACTACGTGGTGGCCAAGAAGGGCAAGAGCTGGGACCTGACCACCAAGAAGATCTTCACCCTGGCTCCGCAGACCAGGAGCACGCTCGGCTCGCTCAAGGAGAAGGTGCGGGCCTACGCCTTCCTCGCCCCGGGCGACCCGGACTACGAGCAGGTGGACCGGCTGCTCCAGCGCTACCGGGAACAGGCGCCGGAGAAGTTCGAGGTGGTGTTCAAGGACCCGCGCAAGGCGCCGGACCTCGCCCAGATGTACCAGCTGCGCGAGGGCCAGACGACGCTGGTCCTCACCCGCGGCACGGGCGACAAGGAGAACCACACCACGGTGTCGGTCTCCAACGGGGTGACCGAGCAGGACCTCACCAACGCGCTGATCAAGCTGAACGCAGTGGGCGAGCAGAGAATCTACTTCACCACCGGCCACGGCGAGTGGCCCCTCGAGCCGACCCAGCCGCGCGACCCCGCCTCCCTGAGCGAGCTCGGGAAGACGTTGCTTCAAGAAGGCTACGTCCCCGGGACCATCAACCTCGCCGACGCCAGGGAGATCCCGAAGGACGCGGCGCTGGTGGTGGTGGCCGGCGCACGGAGCAAGTTCGGGAAGGCCGAGGCCGCGCAGCTCGGGAAGTACCTCGAGCAGGGCGGACGGATGCTGTACTTCGCCGAGAACGCCGCCGAGCCCGGATTGGATGCCCTGCTGGCGAGGTATGGCATCCAGGTCGACCCGGGGCTGGTGGCCGACGACGTCTACGCCATCGACAGCCCGTACCTGGTCGTCTCGCACTTCTTCGGCGACACCGAGCTGGCCCGGGACCTCAAGCGGGCCCAGTACAACGTCCAGTTCCCCACCGCCCGCGGGCTGACGGTGCTCCACGAGGGTCTGGCGGAAGGCACCCAGGTCGCGCCGGTGCTCACCACCTCGCCCAACGGTTTCGAGGTGAAGACGCCCACCGAGAACCCGCGGCGGCAGAGCGGGGACAAGGCCGGCAGCATCCCGCTCATCCTCCAGTCCACCCGGAGCATTGGGAACGCCGAGAGCAAGCGAAACGACGAGATGCGCCTGGTGGCGTTCGGCGACTCGGAGATCCTGGTCGACCCGAACTGGGGTGACGAACCCAACCGGAACATGGTGATGAACGCCTTCGCCTGGGCGACCAACCAGGTCCAGAAGATCACCATCCGCCCGCCGGACCGGGACATCTCCACCATCGACCTGGACGCGCCGCGCCTGGCCCGCATCCGCTTCCTCGCCACGGACCTGGTGCCCTTCGGGCTCCTCGGGGTCGGGCTGGCCATCTGGCTCAATCGCCGCAACAAGTGACATGAGCGCCCGGAGCAAGAACCTCTGGACCCTCCTCGGCGCCGCGGTGGTCGCCGCCGCGCTCGGGCTCTACGCGTACTTCGGGGTGATGAGGCAGGACGAGCGTGAGCAGGAGAAGAAGCTCGCCGCCGAGCGACTGGTGCAGCCGGTCTCGCGGCCCGACGGTGGAACCGAGCTCGTCCGCTACGATCGGCTGTTGGTCAAGGCGAATGGCGACACCACCGAGCTCGGCCGGCTCCCGGACCAGTCCTGGGTCATCAACCGCCCGCTGAAGGCTGCGGCCACCGTGCGCACCGCCGAGGACATCATCGGCACGCTCCAGTACTCCAGGGTCAAGGGCACGGTGGAGGAGCATCCGTCCCCCGAGGACCTCAAGAGATTCGGCCTCGCCCCGCCGGCGGTCGAGGTCACCGCGTCGGCCGACGGCGTACCCCCGCTCACCCTGCGCATCGGCGCCGCGAACCCGTTCAACGACACGGTCTACGTCCAGCGCGAGGGCGACCCGAAGGTCTACGCCATGGACAGGGTGGCCCGGACGAGCCTCGAGCAAGGGACGTTCGACCTCAGGGACAAGGAGGTGGTGGGCGTCCGGGACCTCGGTGTCACCCGCATCGACGTCCATGGGCGCAAGCACTCCTGGACGGTGGCACGCGCGCCGGGACAGCCGTACGGGTTCAGCCGCCCCGCGGCCGAGCCGGCGGACACCGCCGCCATCTCGGCGTGGCTCAGCGAGCTGCACGGCTTCAAGGCCACCCACTTCATCGACGACTCCCCGGCCGAGCGGAAGCGCACCGGGGTGGAGAAGCCCGAGGTGGAGGCAGTGTTCGAGCGCGGGACCACGGAGACCGTGCACGTCCGCGTCGCCGGGGGAAAGACGGACTCCGGCCCGGCCTATGTGCTGCGCGAGGACCAGTTCGGGGTGACGCTGGCCGAGGTGCCTCGTGGGGCCATCGCCACGCTGGACAAGAGCCCGGCC
>Ga0335070_10000808_pt1 | contig 35846 bp, 29 predicted proteins | sample Lox_Sample_13_FD_206722 | JGI IMG/M metagenome (GOLD analysis project Ga0335070, IMG submission 206722) | Soil microbial communities from Loxahatchee National Wildlife Refuge, Florida, United States - Lox_Sample_1.3 | ecosystem: Environmental > Terrestrial > Soil > Wetlands | place: USA... | reverse complement strand
AGGCCCTGAACCTAGCATGGTACAGGGCAGGCAGGCTCGAATCCTTTTAACCTGGTGAGGCTTAAGGGAACCATGACACGGGTGAGGACACGATTTGCGCCCAGCCCGACGGGGGACCTCCATATTGGAGGAGCACGAACCGCCTTGTTTAATTGGCTTCTGGCGCGCCATGAAAAAGGGGTCTTCATCCTTCGCATCGAGGACACCGATGCGGCGCGGTCCACCCGGGAATCGATCCAAGTGATCCTGGATGCCATGACATGGCTGGGAATGGATTGGGATGAGGGTCCATTTTATCAGACTCAACGGATTGCGTTCTATCAGGAGGCCGCAGAAAGACTCTTGAAAAAGGGGAGGGCCTACCGATGCTACTGTACGCCAGAAGAACTGGAGACAAAGCGGGAGGCTGCCCTGAAGGCGGGGATCAAGCCTAAATACGATCGAACTTGTCTGAATCGAAAATTCCCTCCTCCTGGAAGGCCCTCTGCCATCCGCTTCCTCTCTCCGGATGAAGGAAAGACAGTGGTGGAGGATCTGATTCAAGGTCAAGTTGAATTTGACAATACGGAATTGGATGACCTGATCATCCTAAGAAGTGACGGGCTCCCTACTTATAATTTTTCGGTGGTGGTAGATGATGCCACCATGGGAATCACGCATGTCATCCGAGGAAACGACCATCTGAACAACACCCCCCGCCAAATTCAGATTTACCAAGCCCTGGATTACCCTATTCCTAAATTCGGCCATGTCCCGATGATCCTCGGTCCGGATAAGAAAAAGCTTTCTAAACGACATGGGGCACAATCGGTCATGGAGTATAAGAAGCTGGGCTATCTTCCTCAAGCCGTCGTCAACTACCTGGTTCGCTTGGGATGGTCCTACGGCGATCAGGAAGAATTCACCCGTGAGGAGTTGATTGAGAAATTTAGCTTGGAGGCAGCGGGAAGGTCTGCCGCGGCGATCAATCCTGGGAAATTGGATTGGCTCAATTCACAGTATATCAAGAAAATAGGGTTGGATGAGCTGGTTCAAAGGGTTCGACCTTTTATTGAAGCCAAGGGGTATTCGAACATCGATCCCGATCTCCTGGGAAAAGCCGTTCTCTCTCTCAGAGATAGAGTGAAGACCTTAGTGGAGATGGCAGACCTTTCAGAATTTTACTTTTGTAAAGAGATCACTTATGATGAGAAGGCCGCCGATAAATTTCTGAGCAAGGAGACGGTTCCGATGTTCAGGCAGGTGATCACTTCTCTCTCAAACGAATCGGTTTTGGGAAAAGAGAATGTTCATCGACTGATTCAGCAATTGGCTGAAACGCGAGCAGAGCCTTTGGTAAAGATCGCCCAGCCCATTCGGGTGGCCCTAACCGGTCGAAGCGTCAGTCCTCCGATTGATGAGGTAATGGAGGTTTTGGGTAAAGAAGAGGTGATTAAAAGACTCAAAAAGGCAATGGAAAAATAGGTTAAGGTTAAGATTAAGGTCGAGAAAAATACCCCCTTAACCTCAACCTGGATTTGTTTTGGACAGACTATGAAACTCAAATCGCTTGAGGCGATTGGATTCAAATCTTTTGTAGATCGCCTTCATCTTACCTTTCCGGCCGGGATCACTACGATCGTGGGTCCCAACGGTTGCGGGAAGTCAAATTTCGTGGATGCGGTGCTCTGGGCCATTGGCGAGCGGAGTGCCAAACACTTACGCGGAAGGTTGATGGAGGATGTCATTTTCAACGGAACGGACGGCAGAAAACCTTTGGGGATGGCAGAGGTCAATCTGACTTTCTCCAATGAAGATGGGTTGGCCTCCGAAGAATACGGGCAGTACAGTGAGATCACGGTCACCCGAAGGCTTTACCGATCGGGAGAAAGTGAATACCTGATTAACAAAGTGCCTTGCCGATTGCGGGACATCACCGATCTTTTCCTGGATACCGGAATCGGGATAAATGGGTACTCGATTGTTGAACAAGGGAGGGTGGAGCACCTCATCAACGCCAATCCTCAGGATCGGCGGTTTTTGATCGAAGAAGCGGCGGGCATCGCCAAATACAAGGAGAGGAAGAGGCTTGCCCTGATGAAGATGGAGGCTACGCAGCAGAACCTTCTTCGGATTCAGGACATCATCGCCGAGGTGAAACGACAGATTGTCACCTTGGAACGTCAGGTGAAGCGGGCAGAGGAGTATAAGGCCGTACGGAAGGAAGTCAAGGAGATCGAAATCCGTTTTGCCCTTCAGGAATATACTGAACTTTCGGAAAAGGGGGAGGCAGCAAGAGGTTATCTCAAGGCCCTTCGAGACCGGGAGACGGATATTTCTACCCAAACAGCCCAGAAGGAGGGTTTTATCGAGAGCAAAAGGCTGAGTGGAATGGAAGAAGAGGAGAAACTCCGTAGCCTCCAAGAGGAACTTTTCGAACTGGGCAAAAAAATTCAAAAGGGGGAAAATGAAATCGAATTTTTCAAGAGAGAAGAAGGGAGCCTCCAGAAACAGGAAAATCAATTTATCGAAGAGGTCAGAGAATCCCTGCAAGCCTGGAGAGGGACCCGTAGGGAGCGAAAGAAAGCAGAACAGGCCAGGCAGGGTTTGGAACAAGAACGCCGTGAGAACGAGGAGATACTGAAAGAGTGGGAGACCCTCTTCAACGATTTTAGGACAACCCACCACGAACTTTCAGAAGAAATGGAAGCGGATAAGCTCAGTTTGATCGACACGCTCACTCAACTCACCTCTCTCAAGAACCGCCTCACCCATCTCGAGGAGAGGAAAGAAGATCTTCAGAAACGAATTCGCTCCAACGATGAGGAATTTGGAGAAGTAAGTTTGAGGCTCAAACAATTAGAAGAGGCCATCTCTGAGAAAATAAAAGAGAAGGAACTCAACCTCTCCATCCAGTCGATCCATCAGGAAGAGAAGGTTCGGTGGGAGGGAGAGATCGAAAAGCTAAAAGCGATCTTGGGCCAGAAACAAACGGAGCGGTTGGCATTAGAGGAGACCTTGAGACAAGATCGCTCTCGGTACCTTTCCCTCAAAGAACTTCAAGTAAATTTTGAGGGGTTTGAAAAAGGTGTGAAGTCTATTCTTCTTAGGAAAAGGGAGGAAAAAGAAAAGTGGGAACGTATCTTAGGGGTGGTTGCCGATATTCTCGAACCGGAACCCCATTACGAGATTCCTCTGGAAGCCATTTTGGGACAACGATTGCAATATATCATCGTTGAAGGAGAAAGGGAGGGCCTGGAGGCCATGACCTTCCTGAAGAGAGAGTCTCTCGGTCGGGGAAGTTTCATCCCTAAAGGGGTTCAAGGGATTGGGAAAGAAGATCCAGTCTCTCATGAGGAAGGGAAACCCATTCCTCTTTTGCGTTTCGTGAAGGTGAAGGAAGGTTTTGCCCCCCTTGCAGAGTTTTTGATCGGAGGGGTCGCTGTCGTAGAGCATCTGGAAGAAGGGCTTCTCTGGATCAAGAAAGAAGAGAGGTTCAAAACCCTCGTCACCCGAGAAGGGGATATCGTAGAGCGCTCCGGAGTGATGTCAGGTGGCAGTCATGATCAGGGCCTGGGTATTTTAGAGAGAAGAAGAGAGATCAAGGACCTGGAAAAGAAAATCGGGGAGGGGGAGGAGCTTTGCCGAAAGGCCAATGAAGAAGAGGATCTCCTCCAACGGGAGATTGTTGGAAGGGGAGGTCAGCTTGAAAACAGGAAGAGAGAGATTCAGGAAAAAGAGATTGAGCTCCTCCATCAAGAAAGAGATTTGGAAGGCTTGACGAAAGAAATTTCCCAATTCCAACAGAGGATGGAGATCGTCCAATTTGAACAGAAACAACTCGAAGAGGAGAATCAAGATTTAGAGAAAGAGAAGAACGAAGTCTCTGCTCAAACGGAGAGAGAGGAGACTGCGAAAAAGGAGAGAGAAGACAGGGTCCAGTCATGGAAGAAGAAGGTAGAGGAGATTGGAGAAGGAACAGAAGAACTAGGAGGAAAGCTCACGGAGAAGAAGGTTTTTTTGGCTTCCCTCGAGGAGAAAATGAAAGGATTAGAAGGTCAGATCCAAAATCTCTCAGAAAATCAGAGGACTTCAAAAGAACAGATCTATAAGAAAGTGAAAGGGATCAGGGAATGCCGGGAACAAGCGACTTCCCTTTCTCAGGAAATCCAAAAATGGGAAAGGGAGTTAGAAGAGGCCCTTAAAGAGCACCGTCTTAAGGAAGAATTGCTCTCCACTCAAAAAGAGAAGGTGGAGACTCTTATCAACGAATGGAAAGAAATGGAGGCTTCCTCGAAATATCTGCGTCGAGAGTTGGAGGAGGTGAGGCAGAAGATCCATGAGGAAGAGATTCTGGCCTCAGAGGTTCAACTAAAACTCTCTCACCTTCAGGAGTCGATGAAAGAACGATATGGGGCGACGCTTTCCGCCTCGGTCGGAGCCTCCCTCGTGGAATTGCCGAAGGAAGAGATGTCAAAACGGTTGGCAGAGTTAAAAAGTTCCCTGGAAGGATTCGGAGAAGTCAACCTGATGGCCATTGAGGAGTATCAAGAGTTGAAACAACGGCACGACTTTCTGTCAGAACAACAAACCGACCTTCACCAGGCCCTGGATTCCTTAAAAAAGGCGATTCTCCGGATCAACCGGACAACGACCAAACGATTTTTGGAGACCTTCCATTCAGTCAATGAGAAATTTAAGGAGGTCTTTGCCAGGCTCTTCAAGGGCGGGCAGGCGAGCCTCGTCCTGTTGGACGAGCAAGACCCTTCCACGACAGGGATTGATATCATTGCTCAACCTCCTGGAAAGAAGCTTCAGAATATCGACCTCCTCTCCGGAGGGGAGAAGGCTTTAGTCGCTACGGCCATGCTTTTTGGGATCTTCATGATTAAACCGACACCGTTCTGCTTGCTCGATGAAGTAGATGCGCCTTTGGATGATGCGAACATCAATCGCTTTATCGAATTGGTCAAGGAATTTTCAAAAACTTCTCAGTTTATCATGATCACCCACAACAAGAATACCATGGAAGCCGCCCATACTCTCTACGGGATTACAATGGAGACCCCTGGGGTATCGAAGGTCGTCTCGGTGCGGTTGAATTAGGTGGAGCCGTTATCCGGACGATTTTCTCTCGGGGAGGTGGAATTTGAAGGCAAATCGTAAAGAGAAGTCAAAGATTCATTACGGATGGGTTGTAATAGCGATGGGAATGTTGACAACCATCGGAGCCCACGGGTTCGGCCGGATGGCGTATACCCTTATTCTCCCGAGCATGAAGGACGGTCTTCACTTCAGTTATGCGGAGCTAGGGCTTTTAGGAACAGGGAATTTCATCGGTTACCTCAGCCTTGCCATAATCGGAGGGTTTTTAGCTTCTCGATTCGGCTCAAGAATCGTGATTACTTTTGGCCTGATTCTGATGGGCTTAACCATGATTCTTACGGGGTTTGCCCAGAGTTTTTCCTTCGCCTTTTTCATGCGATTTTTAACGGGATTCGGGAATGGGGCTGCTTATGTGCCAGCAATGGCGCTTGGTTCTGCTTGGTTCGTCTTGAAAAGAAGAGGGTTTGCCACTGGCATTGTCTCAGCCGGAATCGGGGGAGGGACCTTGATTGCGGGTCTGATCGTTCCCCCTCTTTTGAAAGCCTATGGATCAGAGGGCTGGAGGTTTTCCTGGTACTATCTGGGCGGCGGGGTCCTTATCATCTCATGCCTGGTCTATGCGTTTATCCGCAGCCAACCAGAGGAGAAGAGGCTTTCTCCCATTGGGTTTGACGAAGCCAAAGATTCCTTAAAATCGTCGCGAGCTGAAGAAAAGGCAAAGTCGATACAATGGGGCCTCGTCTACCGAGTCAGAGAGATGTGGTATCTCGGGTTCGTTTATTTCATGTATGGGTTTTCGTACATTATTTATATGACTTTTTTTGCTGCCTATCTAACCAAGGAGATGGAGCTGAGCCAAGCTGAAGCAGGTGCCATTTGGGCCATAGTCGGGGGATTAAGCATTTTTTGTGGCGTGATCTGGGGGGGAATCTCTGACTTCCTGGGTCGAAAATATGGTTCAGCCTTAGCTTATGCCACTCTGGCGACAGCCTATGCCATCTTTGCCTTAATTAGGAATCCAATTGGTTTCTACCTCTCTGCCGTTATCTTTGGCATCACGGCATGGAGCATTCCCACCATTATGGCTGCGGCGACCGGGGATTATGTGGGATCGAAACTTGCTCCGGCGGGGCTCGGATTTATCACCCTTTTCTTTGGGGTTGGGCAAGCGTTAGGACCTGCTGTGGGAGGCCTCTTAGCAGATGTCACCCATTCTTTCATGGTCCCTTTTCTTCTGGCAACTGGAGTGTCTTTGGCAGGAACTTTTTTTTCTTTCTACCTCAAGAAACCATCATCCTCGAATTGATGGTGGGTCGCGAAGAAAGGACAACCCATCAGATTTGATGAGTCAATTTGGTTGTGAGATATTTCTCATTATTCTATCTCGGGATTTGGGTGTGCGTAGGACTTGACACAAAATCTATATTTGTTATAGTCAGTTTGGCAATATTAAAAGAATAAGAGAAAACTGGCCACCAGAACAGGTAAAATCACGAAGAAGATCGACTCGGGGGAAGGTCTTTCGCGTGGTTTTCCGTTCTGTCGTTTTTTAGGCTTTTCCAAGACAGACCTCAGTTTGAAGGAGCGGTTTATGAAAAAGGTGATGACGGGAAATGAAGCATTTGCAAGAGGAGCGTTTGAGGCGGGCGTAAAAGTGGCTGCCGCGTACCCGGGGACCCCGAGTACGGAGATTCTCGAGACCATCGCAAGAGAATACAAGAATATTTATGCGGAGTGGTCTCCCAACGAAAAGGTGGCATTGGAAGTTGTCATCGGAGCTTCATTGGCCGGTGCACGGACCATGGCATCGATGAAACATGTCGGGGTGAATGTGGCGGCAGATCCTTTGATGACCCTCTCGTATGTCGGGGTGAATGGCGGTTTAGTGCTTGTGACTTGCGACGATCCGGAGCTTTATAGTTCGCAGAACGAGCAGGACAACCGGCATTATGCAAGGTTTGCGAAGATCCCCATGTTCGAACCGAGCGATAGCCAAGAGGCAAAAGACTTTCTAAAATTGGGGTTCGAGGTCAGCGAAACCTTCGATACCCCGGTCATGGTTCGGGGCGTCACGCGGATCTCTCATTCAAAAGGAATTGTCGAGTTACAGGAACCGGTCGTTCCTCCAATTCCCGTCGAGGTCCGGAAGCAGACGGCAAAATATACAATGTTGCCTTCCTTCGCCCGGGTAAAACATGGGGTCGTTGAGGAGCGATTTGTAAAATTGCAGGAATATGCTGAGAAATTTCCAGGGAATCGCATCGAGATCAATGATCCAGCGATCGGAATTATATCCGCGGGTATTTCATATGAGTACGCAAAGGAAGTCTTCCCAAATTATTCCTATCTCAAACTGGGAATGGTCTGGCCTCTGCCCAGAAATCTGATCGCCGAGTTCTTCAAAAAAGTAAAAAAGGTTATTGTGATAGAAGAGCTGGATCCTTTCCTGGAAGAAAACATCAAGACCATGGGGTTCAAGCCAAAAGGAGGAAAAAACCTCTTCTCTATGTGTGGAGAATTCAACCCGCTCATCGTGGAGAAGGGGATATTGGGGAAAAAGTTCAGGGCTCCCGAGCCCGTGTTTAAGGAACCTCTTCCTCCCAGACCGCCCAATCTTTGTCCGGGATGCCCCCATCGGGGGATATTCTATGCCTTAAAGAAGTTAAAACTTGTCGCCGCGGGTGATATCGGATGTTATACGCTGGCCGCCTATCCACCGTTGAGCTCTCTGGACACCTGCATCTGTATGGGAGCAAGTATTGGGCAGGCTCATGGGATGGCGAAAGCGCTGGGGGGGGCTGGAAAAGGGAAATTCGTGGGAGTGATCGGAGACTCCACCTTCCTTCATGGAGGCATTGCTCCCTTAATGAACATGGCCTACAATAAGAGTTACGCAACGATTATCATTCTCGACAATCGAACCACCGGCATGACCGGCTCGCAGGAACACCCCGGGACCGGATATACGATACGGGGTGAAAAAACGCATAAGATCGATTTCGTCCGGCTGGGCGAGGTATTGGGGGTTGAGAATATCAGAACGGTGAACCCCTGGAATTTGGAGGAGACGGAAAAAGTAATCAAAGAAGAGGTTGAAAAAGACTCACCGTCCTTGATCGTCACTCAAGGTCCGTGCGTTCTTCTTCGAAGAGAGTTTAAAAAGTATAACAAGCCCTTGATGGTAGATTCGACCAAATGCATCGGTTGTAAGACCTGTGTCAATTTGGGCTGTCCGGCCATATCGTATCAGAAGGTGGAGGGGGATATGGCGCTGACAAAGGATGGGAAGAAGCGCAAAGGCATCTCCTATATCGATTCCACCCTGTGTCCGGGGTGCCATCTCTGCTATCAAGTGTGCAAATTAGGGGCGATTCAAAGTCAGGAAGAGAAGCCCGTATTCGGCTTTGAAACGATGTAGTCGATTCTTAAAAATATGAAGAGGAGAAGGATCTATGGACAATCACACAACGAATGTCCTGGTGGTAGGGGTTGGAGGGCAGGGGGTCATCCTGGCCAGCGACATCATGTCCGAAGTCTTCATGCAAGCTGGTTATGATGTCAAAAAAAGCGAGATTCACGGAATGGCCATGAGGGGAGGCATCGTCAGCTCTCATTTTCGATTTGGAAAGAAAGTTTATTCCCCATTGATCAAGGAAGGGGAGGCAGATATCCTCTTTGCTTTTGAACAACTGGAGGGTCTGCGATGGATGAACTTTCTGCAACCCAAGGCAAAAATCATCATGAATGATCATAAGGTGAATCCCCCCATCGTCAACCTCGGCGAGATGGAGTATCCTCAAGGCATTCCCGAAATCATCGGTTCTAAATTCAGAGATTTCTATCTCGTTAAAGGAACTGAAATCGCACTCCAGATAGGAGACGCGCGTGCAGCCAATGTCGTGCTCCTTGGGGCCATGTCAAGATTCTTCGACATCAAGGAGGAGCTATGGTTAAACACCATCCTGAAATACCTTCCTCAGAAAGTTCACGAGCTTAACAGAAAGGCGTTCCATATGGGCCGGGACCAGGTTCACCAAGCGTGAGGTTGGAGGGGAGATATATTGGATAAAAGGGCGAAGCCCGGTCTTTATTTGCGGCTTCGCCCTTTTTGTCTCACAGTCAAACCTCTTTGCTTCAGGTCACATCAGGCCTTCTTGAATTCCTTTTCCATCGCCTCTTTTGCGGGCTTCACGTACATCTCTCTCAGTTTTGGTTTTTCAATCTTGCCTGCCGGGTTGCGCGGTATGTTGGTGTAAATCAACTTTTCCGGCCACTTGAACTTGGCAAGGCCTTTCTCCTTGCAGAAGTTAAGGACCTCTTCATCCGTCAGGGTCTGGCCGGGCCTTGTCTGGATGATTGCCATGACGATCTCTACCAGTCTTGGATGCGGATAGCCCATGACCGCAATGTCCTGAATCTTTGGGTGCTTCAGTAAGAAACCCTCGATTTCGACGGGGAATATATTTTCTCCACCTCTGATGATCAGATCCTTTGCCCGATCCACAAAGCAGAAATAGCCCTCTTCATCCTTATAGGCCAAATCGCCGGTATGAAGCCATCCTTTCTCGATGGTTTTAGCCGTCATCTGCGGGTTGAAGGCATATTCCTTCATGAGACGGGGCCCCTTCAAAAGGAGCTCGCCAACGGTTCCTGGAGGGCATTCCTTCCCTTCATCATCGACGACCTTGGCTTCCATGAAGACGGTTGGCTTCCCGATGAAACCTGGCTTTCTCATGATGTCTTCGTCGTAAAGGTTGATGGTGCCGCCGCCGCCGCCCTCTGTAATTCCATAGATGTTGGCCACCGGCAGGTTCGGGAAGACTTTCTTCGAATTCTCCAGAAGGACATAGGGGACGGGCTGAGCGCCGATCTCAATATGTGTCAGCGCGGAAAGGTCGTAGTCTTGCAGTTTTACGTCTCCCGAAAGGATCGCGTTGATCACGTCCGACCAAACAGGGACCGTATTCCAGCCGCCGGTACATTTCTCATCGGCTAACGTTCGCAAATAATACTTCGGTTGGATCTCCATGGGCATCAGTATTTTGCCTGCAGCAATGTAGGACGGAAACGAGAGGAAGAGCGTGCCGCTGTGATAGAAAGGATGCGGGGCAAGGTAGACGCTTTTGTATCCCTCGTTGTATGTCAAGGCACATCCAATTCCGATGTAAAAAAGGGTGTCATGGGTGTGGCAGACCGGTTTCGGCGCCCCGGTGGTCCCCGATGTAAACATGAGCTCCGCCATATCGTCATCGGCTGTTTCAACGAGGACATTCGTCGGATCTCCTTTTTCGACGATCTCCTTGTAAGAGACCATAGTCGGGGGCACCTGCTCGCCGGCGCAAATGTACTTTTTCACATAGTCCATTTCCTTCATGATGGGTTCGACCCTCGGGAGAAATCCATCTCCCAGAATGAATACTTTGCACTTTGTTACATCGGAAGCATAATTGATGTCGGAACTTGCGAAACGGAAATTGAGCGGCGTGACGGTCGCACCCGTCTTCAGTACAGCCATGTAGCACACATACCACTCGATGCTGTTCATCATCAGATGAACCACAATATCACCTTTTTTGATTCTGCACTCTTTCATCATGAAATTCGCAAGTTTGTTTGTCTGGTCGTTGAGCTGTTTCCAGGTAATCGCTTTGCGAATCCCCTTGGAAGGATAACTTTCAATGATGAATTCTCTTTCAGGAAACTTACTCGCATTCAGCCAACAAAACCGTGCAAAGTTCATAGCGCTCTCCTTCCCTTAGATTGATTTTACTCTTCAAATACATGCTAATATTAGAAGGGAAATCGTATCTAGTCAACAAAAAAATCTCCTCCGGAAATCAACGTCCGGAACCTCCTATACCCCTATAACGGGGAAAGAATCTACACCGATCCAGAAAAGTGATCCGGCTTAAAGCCCCCTAAACTCGGCGGCGTATGGGCTAACTTGAGAAAGTCTTTTAGGGAAAGGATACCCAACCCCTGAACCTCCTTGATCATTTGTTGAAAGATCTGCGCCGTAGCCAGGGCATCCCAGAAAGAGGAATGGAGCCCCTCGACAGCCACATGATAGCGTTCAGCCACTGCATCTAAGGTGCTATCGATTTTCATTGTAGCTATCATCGACGCCGGTGTCTTCTTTGCCAGCAACGCCTGATCCAGGACAGCCGTATCCAGGACAATGTTTTGAATCGGAATGCCGTAAAGGCAGGCCATCTCTCGATTGAGGAAGCTCATATCCAGCCATTCGTGATGGGCCACAAGCACGGAGATTCCGATGTACCTGATAAAATCCGGCAGAACCTTTTCGATGGTCGGTTTTCCATTCACCATCCGTGGTAAAATCTCATGGATCACGGCCGAAGCGGAGGGAATGTCGCGGTTGGGATTTACGATCTCGTGGAAGGCATCTGAAAGATCGATGCGACCCTCCTTGAGGCGTACGCCGCTGACCGAAACGATTCGATCTCCTCTTTTCACATTCAAGCCGGTGGTCTCCGTATCAAAAATCACAAACTCCGTCTCGATGATCGGCTTGTCGAAGTCGAAATCATGGAATGCCTGGAGATAATCCCGTATTCCCTCCGGTAAGTCTTTCCGCCGCAAATGGCGCTGGTAGTAATGATGTTTCAAACGACGCCAGGTCGTCTTCATAACGATTCACTCAGAACCTGAACCTAGATGGTCCTTAGGGCTTTATGTCATAGCGCAATTCCAAAAGCCCCTGCAATCGGTCGATGGTCTTGAAGGCTTCCTTGACCATGGTCCTCTGAATGATGCTTAACTCGTCCGGGTTGACGTAGTTATCCGGAATTCCTCCTTGGCGGAGCACATGGACGTGATGACGCACCCGGACAAGCATGATGACATTGAACGCATCTCTTAGATCATCGGCCTCCTCGGAGGTGAGAATCTCTTTTTCAACGAGAGAAGAAATTCGGTCGAGGGTGTTCGTGTCGAACACCTTCTGGTCCAGAGCGAGTGTCCGGATGGCATCGACCAAGGGCGTCAAGCCGTTCAGCTTCAGATTCAGCTTATTTTTGTGCTCTCCGGACTTTTCGACCACCAGCCTCTTGAAGAAGCCCAGGGGCGTTTTGTGAAGAACGGCGGTCTTGGCCATTTCTCTGACAAAACTGTTTCCCTCATCAAGAAACTCCAGGATATGTCCTGCTATTCGGGTCGCCAGCTCATATTGACCGTAGATAGGCCGGCAATCGAAAAAAACGAAGGTGGCCAAGACCTCCTCGGCAGGGTAGTCAATATCGACGATCCAGTGCCTGAAGTACTCTTTCCACACATGAAGGGGCTGACACCACTTGGGATTGATGGCCATGACCCCGCCTTTGCACCGGGGAAACCCGCATTGCTCCAACCCTGAAACCACCTTTTCAGCCAGATTGAGAAAAAAACTTCGAGCTTCCTCTTCCCTCTCGGGCGAGTCATCGGCAAAAATGAGCGCATTGTCCTGGTCGGTCCTCAGGGTCTGCTCACGGCGGCCTTCACTCCCGAGGGCGAGCCAGGCATATGGAACGGATGGCCGTCCGTATCCTTCTCTGACCATGGCCTCCTCGGCCAGAACGATGATTTTTCGTGTCAGATGGTCATTGAGCGTCGTAATCAGTTCACAGATATCTTTCGCCATCCCTCCGTGCTCAAGAATGACGTTCATTGCCAGATCAATGTTTTTTCGGATGAGGACCACCTGCTCGATAGTGGTTGCCTGCTGAATTCCCTTAATAACCGCAACAGGGTTGTTTCCCTGGGAAACCATCAGATCATGTTCGGAAATGATGCCCACAAGCTTCATCCCATCCATGACAGGAAGATACTTGATCCGATTGGTGGTCATGGAAAGGATGGCTTCAAAACAGAAAGCGTTGGGAGAAACGCACTGAACTGGTAGGTTCATCACATCCATTACTGGGAGGTTGATGAGTTTTCCGGATGCCAGCACCTTGCTCCTGAGATCGCCGTCTGTAAGGATTCCAACGGGAACACCGATGTCGTCTACCACAATCATGGAGCCAACGCCTCGTTCCGTCATTCTCCGGGCTACGCCGACGATCGTTTCCTCCGGCGGGCATGTCAATACGTTGGTATGCATCACATCCTTGATCCGGCAGGCAAAGAGAACTCGCTGCACTCCCGCCCCTCCTCTTACAGAGGGATCCATCGGCAGCGATCCAGTATCAAACTGTTTAAATCCCTTGCTCGGCCCGGAAGTAAAGTAGAGGAAGACATCGGGATACTGCCCGAGGAGTTTTTTAAAGACTTCCTTCCTGATGAGGTAGCAGAGGGTATCTTCCTCCGCGACAATCGTGAAAGGAGAAGGCTCCCCGCTCAGAAGGGAAATCAGTCCGAAGAAATCTCCTTCATCCCTGTAATCATAGATCTTGTCCCCCCCTTTTCCATCCTTTTCCGCCATCAGAAATCTCACGCCACCCGAGCGGATGACGTAAAGAAACTGGGTGGGTGGCCCCTTGGGACTCAAGATCATCTCTCCCTTTGGAAAGTACTCAATCATCAAGGTGCGCACAAGTTCATCCATGGCATTCCTTGGAAGGAGATGGAAAGGTGGGACCGTCTTGATAAAATCTTTTAATTTTTCTAAGGGCAAGACCTCGGGCATCTGACCGTCCTGTCTCTCCGGATGAACTCAATTTCTATTAACACAAAAGACACTATTTTTGAATGGCCTGTTTTCGTCCGAGGTCTGACAAAAAAAGGGGGCCCGTGGAAGCGCCCCCTTTTTTCTCTTTTTGCCCCTGTAGGGCTATTTCTTGGCTGGAAAAAGAAGGTCAATGGTTTTCTGAGAGGGTGGTTTTGTTGCAAGGCTGACGACAAAATAGATGACCAGGCATCCAAGAACAAGGATCCACTCCATCGTGCCCATTCCTAATAATGGGGGTTTCCTTGAAAGAACTGCCCAACCACCATAAAGTGTTGCGAGTGTTCCATAGACGACCGTGCAGACAGCCCCCCATTTTGTTGCCCGCTTCCAATAGTAGGAGATGGCGGTCACGAAGAAAAATACAGCGCCAAGCCCCATGGCTGCCATTCCCATGAAGATGGAAAGCAACGGAGGAGGAGACACCAATGTCCAATAGAAGGGAAGAAAGAGGAATAGGGCAATCAGGAAGTATCCCAGCATCAACATGCTCTTGTCCGATACCTTTGGTACCCAGAGTTTAATGACATCCCTTGTGATATTGGCGCTCATGATGAAGACCATTCCTGCCAGGGTTGAAAGGGCTGCTGAAAAGAGGCCTGCCGTGTACAAAGCCAACATGCTCGATCCGCCGAGGGCATGAGCGAGCATCGGTGCAGCAAGATCCCCCCTCCAGGGCTGGATCTTGAGAAGCTGGGGGCCATAGAGCATCCTTGCCACAAGCCCGTTGCTTGAGCAGTCGAGCATGATGGGAATGCCGGTGAACAGCCAGACAATGGCCACCATCCAGAAATAATCCTTCTTGCTCATCTTCTTCATCCCAAGAAATCGGCTTACATTATGCGGGAAGCCTGTGGCCATGGTGAAAAAGATGACAGGGGTTGCGAGAATTCCAACCATGCTTGACATGAGCTGGGTAAATCCGAGCTTTGGAAGATCCGGCCTGATCAGGCTCATCAGTTTTGGGTCCTGGGCCACCAGTTTAGAGGTAAGCTCATAAAACCCGCCGCTCTGTATAATGGCCACGACGCCAATCAGGGTCCCCACAACGGCAAAAACGAGCCCCTGAAGCGCCATGGCATACTGGTTTCCGACATAGCCGCCCATGGCCATATAGAGCCAGGCAACGAATATGGAGAGTAAAAGGCACCAGAGGGGTGAGAGCCCGGTCAGGGCGTACCAGACGCTGGCTCCAGCCTTCAGTTGGCCGACGGAATACATAAACAGGAAGAAAAGCATGGAAATGGCGATGACGGTCTGGAGCATTTTGGAATCAAATCGCTTTCCGATCGTTTCAGGCACGGTGGCCGCTTTGAGTTTCACGGAAAACTCTCTGGTCTTCATTGCTGCAAGCCAGATGCAAGGGATGATGCCGACAAGGCTCCATATCCCCGCAAACCACATGCCAGAAAAACCCATGGTATAGACAATCCCTGTGCTGCCGCAAAAAGCCCAGCCGGAGATATAGGAGGCGGAAAGAGCGGCGCCGGTGATCAACGGGCCGATGTCTCTGCGACCGACAAGATACTCATCAAAGGATTCCCATTTCCTCTTTCCCAAAACGCCAAGCATCGCAGAGAGCAGCAGTAAGAGCCCGAGAGCGATGACCCCGGAAATAATCATGGTGGTCGTTGGCGATGGAACAGGTATATATTGTGGACTCATAATTCCCACCTCCCTTTCTTAATGATGATCCAGGTCCCGATAAAGGTCATCAGAAATGTAAAGACGAATGTTACACCCCACACGTACCATGCATACATATAGGCAGATACATCCGGTTGCATAAGGCACCTCCTTTCAGATCAGTTTTTTTTGCATTTGAATGGATGTATTACGCTTGTCTTCCACCTCCCCCCTCCGAAATGGTGAAAATCTAAACTGCCAGACGGTGTAAAATACAGATAAACTCACTCCACTTAGTCGTTTTAAGGTTAGGAAGGATTAATTCCCCCCATTAAATACGCAAAAATAGGTTTTGTCAAGAATTTTTTGAGATTTGTTTCGGCAAAGTAATTATGTCCCCATGAGCTGCCAAGGGCAAAATGCCCCCATTTAAGAGAACAGATACTTATGAGTCAGGGGGAGGCACAGACTTCAGGTCCTTGTAGACAGAGAGGGATTTAAGGATATTTTAACCGCGAGAATGGAGGCAGAAGAAGAGGGTTCGGAGCGGTCCCGGCTTGAGCGCGGGGTTGAAAGTGTTTTTAAAGAAATATGAAAGGTTAAAATTAATAAGCTGCAGTTGATCGAAAAAGGAACGCTCTCCGAGAAGGATACCTTGATCGTGGACCGACGAACCTGAAAATGAAAAATCGGTTTGACGAAAGGTCGCAAGAATGGAATAATGGATAACCTACTTTAGGAGGAGGTCTATATGGCGACGTTAGACATCCACATTGGGGAGATTTTGGCAAGAAATGCGAGGTTGTATCCAAATGATGTGGCCCTGATTGAACGAGTACCCAGTGAGAATAAGAGAAAAGAGATAACTTGGAAGCAGTTTGATGAAGAGGCTAACCGCTTTGCAAATGCTCTGATCAAAAAGGGAATCAAGAAAGGAGATAAAGTCATTCATCTGATGATGAACTCCATCGACTGGCTTATTGCCTATTTCGGGATCGTCCGTACCGGGGCCTGGACAGTCCCCCTCAATTTCCGTTTTACAGGCGACGATATTCAATACTGCTGTGATGTCGCAGAGCCTGGATGCGTCGTCTTCAGCGAGGAGTTTATCGATCGGATCACCGGGATCAAAGATAATCTTGATACTGTCAAACACTATATCCTTGTCGGAAAAGAGACTCCGAATTATGCAGAGGCCTTTGATAGATTAATAGAAAAATCTTCTTCTAATCCGCCGAACATTCCTATTGGCTTCGACGATCCCTGTGGTCTCTATTTTACCTCCGGCACTACCGGGCAACCCAAGCCTATCTTGCTGACTCATAAAAACATGATCTGCGCCTGTATCACTGAAAATACCCATCATTATCAGACCAAAAGGGACAATTTTGTTCTGATTCCTCCCCTTTACCATACAGGATCAAAAATGCATTGGTTCGGGAGTTTTATTGTGGGGGGGAAAGCGGTCATCTTAAGAGGGATTGCACCCGAATGGGTGCTGCAGGCGATCAGTGAAGAGAAGGCCACACTTATCTTTCTTCTTGTTCCATGGGCGCAAGATATCCTTTTAAAACTGGATAGCGGGGAGATCAAACTCAAGGATTATGATCTCCGCCAATGGAGACTGATGCATATAGGGGCACAGCCTGTTCCTCCTTCCTTGGTGAAACACTGGAAAGAATACTTCCCCAATATGGCCTACGATACAAACTACGGACTGAGCGAGTCGACCGGTCCAGGTTGTGTACACCTTGGGATAGAAAATGAACATAAGGTTGGGGCGATCGGACTTCCAGGGTTCAACTGGGAAACGCGAATTGTCGATGAGGAGGGAAATCCTGTCAAAATGGGAGATGTGGGGGAGTTGGTGGTTCGTGGGGATGGTGTGATGAGGGAATATTATAAAAACCCGGAGGCAACAGCAAAAGCCCTTAGGAATGGATGGTTGTACACAGGGGATATGGCGAAACAGGATGGAGAGGGATTCATTTTTCTTGTCGATAGGAAAAAAGATCTCATCATCTCTGGTGGTGAGAATATTTTCCCTGTGGAGATTGAGGATTTTCTACACGCCCTTCCTGGCGTGAAGGATATCGCCGCCATTGGTTGTCCGGATGAGCGCTTGGGTGAAGTGGTTACCGTGGTCATTGATGTGGTTCCCGGTAAAGTTCTCACAGAAGAAGACGTCCTAAAGTATTGTGAGAAATTACCGAGGTATAAGAGACCTCGAAAGATATTCTTTGGTGAAGTCCCGCGCAATCCGACAGGAAAGATTGAAAAGCCAAAATTGAGAAAGGAATATGTCGGGCTGGAAGAATCGTTCAAAATAAAGTAATCCCTTCCTTTAGTCAGGTCTTATCTGCCGTTGCAGCATTGTTGTTGGGCAAGGTCCAAACCTCATTCCTGCAAGAGCCATTCGAACGTAAGGAACATAGAACCGGGCACTCAAGATCCTCTTGTTCCCCATCCTTTTTTTCCTGTAGGCATAAGAAAGACGAGAGGGATCGCAAATAAAAGCCCCAGACCGAATGAGATGAAAGTGGCTCTAAAACCGCTTTCAGGGGTAGAACCCAAATGGAGGATGATTGTAATTAATGAAATTCCAAACGCTCCTCCAACGTATCTGAACATTCCTCGAAGCCCTGTAATCGTAGCCACCTTTTCAGGCATCAGCTCGATACATGCGTTATTGGAAGCGGGAAGAGCAATTCCGATACCAATTCCGGTAAACAACATCAGCACGGCCAGGATTTGAGCAATTCCCAAATGGGTACCCGGCATGCTCAGTAACTGAAGCCCTTGGCCGCCCAGAAGGATCGTTGAAAGGGAGATGATGCTCAAACCCAACACCATGGGCCATCGGTACCCCCATCGCTTGAGTAAAAAGCTGGTGACTGCCGAGGCGAAAATGACCCCGAGAGAACGAGGGGTCAGTATTATACCGCTCATCAGGGTGGACAACTTCTGTACCGAGGTGGCGTAGAGCGGGATAAAGGGAAAGATTCCGAAGACTCCAACACCGATCATCATGTTGTATAGGTTTGCTGCCAGAAAAGGCTTTGATCTCAACAAAGCCATATCCAGAATGGGGTTGGAGTCCTTCTTCTCTTGACGAAAAAACAGGCAGAGGAAAGAAAAGCTGACGACCCAAAAGAGGATGGCGAGAAGAAGAGATGAGAGAGCGAATTCCTCAGCAACGAAATTTAAGCCAAGCATGAGGGAGAGTATTGCTCCAAAGAAAAAAGAAGCTCCCACAAAATCGATATGCGGCCGAGAAAGAAGCTTCGAATCTTTAAGCAAAATCATAATCAGAAGGACCAGACCGATGCCGATAGGCAAATTAATATAGAAAATATACCGCCAGGAATATCGACTCACGATCCAGCCCCCTAAGTTGGGGCCGACAATACCTCCTATGGGGAAGATACTTGTAAATAGGCCAATGGCCCTCTCCCGGCTTTCAGGAAATTGATCGCTCACGATGCCAGCTGCGGTCGGGAGAAAGCTTGCCCCTCCGACGCCTTGAAGGAACCTGAATGCCACCAAGCTGTAGATATTGGGGGCAAGGCCACAGGCAAGGGAGCTGGATGTAAAAAGGATGAGAGAGATCAGATAGACCTTTTTGCGACCATAACTATCGCTGAGGTTGCCCATCAACGGCATCACGCTCGTCACCGCAACCAGATAAATTGAAATCGTCCATGCTGCCCAAAGGACATTGGTGCCGAAGTCTTTTATAAGATTGGGAAAGGCCACTGCCACCGCTGTGCCATCAATGGAGTACATAAGAAGGCCCAATCCAGCAGAAGCGAAAATGAGGTAACGACGCATCCCGGGAACGATCCTTGACAGTTAAGAGACGTTGAGGAATAGCTCCGATTGTAATTGGAATTTAATGAATTGTCCAAAGGGGGGGAAGAGGAATCAGGGGGCGGCCCGGCCCCAAACGGTGCCTTCAAGCAGGCCGCTACCCCCTTGGTCTCAGGGGCAGTGGGATCGAAGCAGTCTCCCCTCCAAAACCTTGAAATTGCGGATTATCAGAGAGAAGGGAATCAGGGGTGGTGCTGAAGCGGCCGTTTTAAGGACATCTACGCCTTGGCTCATCGCTAAAATGTGCCGCTTCAAGTTTTCTCCGGAGAGACTACTCCGATCCTATGGATTAGGATCTCCAATCATAACTTCTGAGGGATTACGCAGGTCGGTTCTTTCTTGTTGACAGGGTGCTGTTTGGATGGTAATAAATGCTCACGGCTCTTCAATAATCCAGTTTCAACAAATTTCGTGTCCGGTATTGCTGCACCAGACAGAAAGGAAAACCCAAGATGATCGATTTCAGCCTTTCCGATGAACAGAAACGTTTCCTGGACCTGGCAAGGGAATTCTCGTCGAAAGAGATTCGACCGGTGGCCCTCCAGTATGATCGCGATGGCACTTATCCTGAGGCGATTTTGAAGAAGGCCCGTGAACTGGGGTTGATGTACACAAACATCCCTAGTGAGTATGGTGGCTCCGGAATGACATATGTAACCCATTATCTCGTTACGGAAGCATTGAACTACGACTGTTGCGCCGTCGGGCAGATGATCGGTATTTCTCACCTGTCGACGGGTGCCATTCTTCTTGGAGGCACTGAGAAGCAGAAAAAGAAATTCCTGGGACGTATGACAGAGAGCTATCGGAGTGCCTGTTTCTGCTTGACGGAGCCGGGGGCCGGCTCCGATGCCGGCGGAATGAACACGTTGGCCCAGAGAAAGGGCGACAAATATGTCCTAAATGGATCCAAGTGCTATATCACGAACGGCCAGCACGCTGATTTGCTGTGCGTCTTCGCGGCAAGCGACCGAAGTCTCGGGACCAAGGGAATATCCTGCTTTGCGGTCCCCCGAGATACGCCGGGGATTCGAGTGGGCCGAGTCGAGGACAAAATGGGCCACCGAGCCATGGTCGTGGCAGAGCTTTTCTTCGAAGAGGTGGAACTAACGAAGGAGAATTTGATCGGTGAGGAAGGTCAGGGATTCAAGCTGGCGATGATGGCCCTCGACAGAGGACGGGCGAACATTACCGCTATCTGTACAGCGATCGCCCAAAAAGCCCTCGACGAGGCGACCAAGTGGGCGAAGGAACGCGAGCAGTTCGGACAAGCCATCGGGAATTTTCAAGGGGTGCATTTCATGCTTGCCGACATGTACGCCTCGATCATGGCTTCGAGAGCCATGTACTTGCAGGTAGGTTGGATGCTCGACCGAGCCATAAGGTGCTCCATCGAGGCTGCGGCTGCCAAATGCTTTGCCTCGGATGCGGCGATGAAAGTGACGACCGATGCGGTCCAGATCTTAGCCGGGACGGGCTACATGAAAGGCGCTGTGGTGGAAAAGCTGATGCGTGACGCCAAATTGACCCAGATCTTCGAGGGCACGAACCAGATCAACCGCATTGTCAGTGGACGCGGGGTCTTGACAGGCAAGAGCGTTCTCTTTTGATTAAGTTGGGATGTCAAAGCATCACCTGGCCGTAAGCTGTGAGGCCGCCGTTGGCCTAAACACGACAAGTCGCCAATTAATTTCGAAGGACATATAGATCTCCTTCCTGCTCCACCCTATTTATGCTTATTAAGCGAGATAAATGTTTCAAGATCATCGCTCTTTCAGAAAGCGTCAGGTCCCATGGCCCAATGGGTGATTTGTTCCCATAGACGATCCCCTCTTGAGCGGCCTGGTCAAGGGTCTTCGCCCCCTTGCTGAGGAGATGAATCAGTTTTTCTTCCCTTAGAAAAATCACTTCCAAGTAGCGGTCGATGTATTCCGGGTCGCCTTCCAAAATTCCTTTTCCGTGAGCGGTCAGGTAGGTTTCCGCCTCAAATGTTTTTAAACGCTCGAGGGAGCGGATGGTTTCATCAATGTCCGACGTGCGGTCCCCATAGTAAGGGCCGGCCTTGGTCAGATCTAGGTCAGCGGTAAACAGTATCCTCTGATCGATAAAATAAAAAGCGCAGTGCCCCCGGGTGTGCCCTGGCGTGTGGATCACCTCCATTCTAACCTCCCCGAAGTCCATCATCATCCCGTCCTGTAAGAGCAGATTGGCTCGGCGAGGCCTGTAGTGGCAGTCATTCTCCAGAAAGGCTCGCCACTTTTCCCGATCCTCTTGGACCATATCCCCATAAGAGTCGATCAGGGAATCGACGTTTTCAAATTGGGGAGCATCGAAGGGGTGAACGCAAAATCGGGTCTCAGGAAAAAGATAGTTAAAAACGAGATGGTCCTCGTGGGCGTGTGAGGTGATCAAATAGTCTATGATTCGTTGGTCCTTGAATTGGTGTAGCTTATCCCCGTCACTGGAGGCATCAATGATTGCCCGGTCCCGGGCATCGATCAGCACCGAGTGGCAAAAAGGATACTTGCCTCCCCGAATAAATTTGATGGGTCCTTTGGCGAAATCGAACACGGCTCAATCCCCGGCTTGTGGACGGTATACGGCCCGGTCACAGCTTCTTAAGAATCACTGTCTTATGCCATAGGCTTCTGCCATTGTCAATTTAAGAAGGCAGACGGAAGGCAGGACGGAGAGAAATTAGACCGCCGATATCACCATGTCGTTGTTAGGATTAATCATCGAGTTCCCCTCGCAGAAACGAGACAATACGATCGAAAGCTCTGGGGTCTTGGATGAAGAAGAGGTGCCCTCCTTCAAAGAGTTCCAACCGTGCCCCTGGAATCTGCTTCTGCATCGCCTGGAGATTGGCGGGCGTTGCAATGCCGTCGTACCGGCCTCCGCAGAGGTACACGGGCATCCGCAGCATGGGGAGCCGGTCGTATGTATTGTGACGAGCGCGGGCGTCCAACTGCCGGCGGGCGCCGATGGAACGCCCGGGTTCGTCTGCGCCGACCCGCAGACCCGCCAGGGTTTGGTCAAACAATGCCTGGAATCGGGCAGGGTTGGCGGCCTGCCAGGCGGCGTCCCAGCGTGTGTCGCTCAGCTCGAGGACACGGTGCACATAATCCTCTACCGGGAGGTTAGCGAGCTCGTGTAAAGGATACGAAACCCCGCCTGCGCCGCCACTGCTGGTGCACGCCAAGACCAGGCGTTCTACCCGGTGCGAATAGCGCAGTGCGAGCTCTTGAGCGACCATCCCCCCGAAGGAGATGCCCATCACCAGGCAACGATCCCACGCCACGGCGTCGAGCAACGCGTTGGCATCGGCGGCATAGTCGGCCATGGTATAAAAGATATCCGGGCGTGACGTCTGGCCCAGGCCGCGTTGATCATAGGCAAGGATCTCGAAATGCCGAGCGATCGGCATCTCGAAGATATTTGGCGAGCGGCGTAAGTCACCGCCCGTGCCACTGATAGTAAGCAAGCGCGGGCCTGTGCCATGCATCTCGTAATACATCTGAAGGTCGCGAACGGCAACGAAAGGCATGGCTGTATGATCACAGTGATTTGTAGAATGGTTATTCTTAATCAGGGCAAGTCATCAATTTCTTATGCCAACCACTCGGGCAATTCAGGAATAGAATTTTGAAGGTCTGGCCCCGATGGATCAAACCAGTGTCAGATGGCGCCAGAGCCCCAAGTCTTCCCATCCCAGGATTGAAAGGTCACAACGAGCTGTTCTGCTAAATGTGGCGGCAAGCTTGGGCATATTTTGAGAATATGCTGTGCAGTAGCCTCCGAGATAACAGAAACAAGTTCACGAAGGGCTCTAATGGCATCGACGTTAAACAACAACAGTTTCCGGGCCAAAACCTCGGCACGGTCATACTTTTGATCACCGGTTAACCATACACCACCGATATGTGCTGCCATATATTCCTTCGAAAAATAAGTTGCTAGTCCCTCTTCCAGGACACTTGCCTCGGCAGGTAATACAGGCGTCAAAAGGTGCACGCTTTGGTGAGCCATTTGAAACAGAGGAAGGTTCGGATCGTTCATACTCGAAGAATCCAGTTGGACAATTACCCTCTTCCGGCTTCCGGGGAACCGGATCTGTGGCAAACCTGCCCGGAACTCAAACCCAAGAAGCGTGTATGATTTGTCGCGTGGACCGAATCTCTGTTCCGCCATTTCAAGCATTTGCCCCAAGCGAGAGGCAAGTGTAAAGGTATAGGCGCCCTCCGATTCTGGTAGGCATGGGAAGGCGATGATCAAGTCTTCATGGACATTTGCCAATGGACACCCCCTTTGTCACCTTACGCTGGACCCATTGGCGGGTAACCAGCGACGCTCCCAGCGGTTCAAAAGGACTTCGCCGAGCGGCGAAAGATATCGGTCATTTCCAAATCCGATTCGTGCGTTTAACATTCTTTCTGAAATGACCATAGCAATTTGTGGAAATGCTATTCTTGAAGTAGAAATTTATACCTTTTAGTGGAACATGTCAAACAATGATTCCGGTTTTGAGGAGATTCGAGACTTATGTTATCATTTGGTACGTCTACATCATAATAAATGAATCATTCAAATGGATTATTCGCTATCATTCGGTTTCTTCGTATTGAGGTAACATGGCCTTTGCACTGGGTTTTGATATTGGGTCAGCTTCGTCAAAAGGAATCGTCCTCGGTGATCAAGGAGTCCTGGGTTCTTTTGAATGTCCTTCCGGGGGTGATTTCAGGCTTACCGCCCACAAGATAAGAGGTAGATTACTTTCCCAGACCGGGAGAACAGCCGACGATATTTCCCGGACTGTTGCTACTGGATACGGATCAAAACTGGTGACCTTCGCAGATGAAGTCGAGCCGGATATCATCTGCCAGGGAAAAGGTGTTTCTTCTCTTCTTCCTTCCGTGAAAACGGTCATCGACGTAGGAGATCTTTACACGAAGGTCCTCCGCATCAATGGTAATGGAAGTGTGCACAATTTTTTGCTAAGCGGAAAGTGCGCCGGAGGGAGTGGCAGAATCCTGCAAGTCATTGCGAAGGTTCTCCAGGTCAAGGTCGAAGAGATCGGAGAGTTGTCTTTGAAATCTAAGAACAGAGTTGAGTTTAACACGGGATGTGCTGTTTTTTCGGAATCGGAGGCGATCTCCAGACTCTCCCAAGAAGTCACGAAAGAAGATCTTCTGGCAGGCATACACAGAGCGCTTGCGGCCCAGATTAATAGTTTGGTGGAGAGAATGGGTGTGGAACAGGAGGTGGCCTTGGTGGGTGGCGGGGCAAGGGATGCGGGTCTCATTCAGGCCCTAAAGGAGATCAGAGGTCATGATATCCTTGTGCCACCCAATCCACATATGACGGCCGCGTTGGGTGCGGCGATGATCGCCAAGGAATATCGGAGATAAGTAGGTTGAAACGTAGAACCAAATTATGTATATTGCAGTTGGAGTCTATGCTGAGCGTCATGCTGAGTTTATTCAGCATCTAAAAAATCGGTGCCTTATGAATCCTAAAATCGAAGACCTGATCCTGGATCAAGGTCAAGACAACATTCTTGGTTCAGACGGGTGACCTTCGGCTGAGGAGAGGGTGATGAGCGAAAAACATGGAAAAACCCTTGACAGGGTAGAAAGATATTATGAGGACTACGGGGTCAGGGCGAAGGAGCTGAAGAAGGAGGGGAAAAAGATAATCGGCTATATCTGCTCCTTTGTCCCTTTGGAAATCATTACCGCAGCCGGGTGCATCCCTTTTCGGGTAAGGGGAAATGTTCACGAGCCCATTACGAAAGGGGACACGCTCCTGGAGACTATTGTATGCCCCTATTACCGTAGCTGTTTCGACCTCTCGGTAAAACAAAAGTATGACTTTCTCTCGGGGATGGTTATCCCTCACGGTTGTGATAGCATGGTGAGAAGCTATAGCGCCTGGAGTTATTCTCTTCCCTATTCCTATTTTCACTTTATCAATATTCCTACTGTCTGCGGCGATTCATCCTCGGAATTCTTTGATGCGGAGTTAAACACCTTCAGGAAAAGTTTGGAGAAGTTTGCTGGAAGGGCAATCACCGATCATGACCTGGCTGAAACCATTCGAATTTATAATGAGAACAGGAATAAGGTAAAAGCCCTTTATGAATTCAGAAAGGCAGACCCGCCCCGCATCTCCGGAACGGATTTAACGATGGTGTTAACAGCCGGATCGAGTTTACCCATCGGCGAATTTAATACACTGCTTGATCAGGTTTTGGCAGAAATTGGGAAGAGAAAGACATCTCCGCTTAAGAAAGGCCCTCGGATATTGATCGACGGTGCCTGTCTCGATAATATTGAACTCATCAAGCTTGTAGAAGAACTCGGGGGGAATGTGGTGGCCGATACCATCTGCAACGGAGCGAGAGATTATTTTCCGCGGACCGATGAAGGGGGGGACCCAATCAACGCACTGGCCCATCGGTATCTCGATAAAGTCAATTGCCCCAAGACCTTCAGGAAAAACAAGACGGGCACCTTTGCAGGGGATATCGCCTCTCGATTTGGCGATATCGGAGCTTATGCCACGGAATTCAACGTGGATGGTGCGATTCTTTATCTGTACAAATACTGCGACCCTTTTGGCTTTGAAGTCCCTGCAAGAAAGGCCTACTACAAATCCATCAATATCCCTCTTCTTCATCTTGAGGATGTTTATTCTGCGGGCACAATGAGTCAACTCAGAACCAGGATCCAGGCCTTTCTGGAGATGATCAGCTGATGTAAAATGAAGCACCAAATCCAAGCACCAGACTACAAATAAGCTCCAATCACCAAAATTCAAATCTCTATAAAAAAGAGTTTAGGTCATTTGGAATTGGAGATTGGGATTTATTTGGGATTTGGAATTTGATGTTTGGAATTTATTAGTGGGCAAACTGTTTGATTAGGAGAACGCAGAGGTCGGGATAATGGAGATTCTGAAATAAGGGAGGATTTAAACAATGGCAGAGGAGCAAAAAGAGGCAAAACCGAAAAAGCGAATGACGGCCACCCAGGCTGCTGCTTCCATCGGTTCCATGGTCAAAGAATTTATCACGGACGCCATCCGAGCACGGGCAGAGGGGAGACAGAAATTAGCCTACACCTTTATCGTTTGTCATCATGAGGAAATCTTCCGGTCCATGGACGTGATCCCCATATGGACGGAGAATTTTGCCGGTATTTGCGGCGCGAAGAGAGACGCGGAGAGATTTCTGCAGAGGGCGGAGTCACTCGGTCTTTCCCGTTCTTTGTGCACCTATGCCCTTTGCGGGATCGGCTTTGACCAATGGAGAGAAGAATTGGGCCAAATGCCTCCCGATTCCCCCTGGGGTGGACAGCCGAGGCCCGATTTCATGATATCCAGTGGCCAGATCCTCTGCGACCCGAGATCCAAGTGGTACCAGGCCTCTCAGCAATTTATGCCGGATGTCCCGATTTACAACATAGACCTTCCGTATCCTCTGTTTCAGAAGGATCGAGATCACCGGGAAGTCTGGGACTACTACCACAAATATATTGTCAAGCAATTACGCGGGCTGGTCGCTTTTCTGGAAGAGCAGACCGGAAAGAAGATGGATTATGACCGATTGCGGGAGTTAGTTGACTTAAGCGACCGAACCTGGAATCTGATCGATGAAACCTATAGCCTTCGAAAGGCTGTACCTTGCCCCATGGGGACCGGCGATGCCATGAATACCATGGTGCCGATCAACTTCATGATGGCCACCCAGAAGGCTTACGATTTCTTCATCGGCCTTAAAAAGGAATTGGAGGAAAAGATCGCAAAAGGAGAGGGAGAAGTCGAGAGAGAAAAGTACAGACTGATGTGGGGAGGCGGGCTGCCTGCCTGGTTTGCCTTGACCGATTTCAATTACTTCAACAGCAACGGTGCCTCGTTTCCCGCTGAAACGACCTATCGAATGGTCGCCCCCCTCCACGGGATGGATATTCCTGAAACCAAGGACCCAATCGAGCATCTGGCATGGAGATGGCTTGGGTATTGGACCTTCTGGTATGATAAGGCCAAGAAAAGGCCGGGATCGGAGCCCGATGTGGAACGCTTGATCAACTGGATCGAAGAATACAAGATCGACGGCATTGTGATGCACGAAGCCTTTTCGTGTCGAACGTGGCACGTAGGCCTTATCTGGCAGTTGCATCAGTTGGCAAAGATCTATAAACCCATTCCTGTGTTTGTGATGAGGAAAGACGGTAAGAAGGAAAAGGTTTACAGAGAACTTCCTTCCCTCATTCTCGAAAGTGATATCATCGATATCACGTCGTATTCAGAGGTGGATACAAGAAATAAAATCGACGCCTTCATTGCTACCCTGGAATCCAATCGATTAAACAAGGCAGCCTGATCCTTGTTGCATAAAGGGACAGGTAGATGGGTCTTCAAACCTTCACCAAGCGGATTTTTGAAATTTTATGATTACACTCTTTTGCACCGAGAGTGAAATCTATGATTTCTTAAGAAACCGGAGTAGTTATACCATTAAAGGTCCCGCTGTAAAGCTTTCCTGACCCACCTACCCGTCCTTTTTGAGATTTTTTTCATATGAGAGCTGATCCAAAGTGACCATGGCAACCTATTTTGCAGGCATTGATGTCGGTTCCACGATGACCAAGGCGGCGATCCTGAATAAAGGGGTCGTTGCTTCGGTCATTGGTCCCACAGGTCCGGAACAGCGCCGCTTGGCCAACAAAGTCATGGAAGAAGCGGTGCGCCAGGCTTCCCTTTCTTTTCAAGCAATCACCTACATTGTCTCCACAGGCTATGGGAGAATTAATGTCCCTTTTGCCGATAGGCAATTCACAGAAATCAGTTGTCATGCCAAGGGTATTGTCCATCTTTTTCCGAATGCCAAGACGATCATTGATATTGGAGGCCAGGACATTAAGGCAATCAAAATAGACGCTGCAGGGAAGACCATGGATTTCGTTATGAATGATAAATGCGCGGCAGGGAGTGGTCGGTTCATAGAAGTGATTGCCGATACCCTCGGGGTCCCCTTGGATAAAGTGGGTGACCTTTCTCTGCAAAGCAAGAATCGCGCAACGATAAGCAACATCTGCACCATATGGGCCCAGCAAGAGGTAGCAGCCAGTCTGGCACAAGGTCTGCCCATTTGCGATCTGCTCGCAGGGGTTCATCATTCCCTTGCCGACAGGATAAGCAGAATGGTCAACCGGCTCATGGTGGAAGAGGCGGTGATCGTAACGGGCGGGGGGGCCAAAAATAGAGGCTTGCTTAAAGCTCTTTCCGAACAATTGGGCCACGAGATTCTGGTGCCCGAAGAGCCTTTGATCACCGGAGCCCTCGGCGCGGCCCTGCTGGGAAAGGAGATTGTGGAAAAGGCCAAGCAGAAGCATACTCCCCTTAGAACAAAAGAGCGAATCTTAGAGGAAGTCAAAATTCTTTGAGATCGCCTTGTTTTTTTCTTGACAATGAGTGAATATTTGATAGACTTTTTAAGTCTGTAGAGTTGAGTAAGAGGCAGACAGATCTTGAAGGAAAGGGGGTGAAAAGATAATGAAAAAGAGGTTGATCAGCGTAGGGATCCTTGCAGGTTTCCTGTTCTCCATCCTGATGGTCACCGGCGTTTTTGCTGCTAAAGACGTGATCACGTTCGATGTTCCTTATGGGAAAGTGACGTTCAATCACAAGCAGCATGCCGAGACGTTGAAGATTGACTGTATGAAATGCCATCATACCTGGAAGAAGGGCGAGACCACTGGCAAATTGTGTGTTGATTGTCACAAGGCCAAGGCAGAAGGGAAGACTCCTTCGATGAAAGATGCCGCCCACAAGGACTGCAAAGGCTGCCATGAGGAAGCGAAGAAGGCCAACAAACCAGCGGGTCCAACAGGATGCACTCAGTGCCATGTAAAGGCAAAGAAGTAGACTGAAGCTGTCTGCTTGCCCGCAGGCGGGCAGAGGCAAATTGGAAAGGGGTAGTTCCAAAAAGGAACTACCCCTTTTTGCTTGACACTAAACAAAAGGATATGTTAAATATTTCAGATACTTCCCTGCCTGCTATAGTTCGTTTCAAACCGGGCATGAATTTGTCTACGTTATGATGAATGAATCAAAGGATACTATGAAAGAACCGAATCCCAGGCCTTCAGTCGTTTACAAATTAGACGTGTTCTCGTATATCGTTATTGGACTCATGATCTTTTTCGGAATTGGGTTCTTTCTTGATATTATCTTTGTTATAAAGTTGGGGGGATTCGTACCGTTAGACTTCCTCAAGATTATAATTTTCCTTGCTGTTGTCCTTGCTCTCCATTTGAGCATTAGATTAAGCTCTCTCAAACTTACTATTTTTCTGTTCATTCTCCTTGCCATTCTTTCCGTTTTCGGTACGCTGATTGCGCAGAATGCCACCCGCCCGGAATATATTCAGCGATACGGAGTCGGTCTCTATGAGGTGCTGGACTTTTTTAGCCTCTTCGATATGTATCATTCATGGTGGTTCAGCGTCATCCTTTTGCTTCTTGTAATTAATTTGATTGCTTGCTCAGTCAATCGGCTTCCAGGGGTTTTGAGCCAAATCTCTCGAACACGCACCGGCCTGGAAGACTCAATGCTAAAAGCCCTTCCCTATGTGGATAGGATTCAAATCAGAGGTATGGGCGAGGTTAAGACAGAGGAGGGCGTTCGATCTCTTTTGAAGAAAGGGTTTGGAAATTCGATACGGTTTGAGTCGGAATCTGCCGTCACCTTCTTTTCAGAAAGAGGAAGGTTTTCCAGATTAGGAGTCTACATCGCCCATTTGAGCCTTCTCTTCATCCTCGTCGGAGGATTAATCGGGTCCCTCTATGGGTTTAGAGGGCATGTGGAAATCTTAGAAGGGGAGGCGGTGAATCAGATTTTTCTAAGAGCGAGGGATGCGGAAATCCCTAGGCCCCTCGATTTTTCTGTGCGGTGCGACGATTTCAACATCTCGTATTATAATGTTCCCGGACAAGAGAAACATGTAAAGGAATACAGCAGCCAAGTGACGATCCTTGAGAATGGGAAAGAAGTTTTGACGAAGACCATCCAGGTCAATCATCCCCTTCACTATAAAGGGTTGGCTTTCTATCAGGCGAATTATGGAACGGTTCACGATCTCACATTGGGAATTCAGTGGAAGAATAAAAAGCAGAAGGCAACAGTTAAGGCCCCTGAAGGAACCACCGTTCCAGTCCCGAATTCCAATGATTTTATCCGGATCCTGCAATACGCTCCGCAAGTCCACAACTTTGGCGAAGGAGTTCAGGTGGCCTTGTTTAAGCCCAACCAGGAGCCCCGGCCCTTTTGGTTATTGAAAGCCTTCCCAAAATTCGATGAGCAGAGGAAGGACGAGTTCGTCCTTACCTTTGAAGGGGATTCTCCCAGGGAATATACCGGACTCTCGGTGACGAAAGACCCGGGAGTCTGGGTGGTCTGGATCGGGTGCGGCCTGATGATCTTCGGCCTCATTGTCTCCTTCTTCTTTTCCCATCAAAAGGTTTGGGTAAGAATTCCGAGAGGTCCGGAAGGCGAGATTGTTTTAGCTGGTTCCGCTAACAAAAACCGGGTAGGCTTTGAAAAAACCTTTGGTGAGTTAGTGGACGGAGTCCGTAGATAGGGTTCCGAGTTGAGAGTTATCAGTTTCTTACGAAATTACGAATCACCAACACGAGTCATGAATCACGGAGGGTAGTTGAAAAAGAAAGAAGTTTACTCCATTATCAGCCCAGGTTACGGCACCGAGGCGCATCTTCATCGAGCCAATTATCCACGCTGCAAGAGAGAGGAGTTATTCGAAGAGGAAATGGGTCTTGCCTTTTTTAGAAATGGGGTGCATTATATTCGAAATCATCTGCGTTAACCACTTGCCCCATTCCTCTTCTCTTGCTTGCCCGCCGGTAGGCAGGAGGGAGAGTGGGAAGGAGGGATGGAAGGGAGGAACTATGAACAAGGCTGAACTGATTACGAAGGTCTCAGAGAAGGCGAATGTGACACAGAAGGTTGCCAAGGTCATTGTTGACACCCTTTTCGACGGGATGAAAGAAAGTTTAGAGAAGGGAGAACGAATCGAGATCAGAGGATTTGGAAGCTTTGTGGTGAGAAATTACGGGGGCTATAAGGGCCGAAACCCAAAGACGGGGGAGGTCGTGGATGTCCCTCCGAAGAAACTCCCTTTCTTTAAGGTCGGAAAAGAACTGAAAGAAATGGTGAACACAGGCGGAGCCTAACAAGGCTCTGAAAAGCCGTCAGCCTATTCAAGGTTCTTCCAGTATCGTTTCTGTATCCCCTTCAATTGAAGGAGGAATTTTTCCATTCCGGGATATCTGGCCTTCTCTTCTTCCAGCAAGTCTGTCTTATCGAGGGGCAAGGCCTGAGAAAGCTCTTCTAAGACGGCCTTCACAGAACGCCTCTCAGCAGCAACATTGTAACCGCCCTCAAGGGTGAGCACCAGTTTTCCTTGAGCCGTGGCCTCCGCAATCTCCATCAGGATTTGAGTCATCCTGGCAAATCCCCTTTCCGTCACTTCCATTCCACCCAAAGGATCATTGTAATGGGTATCGAACCCAGCGGAGACTAAGATCAATTGCGGTCGATATTCCAGAGCGATGGGCTTAAAAAGTTTCTCGAAGAGAATTCCATAATCCGCATCGCCCGTTCCGGGAGAAAGAGGGACGTTTACGGTGAATCCTTCCCCCCGGCCCCTTCCGACCTCTGTTGCTGCCCCCGTCCCCGGATAAAAGCCGTAACGATGAGTGGAAAAGTAGAGGACCCGCGGGTCTTCGTAAAAGGAGTTCTGCGTGCCGTTTCCGTGGTGAACATCCCAGTCCACAATCAGGATTCTCTGGAGGGAGAAGCTCTGGATCGCATAGCGCGCGCCGATCGCTACGTTGTTGAAGAGACAGAATCCCATGGCCCTATCCCGCTCCGCGTGATGGCCCGGAGGTCTTACCAGTGCAAATCCATTGTTCAACTTCCCTTGCATCACAACCTTAATCAGTTCCAGGAGGCCACCGGCTGCCAGAAGCGCGGTTTCGTAAGACTTTGCGCAGGTAGAGGTGTCCGCGTCAAGTCGGACGTGAGGCTTGCCCGCAGTCGATGCAATGAGATCGATATAGGCAGGAGAGTGGACCGTCTCTAACTCCTCGCGGGTGGCGGGTCGAGGCTTCACCTTCCCAAGAACCCGGCCTTTCATCTCTTCCTCTTCAATTCCTTGATAAATCTCCCGAAGTCGGTCCGGGCTCTCTGGATGACCAGGGTCCATCACATGCTCCAGATATCTTCGATCCTTGACAACCCCCGTCCGGTTCATCTAATCTCCTTCAACCTGAGAAACCTCTGAACGCATAGCGATCCACTAATGAATGTAGCCTATCTTTTTTGTTATTCCTTGTCAAGATTGTGTACTCGTTCACTGTCTCGTATGGAGTGAACGAGTACAGGGGGTTGACTTTTCAACGGGAGACTGAATAGAATGTTTTTTAGAGAGAAGAATGAATATTCGGAAGCTTGAAGATCTCCTGAAGAACGTAAGATCAGGGAAGACGACGCTCGATGAAGCCAAAGCCCAGTTGAAGTCGCTTCCCTTTGAGGACTTAGGATTCAGCAGGATCGATCACCACCGCAGCCTTCGAAAAGGTTTTCCGGAGGTGATTTGGGGAGAAGGAAAGACCTCCGGCCAAATTCTTTCGATTACGAGACAGTTAAAAACCAAAGGGCAGAATATCCTCATCACGCGTTTGGAAGAGAGAAAAGCCAGAGCGATACAAAGGGCTTTCCCGAAGAGCCGATACTATCCGAATTCCAAAGTTCTGACCTATCTGACCCATCCAGTCCTATCTGAAGGAAAGGGAACCATTCTCGTCATCAGCGCAGGAACGACCGACATCCCTGTGGCCGAGGAAGCCGCAGTCACGGCTCAATTCATGGGTAGTCGCGTGGAAACCCTCTACGATGTCGGCGTCGCAGGGATTCACCGGCTCCTTTCTGAAAGACAGAGATTGGAAGCGGCACGAGTCTTGATTGTCGTGGCCGGAATGGAAGGGGCTCTGCCCAGCGTTATCGGTGGGTTGGTGGACCGCCCGGTGATTGCTGTTCCCACCAGCGTCGGCTACGGGACAAGTTTTGGAGGGATCACGGCACTGCTGGCCATGTTGAATTCATGCGCCTCGGGTGTCACAGTGGTCAACATCGATAATGGATTTGGAGCTGGCTACATGGCCAGCCTGATCAATCGAATCTGAACGCTGTCCCATCAGCCGTTTTTTCTCCCGAAAGGAGGAAGGACAGTGTAACAAAGTGGCGGGGAAAGGACGTCATGAATTGGATCAAGCTGGTCAATGAGGGAATACCTTTTTTGCTTCTCATCGGCATAGCCTTTGTTCTTTACCGAGGACTCAGAAGAAACCAGATACTCCTGTCGGAAAGAGAGGAATTGTTAAAGCGTTATCTTCTGTTTCGCGGAGACAGACAGGTCCGCTTGAAGATTTACGGAGGGGATGAAAAGGTGTATCTGGACCTCCTCAAGAACATTTCGTCCAGCTGGAAAAACTTCAAAAGGGCCTACGATCAGTGCCTCCTTTCCTTGGCTCAGAATACGACGAAGACCAAACGCTTCATGCAGCTCATCACCCTAGGACTCTTGATCAACACGGGGAGACTTTTTATAGAGGATTACTACTTTTTTGGTCTGGACCCACACTTTTTCTATACGACCGCAAGGGAAGTGTCCAGCTATGTTCTTGTCGTACTGAGCTTCTTTTTGCTGAGAAACCAGACTCAGACGTTCCTTACCCTGAAAGGGGAGGTCATCAAGATGGATCGGGAGATTCTCTTCTTTCCGGACAATATAGCGAATCAGGAAGAACATGAGGGTCTTTTCAATGAATTTGATCCCCTTGAGACGAAAGGAGTGGAAGATGGGAAAAAAGATCAGGATCCTCTTGAGTGACCTAAAGGTCGAAGCCGAGCTGACCGAAGCAAAGACAGCCCAACTGATCTGGGAGGCTCTTCCGATTGAGGGAAAGGCCAATCTCTGGGGCGAGGAGATTTACTTTGCCATTCCGGTGAAGACCGGGTTGGAGACCGGGTCAAGAGAGGTCGTCTCAGCGGGAGAATTGGGGTATTGGCCGACCGGACACGCCTTCTGCATCTTCTTCGGCCCCACCCCAGCGAGCAGGGGTGGCGAGATTCGAGCTGCCAGCGCAGTCAATATCATTGGGAAAGTGCTGTCCGACCCTAAGGTCTTCCTGAAGGTTAAAGACGGGGCCAAAATCACCTTGGAAAGAGTTTAGGCTCCTACCGCCAGGCAGTAGCTCCAAGCACTAATTTCAGATCACCCAGATCCTATTTTCTCCTATAACGATACCACAAAGCGGCGACAAACTGGGCAAGGATCCCGCCCGCCGTATCGATGCTCACATCGACGGCGGACGCCGTCCGGGTCGAAACAAAGGATTGGTGAAACTCATCGCTTGCGGCCCAAAGGGCCACCCCAATCACAGCAAAGAAAGACCATCGCCAGTTCCACAACAGGGCAGAGTTGCCGCGAAACGTTCGGAAGAGTAACAGACCCAAGACAAAATACTCAGTGACATGTGCGGCTTTTCTAATCAATACATGTGCGAAAACCATTTCCTGAGCCGAGATCTTAGGGGCCAAAAAACGCAGCAACATTTCTATCCAGGAAAATGTGTTTTCTGAGGAGAATGTTTCAGTAGACATCCAAAAAATAAAGCACATCCAAAGCAGAAGGGGAAGCCAATACTTGGCGAAATTTCGTTTGAAGTTCATTCTGGCTTTCACACCTATCAAACAAACGGACCTCTTAATACCAAAGGGGCTCCATCACCGAATACAATATGAAAATCATATCATATCTGAAGTCTGACGATTTTTCAGAAACGACGTTCGTAAGACCTTGTACTTGACCTTCATGCTTTCCACCGTGTTAAATAATTTTTCACGGCTTTTAAGCTGTCATTAAGTTATTTTACACCATTCTAAGAATTTGCGCATTTTATTCTCCAAGTATTGCTGGACCCATTGATTCGCATTTTTTTGGACCGCCCCTGTCTATGAACAGCAAGTGCCCCGAAAGCTCTGTCCCGTCTTGATGGGATGGCGAGGAGCTTCCATACGCCCCACTGTCCCTCGGAATGTCTTTGTGCAACGGATGGGTAGACCGTTGGGAGGATTGGTCAATAAAGCAGATAATTCGAACGAAGATGGTAAAATTGTTCCAGGGGCTTCTGCCAATTCTCTGCAATGGCGGCAGGGTCCTGACCATCCTTAATGGCCTGTAGAACGTCGCGAGATCCAATAAGGCCTAGAGTCTTGTCAAGCTGGAAGTCCTTCGGATAGAGACTGTAAAGGGCGCTGGCCATTTCTATCCCGAGAGCAGGAGAATCCAGGACCTGTCGGTCGAGTAGGGCGATCTGGACGCCTTGACATAATTGATTCTTAAAAGGACTGCTTCCCGGGGTAAATTCCACCGGCATGAATCGGATCCCCTGGATTCTGCGGTGATTCAGGTACGACGCAAGCTCCTCTCCGTTGATCCAGGGGGCACCGAGAAGTT
>Ga0335070_10000807_pt1 | contig 35883 bp, 32 predicted proteins | sample Lox_Sample_13_FD_206722 | JGI IMG/M metagenome (GOLD analysis project Ga0335070, IMG submission 206722) | Soil microbial communities from Loxahatchee National Wildlife Refuge, Florida, United States - Lox_Sample_1.3 | ecosystem: Environmental > Terrestrial > Soil > Wetlands | place: USA... | reverse complement strand
GCCGGTGATCTTCTCCATGGCGTCAGATACCGAGGCGACCTCGACGTGGCGGTATCCATCCAGCAAGGCAGCTGCGTCACCCGATGTTTCTGCAGGTATGGAGAACGCTCGCGGAACCGACAGTGACGCAACCATCAATCCGATGAGGAGCACAGCGATCGTCGCAAGTAGAACGCGACGTCGGTGGGAAGAAAGAAGACGAGGGAGTCGGATCATTGTTACCTCCTGCTTGTGAACTTGTCGTCGTGCATCCTGAATGGGATAAATCGAAATACCTTCATTGACCTGTGCCTGCGGCGGCATCCTTCCGCACCAATTCGTGCGCGGGATCGACAGCCGCCCAGGTCACGGCTCCAAAGGCGCACAAGGCCGCTGCCACAAAGAAGGACATGCCCCACCCGAAATACTTGGCCAGTAAAGGAGTCAATGAAGCTGTGACCGCACCGCCAAACTGGCCGCCCATATTCATGACGCCGGAAACCGATCCCGCGGAACGACCAGCGATGTCAGAGGTCACCGACCAAAAGGAACTCTGCGAAAGATACAAAGCGCCGGCGCCACCGGCCAAGACGATGCTTGCCACTCGTGTGTCTTGGGCGTGCGTTCCCACCGCAACGAACACTGCACACAGGGCCATGCTCACTCCAGCCAGGCCGCAACGGCCGACGCGATTTCCATAATCGCGCGTCAGCAAGTCACTGATCCATCCACCCAGTGGCGAACAGGTCGCCATCGCTATGAAAGGCAGCATTCCATAGTAGGAGCTCGATTTCAGGTCGAGACCGCGCACCGTGCTCAGATAAATGAAAAACCAGCTGAAGAAGATGTAGGCGACATAGCCATAGGTGAAATAGCTCACAGTGATGGCCAGCACGTTCTTGTTCGTGAAGATAACGCCCCAGTTGATCGGGTTGCTGTCGGCTTGAGCGGTCGATCTTGGCAGCCCGGACTGAATGTGTGCGGCTTCCTCCGCACTGACCCAGGCATGTTGTTCGGGAGTATCGCGCGCCACTAAAAACCAAATAACTCCAGCCACCAAGCCGATAAGCGCGCTGATCCAGAACGACCAGCGCCAACCGCAGTGCGTGAGAATGTAGGTGATCAGAGGAGGCGCAATTCCGGCACCGGCGCCCACCCCGGCGAAGATCCAGCCGTTGGCGAAGCCACGCTCCCGCGAGGGAATCCAGCTGGCTACCAAACGATTGCTGGCGGGATAGACGACGGCTTCGCCTACACCCAGAAGGAATCGAACGCTCAGCAGGGCGACCAGCGCGGCAGAAAAGCCTGGAGGAACTAGAGCCGTCAGGGCAGTGAACACTGCCCACCAAATTGTGCCCAGAGTCAGGATTCGGCGCGGACCGAAGCGGTCCGCCAATCGTCCGCCCGGCGCCTGACATAGCGCGTAGCCCAGCACAAATGCGCTGAACACCCAGCCCAGATGTACATGGTCGATGTGAAACTCTTGTTCAAGGGAGTGGCCGGCAATGGAAATGTTGACCCGGTCCAGGTAGGCGATGGCACTGATGACGAACATCCAGAAAATCAGGACCCAGCGGATTCGGCCGTGAAGGAGGTCCACAGCAGGCTACAAAAACGAAGTTGTAAGCTTGCCAGAATGACCTGTGTTTGACAAATGATAGTGGATTTGAGAATTTCGGGGCGCGATTGCCGAGTTGACGCGGCGTCTGAGGTGAACGATGAAAAGTGTATTGCACCCGCGCATTTCCTTGCTGTACCTGGTGGTTGTGTGGGGAGTGTCCGCGATTGCCATGATTCTTCCTGCTAGGGTTCAGGCGCAATTGATCACGTTTTCCAAGCAGGACTTGATTGACTATACGGCACAGAATCCCTTTGATCGCCTGCCGGATGGCAGGCCGAAAGTGCCGGATGATCTGATCGCCAGGGCCCGCGATCTTTCATCCGAAGAGGTTTGGGTGGTGCTCCAGCAGAAGGGATTCGACAACCAGTACGCCGACGGGTTTCAGATACTTCATCCGGGAAAACCTCTAGCAGGCCGCGCCTTCACCGTGCAATTCATGCCTCTGCGTTCCGATGTGGAGGACATAGCGAAAGCAAAGGCCAAGGCCAATGGCGTTCAACGCCTGACCAACCAGACCGCCATCGATATGCTGCAACCTGAGGACGTGCTAATCGTTGACCTTCTGGGCAAGAAAGTGAATGGAACCATCGTGGGCGACAATTTGTTTTATTACGTGATGAAAGCCACGAAGGGTGGGGGGCTGGTAGTTGACGGCAGCATCCGCGACTTGAATGGCATAGCCGAGATGGACATGCCTGCCTACTTCAGGGCTGTCGATCCCACGCCGATCGGCAATGTCATGCTCACCGGCATCAACATTCCGGTACGAATTGGAGGTGTGACTGTAATGCCGGGTGACCTCGTAGTCGGGGATCGGGAAGGCGTGTACTTCATTCCTCCCCAGTTTGTGAAGGAAGTTCTCGACCACGCCGACGAGCTTCACATCCACGACGAATGGACCCGCAAAAAGTTTGATGAGGGCAAGTACAAATCCAGCGAAATTTACGGCTCCCCCAGCGATCCGAAGCTGCAGCAGGAATATCAGGAATATCTGAAAAAGCGGCTGGAAGAACTCAGCAAGCAACGGGGCGAGCATCAGTAGCCAGCAGGCCAATGGTGATTGGCTACCGCTTTCCCACTACCTGGAAGGCAATGTAGAAGAGCTGCAACACGGTTACGGCCACGATCACGTAGGTTGCAATCTCAATTCGCCTGCTTGAAGCCTTGGTGCCTTTAACCAATTCGGTTAGGTCGGTCGCGGCCTGCAGCAACTTGTCCGTCAGTCCATCCAGCCGTTCAGTAGACACTTTCATTCGTTCCGCCACGCGGGACGTATCGACCACCGCGGTGGCCATGCGTTCGCTATTGCGCACATCGAGTTCAGTTTTGCAGGCCGCCCACCAGGCACTTCCCGGCGGGTTGTCGTACATTCTTTGGCGAATCTCGTCGTAGGAGCGGTTCCGCAGCAGGTTCACCAGCGCCTGCACCGCGTGACTGAACCGCGCGTTCTCAATCGACATAGGATCAACTCTCAATCGCTATCCAGCGAAGTCCACACCTTGGGTTTTGATGTACTACGCAAAGCCGCGTCTGCCCTATTTCAGCAGATGGCCATGCAGAGCATAAAACGCACTGGCCAGACAAATAGTCGCGAACGTGGCGGCTAGGAAAAACCGGAAGATTCGTCTACGGGGGGGACGGGTTTGTGCGACAGCGGTTCGATACTTCTCGATCCATTCCTGCTCGTTCTTGCCTGGATACGCGCACAGATCGATGGCTGCCCGCAGGCGACGCTGATCACCGATGCGAAGAGCGACGAAGCGAAACGGTTGTTGGTTGACGGTGACCGGATCCAGCATCTCGGCAGCGCCGAGCACCGGGCCGGTGCGGGCAAGAAACATGAGTTTGGCCCTCAAACCCGGAGTCACTGGCGACGATACACTCAGTAAACCGCCGGTCATGGAGACCTTCTCCAAAGTGCCTGGAACGAGGCGCCCGTCTTCGAAGCGCAGGACCGTCGGAGTGACGTCGGCGAGCCGCACTCTGGTCGAGCGCCCATAACGAGATGATTGGGGGGAGGTGTTCATCTGCCAGCATGAGTATCTGACGTGACCCACGCCGCGCAGCAGATTACGGAGGTGCTTGTACTTTGTCCCGCAGCGCTTTACCAGGTGGAACGCATGTCGCTGGAGGTGCCGCCTGCGGCTGGAACGTAGCATTTCAGCGTGTAATCCATGACCATGCGATCGGCGTTGAACCGCCAGCCCAAGGTGCGGATGGTTCGCTTCATCCGTTTGATCCATCCCCGGGGAAGGCCACCGCGATCACGCTGATAGTAGAGGGGAATCACTTCGTCGCGAAGCACCCGATGCAAATCTTCCGCATCGCGGGAATCGTGGATGCTCATATCGGTGTGGGTTCTGCCCGTGCCGATAGCGAAACCATTCTGGCCGTCGTAGGCTTCAGCCCACCAGCCGTCCAGGATGGAAAGGTTGAGGCCGCCGTTCAGCACCACTTTCTGACCGCTCGTTCCTGAAGCCTCCAGCGGACGCCGTGGATTGTTCAGCCAGACATCAACCCCTTGCACCAGGTGGCGCCCAACGTTGATGTCGTAGTCTTCGACGAAGGCGAATTTGTCGCGGAACTGTGATTCGCGCATCGTTTGGACAATCTGCTGCAAAACTCGCTTGCCTGGTTCATCGTTCGGATGCGCCTTACCGGCAAACACGAACTGCACTGGACGCTTCGGATCGGTCACCATCGAGGCCAGCCTCTCGATGTCTGCCAGGATCAAATTAGCCCGCTTATAGGTGGCAAAACGGCGGGCAAAACCGATGGTGAGCGCATCCGGGCTAAGGATTCGTCCCAGCCGCTGCAAAGTTTCCGTCGGCTCGTTACGGTGCACAGCCTGCTCCACCGCCCGGCGACGAACGAATTCCAAGAGCCGCGACTTCAGGCTCAGGTGCGTTTCCCAAAGTTCGCCGTCATCAACGTTTTCGATTCCTTCCCAGATGCGCGCCTCGCCACTGTGCTCGTGCCAACCTGTGCCCAGGTGGCGGTCATAGAGCCGAAACATCTGCGGCGCCAGCCAAGTGGGTACATGCACGCCGTTCGTGATGTGGCCGATCGGCACCTCGTCCTCGGGCTTGCCCGGACACAGACCGGTCCACATAGCGCGGGACACCTCACCGTGCAGGGCAGAAACCGCATTGACGCGCCGGGATAGCCTCAGACCCAACACCGTCATGCAGAATTCTTCTTGATGATTGCTGGTGTTCTCGCGTCCCAGCCCCATGAGGCTGTCGTGGGAAAGGCCAAGCTGGTCGCGGAGGGGTCCGAGGTGTTCCTCGATCAGATCGGCATTGAAGCGGTCGTGGCCTGCCGGAACCGGAGTGTGGGTCGTGAACACCACTTCGCGAGAAACCCGCGGGCTCGCGCTTTCAAAACTCAGACCTTCTTCCAGGATGCGGGTGCGGATGGCTTCGAGCACGGCGAATCCGCTATGGCCCTCGTTCAGGTGCAAGACGCTGGGCGTGATTCCCAGCGCTTTCAGAGCGCGGAAGCCACCGACACCGAGCAACAGTTCCTGCCGGATGCGTACCCGTCCATCGCCGCCATACAACCTCGAAGTGAGCTCGCGGTCTTCAGGAGCATTCCCTTCCACATTCGAATCCAGGAGAAGAAGGTCGCAGCGGCCCACTTTGATGCGCCAGACCTTGGCGCGGATGCAGCCGTGGCGGGTTTCGATCTGCACGGTAACCGGCTCGCCGTTTGTACCAATGGCAGGCTCCATCGGAAGCTGGTTGACCTCGGTTTCGAGATATTCTTCCTGCTGCCAACGGTCCCGGTCGAGTCTTTGCCGGAAATATCCTTGCCCGTAAAAGAGCCCTATGCCCACCAGGGGGATATCAAGATCCGATGCGCTCTTGATGTGATCGCCCGCCAGTACACCCAAACCGCCCGAGTACACCGGAACCGACTCGTGTAAGCCGAACTCGGCAGAAAAATACGCGACTGGCCGCGGGCGCAGAATTCCTGCATGACGCGCGCCCCAAGTGCGGTCCGCTGCCAGATACTCGCGTTGGCGGCGATAGGCATAATTGATCCGGCTATGCAGAACCAGTTCCGCGGCCCGGCGTTCGATCCCCGCCAGCGGAATCTCGCCCAATAGGGAAATGGGATTGTGATTGAGCTCCCCCCACCGCACGGGATCAAGGTCGAGAAACAAGTCAGTGGAATCCTGGTCCCAACTCCACCAAAGATTTCGGGCCAGAGACCAAAGGCGCTCCTGAACTGGAGCGATGAAGCGGTCAAGGGTTCGCGCCTCGCTGACTACCGGCGCAACTTGCGCCGCCGCCTCGGTCAGCATACGAATCTCATTTTCCTGGAATGCTCTCTCTTCGATGGTCTGAACGATCAGAACACCTTGCAGGATGCCCCGGTCAATCAGCGGAACACCCAGAAACGACTGGTAGGCATCCTCGCCCGCTTCGCGGAAATACTTGAAGCGCGGATGCTTCTTTGCCTGTGCGACGGCAACGGGAAGCACTTGTTCCGCCACCAAGCCGGTGAGGCCCTCGTGCACTGCCATGCGCAGCGTCCCAATACATTCGCGCCGAAGGCCGACTGTGGCCGCCAGTACGAGATTAGCTCTGTCCGGTTCCAGCAGATATGCTGAGCAGACGTCGGTATTGAACCGCCTCGCGATGAGGGCGACGACATTCATAAGAGTTTCGGCGGGTTTGCCGCCTTCCGCGGCCAGATGGGCGATCTCCTCCAACGTCAGAACGTGACTGGCATCACGTTCTTGAGCGGTTTGGCTCATAGGAGGTTCTTCATCGGGGTTCCAGCTCACGTTCTGTATCGCCATCATGCATACATCATGGCTGACGGCCGGGCCGTGAAGAACCCAGGCGGCAGGCAGTAAGAGACGAGCGACAAGCACCTGACCGTCCAACGACGACGATCAAGATCGGTGAGAACGAAGTGTTTGGCAGAAATCGCCGATGAGCCACCCATGGCGTGCGCAGCAGGCTGAAAACAAGAATCAATGGCCCTTCTGCATGCGCACTCCCCCCTCAGAGCAAAACTCTAGATTGTGGGTTTGTTCAAGTCCAATCGAAATTGTTTATCGCACAGATAAACGTAGCGGCGCAACCCGCGAACTTACGTGGAAGCGTCTGAGGACTTTCGCAGTTACGGTTGGGTACGAGCCGTGGGAAAGGAATCCGACAGGGAAACCGGAACTTCCTGCCAGGGCCTCGCCACGTCTTGAGCAGGCATACTCACAGTGGTCGCGGCGCAGCGGCCACCGTCGGTGACGTCTAGTACCCATTTAGACGCCATCGACGATCCGCCCCCGATGGGAGCGAACTCTTGCACCAGGTAACGACAATGGCCGGCGCTGCGCGCCAGCGTCTGCAGACGATATGAATGCCGCGAAGCCTTGGGATTTCGCCAGATGATCTGAACCATGACGGAACTCCTGCCGCTAAAAAATCGCTTTTCAAAGAGGTACGCTGATCATTCTTGCGCCGGAGGTCAGGGACACCAAGGTGTGGGATTACACACATCTGTGATCCAGATCACAGAGTCTCCATCGTCTGAAAGAAGCCGTCGTGCGCGATCTTCATACAGAATCCCTCTGTTACACTTTGCTTTTGTGAGGGACTATCGTTGTATCCTGGCGTCGCTACTGTTCGTCCCCGCCCTGCAAATTCTGTTAGTCTCTCTTCTGTGTGCCGGAGAGAAAGGTGCCGTGCACACGTCCACTAGAAGAAAGCAATCCATCGTTGTGACGCAGCGCGACTTTCATGAATGGAAGGCGATCGTGCTGCACAACCGAGCCGCCGAAGCCGTAATTGTTCCCGACATCGGCCGGATCATGCAGTTCGATCTCATCGACAGGAAACGTGGCCACGCCCGGGGCCCCTTCTGGAGCAACCCTGCAATTGACAGACTCAAGCCGGACACCGAAGGATGGGTCAACTATGGCGGGGATAAGTCTTGGCCATCTCCGCAGGCGCAATGGGAAAGGATTGCTGGCCGCGCATGGCCTCCCCCGAAGGCATTCGATGCCTTGCCCTACAGAGCGTCCATCAAGGTTGACAAAGTAGAGCTGTTGTCGGCGGCCGACTCTGATTACGGCATCCGCGTGCGACGAACCATTTCGCTGGATGCGGAGAAGCCCGTGATGACCATCGAAACGGCTTACGAAAAGGTCGAAGGTGCTCCTATCCGGGTTGGCATTTGGATCATCACACAACTGGTGCCGCCCGACCGCGCCTTCATTCTTCTGCCGGAGCATTCAGCACTGCAGGAGGGGTACACGAGTTTCCTTCCTGTCCTCCCGAAAGACTTTAAGATCGATGGTCGCCTCCTCTCGCTGGCTCGTGCCTCCGAGAACAAGAGCTTGATCGGCACCGAGGGAAAAGCGCTCCTTTGGGTGGGTGACGGCCCGGATCTTCTCATCGAGGACATCACCCCGCCTCCCGCGAGTGGCCCGGAGGAGTGGCCTGACCGCGGTTCCCACGCCAAGATCTACACGAATTCCGACGAGCTCAAGTACATCGAACTGGAACTTCTGGACCGGTTGTATTACCTCAAGAACGGTGAGCGCGCCACCATGCGTGTTGTCTACACGTTGATTCCCAGGACCGAGGCGGACCCGATCCGCGAAGCAAAGAAAGTATTCTCACTGCGGTGACCGCGGGACACGCCGTCTGTTTTCCTCTGCTCGCCATTGAATCGTTCCCGACTCTTGCTAGAATGTCTCGCATCAATTCACGATAGCAAAGGGGTGAAACTATGTCTGACTCGCTCACCAAAGACATCACGCGCCGCGGCTTTATCTCGAAAATCGGCCAGGGTCTGGTCGTCGCCAACGTTGCCGGGACGTTATTGAAAGACGCCGTCGCGCAACAACCCGTGGTAGTGCCGGATCCTCCCGGCAAGAAGTTGGGGTGGGCCATTGTCGGCCTGGGCAGGCTTTCCATCTATGAGATCCTGCCTGCGTTTGCCCTGTGCGAGAAATCAAAGGTAGTGGCTTTTGTGAGCGGGCATCCGGACAAGGCAAACAAGCTGGCGGCGCGCTACGGGGTCAATCCCAAGAATATCTACAACTATGAGAACTACGATTCGATCAAGGACAATCCCGAGGTCGACATTATTTACATCGTGTTGCCCAACAGCATGCACGCCGAGTACACCATTCGCGGTTTGCAGGCCGGCAAGCATGTGCTTACCGAAAAACCCATGGCGGGCACTCCGGCAGACTGCCAGCAAATGATCGACGCAGGCCGCAAAGCCGACCGCAAGCTGATGGTCGCGTATCGTTGCCGCTACGAACCGTACAACCAGGAGGCGATCCGCATCGCGCGCTCGGGCGAACTGGGTCCGACGCAGGTCATCCTCGCCGACGCCGGGTGGAACGCGACCGACCCGAACCAATGGAGACTAAAGAAGAGTCTCGCGTGTGGAGGTTCGCTCATGGACATCGGCATCTATGCTCTGAATGCTGCCCGCTATTTGACTGGGGAAGAGCCCACTGAGATCAACGCCATGATGTTCAACCAGCCGGGCGACCCGCGCTTCAAAGAAGTGGAAGAAACCATCAACTTCCAGATGCGGTTTCCTAGCGGCGTCCTGGCGAACTGCAGCTCGAGCTACGGATATTTTTCACAAAGCCACTATCGCGTGGTGGGGACCGAGGGCCGGCTGGAGATGGATCCGGCTGTCTGGTATCGCGGCAATCGCATGCGCGTGCAGCGTCGAAATGGCATCGAGGAGATAGAGCTTCCTGAGCGCAACCACTTTGCCTCTGAAATGGATCACATGTCCGACTGCGTGATGCAGAACAAGCAACCGCTCACGCCCGGTGAAGAAGGGCTGCGCGACATCACCCTAATGATGGCAATTTACGAGGCGGCGAGGTCGGGCAAGACCGTGAAGGTGTAGGTGTACGAATTCCACACGGCAAAGAAAGATGAAGGTTCTTTTCATTGGGGGGACCGGGATCATCAGCACTGCTTGCACGCGATTGGCGGCGCAACGCGGTATCGACCTTACTCTTCTCAACCGGGGCCAGCGTCCCACGAATATTCCCGAAGGCGTAAAGACTCTCACGGCAGATATCAACGATCCCGTGCTCTCGCGCGAACTGGAGCAACGATCGTTTGATGTGGTTGTGGACTGGATTGCCTTCACGCCGGCGGAGATCGAGCGCGATTTAAAGCTGTTCCGTGGCCGCGCGAGGCAATACATCTTCATCAGTTCGGCCAGTGCGTACCAAAGGCCGGTCGGCCACTACCTGATTACGGAATCCACGCCTCTGGCCAATCCTTATTGGGATTATTCGCGCAACAAGATCGCTTGCGAGGAGCGTCTGCTGAAGGCCTATCGCGAAGAGGGTTTTCCCATCACCATCGTGCGGCCGTCGCTCACTTACGGCGAGACTCTGATCCCCCTGGTTATGAATAGCTGGGCCCACCAGTCGTACACAGTCGTGGATCGCATGCTGCGCGGGCAGAAAGTCATCGTGCCGGGTGACGGCTCGTCGCTCTGGGTCATCACTCACAACAGCGATTTCGCCAAGGGATTTGTGGGATTGCTCGGGCACGAACAAGCAATCGGGCACGCCTTTCACATCACCTCGGACGAAGTCCTAACCTGGAACCAGTTTTACGAAGTTGTCGGCGACGCCATCGGAGTCGAGCCGAAGATCGTGCACATTCCATCCGGCTTCATCATTGCCTGCCTGCCCGAGGAGCAGGGCAGCCTGATTGGAGATAAGTCGTCCAGCGTGGTCTTCGACAACAGCAAAATCAAGCGCTTTGTGCCGGACTATTGTGCGACCGTACCCTTTGCTCAAGGCATTCGCCAGTCGCTCGCGTGGTTCAACGCTGATCCAGCAAGAAAAATCATCGACTCCCAATCCAATGCCACCTTGGACAAGCTGATCGCGGCATACGAAAGAGGACTGCAGGAGGCGGTGCGGGCTTTTCAGTAACTGTTTGGCGAGACAGCTGGCCTACAATTCACTCGCCTTCGCCAGGTACTTAAGCATCGTGGTCGCTGCGGATCGAGGCATCACACTGTCTGCCTTGCAGTAGTAGTAGTCGGGAGTCTCGTTGCGCACACCGTTCTGACTTTTCCGGAACCAGAATGCGCAAGTATAGGCGCCCGGACGCGATGAATCGCCGCCGCTCATGCCGGAAAGTTCCTGGCCATTGATTTCGCGAACTCCCGGAGAGTAGGTTGCCGCATTCGGGCCGACAGCAGCGTCCTGCTGGCGCGCTACCGCCGTCTGTTGGTATTCGTTACGCGCGTTAATGCTTGCCAGTGAACGGTCAGCGGTTCCTAGGGAGACAATTCCTACCGCCAGGACGTAGTTGGCTCTCTCAGAACCCAGGCACAGCCCCGGAAGCTTTTTGGGTGCTTCTTTCGCGAACCATTTGTCCAGATCCTTCCAATCTTCCGCAGCCATTAGCTGGAGCCCGTAGGGCCGAGGAATCCCGCCGACCTTCGAGGTCTTGTTGAGTTCGTTCCAGCGCCGAGCCAGTTCGTCCGGACTGGGACGTTCACGCCATGCGGTCACCTTGGGCGGCAAATCCCAGTCGCGCAGTTGCCGGACATTCGAATCGGCAAAGGCAGTTGCATTCGGAGGCAATACGGGGGTAGCGAGAATCTTCAGAGTGTTTTGGTCTAGTGGCACAACCGCATAGTAGGCCTTGCACCCATTCCCCCCCACCGGGGTGACGGGAGTTTGCTGCGCGTGCGCAGGAGACGAAGCAAGACAAATCAAGACCGCAGTCGTGCCTACGGAAGTCAGCACACGGCGCATAAATCGCTCTCTCCGACTTGTTGGACGGAATCTTTAGCTTTTACGGAACAGTGGCCCCACGCCCGCGCATTATACGCTCTGCGTTCGGCACGCCGAACGTATCGGAAAGGAGAGTCTCTCAGTCGAGACAAGAATCGATTTTCTTGCGGCCAGAAGCGAGAGATCACTGAGCGCGCGATTCTGTTTTCCCATATACTTTGGAGCGCAAAGCCTAATACATTTTATGTGCAGAAAATTCTTGCTTCCTACGATTGCAGTTTCGGCATTGTTGCTTTTCTCGATGCAGTGTGTGGCGCAGCATCCTCCGGCTGAGCCTGCGGTGAAGCAGAAGCCAATCACCTACCTCGAGCCCACGAAGGAAAATTACCTCAAATTTGCCGGCGAAACCGAGACGGTGCTGCGGCGTGACGTGTTGGGCGTTTGGTTTCCTCGCACAATCGACAATGAAAATGGCGGGTTCTACTCTGATTTCGCTCGCGACTGGCAGCGCACTCACAGCGAGGGGAAGTTTTCCGTTTTTCAAGGACGCATGACCTGGGTCTCGTCCCAGATTGTAATGCGCCGTCCTGACCTCAAAGAGCAATACTTGCCCTACGTGAAACACGGCGTCGAGTTTCTGAGCAATGTCATGTGGGATAAGCAGTACGGCGGCTTTTTCTGGGGTCTCGACGACAAGGGCCAGATTTCGTCTTTTTACAGCGACGGTAAAGAACTCTACGGAATCAGTTTCTGCATTTACGGTCTGGCGGCGGCCTACCAAGCCACTCACGATCCCAAAGCCCTGGAAATGGCGCAGAAAGGCTTTCGCTGGATCGACGAACATGCTCATGACGCCAAAAACGGTGGTTACTTCGAGTGGCTGACGCGCGATGGCCAGGTGGTCAAAGGCGATCCTGATGCAGTCAAGATGCAGGGCGTCCCCCTGGCGCAATTTCCCATCGGCTACAAGTCGATGAATACCCACATCCACCTGCTCGAGGCGCTTTCACAACTCTATGAGGTGTGGAAGGACGACACCTTACGCCAGCGGCTCGAGGAATTGCTCGCCATCATTCGCGACAAGGTTTGTGTGCGGCCTGGAGTGATGAATCTCTATTTCACCAATGAATGGCAACCTTACCCCGATCACGACTCGTACGGCCACGATGTGGAAACCGCTTACCTGATGCTGGAGGCGGAAGATGTGCTGGGCCGCGGCCACGATCCCCGGACCGAGCGAATGGCCAAGATGCTCGTGGACCATGCTCTGGCTTACGGATGGGATGAGACCTACGGCGGCCTGTTCCGCGAAGGCACCACCTTTGGCAGGAGTGAAGACAAACTGAAAGAATGGTGGGTCGAGGTTGAGAGTCTGAATGCGATGCTCCTGATGCATGAGAAGTACGGAAAGCAGACCGATATCTATTTCCAAGCCTTCCAGCGGCAGTGGCAGTTCTTCAAAGATTCCGAGATCGATCCCGAATATCACGGAGTGTACGAACTAGTGCAGGCTGACGGCGCGCCGATCGATGTCAACAAAGGGCGAATTTGGAAGGCGGCATACCATGACGGCCGGGCCTTGCTGAACGTTACCGCGCGGTTGCGCGAACTGGCAGGCGCCCTGACACAGTAAGATAAAAGTATCGCCTTCACGCTGTCAGAATATCGAAGAATAATGGCGCAATCTGACACCGTAACTATACCTCCGGAAGTTGCCGGGCGACCGACGCTCGCCCCTGCCACTCGCCTTACGGCGCTCGACGTTCTGCGCGGCATCACGGTGGCGTTCATGATTCTGGTGAACAACAACGGCGATTGGCAGCGGGCCTACGCACCCCTGAAACACGCTCAATGGAACGGGTTTACGCCCACAGACCTGGTGTTTCCGGCTTTTTTGTTTGTCATGGGCACGTCGATGGTCTTCTCCTTCGAGTCGCGCTTGAGCCGTGGTGTCGCGCGCGCTTCGCTGTTTTTCCACACGCTGCGCAGGGCGGTCATTCTTTTCCTGCTCGGGCTGGTGGTCAACGGTTTCCCCTTCTTCAACCTGAACACGCTCAGAATTTACGGAGTGCTGCAGCGGATTGCTCTCTGCTACCTCCTGGTTGGCATCTTCTACTTATTGGACCACGGGATCGCGAGCAAGGTCTTCATGTTTTCCGCATGTTTGCTGGGATACTGGGCCGTTTTGCGCTGGGTACCGGTACCGGGCTACGGCATGCCGACTCGTGATGTCCCGCTGCTCGATCCTTCCGGCAATCTCGTTGCTTTTCTTGATCGTCACATTTTTCCCGGCCGCCTGTTCGAGGGTGTGCGCGATCCGGAAGGGTTGCTCAGCACCCTCCCCGCGCTGGGCACGACACTCATGGGTGTGTTGGCGGGTTATTGGCTTTGTTCCCAGCGCAGCGTAGGAAAGAAAGTCCTTGGTCTAATCAGTTGCGGACTTGTGGGTCTTCTACTCGGTGCGCTCTGGGGTCAGTGGTTTCCGATCAACAAGAAGATGTGGACAAGTTCCTACGTACTCTTCGCCGGAGGTTGGACATTGCTGGCCCTGGCGGCATGCTATTGGATCATCGAAATCAAAGGCTGGAAACGCTGGTGGACTTATCCTTGGCTGGTTTTCGGAACCAACGCGATCGTTGCCTACGTCTTCTCAGAACTGCTGGCCGCCACGTTCTACACCGTTCCCGTTCACGTAGGCTACCGGGTTCTCGAGCTTCAACGTTGGATCTTTCTGCGGTTCTTTGCTCTCATGCACAACTTGGGTTTCGCCTCGCTGTGTTATTCCGTGGCGTTCACCGTGGTATGTTTTCTTCCGATCACGATCCTCTATCACAAGAAGATTTTCATCAAAGTCTAGCGCTGTCGTTCAGCCAGGCGTGGAGCAAGCAGGCCGACCGGCTTCACCTTACTATTTCTGAAACCAATACAGCAGGATGCCGTAGCCAACGCCGGCCGGATCGCTCGTATTGGCTGCCTGAAAAGCCATAAACCGCCCGTCGGTCGAAATCACGGGATTCGATGCTTTCCCGCCTTCGTAGTCGTTGAAGTGCGTGATCCGTGTGAAGTCCTTGCCTGTGCCGTCGAGTTTCAGTTTCCAGATATCGATGTTATAGCCGCCTCGCCGTCCGCCCAGCGTTTCGCACTGACGATCGCCTTCCACGGTCGTGGAGAGCCCGTCAGGGAAGATGCCTTCCGGCTCGTTGTAGCTTGTCGGTGCTTGCGAGAAATTGGTCACCTGTCCTGTCTGCAGATCGATGCCCCACACTTCCGCGCGATCCTGTGGCTCGTAGCAGGAGAAGGTCATCTTGGCGTCCTTGTCGTAAAAGTCCTGGGCCTCCAGCACACAGCTGCGGTCTTTGCTTTCGTACACCATTTTCTTGTTGACGAGTTTAGGCACGACGCCCGACAAATCCACATCCGCGACGATCAAACGCGACTTATCGGGCGCAAGGCCGGGAGCTTGCGCTGGCAGTTCCGAAAAAGCAATCTTCAAGCTTTTCTTTGAAATGGCTGCCCCTTCGCTCATCTTCTGCCCGAGCTTGATAGGCTTCGATCCGCGCTCTTTGCTCAGAAACCAAAGTTCATTGTCGCGAGCCCGGCTGGTGTGAATATCTTCGAAGTGGTCGGGTCCGATCAGGATGTAGTCCCCGGTGATCAGGTGCATCACTCGCAGGAAAACCGCGCCCGGCACGTTGCAGGTCAGGCAGCGGATGGCATGGGTCTTCAGATCGATGACCATGGCATCGCCAAAGCTCTTCGCCATGAACGCGACGCGCTGATTATCAGGAGAGATGTCGGCCCGCTCGCCGAAACTGGTAAGGATCTCGATATTGGGCGGCAAATGTTCCAGCGGATTTCCCGGCTTTCTTTGGGCGGCAAGAGGAGAAAGGAGAATGAGGACGGCGATTAAGGATTTCATGTCGGCCATCGTACCAGACTCGTGGCACTGCAACAGGCAGCGGCTCCCCGTGTACAATCGATATCCTTTGAGGATGACTAACTCGGCTTCTCGCAAGTTAATCATTGCCATCGATGGTCCCGCAGGCGCCGGCAAGAGCACCATTGCCTCCCGTCTCGCCCGCAAACTGGGATACATCAATCTGGAGAGCGGCGCCATGTATCGGGCCTTGGCACTCAAGTCCATAGAGTGGGACACGTCGTTCGACGACGAAGCGGCATTGGTCAAACTGGCCCGCGATTCCCGGATCCAGCTGGAACCAACAATCGGCGGCAATCGCGTGCTTCTCGATGGGAACGACGTGACCCAGCGCGTACGCGAAACCGACGTTACCGAAGCTGCGTCGCGGGTGTCGGTGCATCCAAAGGTGCGCGAGTGGATGGTTGCCCGACAGCGGGAACTTGGTTCCGATGGCGGAGTGGTCATGGAAGGACGGGATATCGGGACTAAAGTTTTCCCCGATGCGGACGTAAAAGTCTTTCTCGATGCCGATCCGGTGGTCCGCGAGCAGCGGCGTTTAGACCAGCTCAAAGCCAAGGGTGCCGCAGGGGGCGCTTCTGCCGAAGTAGTGGCCGCGAAACTGCGCCAGCGCGATCGGCGGGACCGCACCCGCGCCACGTCCCCTTTGGTTCCCGCCCCGGATGCAGTGGTCATAGATTCGAGCAGCTTGTCGGAAGACGAGGTGCTGGTAGAAGTTGAGAAGTTGGTGGAGCAAAAACTGCAAGCCCGCTGATCCCCAGGAGTGGCCTTCCTCCGTAGGGCACAAGAAAGTTATCGTCTCAACACCCTGTCTGGTCCTTAGGGAACTCGGAAAATCGTTTTCGCGTATTGATATGTGTTGATACCGCCGAATCCACCACAATAGACCTGATATGGATATATTCGGTCAGCGAAACAGATTCATACCTGGAGACTCAAGTGAACCGCTTGATCGCGAGAAAGCGACATCATCTGGTCATCATCCTTTTGCTAATCGGCTGCTCCGCTTTCCTGATGTCGGAAGAGAAGGTAAAGCCGGCTGCATACGACCTCAAAATCAAAATCGAACCTGCTCAGGGGACCATCGCAGTTCATGGAACGGTTGACGTTCCCCTGCAGGACCGCCCGGCAAAGGAGTTCCGTTTCGCCTTGCACGATACATTCGTCGTCAACAAGATGCTGGTCGACGGGAAAGAAGCGAAGTTCTCCTTATCGCCGCTTCGCCGAACTATAAGGAAAAGTCGGTGCGGCGGGCGGGCGTGGACATTGAGATCTACCACACGCAATTGCCGGAGGCATTTATTGACCGTGAAGAGCGGCAAATCGCCGATGTGGTTCAGCTCTTCACAAACCAGTTAGGCGAAACCAACATCAGGAGAAACCGTCAAGCATGTGTATTCACCCAAGCGCAAGGGGCAGGGAATGGCAGGTATTGCCCGGCCGGGGATGATCGTGACTTCGGAAGGACGGACCATGGATTCTCTCGCCCCGAAGTTCGCTCTCTTCCAGCCGATCGCTCATGAAATCGCACACTTCTGGTGGAATTTTGGGGCGGGGCAGGGCGACTGAGTCAACGAAGCTTTCGCCGAGTATTTTTCCGCGGTTGCTGTTCAGAAAATCTCTTCCGAGCAAGATTTCAAGAACGTTATGGAGAGCTATAAGAAGAAGGTCAACGAACTGCCCGCCGATGCGCCTCCGCTATCTACGGTTCCTTTCCTCAATGACAATGTCGGCTTCGTCGTCCGCTACTACAAAGGCTCGCTGACGCTCAATCGTCTGCGGGAAACTCTAGGGGACGAGAAGTTCTTCTCGGCTTGCCAGGACTTCTTCCAGACATATAAAGGACAGTCCATCGGGACGAAGGAATTCCGCACCTTCTGGAAGGCGCGACTTGGAGACCAGGGAAAATTGGTGGATGCTCTGCTCGATGCCAAGGGGGCAAAGGTGCCGTAACCGCGCGACTGCGGCATGGGAAGCGACCAAGTGGTTCTCTATGTGACTCTGTGCCCTCTGTGGTGAAAGCGGTTCCTCAAACCACAGGGGACCCAGGCGCCAACGGGGGACAAACTACCGAGGACGATCTTCTCTGGAACTCCGAGTCCTGTGTTAAGACTCTCTCTATTCCCAACACGGGACAGCTCCCTAAAAAAGTACTGCCGGCACAGACTGCATACAACTCGCAGTGCTATACAGAGTAAGTCTTCCGTCAATGGCTGGACTCCACCTTCATATCTGGGTGAAGTCCTATGGCACGCGCGTCTGCCCTTCTTTGTCGTTCGTTGTTGACGATCTTCTTGCTTTTATCTGTTGCTGTTGCCCAAGATGCATCCACTGGGGCAGTCCGAGGCGTAGTCACCGACGCCAATGGTGCGATGATCACGGGCGCGACCGTTGTCGTGGTAAACACCGCGACCGGCTTCCGTTTTTCCACCACGACCGATTCCGAAGGCCGTTTTGCCATGGAACTGCTCATGCCGGGCGAATACTCCGCCCGCGCCGTTGCGCCGGGAATGTCGCCTCAGGTCAACCGGCAGGTCCGCGTGGAACTTGGAGCCGCGATCGAACTCAACTTTCAGCTTGCCATCGCAGGAGCAAAGGAGGCCATCACAGTTTCGGGAGCACCGCCTCTAGTGGAAACCCAGCCCAGCGCTATCTCATCGGTCCTAGACGAAAGAGCCATCACCGATCTGCCGCTGAACGGACGCCGATTCACCGATCTCGTCTTGCTGACGCCGGGCGTTACCCAGGACCCGCGTGGACTTACATCTTCCTCCAACGGCGACCTGGCTTTCGGGGGAATTCGCGGCTTTCAGTCCAGCTACCTGGTAGACGGCGCCGACAACAACAACGGATTCTTCTCGCAGGCTCGCGGACGCTACCGTGCGCCCTATCAGTTCAGCAACGAGGTGGTCCAGGAATTCCGCGTGTCGTCGAATACCTACGGGGCTGAGCTCGGACGCGCCGGGGGCGCAGTGGTGAACGTCGTCACCAAATCCGGAGGGAACCACTTTCACGGCAGCGGCTTTTACTTCCTGCGCGACAACGCGCTCAATGCGCAACATCCTTACATGGACTTCAAACCCAAGGACCGCCAACAGCAATTCGGCTTCACATTTGGCGGTCCGATTAAGAAAAATCGCGCATTCTTCTTTGCCGGATTCGACCAGCATGTGTTTCACGTGCCCACGGTTGTGCGCTTTGCCGATGGCAGTTCGACCGTGACAGTGCAACGGAACCCGGGCGCTGGCATTCCCGTCGATTACGAAGCCAGTGACCAGGTGCTGGTTCTTGCTGCAGCCAACCAGCTATCGTCGCTGAGCGGTCAGTATCCGTCAAATCTTCTGGGCAACGCCGGCTTCTTGAAGCTCGACACCGCAATTACCGCGCACCACTATTTGTCGGCGCGAATTAACAGCTCACGGTACTACGGCGCAAACAATGTTTTCTTCGATCCCGCCAGTCCGCTGACAAACTATGCCATCAGCGAGAACGGCGAAGAAGACGTCGCTACCGAAAGTGCTGCCGTTTCGCTCAGCAGCGCTTTTTCTATGCGCCTCATGAGCCATCTGCGCGCTCAGTTCTCGCGCGATTTGCAGATATCAAGCAGCAACTCCACTGATCCACTGACCCGGATTGACAACATCATCAGCGGTTTCGGCCGCTCGACGATTTTGCCGCGCCAGACGCGGGAGCATCGCCTGCATCTGGCCGAAACTCTCAGCCTGCAAGGAAGCCGCCACTCTTGGAAGCTCGGCGGAGACGTGCTCCTAACCTGGACTTATAACTTCTTCCCTTCGATTTTCGGCGGAGAGTACATCTTCGATCCCATCAAAGTGAACCCATTTACATTTCAACCGATGATTGGGGGGATGGAGCTTACTCCGCTGCGAGCCTATGCCCATGCTGTTCCGCACTATTACATCCAGAACTTTGGCTCGGCGGTGACCCACCCGGATAGCAACGAATACGCTGCTTTTTTACAGGACACGATTCGGGTGACCAATCATTTCGCACTAAGCCTTGGGGCTCGCTATGACTTGCAGACTTTCAGCACAAAAGGGTTGGTCACAAACCCGCTGTGGCCCGACTCCGGAAAGGTTCCTTACGATCCCGACAACTTTGCTCCTCGAGTCGGACTGGCTTATTCGATTGGTGACCACCGCCCGCTGGTGATCCGTGCAGGCTATGGCATGTTCTACACCCGTATTCCTCAGATCTACACCTCCGAAGTTGCAGGCAGCAACGGATTGGCTGCGACTCATCTATTCCTGAACAACACAAATTACTACGACCACCAGATCTTTCCTCAGTATCCCAATCCGCTCATAAACTGTCCGCTAACCGCGACGGCCTGCGCCGCGCCATCCAGTTTGAATGGTGTGCTGCAAACCGATATTTCCGCTTTCTCTCACAACTTCCAAACTCCCAAAGTGCACCAGGCCAGCTTGAGCATGGAACGGGAGGTAGCACACAACCTGGCGCTGGGCATTTCTTATATGTACGTCCACGGTCAGAACTTGATTCGCGCCCGCGATGCCAACCTGCTGCCCCCCGAACCAGTTACTTACCCGGTGTACGACGAATCAGGCGCCAATCTCCTCGGTTACAACAACCTGCAATCTTTTTCGTGTTGGCAGATGGTTCCGGACGCCACGTGCCCACAGCCGCCATGCATTAATCCTTTGCAACGTCCGATCACTCAACTCGGGTCGATCAATGTCTTCGAGAGTGCCGCCTCCAGCGTGTATCACGGCATGACTGTTTCCGTGCGCCGCCGTATGACAAGTGGCTTCTACTTCCGCTTGGCCTACACCTACGGCCACGCTATCGACGACGGACAGGATGCACTGGTGGTAGGGCGTCCGGCGACCGTCCAGAACTCGTTTGCCACCCGGGCGGAACGTGGCCCCAGCGTCACCGATCAGCGGCACCGCTTCGTCCTTTCCTGGATCGCCCAACCACGATTCTTCGACCGGAGCCAGCCGTTTCTCGGCAAGTTATTCAACAACTGGAAGATTGCGGGCGTTGTCACTGTCGGAAGCGGACGGCCCGTTGACGCCAAGGTGGGCGGAGATCCGAACCAGGACGGCAACACCAGCAACGACCGACTGCCGGGGGCTGGGCGAAATGCCTTCTTTGGCCCGGACTACGCGACCACAGATCTGAGGCTGACTCGCCGACTTTATGCCGGCGACCGGTTCAAGCTCGAATTCATTGCTGAAGCCTTCAACCTGCTCAATCGCGATAATCGCCGTGTTCAGTCCAGCGACGACGGCTATCAGACTTCCGGTGGGCAATTTGTGTTAGCCGGTAAGCGCATTGGAATCAATAACTTCCCAGCATACTTCCAACGGCCTGCGAGCTTGTCGAGAGCAACCGACGCCTACGCCGCTCGGCAACTCCAGCTGGCGCTGAGGTTCACCTACTAAACCCTTTCCCCGTCGCGCGCCTGCGAACTCATGCATCCGCCGCGCATTCGATTGCTTGTCTCACTGTAAAGAAATGTCAACATAGCACTTGACTTGATAGGCGAACCTTGACATAACTATCGGGTCCAAATAGGACTAGTCTGGGGGTGTAGCCGTTTGGCGGAAGTCAGAATCCAGGAGGGAGAATCCCTCGAAAATGCTCTTCGCCGCTTCAAGCGTAAAGTGCAGCAGGAAGACATCATCAAGGAGGTTAAGCGTCACTCCTTTTACCTGAAGCCGGGCGAAAAGAAACGTGTCAAGGAAGCGCTGGCGCGTAAGCGCAGCCGCAAAAAAGCACGGAAAGAACAAGACTAAGTGTGACATGGGCCGTCCCTCCCAGGCCGGCCCATTTCTTTATTCATCGCGTCCGCAGCGAATGACAGTGCTCGGTTCGTCGGCACTGCGCACTGATTTTAGTAAGTAAGTGCAGTATCCACATTCCGCAAGGGATGTGGCGGGCCGAGTCCAGGGCAAATTGTTCCGAACATCTGAGGGGGGAACGCAGTACTCTGCGCGCAACGCGCCCGCTCCGGGTGTTGCCGTCAGAGCGTTTCGAGCTGAAGGGAGCATCTCTCGATGGAATTCCAGGACAAAATGTTGAAGTGTATTGACTGCGGCGCCGATTTCGTCTTCACCGCCGGGGAACAGCTTTTCTTTCACGATAAACAATTCAAGAACGAACCCAAACGCTGTAAGCCGTGCAAGGCAAAAAGAGTCTCGGTTCTGGGCGCAGCCCCGGGGCAGAGCTTCGCCAAAGTGGAAACACGCACCCTGTGCTCACAGTGCGGCAAAGAAACCACCGTGCCGTTCAAACCAACCCAGGGCCGGCCGGTGTTTTGCCGGGAGTGCTTTCAACAGCGGCGGCAGGCGGCAACAGCCTGAGCCGCGAAACGGAAGAGTTCGCTAACCACTCTTTGAGTTCCTCCTGACTTGAGCAGGCAGCCCCGCGTCCACTTCCCCCTACGCAGGGAGGGATTCCTTCTGCGTGGTCCCAGGGCGGAATAATCACAGTGTGTTCCAAAGGTGCATTCCTGTCCCCTGATGTTACCGACGTAAGAGAGGCGGGCAGTTTTCTGCTGCGCCGTCCACTTTCGCTCCGCTAGGCTCAAAACGACGCCCTGCCGGTGTTCAGGCACGGGTGTGTGGATAGCAACGTGTTTGCTCTGGCCATCGCATTCCGCTCCAGCGGTAACGGCTCCGTGTTGTGGACCATCGGCGCCGTCGTGGGCGTTGTTCTCTTCTATCGCGGTTTTCGTCTTCTGGCTCGCCGACGTCTGATCCTGAACACTCCTACAGCCAAGATTCGCAGCGCGTCGATGGGGTTGGTCGAAGTCAATGGTCTCGCCGTGGGCCCGTACACTATCAACGCGCCCATTGCGGGCGTGCCTTGCTTCTACTCTCGGACGACGGCTTGGCAGTTGAAGAAATCGGGCAAGAACAGAAGCTGGGAAAAGGTTGCCGAAGAAAACCTGCACGTCCCCTTTTATCTGGACGACAACACCGGCCGAGTTCTGGTAAGGCCGCAAGGGGCGGAGTTGGATATTCACCGCGACTTCTGCCAGGAGTATGGCAACTCTCTGTTCTCCAGCCAGCCGTATCTACCCGCTAACGTCTCAGGGTTTCTGACCCGGCATGACGTCTCCGCTGAAACTGACATCAAGGTCGAGGAATACTGCATTAAACCGAAAAACGCTCTCTTCATTCTGGGAACTCTCGCGGAAAATCCTGGGCCTGAGTCGTCCGCTATTGATACCGCCGAGTTAGCCATCAACGGTCAACAGGTCCGCCTGCCGCAGGGACTGACTAATAAGCTCGCGAGCGTCATGAATTCGCTCCCCGGAGCCACGCACACGGTGATCGTGACCGCGCAAACCGATGGAATGAAGAAGGAAGTCAGTTGGCGGACTGACAGCGGCGCTACCGGAACGGCAGGCGATGTCGCCCAGCAAGAGAAGATCAAGGCGGCCTTGACGAAAGCCGGCATTACGAATCCTGCAGCATGGGCCACAGCCGGAGTGGGTTACGCTGGCGTGACCCCTAGCCCAACTGCTGTCATCGAGGCCACAGCAACAGCAACGGCCGAAGAGTTTGATCCCAATCCGAAGACAGTGTTGATGAAAGGGAAAAATAATCCCGCGTTCTTCATTTCCTGGCGCAGTCAGCGCGAGGTTGTGGAGACGCTGGGTTGGAAAGCTACACTGATGATTTGGGGTGGCCCGGCACTCACATTGCTGAGTGTTTACGTTCTGGCTGCGCAGTACGGCTGGCTCTAACAGGAGGGTTACATGCTGGCTCTGGTGCTGATAGCTTTTGCGGCGGTAGGAGTGACCGCATACGGGGGCATGATCTTCAATGGCCTGATTGCCCTCAGGAACGACATCGACAAAGCCTGGGCCAATATCGACATCATGCTCAAACAGCGGCACGACGAACTGCCCAAGCTGCTTGATGTGTGCAAAGGCTACATGGACTACGAGCGGGATACGTTGCTCAAGATCACGCAGGCGCGCAGCCAATACCAGCAAGCCACGACCGTCGATCAAAAGGTCCAGGCAGATCAGAGTGTAACCTCCGCGCTTCGGGGATTCTTCGCCGTTGCGGAGAACTATCCCGATCTGCAGGCCAACAACAATTTCATGCAGCTGCAGAAGCGCATCACCGAACTGGAAAGCCAGATCGCCGACCGCCGCGAGTTTTACAACGATTCGGTCAACACCTTCAACACCCGCATGCAGCAGATGCCTGACACGTTCGTGGCAAGCTTCATGAACCTGAAACCGCGTCCGATGTTCCAGGTGGAAGAAAAGGACAAAGCCGATGTGCCCATGAGTTTCGCTACTGGGCGATAAGCTGTCACCAATCTTCTCACCTGTCCCAGCCCACACTAGCGAGTTTCTCAATTAGAATGAGCCCGTGAGTGACGCCGCCCGCATCGGCATCCTGGGAGACTTTAATCCCGAATTCCGCTCGCATCACGCCACCAACGATTCGCTGCAGCATGCGGCGGCCAAGTTGAACATGCCACTGGAATCGGAGTGGATTCCCACGCCTTCCCTCGTGCAACCGGGCGCCGAGAAGATCCTTGAGGGCTTCGATGGCTTGTGGGCATCGCCGGGTAGTCCCTACAAGAGCATGGACGGCATGCTAACCGGGATCGAGTTCGCCCGCCGGCGGGATTGGCCGTTTTTGGGTACCTGCGGAGGTTTCCAGTACGCTTTGATCGAATGTGCGCGCAACGTGGTCGGCATCAAGGATGCCGACACAGCGGAAAACAATTCGGGGTCAAAGAACATTGTGATCTATCCTGTGGCCTGCGCTGTCCCCAATCGCAGGAAGGATGCTCCCAAGCTTTCCGGCGTGGTGCCGGAAATCCGCCTCCGTCCCGGTTCTTATCTGCAGTCCTTCTATATGAAGGATACGGTCGAAGAAGAATTCTTCTGCAATTTCGAAGTCAATCCCGATTACGAGTGGGCGGCGATGGAAGCAGGCTTTCCGGTGGTGGCGCGCGGACCTGGGGGCGAGATTCGCGCCATCGAGTCTCCCACCCACCGTTTCTTCATTGCGACTCTTTATCAGCCGCAGCTCGCATCCAAGCGGGAGAATCCTCATCCCTTGGTGCTGGCATTCGTGCAGGCGGCGATCGACTGGAGCAAGAAAAAGCTGGACGACAGCGTGCTTGAGTAGTCCCGTAGTTTCTGCATCTGTCGTGACTGCCTGCTTCGACTCCTCAGCCCCGAGGAATCTGCTTTTATGATTTCCCCGGCGGCTAACCTCAGCTTCACATGCCACCAGATTTCCACTTCATTTCTGCAAGGTCGCTTGAATCCCCAAACGGTTTTTTGTCATCAGAAACTCCTGGAGGAAATCATGGCGCACGAACTACCCCCTTTGCCCTACGACTATTCCGCACTCGAACCGGTCATTGATACCCAAACCATGAAGCTGCATCACGACATGCATCATGGCGCATACGTGAAGAACCTGAATGCAGCGCTTGAGAAATATACGAGCCTGCAGTCCAAGAGCGGCGAAGATCTGCTGCGCGATCTGAACGCTATCCCAGGAGACATTCGGGCCGCGGTGCGAAACAACGGTGGCGGGCACGTGAATCACACCATGTACTGGAAGATCATGAAGCCCAAGGGCGGCGGCGATCCTCATGGGCCGATCGCCGAGGTGATCAAAAAGACATTCGGCAGCTTCAAGGATTTTCAAGCCAAGTTCAACGATGCGGGCGCCAAGCAATTTGGCTCCGGGTGGGTTTGGCTGGTTGGTAAGGCAGACGGGCAAGTGGATGTGATTAGCACCGCAAATCAGGACAGTCCGCTTTCGCAAGGGCTGTACCCAATCTTCGGCAACGACGTGTGGGAACACGCCTACTATCTCAAGTACAACAACCGTCGTCCCGAGTACCTGGCCGCCTGGTGGCAAGTGGTGAATTGGGACGAGATCAACAAGCGCTTCGAGGCCTTTAAGTCGGCACCAGAGCTGGCCTTGGCTGGCAGGTAAATTTGACCGGAACAGCGATCTGAGCTGTTCTGCCTGAGGATGGCATAGCCTCAGCGTCTCTGGCGCTGGGGCTTTTGTTTTGATGACGATGTCCGATTTGAACTCCTGTTTCCCGGCCTTCGTACCTTAGGACATGCGAGCACGTTGGTTGCTCAGGTTTGCCGCATTGTTTCTTCCCGCATATCTCATATTGTGTATTTTCCTGGGCGGTTTTATCTCAGAAGCGACCCTACACCCCGGTCGAAAGCCTCTGACAGCACAAGATGAAAGTATGACTAAAGAACTCAGCAGCCGTTTGGCGGCGGAGGTCAACGATGTAACGATCACGGCTTCTGACGGTACCGTTCTACGGGCATGGGACTTGCGTCCCCAGCGAGGCAATGCGGACGCGGTGATTTTGTTGCATGGTCTTAGCGACAATCGGCGCGGCATGATTGGGTACGCAGAGTTGCTGCTGAAACACGGCTACAGTGTTCTTATGCCAGATGCCCGCGCCCACGGCGCCAGCGGTGGTGGGATAGCCACCTACGGCCTATTGGAGCGGGATGATATTCGTCAGTGGTTCGAGTGGCTGACCCACAATGACCAGCCGCGGTGCATCTTCGGTTTTGCGGAATCGATGGGCGCTGCGGAACTATTACAGGCGTTGCAGGTTGAGCCTCACTTCTGTGCAGTTGCTGCGGAGTCTCCATTCGCGGACTTCCGCGAGATTGCCTACGATCGGATGGGACAGTTCTTCCACACCGGACCTTGGCTCGGCCGGACATTGCTGCGGCCCATTGTGGAGATGGCCCTTCTATACACACGATGGAAGTATGGCTTCGATCTGCAGCAAGCTTCTCCCGAGAACTCCGTCGCACCTACGCCAGTTCCCGTGTTTCTGATTCATGGGGCAATGGACTCCAACATTGCGGTGCGGCATTCCCGGCTTATAGCCAATAGGAACCGGAATATCGTGCTCTGGGAGGTAGCAAACAGTGATCACTGCGGCGCGATCAGCACTGCGCCGTCAGAGTTTGAGAAACGGCTGATCATTTGGTTCGAAACCCATACGGCCCCGGTCCAACCTGAGTAACGCCACAAACTCGTAGCTCGCAGCCCTACATCAGCCACAGCGCATCCATGTCCACGATGATCTGAGTGCGGGGGATCTTCTTCTGCGTCGCGTATGCCAGCATGGCCCGCAGCAGCCCGTTTAACTTTTCCCGGCTGGGAGACTTCAGCACGAAGTGATAGCGGTAGTCGCGCTTCAACCGCACGATAGGCGCGGCTGCCGGGCCCAGCACGCGCACGCCTTCATGCCGCGTCTTTTCAAACCACTTGCCAAGTTCACCGGACCAGCGCAGCGCATCGTCCATTTTGTCGCTGCGCACCAGAACGTTGGCCAACGCGCTGTATGGTGGATAGTGCATCCAGCTGCGGAAGCGGAGTTCCTTGTCGTAAAAGCCGGCGAAATCATGGGCAGCGGCGTACTGCACGGCGTAGTGATCCGGAAAGTAGGTTTGCAGTACGACCTTGCCAGGAATGGGGCCGCGTCCGGCGCGTCCAGAGACCTGCGTGAGCAATTGAAACGTGCGCTCCGCTGCGCGGAAGTCCGGCATTCCTAGCGCCATGTCGGCGCCCACTACGCCTACCAAAGTCACGCCGGGGATGTCGTGCCCCTTGGCAATCATCTGGGTGCCAACGACCATGTCCAATTCGCCTTCGCTTAGTGCGTTCAAAGTACGTTCGAAATCCTCATGCCCGCGGACCGTGTCACGATCCAGCCGGGCAATGGGCGCCTGGGGAAACATGCCGTGCAGCAACTCTTCGAGCTTCTCCGAGCCCGTGCCGAGAAAATAGATATACTCACTGCCGCAGTGCACACATGCCTTGGGAACCGGTGCCGAGTAGCCACAGTAATGGCACTCCATCCGCCGCGACCGCTTGTGGTGAGTCAGCGCGATGGCGCAGTTCTTGCATTCCAGCGTCTTTCCGCAAGCGCGGCACAGGACTACAGGGGAATATCCGCGGCGGTTGAGCAGCACCATCACCTGCTCTTTACGTTCCAGACGCTGCCGGATTTCTTCTGACAGCTTCCGTGAAATCACCTGTTCGTGGCCTGTCTCCTGAAATTCCAGCCGCATATCAACGAGCTCCACTTCCGGCAGTGGCCGTTGTTCCACCCGATCGGGTAGTTCGAGCAACGAGTACTTGTTCTTCTTCGCGTTGAAATATGATTCCAGGGAAGGCGTGGCCGAGCCTAGAACTACGACCGCGTTCGCCATTTTGGCGCGCATCACGGCCACGTCGCGCGCGTGGTAGCGTGGCATTTCGTCCTGCTTATAGGAAGGATCCTGCTCTTCATCCACGACGACCAAGGCCAGGTTGGCCACGGGCGCGAACACCGCCGAGCGCGTGCCGACCACGATCCGAGCTTCGCCCCGCCGGATGCGATGCCACTGTTCCGCCCGCTCTTTGTCGGACAATGCTGAGTGCAGAATGGCAACTTCTTCTCCGAAAACCTGGTGGAGGTCAGCAGCCACGGCGGGCGTAAGTCCGATCTCCGGCACCAGCAAGATAGCGGATCGGCCGGCTTGCAGCGAGGAATGCATCGCAGCAAGGTACACGGCGGTCTTGCCGGAGCCGGTTACACCGTGAACGAGTACTCCGGCAAACTTGCCGGCAGCCATGTTCTTCTGAATCTGTTCGAGGGCTCTCTGTTGCGCAGCATTGAACTGGAAATCGAATGGAGACGGGCGAGCCTTGACTGTGGAGACGGCGAACTCGGCCGCCTCTTCCACAAGCTCGACCAAGCCACGTCTCACCAATGTGGTCAGAGTCGTACGAGGTAGGTCGAGTGCCCGCAGGGTCCCAACCGCCACTTTGCCGCCCGCCCCCGCGAGCGTGTCCAGCAAGGTCCGCTGGTTGGCGTTGAGCTTACCTTCCACGCCTCTCAGAATGGCGAATTCCACGCGCCGCGCCGCATCGCGAGCCTGAGACATGTCCACGCGCACAATCCACTTCTTGCGCGTCATGCCAGCGAGGATTGGACTTGACACGCGCGCCGCAGTTCGCAGCGTCTGCTCCCGCACGGTGTCGCGCTCCGAAAGATAATCAAGCACCCGGAATTCAGCGAATTGATCCTCCGGAGTGCGTTGGGAGCGAGCCGATGACCCCGACATTCCCGCCTGATGGAGAGCCAAGCGTCCCGCATCAGCGATCTGGTATCCGCTGTTTCGCTTGAATTCCGCACCCAGAGGCAGCATGGTGCGAAGAACTTCACCCAGAGGTGCGAGGTAGTAGTCGGCAATCCACCTTCCCAGCCGCAGCAGCCCTTCGTCGAGAACTTCGGCCGAATCCAGGACACTGATGACGTTTTTTGTCTGCACCGCAGGCTTGCGGTCGTGGATCTCCGTGACGATGCCCGAGAGCCGTTGCTGCCGGAAGGGAACCAACACCCGGCCGCCGACTACCGGTTGCATGCCCGCAGGCACACGGTAGGTGAAGGCCGTGTCCACCGGCACGGGTAGGGCAACGTCGCAGAAGTCGGGCATGTCGGGTAGTGCCGGTGTCAGTCGGCGTAGAAGAATCGTAACACTCGAATCACTCGACCCCTTTGGCCGGGATCGCCAATCCCATCTCTTTCATCACCATCTGCAGATCTCTCCACGCTTCTTTCTTCTGGCGCGGATCGCGCAGCAGAAACGCCGGGTGATACGTAACAGCAAGCTTCGTTCCTCGGAAGTCGTACCAGCGGCTACGCAACTCCGCCATCGGAGCATTGATCGCCAGCAGGGTCTTGGCCGCGATCGCACCCAGCGCCACGATCACCTTGGGACGGATCACAGCAATCTGCCGCATCAAAAATGGCGAGCAGGTGTCGCATTCATCCCGTTCCGGTGTACGGTTTCCCGGCGGTCGGCACTTAATGATGTTGGCAATGTAGACGTCCCCCCGGCGCAGGCCCATTGCCTTAATCATGTTGTTGAGCAACTGCCCGGCTCGTCCCACGAAGGGTTCGCCCTGTTCATCTTCATCGGCACCCGGAGCTTCACCGATGAACATGAGTTCTGCTCTCGGATTTCCCACGCCAAAGACGATCTGCTTCCGTCCCTGCTTATGCAGGCGGCAGCGGGTGCAGTCACCCAAATCCTCACGAATCACGCGAAGCGCCTTCGTGGGATCAGCCACACCGGCTTCGGGCTTTGGGGCGGCAAACAGATCATCCTCTTCCGCGACAGACACCGTCACAGTTCTGACTCTTGATGGCATGTCTTCTCGCTGTTCTGGCTGGATGGCGGGGGGAATTGCAGGTATCGCAGGTTCGGCTTCTACGGTCGCGGCTGGATCAGACGAAGTCCGGCGGTAGAAATCGTAAATGCCCAGCACGTTGTAGTACTGAATACGTTGGGCGAGAGCGCGTTTCACCTGTGCATCAAGTGAGCGAGACATTCGCTACTTTCCAGGTCCTACAGTGGAAGCCTGCTTCTTCAATAACCGAACCAACTGATCAAGGATCCGCTGGGCAACTTCCCATTTGGATGTCTCCGGCACATCCACGACCTCATCGTGCGTGATGATTCGTACCGCGTTGCGGTCCGAATCAAAGCCTACGCCATCCTGCGAAACGTCGTTAGCTACAATTGCGTCCAGACCCTTTTTTGCCAGTTTCTGCCGCGCGTTCTCCAACACATTCTCGGTTTCCGCAGCGAAGCCGATGATGATTTGCGAGCGCTTCTGACTGGCCAGTTCGGCGAGGATGTCGGACGTAGGCTCTAGCTCCAGCGTCATGGTGTGATTGCGCTTGATCTTGTGTTCTGCGGCTCTCTTGGGCCGATAGTCGGCGACGGCTGCCGTCTTGATTACCACAGAAGCCTCGGGAAAAACTCGAAGCACTGCCTGCCGCATCTCTTCCGTGGTGTTGACCTTCACCACTTCGGCCCCGCCCGGAGGGGTTAGCGCGGTAGGACCTGTGACCAGCACAACGCGCGCGCCACGGCGTAAAGCGGCTTCTGCCAGCGCGTACCCCATGCGCCCACTGGAGCGGTTGGAAATAAAACGGACCGGATCAATCTTCTCTCGGGTGGGTCCAGCGGTGATAAGTACTGTCTCACCCGCCAAGTCCTGCGACGCACCCAGCGCCTCCATGGTGGCCGCCACGATGGCCGCGTTCTCCGCCAGCCTGCCCGGTCCTGTCATACCGCAGGCGAGATATCCGGTGCCGGGCTCAACAATGCGAACCCCCCGCTTGCGCAGGATTTCCAGGTTTGCTTGAGTCGCCGGGTGATTCCACATGTTGACATTCATGGCGGGGGCGACGACTACGGGAGCGGTGGCTGCCAGGTAGAGCGTAGTCAGAAAGTCGTTGGCAATGCCCTGAGCGAACCTGGCCAGGACATCCGCCGTGGCCGGCGCGACCAGCAGCGCGTCGATCGACTGGGCGACGGCGACGTGCTCAACCGCGGCATCAATGTTGGGACGCTCGTGCCCATTAGCAAAGATGTCGGTAATGACTTTTTCGCCTGAAAGCGCCGCAAAGGTGAGGGGACGAACAAACTCCTGAGCAGCCTGAGTCATCACCACCTGCACCCGCACGCCGCGCTCCTGAAGCAGGCGCACGATCTCAGCCGCTTTGTAGGCGGCGATTCCGCCGCTGACACCGAGAACGACTTTCATGAATTAGGTACTCGACTCGGAATCAACCACGTCCTACTCGGAGGGAACCGCTTTGTCCAGAGTCTCGCTGGCAACTTCGGCCGCCGACTTCGGGGCTTCCGGAATTACCCATTTCACCTTGCCCGCCTTGATCTCATCCTGTGCGATCCGGCAGGGTTTGCGTGAGTGCGTTTCGATCACTGGCGGCGCCCCACCCTGCAATTGGCGCGCGCGGCGCGCCGCTACCAGGATGTAGCGATAATTGCTGTCGAAGCCGTCCATCAACTTCATTGGAGTCTCCCTGCTATCAGCGTCCACCCGGCGCGGCCAGTTCAAACGAAGCCAAAATCGGCCGCACGCGCTCCTGCACATTACGCAACCGGCACTGCTCCGCCGTCTTGATCGTACTGGCGTCGGAAGCAGAACGGCCCGCCCGGGAGCGCTGGATTCGCTCCGCCAGCAGGATTGCCTGCAGTGCGGCCACGGAATCGTCCAGGCGGTCGTTCACTAAAATATAGTCGTACTTCCCGTAATTCTCAATCTCCCGGGCGGCCGTTGCCAGGCGGCGACGAATGACCTCCTCCGAATCCTGACTCCGCTCCCGAAGCCGCTTTTCCAAGGTTGTACGGTTCGGAGGCAGAATGAAGATGCTGACTGCGTCGGGCAATTCGCGCTTTGAACATCGATATCAAGCAAAAGATCGTTCTCGTTCTGTTCTGCCTGGCGCAGAAAACTGCGGGCCGTCCCGTAGTAATTGCCGAAGACCTCGGCGTGCTCCAGGAATTCGTCCTTGGCTACCATTTGTTCGAAAACCGGCCGGGTCACGAAGTAGTATTCGCGTCCATTTTGTTCTTTCCCACGCGGAGGGCGGGTGGTGTAAGAGACCGAGAAGTCGAGGTTCGGGACCATCGACAGCACTTTGTTTACCAGCGTCGATTTTCCCGATCCGGAGGGCGCGGAAATAATGAAAACGGCTGTCATTCCAGATTCTGCACCTGTTCGCGGGCCTTTTCGATCTCCGACTTGATGACGAGCCCCATCTCCGTGACCTTCAGTGCTTCCCCAGCGAGTCCGGAGGTTTTCGAGAGCAAAGTGTTGGCTTCGCGGTTCATTTCCTGCAGCAGGAAATCCAGCTTCTTGCCCACTTCTCCGCCTTCATCGAGCAAGCCGAGAAAGTGTTTGACGTGACTGTCGAGGCGAACCAGTTCCTCGCGAATGTCGCTACGGTCTACCAGGAGGGCAGCCTCCTGCAGCAGACGTTCGGAGTCTGCCTGCGAGCCGATCAGCTCCTGCATGCGCGATTTAAGTTTCTCCAGGTAGTTTTGCTGGATGGCCCGGCGATGCTTTTCTACCCCTTCACTGGCCCGGCAAACATGAGCCATGCGTTCTCGCAGCTCTTTGGCTATGCTTTGCCCTTCTTCCTCACGCATGCGGTTTAGCTTGTGAATAACCTCTTCCACTTGAGCAAGCACCGAAGGCTCCACCTCTTTGCTGGCGGGAAGAGAGGCGGCATCAAGGACGCCGGGCATTCGCAGCACTGCATTCAAGTCCGGCTCCGTGGTGGCAAGACCAAACTCGGCCGCCGCGGTGCGGAATGCGCGAATATAGCCGCCCACGATCTCGCGATTCAAAGCTATATTTTCTCCGCCGGAGCGTTCCAGATTCAGAGCCAGTTCTACGTGGCCTCGCGCCAGTTTCTCCTTCAGCACCCGGCGCAGATGCATCTCCAGCGCGTCGGTGTCAGCCGGCAGGCGAAAGTGCAAATCAAGGAAGCGATGATTGACAGACTTCAGTGACAGCGTAAAACCGAGTTGGCCGTTGATCTGGCCTTTGACCTGGGCAAAACCTGTCATGGAACGGATGAGTGTCTGTGCCATTTGTGATCGCCGGTTCCGATTGCCCTACACTTGCCCTGTCTGACAATCGAGATTGAAGTTCTTCTACCGTTGCGCTCCTACGTTGGGCGGATCCAATTCGACAAACTGCAGGTCATACAGCCTTCGGTAGGTACCAAGTTTCCTCATTAAGTCTTCGTGTGCGCCGACGTCAGTGATTGTGCCATTTTCGAGAACAACGATGCGATCAGCCCGCCGTACCGTGGACAGACGGTGCGCAATGACCAAGACTGTGCGGCCTTCCATCAGATTCTGCAAGGCCGATTGCACTAAGGCTTCTGACTCGCTGTCCAGGGCGGAAGTGGCCTCGTCGAGAATCAGAATGGGGGCGTTCTTCAGCAATGCGCGAGCAATGGCGATCCGCTGCCGCTCTCCCCCCGAAAGCCTCAGGCCACGCTCGCCAATCACCGTGCTGTAGCCCTCAGGGAACTCCATGATGAAATCATGCGCTAAGGCGGCCCGTGCAGCCACTTCCACCTGTTTCTGCGAAACCGTCGGTTGCCCGTATGCGATGTTGTTGCGGACGGTGTCGTTGAACAGGATGGTTTCCTGGGTGACGATTCCGATCTGTGAACGCAATGAAGCTAAGGTGACATCGCGGACATCGCGACCGTCAATCGTTATTCGTCCGGCGGTGACATCGAAGAAGCGCGGAATCAGGTGAACAAGCGTGCTCTTCCCGGCGCCGCTCGAACCCACGACGGCAAGAATTTCCCCGGAGCGGACCTCCAGATCAATTTCGCGAAGAATCTCGCGCGCTCCCTCGCCGTTTCCTTCGTAGGAGAAGCTGACGTGCTCAAAGCGGATGCTGTGTGCGAACATCGGCAATGCGGGCGCGCCTCGCTTCTCGCGGATCTCGTCTTCGGTGTCCATGAATTTGAAGATTTCCGACGAAGCGCCCAAAGCCTGCTGGAAATTGTTGTTAAACAGGGCAAACTTGCGGACTGGGTCATAGAGCTTGAACACGGCGATGATGAAGGCGACGAAGGTTCCAGGCGTGAACTCGTTGTGCGCGATCTTGTCCCGGCCCAAAAGCAGCAGCAGAGCGATTCCCACGGCGCCGAAAATGTCCATCAGCGGAGAACTGATGGCAGCGGCGGCTACGTAGCGAAGATTGGCGCGAAACAACCGGCGCGCGGCCTTGCGGAAACGCGCGATTTCCCACGATTCCATGCCGAAGGCCTTCACGATGCGGTTTCCGGTGATGGTCTCGTGCAGGATGTTTTGAATGTCGGCGAGCTTATCTTGTCCGCCTCGTGTCGTGAAGCGGACACGGCGTCCGATCTTGCCCGCAGAGTAGATGATGATCGGAATAAACAACAGCAGAACCCATGCCAGGTTCTTTCCCAGGAATACGACCGCGATGGCGATAAATATGAAGGTGAAAAACTGCTGGAGGAATTCGGCCAGCACGTTCGACATGGCATATTGCACGCGCTCGATGTCGTTGACGATGGTCGAGACCAGGGTTCCGGTCGTATGCTTCTGGAAGAAAGCCGCGGAACGGCGGAGCACCGATTCGTACAAATCGTTCCGGAGATCGGTGATCATGCCGAATCCGGCGTGATTCACCAGATACGTGCCGGCGTAGTCGAAAATTCCTTTTAGCACGGTCGATGCGACTAAGGCATAAGCGACGATTGTCCAGGCATTATGGAAGTGGGTGGGGACAAAGCGCTGCAAGTAGATGTCGTGGCCGGTGCCGGGTACGGTGAACAGGCGAATGTTTTCAGAGCCGGAGGCCGGATTGAGCACGCGGTCGAGAACGGGCCCCACCAGCACCAGCCGGAATGCTTCCAGAAATCCGACGGCCGCAAGCAACGATACCCCGCTCAGCAACTGCAAAAAAAAGGGAAGCACGTAGCGGATAAGGCGGGTTAGCTGGCGCATCGGCTTCTCCTGATGAGCAGCCAGATGCGGCCCGCTGCTGATGAAGTCGGCATGCGTCGCAAGCCTGTATTCTACTTTAGTCGCTAAGCGATGTCGTTAGTCTCTTAGACGGCAAACGCCGGGAGCGCGCCCAAATCGGTAGGGCGGCCGCCACATTCACTTCGGGCTATCACGGTGGGCCACCTTCACCCGGTAGCCCGCTTTGCGCAAGTATTTCCCCACATCCTCGGCAATCATCACCGAGCGATGCTGTCCTCCGGTGCACCCGAAAGCTACCGTCAGGTAGCTCTTGCCCTCGTGGATGTAATGGGGCAGCAGGTAAACCAACAGTTCGGAGATTCGCTGGATGAATTCCCGGGTCTGTGGGAAAGAACGAATATACTTCGCAACCTTCGGGTGCCGTCCGGTATACGGGCGGAACTCCGGCACAAAATGCGGGTTGGGCAGGAAGCGAACGTCGAAAAGCAAGTCGGCGTCCTCGGGCACTCCATGCCGGAAACCGAAACTGACGCAGGATACCAGAATGTTCTTGCCGGATTCCTGTTCCTTATGGAAGCGCTCGGTGACGTAGGCGCGGAGTTCGTGGACGTTGAACTTCGAGGTGTCGATGACCAGGTCCGCGATGGCGCGAATCGGCCGCAAGCGACGGCGTTCAGCCGCGAGTGAAGCCTTGACAGGAGCGTCCGTTCCCAGCGGATGTGGACGGCGCGTTTCGCTGAAACGGCGCAGCAGAACCGCGTCCGAGGCCTCCATGAAAATCATCTTGGTGGGCAAGATTCGCCGGACAGACTTCACGATAGCGGGCAGAGTCTCAAGCTGGCTGCCCTCGCGCACGTCGACCACGAGCACGGTGCGCTCAATTTCAGACGATGGCCCTATCAATTCGGCGAAGCGCGGGATCAATCCTACGGGGAGATTGTCGACACAGTAGTAGCCCATATCCTCAAAGGCTTTGAGAACCGAGGCTTTGCCCGACCCGCTCATGCCGGTGATGATTACCAATTCACCGCGTCCGTGACCGTCGTGCGGAATCACCTTGCGGGCCGCGGAGCGAACCGTGCGACTGATCCTCTTGGTGAGTTTGCGCAAAGCCATCCAAAGTCGATGTTAGCAGGGAGAATCTGAAGGCCGCTAGTTGCAGGGAAGGAGCATGCTCAGCCGACCAGGTGCTTTTCGAGAAATGCCAG
>Ga0335070_10000806_pt1 | contig 35883 bp, 35 predicted proteins | sample Lox_Sample_13_FD_206722 | JGI IMG/M metagenome (GOLD analysis project Ga0335070, IMG submission 206722) | Soil microbial communities from Loxahatchee National Wildlife Refuge, Florida, United States - Lox_Sample_1.3 | ecosystem: Environmental > Terrestrial > Soil > Wetlands | place: USA... | reverse complement strand
CGCCGCCGACAATGCCCGTGCCCTTGGTCACGCCAGTAAGCGTCACGCCGACAGTGGTGCTGCTGCTGGCCGGATTGGCGGTTACCTCGATCTTGCCCGTGCGCGCGTTGATGAGGGTGTCATTGCCCGCACCTCCGTCGATGCCTACGGCATTTGCTTCCGCCTTCGTCGTATTATCGGCGTAAGTGAACCCCACAGTTAATCCATCTCCTGCACCCGTCAGGGTCGCTGACACGCTGGCAGAATGGGCGTCGGGGAGAGTGTTGACGGTAATGTTTCCGGAGTTGGTGACCGTGTCATTACCGTCGCCGCCGCTGATTCCAGTGGCGTTGGAAGTGGCTTGGGTATTCCCATTCGTGATGGATCCGCCAATGGCTGCACTCCACTCCTGGGAAAAGGCGCCTGAAACGGTCACGCCGACCTTCGTACTGCCACTGGTCGGATTGGCCGTTACCTCGATTTCTCCCGTCCGTTTATTGGTGATCGTATCATTGCCCGAGCCGCCGCCAATGCCAATCGCGGTTGCCTCTGCTGTGGTCTTGGCATCGACATAGGCGAATCCGGCCGTCAGCCCTTCTTCAACGGCCATGAGGGTCGCACCAATGCTTGTCGAATTCGCATCGGGCGTGGCCGTGGCTTTGATCTTACCAGAGTTTGTAATCGTATCATTGCCCCCGCCGCCATCGATACCTGTGGCCGTTGAAATAGCCTTGGTCGTGGCATCTGAAAGCGCTCCTCCCCACGCAAGCCCTTTTTCTTTCACCCCCTTCAAAAGGACACTGACGCTGGTACTGGTGGAATTCGAAATTGATTCGGAACTCAACTGATCCCTGTTGGTGATCGTATCATTGCCCACACCGCCAACGATTCCGGTCGCCGTTGATTGAGCGGTTGTCGTCGCATTCGTCAAGGCCGTTCCCGGCAAGATATTCTTCCACCCGCCTTTTGAGAAGGAAATGCTCGGATTGACACTCACTGAATCGGCTTCAGATTCGGCTTTGACTAAGATTTTATTGTTGTTCGTAATGGTATTTCCACCGGTACCACCATCGATCCCGGTGGCGTAAGTCCTGGCAACGGTTCCGATGTCAGTGACTTCATTACCTTCCCCGCTATTCTCCGTTCCTGCACCTGAAGTTTGTGTTGAAGCGCCTGTAGCCCCGACGACGGATGGGACTTGCAAGTTGCCGCTCGACACCGAGGCTTGTGGCGTGGTTCCGCCTCCGAGAGTGGTCACGGTTATTGAGGTGGTAATATCCGCCGAATCTGCCTCAGCCTTTGCATAGACATCGATCGTTCCTGAATTAGTGATCTTATTATCGCCCTCACCGCCGTCGATGCCCTTGGCCGTGGACTGGGCCACGGTTTTGGCATCCCCCAGTTTCGCACCCCCCCATTCTGCAAGTTTTGTGGGTATGCCGAGGAATTTTGCATCCACCCCCAACGCATCGACTTCTGATATCGCTTTGACAGTGATGGCACCGTTGTTTGTAATCGTATCCTTCCCATTTCTTCCATCGATTCCAGTGGAAGAAGAATAAGCGGTGGTTGAAGAGTTGCTCTTCACGCCTCCCACGATCTCCACGCTGATGTCTTTCGTCGAGGCCGTCGCATTTGAAGTTGCCGTGATCGTGCCGGTGGCGGCGTTTGTCACGCGATCGTTTCCATCGCTTCCGGCAACGCCCATGGCATTTGCTATTGCTTTCGTGCTAGCATCCCCATAGGTCTTTGTCTCATATCCAAATAGGCCAATTGAGACATTCAAGGCATTGGCTGTTGATGTCGCAGATGCGGTGATATCCTTCGTGTTGTTAATCGTGTCTGACCCTTTCCCGGCTTTGATTCCTTTTGAGGTGGCCGTGGCATTTGTGGGAGATGCGTATGTTGCGATACCAATCCCGGTCAGCGTTACGCCGTTAGAGCTTGTGGTCGCCGTCGAGGTAGCAGTGATCGCTGAATTGTTCGTGATCCTGTCGTTGCTATCCCCCGCATCGATCCCTGTCGCCGTCGCCTCTGAAGTGGCGTTGGCGCCACCTGAGTTTGAAGTGGAAGTTGCGGTTGCGTCAATGGTAGATGAATTTCGAATCACATCGGCGCCGCTTCCGGCTTTGATTGCAGTGGCCTTTGCGGTCGCTTGGGATGGCGTATCCACTTTAAGGGACGCAGTGGCACCTGCATTTGCACCAACGCTCCCCCGATTTGTGATGCGGTTGTTTCCATTTCCTGCGTCCACTGCTGTAGCACCCGCCGCTGCGAATGCCTCAGCCGATTGCAGATCCGTCTTGCTGACCTGAGCACCCGTATTGATGGTGACGATATCGCTGCCATTACCGCTGTTTATGCCGATCGTATCGGGGCCGTCACAAACGACGATATATCCATCGATCGTGGTTCCCACAATTTGGCAGGCAGCGTATAATTGTATGGGTGCCATGATGGCTATTATGATGAAGAACGCAAAACAGATTCTCCGAAGATAAGACTTCATTTCAGCCCCCCTCGTTCGATGGTCTCAAATGAAAGACATACAGCGTCGAAAACAAAAGGCCAGAGCGCCCTCAGGTCCTGATTCAGCTGTCCGGCCATCTTGTTCCCCCCTTAAAAAAAGGCCGCTACCTAAAATTTTCCCAGATAGCGGCCCGACTATCGGTCTTGCTTGACCTCCAGAATATGAATCGATTCTGGACCCCTTTATCCTAAAAGGCATCAATTTTTGTGCCAATGCTCAAGGTTTACATGATTTGATCCCCTCTTACCCGAAATCTCAAAAATTGATTTTAATTTTTTTCCCAAAAGGAAAAGTTTTTCTCTTTATTCTTGATCCTCTTCCGTCTTCCCTCGAATTGTAAGATTAGTAGTTTTGAGTATTTTCGGACCGATAAATATAAAAAATGACGCCTCATTGTCAAGAAAAAAATAGACTCCTCTCCATCTTTCTGATCGTCCGGGGTTGAAAAGGGTTGATTATGATACGGTCTCCGATAGGGGAGAGGGGACGGTGAGACGGAATCAAGGCTGCAGGAAAAACGATGACGGGTCCGTATTAATCGGCTTTGATCTTTTCCAAGTCCATATCGTCCAGGATGACAACCCCTTTGGCCTTCATCTCTTCAATAGCCTTTTGAGAAGTATCCGGCGCGACACCGCGGCAAAGATTTTTGATCAACAGAACGTTATATCCTGCTGCCTTTCCATCCAGTGCGGTCGCCCTGACACAATAATCGGTCGCAATGCCGTAGACGACAACCTTTTTGACGTGAGCTTTCTTAAGAAAGTTATCCAGACCGGTCTTTTTGCCACCATCATCCTGAAAGCCGGAATAACCCTCAAACTGGGGATCCGTTGCTGTTTTCACAAAGGCCTCAAATAATTTTGTGTCCAGGAGTACCTCTGCTCCAGGAGTGTTTTGGACGCAGTGGGGGGGCCAGAGGACCTGGTCTTTCCCGCGAATTTTGACTACCTCGAATGGTTTCTTTCCAGGATGGCTGGTGTAGAAAGAGACATGGTTGGCCGGATGCCAGTCCAGAGTTCCGAAGATTGGGAAACCTGCTTCTTTCAGTCTCCTTGTGTTTTCCTCAACCAACCTGACAAAAGCTTCATCGCTTCCATCCACCGCTAAGGACCCATTCTTAAGCCTTGTAAAATCAGCCTGGAAATCAACGACAATCACGCCTGTTTTATCGATCTTTTTCACCGTAGCCGTCCCTTTCTTTAAGTTTAAGGCTTAAAGTCTAAATCTTAAAGTCTGGACTGGGTATCCCGAACTCCGAACTCATAACTTGTAACTCTAAACTTTGTTTTCTAGCATCTCCTCGGCGACCTTGCGAGCGGCTTTGACGATTTTGTCAATGTCCTCGTCCGAGTGGGCAATCGATAGACAACCCCCTCCGTGCATCACGTGGACCCCTTTCGCGAGCATTCTGACCCTAAACTCAAGCTCCCTTCTCTCTAAATCGGTGAGCTGGTGAATCGATTGGGGAGAATTCAGAGTCACCCCTTTTTTGAAAGGGAAATGAGTCTGAAAGAGCGACCCGGTCCCCGTGACCACAGCATTCAATCCTTCCCGGTCAAAAGCCTCCTGGAGCCTTTTCCGGATTTTTTCCCCGTTTGATTCCAGAAGAGGATAGATCTTCTGACGATGATCTTTTAGATAACGAAGCATCGCCAATCCTGCGGCGGCGGTCAGCGGATGGGCGGAAAAGGTTCCCCCGCCGATTAAAATCCTTTCCCATTTATTGATCTTCTTTTCAGGGGAAGATCTCTCGACAATCTCTTTCTTTCCCGCCAGGGCGCCGACGGGCATTCCTCCGCCCAGAGCCACTCGAAAACATGAGATGACTTCGTCAAAAATCAAAAGGGCTCCCAGCTTCTGGGTCTCCGAGCGAAGCATTTGAAGGTATTCCTTTGTTGCAGAAGTGAACCCGCCTTCGCCGATGATGGGTTCGAGGATAATTCCGGCCAGATCTTGTTGATTCTGGCGGATGACTTCGAGCGAGCCGGAGAGGTCGTTAAAGGGAATCACTTTGGTATAGTGCTGGAGTTCGGGGAGCAAGCCGAGGCTCTCCTCTCTTTCATAAGGCATTTTAATGCCCAGGGAGAGATCGGAATTGGCCCCGTGCCACCCGCCTGCGGCTTTCAGGATGATTTTCTTACCCGTAAAGCCACGGGTCAGCCTGACGGCGTACATGGTCGCTTCCGTCCCGGAACAACAGAACCGGACCATTTCCGCGCAGGGCACGAGTTCCTGAACCAGTTCTGCCCACTCAATCTGCTTCTTATAGGCCAGGCCCCAATGAACGCCTTCCTTGAGCTGCTTCTCAATGGCGCGGACGACGGCGGAAGGGCGGTGGCCCAGAATGTGTGTAAAATTGCCCATCCAAAGGTCCACGTATTCGTTTCCGTCCACGTCCCATATCTTAGAGCCTTTGGTTTTCTTGATGAAGAAAGGGTAGGGCGGGAAAAAATGGATGTTGTGAGAAATACCCCCGGGCATCGCCTCCTTCGCTCTTTTGAAGAGGTTTTCTGAGCGAGGTGTTTTTCGCCTGTATGCATCGGAGAAATGCTTCATTCCGACAGCTCCTTAAATTTCGGGCTGCTGAAAAACGCCCATCTGCTTCGTTTCCCTCATCTTTCGTTATTGCGGCGAACGTCCAAGCACGCCTCAGGCCGACTCACCAACTCGTCGGCGTGGCAATATGTCACTCCTTACTCGTCGCGACGCCACTCTCAGGATTTCGGGGGCCTTGCATCTGGGCATTTTTGAGCAGCCTTAGAAATAATAACTTTTCAGGCAACTGCTAGGTCTTAATAGCACATTTTCAGTGAAATGAAAATGGGACAGGAGATTGCCACGGGACCCTTGCTGGAGCCGTAGGTCAGGCGTTTCTTGAGATCGGATCATCGCGCGGGAGCTCGCTCCGGCGACAGCCGGACTTCCAGCCAGCGGCTGAAACAGGACATGCTGTAAGTGCACGCCCAGTAGACGAGTGCGATGAAGAGATACATCTCGAAAGGACGGAGCTCGCGCTGGCTTACGGTCTGGGCCGCTTTGGTCAGATCCATCATGCCGATGATCGACGCCAGCGAAGTGTCCTTGAAGAGGACGATGAACTGGGTCACCAGGGAAGGGATGACATTTCGGATGGCCTGGGGGAGAATGACACTTCCCATCGTCTGGGTGTAATTCAAGCCTGCGGCAGTGGCCGCATCGATCTGGCCCCTCGGCACAGACTGGATACCCGCTCTCACGATCTCTCCAATATAGGCACCCTCAAAAATGACGAAGGCCGTCAGAGCGACCCAGTACTCGGGCGCAGGTCGGCCGATGACAACGGGGACGAGAAACCAGAACCAGAAGATGAGCATGACGAGCGGAATTCCTCGGATCAATTCGATATAAATGGCTGCCGGGTAATGAATCCACGGGCGTCGGGCTAACCGGGCCAGACCAAGAATGATTCCCACTGCAAAACCGAGGATGATCGCCGGGATGGCTAGACACAGCGTGCCTCCGCCGAATCTCCCGATGCCCAAGAGCCCCTGGAGCAGCAGAAATTCCGCGTTCGAAATGATGACAGCAAAATCAAAACTCAATGCTCAACCCTTTCGGTTCGGGCGATGAGACCGGGAATGGCAAATTTCTTTTCCAACCGATTCATCACAAAGGCAATGCCGAGACAAAGCCCCAGGTAGATGAGGGTTCCGGCCGTGAAGGCCTCAAACGCTTTTGCAGTGTAAGTTTCAATCTGACGGGTGGCAAAGGTGAGCTCCCCGACGCCGATGGTCATGGCCAAAGAGGAGTTCTTTAAAAGGTTGAGGGACTCATTGGTCATGGGAGGAACGACGAGGCGAAGGGCAATCGGGATGACAACGAGACGATAGGTCTGGAAAACGGAGAGCCCCGTGGCCATGCCCGACTCGACCTGGGTCTTGGGGATCGATTGGATCCCAGTACGGATGACCTCCGACATCCTTGCCCCGTGGTAAATGCTGATTCCAGCTACGGCGGCCCAGTACTCCATCCCGTGGTGAATCACCCACTCGCGAACAGATTCGGGAAGCACCTCAGGAGCCCCGAAATACCAGAAAAAGAGCCACACCAGGAGCGGGACATTCCGGAAAAACTCCACATAAGCCGAAGCGGCCAGCCGTAATATCCGGAAGGGAGTTGTTCGGAGGGTCCCGAAAAGAAGACCAAGAAATACGGCAAAAACCCAACTGACGGCCGTCAGCTTCAGCGTCATCAGAAAGCCGTTGAGAAGCCACTGCCCGTGAGGCGCCTGCCAGAGGACGTCCCAATGGAATTGGTAGGAAGATCCGAGAAAACTAGCCATAGCGAACATGAGATTGCTACCCTCCTAGAAATCCGATCGCCGAAGGTCTTGAAAAAATGGGGGAGATTCCCCCCGGATGACCGGGGGCCGATGGGCCCCATGAGAAAACAGAAGGCCTTCTAACGGGGTTTACTTCGGGACCACCTGCATCATCAGGAATTTTCTCACCTCGGGGGGCATGGGGTAAGGCACCTCACTTTTGGGGCCGAACCATTTGTCATAAATCTTGAAATATTCTCCTCCCTCGACGGCCTCCATCAGGGCGCTGTCGACGACTAAACGGAAGTCCGACTCGTTTTTACGAATGGCCATCCCATAGGGTTCATAGGTGTACCACTCCCCCACGACCACCCAGTCGTTTGGATGGGGCGCTTTATACTTTAGGCCCCACAGCTGGATGCCGTCGTTTGTGTAAGCATCTACCTTTCCTTGGACTAAGGCAGTGAATCCAGAGGGCTGGTCCGGGAAGACGACGAGGTTGGCCTGAGGATATCTCTCTCTCAAAGCACGCTCGTTGGTTGATCCTTGCTGTGTTCCGATCCGCTTGCCCGCTATATTTTCCACTCCCTTGAAGGGGCTTCCCTTTTTTACCAAGAATTGGGCGCCCGTGGCGAAGAAGGTCAGGCTGAAATCGACACTCTCCCGGCGGGCGCGCGTATCGGTCATCGTCCCAGCAATCAGGTCCACCGCCATGCTGGTGAGCAATGGAATTCGTGTCGCCGGGGCGCTCTCCTTCAGCTCGAATTTGATAGATTGCCCCAGTTTCTTCTCGAGATTCTGGTTCACCAACCTGGCGAGATCGATGGAAAAGCCCACCCACTCGTTCTGTTTGTTGATATACCCGAAGGGCGGGGATCCGGTGCGGGTGCCAACTACGAAGGTTCCTGTCCGTTTAATCTTTTCAAGGGTCGTCTCCCCGGCGGAAATTCCTGGCAGGTTGAAAAAAAGCCCAACCGCAACCAAGAAGATTGCACAACGTTTCATGCCTTCCTCCTCTCCTTTCGCCCACGTCAACCTTTCGACTCCCCGGCCTGAAGGCCCAGGCTCGCTCAGAGTTGACCCTGAGCGGCGCCGTTTTCCCAGGCTTAAAAGACGGGGCTTGGCGTCGCCGAATGGGTCAATGGACCAGAATTTTGCTTAAGAAGGTCCGGGTCCGTTCACTTTGGGGTCGGGCAAAGAAGGTCTCGGGAGTCCCCTCTTCAATGATTCGTCCTTCATCCATGAAGATCATCCGGTGAGAAACCTTCTTTGCAAAACCCATTTCGTGAGTGACGACAACCATCGTCATGCCTTCGCGAGCTAGGTTTCCCATCACCTCCAGAACCTCGTTGATCATTTCCGGATCCAACGCAGAGGTAGGTTCGTCAAAGAGCATGATTTTCGGCTGCATCGCCAGCGCCCTGGCAATGGCCACCCTCTGCTGCTGGCCCCCGGAGAGCTGGGCCGGATAACTATGAATTTTTTCCGGAATTCCAACCTTGGCCATCAGGTCGGAGGCGATCTTTTCAGCCTCTTCCCTGGACTGTTTTCTGACCTTCATCGGGGCCAGGATGATATTTTCAAGAGCGGTCTTATGGGGATAAAGATTGAACTGTTGAAAGACCATTCCTACTTCGGCCCGCAGCTTGGTGATATTGGTTTTGGGGGCATTCAGGGACATCCCGTCCACGAGGATGTCGCCGCTTTGAATCCGTTCGAGCCCGTTGATGCAACGGATGAGTGTGCTTTTGCCGGACCCGCTCGGTCCGCAGACGACAACGACTTCCCCCGGATGAATGGTGAGAGTGATGTCCTTCAAAACCTGGAGAGGTCCAAACCATTTGTTCACTTGCCTGAATTCAATCACAACGAATACCCTTGTCGATTTTGAAGCTCTCCGCCTATCCCGTTAGGACGGGGCAGGCACGGCGGGGCTTCCCGGAGAGGAAGTTTCGCTCTTATTGTGCCCCGTTCCGGTCAACAGGTATGGTGGTAAATCGTAGAGCGAAAGTCAAGAAAAAATATTCACCAATCTCATACCTATCGTTCGAATAAAAGCGATGAAGTGATGGGCGAAATTCCGGTTAAAGCGCCATAGGATCTTATTCCAGGACAATCTCCTTGATGCGCTCGACCACCTTCATATAGTCATCGAAGTCGATTCCATCCACGGAGTGATCCGGTTTGCAGGTGATTCCATCAATGGCCGGGCCGTGACGAACGACATAATCCAGGACGGTTCCTTCCTGTTCAGCGGTCACTGTTTCGAGAATGTCCAACCTCCCCTTGGCCAACGCCACTCCGGCCAGCAAGGCATAACCTCCCCAGTTTGAAATCCCGCAGGAGATCAGGGTGTCGGTTTTCACGCGACAGCAAAAGACCGCTTCCCGGTTCGTTGAAGAATTCTGTTTAAACACCTCCCATGGAATCATGCCCGCTCCGATTTCATTTCCACGGTCTCCGATCCCGACGCTTTCAACGGGCAGGTTCAACCTCCGGGCGAGCTCGAGAAGAAAATGCGTCTTGGCCGTAAACCGGGTGATGTCTTCCAGCCGCGAGGTGAAGCAGCAGTTTCTGATCGAAGGAGGAAGAAGGGTCTCAAATTCTGTTAAAGGAGACTTGCCCGGACGTTCCTGCGCGATGAAGGACTCCAGGGTGTGATTTGGCCCCACTCTTTCGATATAGATCAAATGGGTCAGGCCCTGACCCGACAGGCCGCTGAAAAAGTCTTGAGCGAACCGGATCGAGACGGAACTTTGTTGCTCTTCATTCTTCGTCCGCCTCACGTGATCCCGGTCTGAATGGTCCAGTGGAAAGCAAATGATCGGGATCTCCTTCTCCGGGAGATCCAGGACCTTCAACCCCGCCCTCAATGCCGAAAGGGTAAATTCATCGGAGAGAAGGGAGACTTCCATCCCCAGCTGTCTCAACCCTTTTGCCAGGGCAAGGGCTCCCGGAGGACCGTCCGTTTCGGTCGCCGGTGGATCTCCAATCGGAACATAGAACCCGGTGACGATGACGACCTTTTTGCCTCTTCGAACCAGAGAAGAAACGGCGCCCGCCAAGTCCGAATAGGGAACCATGGGAACATTTTCCCAGTAGTCATTCCGATGGGAGAGCAGCGGGGGAGGGAAGTTGATGACCTTCTCAACAAGAAATATTTTTTCGCGGATAGCCTCTGAAAGGAGCATAAATAGTTCTTTATGGATAGATCGCTGGGAACTTTTCATATAATTATAAACAATTTTTCCGGTGATTGACAGAAACCGAGGGGTTTTTGTATGATAAATTGGATCAGGAGGTTCTATGGAAAAGGTCAGGCTGGGAAGAACAAATCTTTTAGTGACAAAACTGGGATGGGGCGGGATTCCGATACAAAGGGTCGAGGAACGCGAAGCGGTTTCCGTCGTACGGGCCGTGGTTGAGATGGGAGTGGACCTCCTCGATACCGCCCGGGGTTATACGAACAGCGAGCACCGGATCGGGCTTGCACTCCAGAGAACGAAGAGATCCGTCATTCTTTCCACAAAATCGTCGGTAAGATCGGCGAAGATCCATAATGATGTCCTTGAGAGCCTCAAGCAGCTCAAGGTGAAGAAAATCAATATTTACCATCTGCACGGCGTCTCAACCTTCGAAGAATATGAGACGGTCATGGCCCCCGGTGGAGGTTACGAAGGGTTAAAGCGCGCTCGGGACGAAGGGTTGATCGATCACATCGGCCTCACCAGTCACAACCTCCGGGTCCTGGAAAGGGCGATCGCAGACGGACATTTTGACGTCGTCATGGCGTGCTATAGCTTCTTAGAACCCGATGCGCTGCAGAAAGTGTTTCCCCTGGCAAGGGAAAAAGACATCGGTATTCTAACGATGAAGCCCTTCTCGGGCGGAGTCATCGAAGAGGCCAGCCCTGCCCTGAGGTTTGTCCTGTCGACGACAAACATCGTTCCCATTCCGGGCTCGGAGACATTGGAAAGGGCCCGCGAGAATTGGAAGATCTTTACGGAAGGCTACTCGCTGACGGAGAAAGATAAGGAACGAATCGAGGCCATCAAAAAGGAATTCGATTGTCAATTCTGCAGGCGCTGCGACTACTGCCAACCCTGCTCGGAAAACATCAAGATTCAGTTTGCTATCGGGCTAAAGAGCATGGTCAAACGAATGGGTCCGAACATCCAGGAACACAAGTGGGTGATGGATGTGGTGGAAAAGGCCCGCCATTGCTCCGATTGCGGCGAGTGTTTGCCGCGGTGCCCTTACCACCTGCCCATCCCCGACCTGATCAAAGAGAATCTGACCTGGTTTGACAGTTTGAGGTCAGAAAAAAGGGATCAACTCTAAGCGAGATCACAAAAAAGTATTTGACTTCTCCCCGCGGTTTTGATAGACTTCGTGTCGTTCTTGGGATACGGGCGCACCTTAGGTTTTTTGGTCAAATCCGACAGCAAATGATGTCGTCTTCCAACGGTTAATCCTGCAGTCCAATCTTTTGGAGGGAAAGATGAAGAGGCTCTTCCAGAAGATCCCCTGGCAAAGGCTCTAAGGGATTTTCTGTTCCCTTGGAGCCTTCCTTCAATCCGTCTCTCAAAAACCGAGGGGATGTGAATTTACCGAAGTTCCGTTTTTGCCATTCTTTCTTAGGAGAAAGAGCTTCTAACCGTTAAAGGTGGCAAGGCCCCACAAGCTGCCAAGAGGAGCGACCCATGGCGGAGGAACTAAATCCTAGACTCCTTGATTTTTTTACGAGCAATTACAAACCTGGGGTCATAGGCGTCGTTGGAACGAAAGGGATGATTGGGATGGCCATTCGGGAGGCGCAAAGCGCTGTGACAGTGGATAAGCATCCCTCTCTCTGGTCTCATTGTTTCATACTGGGAGATTTAAGGCTCGACCGGAGAGGCCAGGGGGGGCACAAGAGTAAAAGCCCCTACCTATTCGAATCTGATCTTAAAGTCAATCTCCTCAAATCCCAGATCCGGAATGGTGCCCAGGAGAACTGGATTGGCAAATATTGCCAGGAGGATGTGGAAAACGCGGCTGTTGTCGATTTCAGACTCTCAGAAGATCAGGAAGAGGATGTCCTGGCCACGGCATTACAACTCGTCGATGAACAAGTCCTCTATCCGATTCATGAGCTTCTCGGGACCTGGTGGGCCATCATCACAAAGAAACGGTGGCTCCCTAATCCCGTTGATGATCCTCACGCCATGTACTGCAGCGCCTTCGCGAGATACTGCTATAAAGAGGCCGGAAGAGATTTCATCGGTTCTGAGGTGAGTGTTTCAAACACGACTCCAGAAGACATTGCCCGGGCAGGGATCAAAGCGGGCGCCATAAAAATCTTCAGCCCATAAGTTACATAAGGATCATAAGATGAGCCGAAGAAAAACCGTTAGTAAGAACAAACTTTTCACAGAGGGAGTCAACAAGATGAAAATGAACCTGGCCGATGCACAAAGGGCTGTCGTTTGTCTGCCGAAAGGGGATAGTTCCCATTCCCTGCGTTTCGCGTCTCTCGGCATCCCCACATCGAAGAAATTAACCGGGCTGGAGGTCCGATTGTCACAGGTTCTCATTCTAGACAACAAGACGCCTCATGTTTGGCCTTTTATCAGATATTCCAATCTCTATGTCGTTACTTCCAGTGTCGATAATCTCGGGACCGAGCCCTATTCGCTCAATTTAAAAGGTTTTGCCGATGTAGACGATGGAGAACAGCTGCCCGTTGACCGGACCATCTATTATTGGAAGGAAGACGAGACAAAAAGCAAACCACCGGGTGCCATCCATGTCCTCGCTTCTATCATAAAAAGTAACGAGGGCATTCGTGACGTTGGGGCAGCTCTCGCTTCACTCCGAAAGTCGGACGATTTCAAGACGGTGATCAAAGCGGTTATCGCAGCGGCTACTGGAGCTGGGGCCGCTATTTACGAAGCCTTTCTCCCTCTCCTAGGGGTGATCGGTGAAGTCTTGGGGAAAATTGACGATACCCCCCTCTTTACGACGGTCTTGAGCTATACGGATATCAATGGAGATTTTGACCAACTTGGCAGACACCCCTATCCCCAGAGGAACAGGTATGTCGACATGGTGACAACGCTTATCGTTCGTGATGCCACCAGAGATCCATCTTTGACGACAGCCCGTATCGTGTAGCAAGTAACGTCAAATGAGGAGGGAAAGGCGACCGCTCAAAAAATGGACTCAGCGCCAAGGATGCGCTCGGCATGTTCATTAGGCTTTCCATCATTCACAAGGAAGGAGGAGCAAAAATGAAGAATTCCGGGCTGGCTGCCGTACTGAGTTTCTTCTTCACAGGGTTGGGACAGATCTATAACGGTCAAATTGGCAAAGGAATATTATTCATTATCATCCAGGGTATCAATTTTTTGTTGATGTTCATCTTTGTTGGCTTTATCACTTACGCCATTGTCTGGATATGGGGAATGATCGACGCGTACAAGACGGCGGAGAAAATTAATCGGTCTGCTCATTGATCATCGTCTGTGCCGGAGGTAAATCAAAAGCAGAGACAGGAGGCGATTTCACTTAAGGCGGAGCAGCGGTCAAAGTGTAAAATACGATGTGGAGGAAGTTATGAGACCAGTCAGATCTTTGGAAATTCACTCGATCATCCCGCCGTATATGCTGGAAGAGATTGCCAAGCGGGGCAGGCCGCATCAGAAGGATTGGGCCCTCAAAAACCTGGCTTCCGCCGGTTTTATGCGAGGGCAGCGCCATGCCTTGGGGGTCCTTCCGTCGGCGGCGCCCATCGGCCACAAATCTCGTTCTGTCTATGATTGCAAACGCAGAGACGGGCAGCCTCCTACAGGTACTTTGGTCCGGAAGGAAGGCGATGCTCCCACGAAGGATGTTGCGGTCAACGAGGCCTATGATGGAGCAGGCGCTACCTATGACCTCTACTTAGAGATCTATGAGCGAAACTCGATAGACAACCGGGGGATGTCCATCGTTTCTTACGTCCATTACGATGTCAACTATGACAACGCCTTCTGGGACGGCAGCGAGATGGTGTACGGCGATGGAGACGGTGAGATCTTTGATCGCTTCACCAAATGCATCGATGTCATCGGCCATGAGCTGACCCACGGCGTCACGGAATACGAAGCCAACCTGGCTTATTCGGGTCAGTCGGGAGCATTGAACGAGTCGATGTCGGATGTTTTCGGTTCCCTTGTGAAACAGCGGACCATGAAGCAGACAGCGGCCAAAGCCGATTGGCTCATCGGCGCGGGTCTTTTAATGCCGAATATTCACGGAAAGGCCCTCCGCTCCATGAAGGCGCCCGGGACAGCCTATGATGATCCCGTGCTTGGAAAGGATCCACAGCCGGCAACCATGAAGAACTATGTACAAACCACTTCAGATAACGGGGGCGTCCATATCAACTCTGGCATTCCTAACCATGCGTTCTATCTTGCGGCAATGGAGATCGGCGGTCAGGCATGGAAGAAAGCAGGAAAGATCTGGTATATTGCCTTGCGGGACCGACTTCGAAGCAAATCGAATTTTGCGGGCGCTGCGTCCGCTACTGTCAGTGTTGCCAAGGATCTCTACGGTGCCGCAAGCAAAGAGATGAAAGCGGTACAGAAAGCGTGGAAAACTGTTGGGGTGATTTGACGCCGGGGGGAGGAAAAGAATTTGCGAATTTCCTTTGAGCGAAGCGGTGGGTTTGCCGGAATAATGATGAAGACAACCGTAGACGAAAAGGACCTTGCGCCTGACGAAGCCCAGGAGCTTCGCCAGTTGATTGAGGGGGCTGACTTCTTTAATTTGTCCAAAAAAATCATGCCCCGGTCGCCCCGACCTGACCGCTTTCAATACGAATTGAGTCTGGAAGAGAGCGGCCGGCAGCACACGGTGACCCTGAGCGAGGAAACCCTCCCGGAGAAACTAAAACCGCTCGTCAAATGGCTGATGGAAAAAGCCCGCCATAAGTAGTAGAACAGGGTCCCATTTTGAGATGAGTTGAGGGGAAATAAAGCTATCTCATCAATGTTAGCTTTTTCAGGTTGGTTTTATTTTTTCCGATTTGACAGATTGTTTCTCGTGCTAAAGTGACAATTTTTTGCCAGTTGTTTACATATCTGTACACCTTAAATCCTCTTTAATTTCAAAAAATCCTGTAATTTTAACCCATTAGATTTGGCACCGGAATTGCCTCTACAGGAGTCATGAATCTTTTGGACGAAGAGCTACTTGCAGAAGCTGCAGAGGGCGCCGAATCCCCGGGCGAACTGGGCGATGAGGATAAGGACTTCCTCAACTGCTTGGAAAAGATGGTGGAAGGCGTAAAGGACGAAGCGGGCAGTATCGATTAAGGATATTCCCAAGGAAGGAATTCTTCAGCTCACCACGGACGACGAAAATCGATAACCCCCTCTCTGTCCCTCTTTATTTAAGCGGGAAACGAAGGGAATTAGACTTACGAAACCCGGTTGGGTCACGTGTTACTAAAAAAGACAAAAGGAGGAGAAAAGATGAAAATGAAGCGATTTTTACAGTATCTCATGGTTACAGGCATTGTCATTGTATTGGTGACCGCAGGCGCATTCGCCGAAGACAAATCTGACGACGCTGTCCCTGCTGCAGCGCCGAGTCAAGCTACCCCTGCAAACTTTATCACTTTCAAGAACTACCCTGATGGGTCTTTTCATCTTAAGGTGAAAGAATATATCAATGGAATGAAGAAGGGCGGACACAACCTTCTCATCTGGAGAGATCCCTCATCGAACCTGTCTCAATTTAGTTCGGTCAAGATAGCGGAGTTTGGCGGCCGGTTGTTGCCGCCGCAGAACGCTTTTCCTTACGAGCCTTATATTGCGCTCTTTAATTCGGTCTTTCGAAGCTCTGTTAGACTGTCGCAGAAAGATTCCCCTGATTCCCTGCTGATCGAAGGAGCAGTGGTCGAATGCAACCCTGGAAGCCGGGCGGCCCGTGCGTGGGTGGGAATGGGGGCAGGTCGCGCGGGGGGTGCAGTCGTGTGTGAGATTTATGAGCCGGGCAAAGCGAGCCCCTCCATACGCATCTATACCAGAGATACGAGTGCAGCCGGAGGAAACTGGGGTGGTGATTCTGCCAGCATGCTCAACAATATCCTCAGCGCCGTCGCCTCACGTTTGGCTACGACCCTGAATACGACAGTTGCTATGAGATAACCAGACCTCAACTTCTGTGTATGCTTACGGGGGATGCAATACGATCCCCCGTAGCAACGAACAAGTCAGATCTCGTCTCCCCGGATTCAACCAAATTGAATCGATCAATCACAATTTTCCCTTGACAACCGAAAATATCGTGGTAGCCTTTCAAATTAATAGAGCCCTATACCCTGTGTAAACCACAAGAATTCGAGACAATTTGTTGTTTAATGAGGAGGGTCTTATGTCGAACGGACAGGATATCAAGGTCAATTTCCCCCCCGAGCTCCATGGGGGTGTTTATTCAAACAATATGGTCGTGACCCACACAAAAGAAGAGTTCATCCTCGATTTTCTCATGGTCGTGCCGCCCGCAGGCACCGTGACGGCAAGGGTTATTGTCAGCCCGGGCCACATGAAAAGAATCCTGGTGGCCTTACAAGAGAACATTTCGAAGTATGAAAATGCCTTTGGCACCATCCAAATCGCCGAAGAACCCAAGGGCAAGATATTATCATAAACTTCAATAAGAGAATGGGGCCAAGCCTTGAAAATTGATAAAGACTTTATTGAAGTTTGGATCGAATCTATGAGAGCGGCTTCAATCTTGGTGGAATCCAGTGCAAAAGGTGGACGCTAAGAAGAAAGAATTAACTTTCAATTCAAGTCTGAATTTTGTCAAATGGCAAGGGCGGACCCCAATTCGACCTCATTGGCACACGTGGGCGCCCCGATGCATACTTCGATATGTGGGCCATTTAGTGAGCAGGAAATGATAGACACATATATCAAAAAGATTGCCTCAATTACCAAGCGCGGGGATGCCCGCGAGGAATCCTACTATTCTTCCCTTGCAGCACTTCTCGAAGAGTTCTCCGAAACTAAGAGAAAAAAGAAGGTCCACGTCACTGTACTGCCAAAGAAGACCGAAGCAGGCAATCCGGACTTTCGAGTCTGGGACGGAAAACACTCTCAAGTCGGCTACGTCGAAGCGAAGCCGCCCAAAGCCAATCTTGATGATATCGAGACCTCCGACCAATTGAAGCGCTACATTTCCACTTTTCCTAATCTCATCCTGACAAACTTCTATGAGTTCCGGCTTTACCGTAACGGCCAGCGAGTTGCTGACGTTCTACTCGCTCGCCCATACATTCCGACAAAGCTGAAAGCCATTCCTCCTGCTGAGCACACCGTTGAATTCCTGGCCTTACTAGAGAAGTTCTTCCAATTCTCGTTACCGACGAAATTTACCGCTGAGAGTCTTGCAAAAGAGCTCGCCACACGCACACGGTTCCTTAGGGATCAAGTCATCAAAGAGGAACTTCGCGAAACATCCAGCGCAGGCGCAGAGAAGATTCTTGGCTTCTATGAAGCATTCCAGAAACATCTCATTTTCAACCTTAAGCCGGACGAGTTTGCCGACCTTTATGCCCAGACCATAACTTATGGCCTCTTTGCTGCGAGAACCCGGGCTAATGGAGCATTTAACAGAATCCTGGCTTACGATCTGATTCCCAAAACCATCGGTATCCTGCGCGAAATCTTCCATTTCATTTCATTTGACCCGCCTGAGCAACTTCAGGCCACCGTTGATGACATCGCAGAAGTCCTCGCTGTTGCGGATGTCAGGAATATCCTTCAGCAGTATTTCAAAGAGGGTAAAGGAAGCGATCCGATTTTTCATTTCTACGAAACATTCCTTGCTGAGTACAACCTGCAAGAGCGGGAGCGACGTGGTGTTTATTACACCCCTGAGCCTGTTGTTTCTTACGTTGTCCGCTCTCTTAACATCATTCTGAAGGAGAAATTTGAACGGCAGGACGGGTTTGCCACGCAATCCGTTACGGTGCTCGACCCTGCCGGCGGAACGCTCACCTTCCTCGCTGATGCGGCGAAGCTCGCCGTGGAAGAATTTGTCAGTAAGTATGGTGAGGGCTCACGGGCAAGATTTATTGAGGATCATATTCTTAAGCATTTCTTCGCCTTCGAATTGATGATGGCTCCATACGCAGCGGGCCACCTAAAGATGGGCTACCTCCTGGAAGAGTTGGGCCATAAGCTCTCGGGCGATGAGCGATTCCAGTTCTATTTGACGAATACTCTTGATATGGAGGAACTTGCCCAAACATCCCTTCCCGGAATGGCTTCCCTTTCAGAAGAATCCCACCTCGCCGCTAAAGTCAAAAAAGAGACACCGATCCTTGTCATTCTCGGCAATCCGCCATACTCCGGACACTCAGCAAACAAGGGGGATTGGATTAGGGAACAAATCGAGACCTATAAGAAGGTCGATGGGAAACCCCTGGGTGAGAAAAACCCCAAGTGGCTTCAGGATGACTACGTCAAGTTCATCCGATTTGCACAGTGGAAAATTGACCAGATCGGCGAGGGGATCCTCGGTTTCATCACGAATCACAGCTATCTCGATAACCCTACCTTTCGAGGAATGCGGCAATCCCTGATGAACTCTTTTGACGAGATATATTTCCTCGACCTGCACGGAAACTCCCTCAAGAAAGAAAAAGCGCCTGATGGCTCTAAAGACGAAAACGTTTTTGACATACAGCAAGGGGTGGCCATTGCACTTCTTGTCAAAAGGAAGCAATCCACTTCCTCCAAAATCCGGATGCATAGTGAAATTTGGGGTGAGAGAGAGCAGAAATACGAGTGGCTGACAAAGCATGAATTAAAAAAAACAAATTGGAGCGCGCTTAACCCGGTTTCACCTCTCTACTTGTTCGTTCCAAGAGATGAACGACTAAACAAGCGATTTCAAATGTATCCAAGCATTCCAGCGATTTTTCCCGTGAACAGCGTGGGAATTGTGACGGCAAGAGATCATCTAACGATTCATTGGACTTCTCAGCAAGTGTGGACAACTGCGCTAAACTTCGTTTCTCTTGATCCTGAGATTGCCCGCCAGGCTTATCAGCTTGGTAACGACGCTCGGGACTGGAAAGTAAAGTTAGCACAAGAAGATTTGAAGAAAAGCGGTCCAACTAAACAAAATGTTGTTCCCATCCTTTATCGACCATTTGATATTCGGTACACCTACTACACGGGGAATTCAAAGGGTTTTCACTGTATGCCCCGCGGAGAAGTCATGCGTCATATGTTACAGCCCAATCTCGCTATCATCTTGCCTCGTCGCGTTGAAACCGCGATTCCCTGGTCACACGTTTTTCTATCGAGCCATCTGGTTGAGCACGTTGCTGTATCTCTGAAAACAATTGACTATTGTTTTCCACTATATCTATATGAAGAATCTGGTTCTGGCGGTTCTGGTCGCAAGAGAGGATTCTCTCGATATCAACCTATGTTAGTATTTGAACCGGCGGAAGCGTACTCGATGCGGCATGCGAATATGAGTTCTGAGTTACTTATATCATTATCAAATGCTTACAAAAAACAGCCCACAGGGGAGAAAATCTTCCGTTACATCTATGCTCTTCTCTATTCCAATGCCTACCGGAAAAAATATGCGGAGTTCTTGAAGACCGATTTTCCACGTGTTCCGTTTACGAAGGACTACAAGCTTTTTAACAAACTTTCCGAAAGGGGCGAGGAGCTTGTTGAACTCCACCTCCTCAAATCCAAGAAACTTGCCAAACCTATCGCAAAGTGCGAAGGCTCGGGCGGCCTCCGCGTGGACAAAGTGACATACGATCCAGAAAAAGCTCGTGTTTACATTAATCCTGAGAAATGGTTTGCCGGAATTTCCCCCGAGGTCTGGGAGTATCACATCGGCGGTTATCAGGTTGCGGAGAAATGGCTCAAGGACCGCAAGGGCAAAGTGCTTTCATCGGAAGAAGTAGCTCATTACACCAGAGTAGTGACGGCGATCTCAGAGACAATCATCATACAACAATCTCTTGACGATCTATTTGCAGAAGTTGAAGCGAGCCTGCTCGAAGTGAAGCTGTGAGCAGTGGGGAGAAGAAAGCGGTACATTTGTGGCAGCGTGCCTGGTAAAGAAGAACTTAGAATCATATTGAGTACTGACATCTTTGTCTCTTCTGGTGAAATTGGGTGGAAGAGGTCAACGGTAAGAGAAGAGAATTTGTCTTCAGGATTGGGATTATGAAGAATATACCCACTGCAACGGGAAATTTGGATGCAAGGAGGTGGATGAAATGGCGGAATCGAAATACGGGAAATAGATCGTGACAGAGCGAGCTCCCTTTCAGGAATAGACTCCTCAGATTTTTTGTTCATCGCTTCCAGAAATCTAACCAAGAAAATATCTTTACCTTTCTTCGCGAGATGTGTCGCCTTGGGCGGATACGGACAATTATTGTAAAGGGTTCTTTCGAAATTCCGGCAGGATTGGGGGTTAGAGAAGATTATAGGAATAACAGAAGGTTGGATTAAGTAAATTTATACTTGACATTTGGACGTCTAAATGTTAAGTATGATTCCAATGATTGAGCGCCCTTTCTGGACAAGTCGTATTGAACAGGCATGGGAAAAGCGGCCGATTGTATGGCTCTCGGGAGTCCGCCGGGTAGGGAAAACAACCCTGGCCAAAATGTTTCCGAAAGCCATTTATCAGAATTGTGATCTTCCATCGGTCGTCCGCAGGCTAATCGAACCAGAGCCTTTCTATGACAGCCTTGATCGAGGGAGCATTGTTATATTTGACGAGATCCACCGTTTGGACGATCCGAGCCGTCTGTTAAAGATTGCTGCAGACGCCTATGCACACCTGAAAGTTCTCGCGACAGGTTCTTCTACTTTGGCAGCGACTAAGAAATTTCGAGATACACTGACCGGGCGAAAGGCGACAATCTATTTGCCGCCGGTCCTATGGAGTGAATGCATCGATCAGTTCAACATAAAAGAACTGGATCGGCGATTACTCCACGGAGGGCTGCCAGAACCCCTGCTATCGGAAACGAAGAATGAGTCCTTCTTCTCGGAATGGATGGACAGTTTTTATGCGCGGGACATTCAGGAACTTTTCGCTATCCGCAACCGGGCCGGGTTCATGAAGTTATTACATTTGCTGCTTCGACAAAGTGGAGGTCTCCTGGATTATTCCCATCTGGCTGGGTTAAGTGATTTAAGCCGTCATACTGTGAAAGCCCATGTGGAGGCGATGAGTATTGCCCATGCGGTGTTTTTACTTCCCCCGTTTCATGGGGGCGGGCGGCGTGAAATTACGCAGAGACCTAAGTGCTATTCCTTTGACACCGGTTTTGTCACCTTTGCGAAAGGGTGGGACAGCATTCGTGAGGAAGATCGAGGTCTTTTATGGGAACATCTGGTACTCGATACCCTACGTACCGCTTTTAACGAACACGATTTGTTTTACTGGAGAGACAAATCAGGGCGGGAGGTGGATTTCGTGATCAAAGGCGGCCGGGAACAGTCAAAGGCTATTGAGTGCAAGATCAATCCTGATCGGTATGACCCCACCCAGCTTGTCCTATTTCGCTCTTTATACCCTGGAGGAAAGAATTACGTGGTAAGTCCCAACATTAAATCTCCTTATGAACGGCGCTATGAGAAGCTGAGGGTGGAGTTCATCTCAATTAAGCAAATTTACGATTTAAAATCGAAATAGAGATAGATACAAGGCCCCGAATTGTAGGTTGGACAACTCCAAATGATATTTGATTTCTCCCGCACCACGCATAGCCCATCATTGATCTTTGCGATTTGAAAGACAATCCTTTGAATTACAAGCAGAAAGGGGAATCAAATCTTTATCCTTTACTTTTCAGTAAAGCTTCCGTATAAGATTGGAATTAGGAAGAATATACCTGCGAGAACAAGGAATGCGGGTGCCAGGAGGGTACGAGATGACGAAATCAAAATACGGGAAATACATCGTGACGGAGCTGACCGAGAGGCACGACCCTGAATTCGCTGCGAGGTACGCCCAATGGGCGACCCGGATCCTGTGGATGGACGATAAGGTTGTGGATGGAGCCTTTCAAATGAACGTCTCCTGGTATTTGAGACCTCCGACGACGCCCATGCCTTCGGGAGATGCGCACACCCATGATTTTGACGAACTGATCGGCTTTTTTGGGAGCGATCCACAAGACCCCCATGATTTGGGGGGAGAAATAGAGTTCTGGCTGGAAGACGAAAAACATGTTCTTACCCGGAGTTGCCTTATCTTTGTTCCCAGGGGGATGAAACACTGCCCGCTGATATTGAAGCGTGTGGATAGGCCCATCTTCCACTTTAGCACCGTGACCGGCGGCCAGTACAAGATTATTAAGGAGAAGGAAAAGGGATAAGTGTGTCAAGGAACAATGGCGGGCTTACGGTATCGGAATTGAGAGCTGGACATTCGTGCAGGAGTGTGCCTGGGATCTTAGGTTCGGGCCCTTGGGTTTCAAATAGGATTCTTAGAGGCTGGCTTCCTTTTTCTCCTCTTTAATTTTTTCGTGGAGCCACATGGACATGAGCTGGGTGAAAGGAATCCCCTTGCGGCGAGCAATCCGTTTCAATATGGAGAGATCGAAGGGGTCTATACGTAAGGATACGGGTTGCCGCGGAGGGCGAGTTGCGAGAAAGGGTTCGGCCTTGTCAAGGGTTTTTTGAATTTTGTCCGGCTTTTCATCGGCAATGGAAACGTCCCATGACCGGGCTTCTTCCTTAAGTCTCTTTCTAATTTTCTCTGGCAGCTTGCTCATTTTTTCATTCTCCTTAAATAGGCTCTTTGGGCGGCGGGCGGCATGGGAAACGCTGTTACACACCTCCAGATCCCGTATTCAGGATAGGGTGCAACAATAGCTTCAATGAATGTGCCGGATGCATCCGTGCCCCATAGGCGATACCGGTATTCAGTCACCCGTCCTCGTTTCTTTTTGTTCTTAAGGGCAAGGGTCGGATAGGGTCCTTCCCCATAATAAACTTCCTCTACCTGCTCGGGTTGCAGCCCATGTTGGGCGATATGACTGATATTATCTTCATCCCAATCAGGTTCAAGAGAGGGGTCAGGGGTGATCACACTTTTAAAATAATGTAATTTTTTGATTACGTCAAGATAGGAACGTGCAGTATAATACAGGATCAGGTTTTCAATGTTAATGGAATTGAGGGGAAAATATGAACGCTGAAATGGACTTGACGCCTTCAATAGGAGGAAGCGTTGTGAAGGATACAGGCCCGACACCCCGAAAACCGCCCGATAGGATTCTGGGTACACAAGCGGGATAACCCACAGGACCCCCCTGATTTGGGGAGAGAGATAGAGTTCTGGCTCGAAGACGAAAAGCATGTTCTCACAAGGAGTTGCCTTATTTTTGTCCCCAGGGGTATGAAACACTGCCCGCTGATATTGAAGCGTGTCGATCGGCCCATCTTCCTCTTTAGCACCGTGACCGGCGGTCAGTACAGGATTATCAGGGACAAGGAGAAACAATAAAAAAGGAAAACTCGGGGCCGGTTCTTCTTTATGACCGGGTGGGGCGTAGAATGTTGAACAAATTCGGCGAAGCTATCGATCTTCTGTTCACTAATAATATCCTGCTCAGTTCGATTATCCTGACGGTCTGGCTTCCAGGAAATCTCTTGGTGAGCTATCTCACGTACAACGTCTTCGGCCAGGGAGAGATACTACGGCAACTCCGGATTACGATGATGTTTGAGAATATTTTCGGGCCTATCTACATCGGAGCGATGGTTTATGCGTTATCAAGAATCAAGCAGGGACAGCCCCCAACCTACTCAGAAGCGATTCTCGTTGGTCTGCGGAATTGGGGAAGGCTTTTTATTGCTCACCTCATCGCTGGCGTGCTGATTCTCCTGGGTTTCATCGTTCTCGTAGTCCCAGGAATAATGCTGCTCGTTCGTTACGCACTCTTAGATCCGGCAGTGATACTGGAAGGTGCTGCCCCTGGTGAGGCTAGGCGGAGGAGTACAGAACTGACTTCTGGAATACGCTGGCAGATATTTGGCGCTGGTCTATTGTTCCTCGTTGGGTTCACAGTTCTTTCGATTCTGATTTACTTGCCGGTGGAGTTTTTCCCAGAGCTCGATACAATGGCTACCAACGTCGTTTTGGACTGTGTGTTGGACGTCGCTTTCGCTGCAATCCAGATTGTCATGTTCCTGTATTACTGGGAGAGGGCCGGGGAGAAGAGGCTTGAACTGGCGACAGAGGAATTGGTGCTCAGGGAAGATGCTAGTTCGTGAACGTTAAAATAAGGGCTCATTTTGCTGAACATCGGTGGAAAAGGCTTTATCGGGTCAACAACAAGAGCCAAATCGGCATGGGATTAAAATAATGACGAAAGCCCCAAAGTCTCAAATATGTTAGAAATGGAACAGAGAAACGTACCGGCATGTATAGTCCTGCACGGTATCGTTTCTCTCGTTCCATCTTTACCCTTTCTTATGTGCTATGTTCTGATGAATGAGCCGCCTCACCTTGATCACCAAACTCTCCACCATTTTGAATAGTCAATCGGACCATGGGTTTCGGTAACTGCTGCGAGGAATACCTCACCGATGGTGATAATGGTGGTAGTGACCGGGGTAGAAAGGCGGTGGGGGTGGAACAAAACAGCCTTGGGAAATAAAAACCAAAGCTAACCCGACGAACAATATTTTTAGGTATCGAAGGTTCATAAGGCACCTCCTTTTCCTTGTATTCATGGTCTTAATCTTAAGTGTAGCCATCGATAACAGATATTTCAAGGTCTGGCGGTCAAACGGCATGATATTACTAAGAAAATTTTGTGGTTGGGACTAGGGGTATTGAAGATTATGGAAACGACACAGCGGTACAGAATGGTTTTGATGCCCTTAGTAACAAATCACTTGCCTATATAAAGTGACGATTCTTGTCGCTTGGTAACATATATTTTCATTTCAAACCCTCACCGGTTTTCACGAAGTCCTGTAATTTCAACCCATTGCGTCTGGCACCGAAATTGCTTTTAAGACAAGAAAAAGAGTCCTTTGGAGGAAATCTATTATGAAACTTATAGACGACGTCGAAGGCTCAAGCGGACTGGCTGAAGAGGATAAAGACTTTCTCAAAAGCTTGGAAAAGATGGCAGAAGAAATGGAAAGCGAAGCTGAAAGTTCTAATTAAAGGTGGCCCCACACCCGGTTATACATTCTTAGGGAACATACGTGCAACGAATTGTAAATCACATTATCACTCCTGCCATGATGTCGGTTCTGTTTTTCATCGTCGCTTCGACGCCGGTTGAAGTGCTGGGGTGCGCTGTCAGGGGACTCATCGCACTGCTGATCGCCTTGATTAGCGGCCTGGCGGCATTGGCCACGGTGACCATTGGATTGAAGGGGAGGGTGCGTCGCGACAAGAATTCAATTTGGTGGGTGACGAGCACCCTGATCCTCGTGATACCGGTTGTCGCCATGATCATTTTGGCATAGGATAGGCCACTGAGACGTATAGCAGATCGCAAAAGATTCCATCCATACTTTCCCCAAAATTTAAATACTGGTTCCAGACCCACGAATAGTTCCATAATTTGTCCTTGCTAATTGAAAGACAATCAAAACAATCGTCAAATCTTTTTCTTCATCCCTTGAAAAAAGCTTCTCTCAAATAATATTTAATCTCAATTTCAGAGTGCCCCCCGGCTTGGCTTGAATTTTTCTCGGAGAGATGTCTTGCTTAAAATGGCTTTACGGATATTCAAATCTGTGGTAATCAATCGTCATGCCTCCGCAGCAGGGTCAGATCCAGGCCGTTTCGTTTCAATTACAGGCCAGCCGGATAAGCCATGCCACGGGTGAGATGATAAGAGATGCAATTATGCCACTAGGGGTTCTATCCATGGCGTTTGTGATGACTTTCTTGGCTTGTGCAAAAGATGAGAATCTGCTGACCATTGAATCTTGGGGGAACGGAGCCCCGGAACTGAAAATCTCTGTCCCTTCAGGATATGCCGTTGAGAAACAGAAAGGACCGGATTTTGATGTTCATTACGTAGGATCGAGGAATCCCAGGGATCCTTCGATGGGAATTTACGTTGGGCATCATCCAAACCCGTTCAGCTCTCACAAGAAAGGAATTGAAACAGAAAAAGAGGCAGATATCATCCTGGGCCAAAATGTGGAGTGGATATATTGGCAAGAAAAAGAGGATGGGGAGATAACCTATCATTGTGAGACGATTGTTAGGGAAGGTTTTAAAGGAATGGGAGGCAGCGGTGTGGCTGGTCTGATGATCCATGTTTTTATAAAAGGGACCGATCAAAAGCAAGTCCATTCATTCAAGACTTCCGTAAGATCTTTGCGAATTGTCGGAAAGTAACGATCATTTAGCGAAAGTAAGAGGGTATTCTGCTGGACAGACTCGATCGAATGCTGAGGCGCAAGGATATGTTCTCGAGGGTGTAACTCCCCAAGCCTGCCTCCACGCTTTTGCGGGCGCGGTGAGCCGAGCGCATGTTTGGGCTGGAAAGGCAGGTTGGGAATGCTGCTCCATGAGAGGAGGAACATGCGTCTGTCTAGGCTGGTGGTTTTCGCCGCCATTTTCGCGGGTTGCTCTCAGAGCGCGGCGCCTCCGCAAGGGTCGCCGTCGGAGCCGGGTTCGATCGAGAAGAAAGGAGTCGTCGTGACTGAAGCGCAACTCATGGACATCGTCTCGCGTTTGAGTCCCGCGGCTACCGCGGAGCTGGATAAGCGCGACGCCGCGACTGTTTTCGTCGACGTGGCCGACATGAGCGGCTGGGACGCCCGGCAGCTGGCCTGGATCGCCGCGGAGCTGCCGCGCAGGGTCGGCGTGGAGCTCGAGAAGGCGGGCTTCAAGCTCTCGAAGAACCGCGCTACGCAGAATTCCCCTCCGCCGGGGACGAACACCAATGTGCCGTTGGTCAAGAGATTCGATCTACAACCTCCGCCCGATTTCGTCGTGGTGCTCTCGGTATCACTAACGTCTGCTCCTGGAACGGTCACAATGTGCGTGCAGCCGCCGTCGGAATTCTTGAGTTCCAGATGCTGCGAGCAGCAACAGAGTTTTGAGGTGCGCTGAGCGTCGTCAGCGCTTCCGAGAATTCCTAAAAGAAAAGGATATTCCCTTTGGATGGATGACATGGTGAGGGGCAACGGTTCGCGGTTTGGGTGTAGAATGAGGAGTAAAGGAAGTATGTCCGGCATGGAAAAAGAGAGGAAGCGATCCATCGGGTCCGCAAGAATGGAGGCGGATGGGACGATTGTCCTTGAGCTACGAGCAGAGGGACCCAAGGGATTGACCGGAGACGCCCTTCTCAGGTATCCACCCAGCCACCCTGAGTACAATAATATCTTGCGCCATCTGGAGGGCTTAAGAAAAGGAGAAGTGAAACAAGTGCCTCCATGGCCCCTCAGAAACGATCAGAAAATTAAACGGCTCGGTTGTGAATAAACGGGTAGCGAATGATGAGAATGCGGCGAACGGCGATAGTTTTTTTGCTGCCTCTAGTAGTGAATGTCTACCTGCTCGATTGGGCTGGAGGATCTGACATGGATAATTATCTTGGCAGCGAGTACAAAGGCAATTATGTCTGGGGTCTGGCTATGAATCTGGCATGGAATGAATTGGATGAAAATATCTTGCACGGAAAACCAAAACTGAATACCGATGATAAAATTGCTTTAAGAATGGTAGATCAGCTCAACGAGGCCCCATTTACGAAAAATGATTTAGACGAAAGAAGCTATTACATCAAAGGCGGGTATGGGCAAAAGACCGTTGATCTCATCAATCAAGAATCGAGAGCAAAGTTTCCTGACAAAAGCTTTGGAGATCTAAAACTGAGTTTGGGCCCCAGAGATATCATTGCTTATGCCTATTTTCTGAAGAAAGTAGAGTATCTTACCCAATTCAAAGAGAAGGATGTCTTATTTCTGGATAAGAGGGTGAAAGGGTTTTATGCCAGCGACGTAAGGAAAAGAAACAATATCTGCATTTTGAAATATTGGGATGACGACAAATTTATCATCGCCCTGAGATTGAAAGAGAATGGGGATGAATTAATACTCGCTAAAGGGTTTGGTATGAGCCATCCCAAAGAGGCTCTGGACGGAATCGATCAATTCAATCGAGAAGTTCCCTCGTCGATGAACGATGAGGATCAGTTCGAGATGCCAAAATTGCACCTTGATCATGATCGCGATTACGCCGAATTATCGGGGAAGTTCTTGGCCAACAAGGATTTTGAAGAATATTTTATTGCCCGGATGTTTGAACAGATTAAGTTCGATTTGGATCATAAAGGGGCGAGAGTTGAGAGCGAAGCAGTCATCGTAGGTCCAACTGCAATGCCGCAAAGACCTAAAATCAAGAGATTCGTCCTGGATAAGCCGTTTTGGGTGGTGATGAAAAGGAGGGGGCGTCCGTACCCTTATTTTGTTTTGGGCGTAAGAAACGTAGAGCTAATAGAGAAAGCGGGGTAGAAACGCAATCCTCTAAGTCTCTGACCGCATCAGGTCGAGAGGATTCAAAGAAGTTCGAGGGAAGGTGGATCTTAGAATCGAGCGGGTCCAACCTTTACGATTAGGCGTCAACATGTTAAATTAGATTCCCGTCAGTGATGCGGGGTCATGAACACCAAGGAGGTGCAGCGATGAAAAGAACGGGGACAAAGGGAACGAACGATTTATCGGGTATGAGCCGACGAGATATGTTGAAAATCATGGGAACAGGGGCCCTTTTCGCATTGCTCCCCGGTTACGGTCTGGGAGGGAGTGCTTCAGAGTTCTCTCCCTCCGGAGGACAGGGGCTGATCTTTCTGGTGGGAGATGGAATGCCCCTCGGCGCGATCAGGGGGATGCATGAAATCCGGACCAGGCTTTACGGAGACAAAGGCTCGAATTTCTATTCGAGGATGAAAGACATTCAGTCAAGCGTCGGATATGCGTCCACGGCCAGTCTTTCCAGCATCGTAACAGACTCCGCCCCAGCCTCCGTCGCATGGTCAACGGGTTCCAAGACAGCCAACAAGATGCTTGCATCGCTGCCCGATGGCCGGCCTCTCCGGACCATCATGGAACTTGTCAAAGAGCAAGGCTATGCCTGCGGTCTGGTGACGACGACGAGGGTGACCCACGCAACACCTGCCGCATGGGTATCACATCAGATGGACAGGGATAAAGAGGATGACATTGCCCTGGAATACCTCAAGTTCAAACCGGATGTACTGCTCGGGGGTGGCAACAGACATTTTGACCCCTCCAAGAGAAAAGACGGTAAAGACCTTTTTAAGACCTTCTCCGAGACGGGTTACGATGTGGTCAAAGAAAGGGAAGGTCTCCTTTCAGCGGAACTTCTTTCATCCACAAAACCCCTTCTGGGCGTTTTCAACTCCTCACATTTGGACTATTACGTCGACAGAATCCATCAACCTGAATTGGCGAAGAAAGAGCCGGCACTTCCGGAGATGACTCGGGTCGCCCTCCAGAAATTGTCCAGAAACCCAAAGGGCTTCATTTTCCTGCTGGAAGCAGGGCGGATCGACCATGCAAATCATAACAACGATGCCTGGGCGGCCATTCAGGAAACTTACGAACTGGATCTGACCCTAGCAGTCCTCGATGAATTTCTCAGAATGAACCCGAAAACCGCTGTGATCATCGCTTCCGATCATGGCACTTCATGCTTGGGCATCAACGGGACAGGACCCGAGTACAACGACTCCACAGAGGCCTTGAAGAAATATCAGCCGATCACGGCTTCTTTAGAGTTCATCAAGAGAAAGATGAAAAAAGATTCTTCCTTGGCGGAGATCAAGGATCTTTTCGAACAGTTTACCAGTTATAAAATTTCGGAGGAGGAGGCATCCCTGATCTCCCGGTCCATGCAGCCGGACTACAGACTTTATCACGGAGATTATGTGATTCAACCGGAGGCCACGATGGGAAGGATATTAGCCCAGAGCATCTACGAGAAAATTTCAGACATTTTCTGGGACGGCAAAGCCATCCTCAGGAGAGGGAATGTAGGATTTACCTCCACCCACCACACCGGAGAGGATCAGATCGTGCTGTCTTATGGCCATAAATCAAAAGAGCTCGGTCTGGGCAGATATGTGGACAACACCTATCTCTTCACCGCGATGTGCGAATTCTTCGGCTTCAACTATAAGAATCCGACGATGACAGAGGAAGAGGCAAAGCCTTTCATGAAAACCGCCTCTTTAAGCGATTGGATAAAGCATATGGAGTTACATGTTGCATAACATGAGGATTCGGGAAAACGGATGCCGTTAAAAGAATGGTTATCCCCGTCGGATGAAAAGGAAACAAAGCCCTGGGGGCTGTGGGCGACCCTCGCGCTTTCAGCGGTCATCTTCGCTGTCTTCTCTGCCATTCAAATTCTCATCGCCAGTTTCTTCGTTTCATTCGCCAAGGCCGAGCATCCGGAACTGGACCTGGAGGCCTATGCGAGGAGCCTCGCCTCCAACGGCTTTTGCATTGCCATCATGATCGTTGTCTCAGGGGTGATTTGCACCCCCCTGACGCTTTTTTTTACAAGACTTCGCAGGGATATTTCGATCAAGAATTATATCGGTTTCAAGGAGCCCTTGAAGCGGGAGTGGGTTCAATGGATTCTGATTCTGGCCGCTTTCTTGTTTCTCTCCGACGGCATGAGTTTGCTTCTAGGTCAACCGATCGTCCCTCCTTTCATGGTCGACGCTTACAAGACCGCGTCCTCTCTCCCTCTGCTCCTCTTCGCCATCGTCGTCGTGGCGCCGATTTTTGAAGAAATTTTCTTCAGGGGGTTCCTTTTCCAGGGGATCCGGTACTCTCGACTGGGTTCGATCGGGGCGGTCGGAGTCACTTCCTTGGTTTGGGCCGTCATCCATATCCAATACGGCATTTACGGCATCGCCACCGTTTTTGCTCTCGGCCTCCTGTTCGGAATCGCGCGGCTGAAAACGGAGTCTATCCATCTCGTGATGGTCATGCATTCCCTCGTCGGGCTTGTGGCTACGGCTGAAACGATTCTCCACGTCGCTGGGTTGCAGGGGTGACCCAAGAGGTAGAAGGCTGGATGGCGGACCAACATGAGTTTTAGGTGCAGGCAGTCCGGGGTTTCAATCCAGCGGCATACGGAGTGGGCCGGTGATCAAAAAGTATATCAAAAGTCTGTTGATCATCAATAAAGAAGCCATTCTGCTGGAAGTCCTTTCGATTAAAGGGCTGATGCAGCTTCTGATGAAAATTCGGAACACCGATGAAAAGTGGTCGAGGGAAGAAAAGGAAGAGATCAAGATGCATCTGAGAAACATCGCGAAGATCGTCCCGACCGTCGCTATCTTTTCTCTACCCGGGGGAGCCTTTCTTTTGCCCCTTCTCGCCGAAGCCCTCGACCGGAGGAAGGTCAGACGACGGAGAGAAATGGGAGATCCATGGATCCGTCAGAGATAAAGAAAAATAGATGCATCTCGAAGAACAACTGTCCGGTATTTCCGGGAGAAGGCGACCCTTCCCCGGAATACCACACTCGAAAGGAGGAAGATGAGATGAGAAAGAATTATTGTTTACTGTTCATCGTTTTGTGGGCCATCGCCTGGATCCTGGCGCCTACAGCGCCCGGAGGGGCGGCAGAAAAGACATGGACCATCCGATTCCATTATGAGCAGCCTCCGACCGCGCCCCTCCCCACATACGGCTTCGAGCCATGGGCGAAGGATGTGGAAAAGGTAACCAGAGGAAGAGTCAAGGTGCAGATCCACTCCGGAGACACACTCTTTAAGACCAAGTCGGACGTGGTGGAATCCGTCAAATTAGGGATTGCAGACGCGGCCTTTATGTACGCCTGGTCCTTAACTCCAAAATTTGACCTGACCGATGTCATGGGCGTTCCCTTTATCGTGCCCAATGCAGAGATTGCGGGCCGCGTCACGTGGGCACTATTCCAAAAATTCCCCGAGATGCAGGAGCAGTGGAAGGACGTAAAGGTTCTAACCATGTGGACGACAGACCCGTACGTCTTTATCACGACCAAAAAACAGATCAAGGTTCTGGAAGATTTCAAAGGCATGAAGATGCGGGTCACGAGCGGCATGGGCGTCGACATGATGAAGCTCCTGGGCGGTGTTCCGGTGACGTTCCCAATGCCCGATAGCTATCTCAGCCTGGACAAAGGGGTGATCGACGGCATGGCGGCGCCCGGGGAGGCCATCACCGGATTCCGGCTGTATGAGATTGCCAAATATTACACCATGGTGCCAACCACCTGTGTCTCGCAGCAGTTGATTATGAATAAAAATACCTGGGAAGGGTTCCCCCCGGATATTCAGCAAGCCATCATGAGCGTGAGCGGGGAAAGTGGGGCGATCCGGTTCGGCGGTGGATGTTTTGATAGGGCGTGGGAGTTGTTGCCGGCAACCGCAAAAAAAGCGGGAAAAGAAATGATTACGTATGTCCCACCCAAGGAAGAGATGAATCGGTTGATTGAAAAAGCAGGCAAACCGCTCTGGGAGGCTTGGATCAAGAAAATGGAATCCGCGGGGTACTCAAGTGCCCGAAAAATTCAGGAGGAAGGGATCCGATTGGTCAAGGAGTATAGTGCGGGGAAGACAGATCAGTGGCGGACGATGTTTCCGTAATGGATCGTCGTAAAATGAAAGCGGCCATACAAAGAAATTGGTCTCATCCTTCTTCCAGCGTAGAAAGCCTTTTTCGCTGGGTGATGACGGGGACGATCAAGAGCAGAACTGCGGTAATCAAGAAACCGAGCGAGATGGGACGGGTGACGAAAATAGAGAAATCCCCTTGAGACATAATCAGCGATCGGCGAAGGGACGTCTCGAGTTTCTGCCCAAGGACGAGGGCGAGGATCAGGGGGGCTCCATCGTATCGAAATTTTTTCATCAGGAATCCTAGAATTCCGAAAATGAGCATGATGATGACGTCTGCGACCGTGTTGTCCAGGCTGTAGGCCCCAATCAGACAAAAAAGGAGGATGAGGGGATAGAGGAGGTAATAGGGAACCTTGAGCACCTTCACCCAGATGGGGATGAGGGGAAGGTTAAGGACAAGAAGCATCACGTTGCCGATATACATGCTAACGATGGTCCCCCAGAACAGATCGGGAGCATTCTGCATCAGGAGAGGTCCGGGCTGCAATCCGTGGATCATCAAGGCTCCGAGGAGAATGGCCATCACGGGGTTGGCCGGTATGCCGAGGGTGAGAAGGGGGATAAACGACCCGCCCGCAGCCGAATTATTCGCCGATTCCGGGCCCGCGACCCCCTGGATCGCCCCTTTTCCAAACTCCTCCGGATGTTTTGACGCTTTCTTCTCGATGGCATAAGAGGCGAAGGAGGCGACGACGGCTCCTCCTCCGGGAATGATCCCCAGAAAAAAACCGAGAATCGAGCCCCGGACAATCGACCATAGAGAGTCTGCCCAGTCCTTAAGCGTGGGAAAAAGATTCTTCACCTTGGTGGCCAGGATATCCCTGTTGATTTCCGTTTCCAGGTTCAGGAGGACTTCGGAGATGCCGAAAAGACCCATGGCTACAGGGACGACTCCCACGCCGTCGAGCAGACTCGGAATGTTAAACGTGAACCGGTATTTCCCGCTGATGGTATCCATGCCCACGCCACTGAGCATCAGCCCGACTCCCGCCATAATCAACGCCTTGATCATCGACCCGCTGCTCAAGTAGGTCAGCACGGTGATTCCTACGATCATCATCGAAAAATACTCCGGCGGCCCGAAGGCCAGGGCAACGTTAGACAAAAGGGGGCCGACGAAGGTGAGGGCGATGACGGCAAAGGTCCCTGCGATAAAGGACCCGAAGGCCGCGATCCCCAAGGCAGGCCCGGCTCGCCCCTTCAGGGCCATCTGATAACCGTCGAGGCAGGTGACGACCGAAGCGGCCTCGCCGGGAATGTTCACCAGGATGGAGGTGGTGGACCCTCCGTACATCGCTCCGTAGTAAATCCCGGCCAGCATGATCGTTGCCGAAACGGGGGTGATCTTGAATGTCGTCGGAAGAAGCAAGGCGATGGCAGCCGCAGGCCCCAGGCCGGGCAACACGCCGACCAGCGTCCCGATAAGAACTCCAAAGAAACAATAGATCAAGTTGACAGGCTGGAGCGCGACCTGAAAACCAAAGACCACGCTTTGAAGGATCTCCACCATCGTTTATTCCGTTTTTAAAACCTTAAGAAAGTCAAAAGCCCTTTGGGGAGTTGAGATTGAAGCGCCATTTCGAAGACCAGATAGGAGACGACTGTGACGATCAGGCTCACTAGAACTGCAAAGGACCACCTTTTTTTCTCAATCATGCCCAAGAGGACGATGAAAAAGACCAGGGTGACGATGATGAAACCCAACGGTTCCATGAGCAGGGCATAGAAAAAGAGGGAGATCAAAACAAGAACGATCTTGGTGACATTCTTCTTTGCAAAGGCGGGTTGCTGGGCTTCCTCGGGAGGTCTCTTGCTGAGCGATATCACAATGACGGCGACTGAAAGGATGGCGGTGACGATGCTCGTCCAGAAAAAAAGAAAGCCCGGGCCCGGCTGATGCAGCGTCCCCAGGCCCAGTTGATACGACTGATACGAGGCAAACACGGAGAAGATCAACCAGAAGAATCCACTGGCGGGATCGGTCTTATCCTTCACGATCTCTCCTTCGCCTACTTGCGCAAACCCATCCTCTTTGCGATCTCTAGAGCTTTTTTGTAATCCTCCTCCGTCATCTTCTTGATCTCCGAAGGGGGCAGGTATTCTGCGATGCTTCCCATCTTGTCAATTTTAACCTTGGTCAAGTTTACGGCCTTTTCGATCGCAGGGACCAAGACTTTCCTCGCCTCTTCCGGGATTCCGGACGGGGCGTAAAGGGCAAACCAGGTGGCAAACAGACTCTGTTTGTAGCCCAACTCCGTGATCGTTGGAATTTCGGGAAAGGCGGGCATCTTATTGGTGATGAGAAGAACCCTCATCTTCCCTGCATCCGCATGGGGCTTTACCTTAGCGAAGCCATCGCAGGTAACTTCCACGTGGCCCCCTAACAAGGCGGTCATGACCGTTTCCCCTCCTTCAAAAGGAACATGGATAAACTGGGTTCCCGTGATAGACATAATCATCTCCAGGATGAAGTGGGGCGTCGAACCGACCCCGATGGTGCTGACTCGGAGTTTACCGGGATTCTTCTTGGCGTAGTCGATCAATTCGGCAAAAGTCTTCCAGGGTGCATCGGATCTGACGGTGATCGTCTGGGGAAAGAAATAATGAAACCCCAGGGGTTCCACATCCTTGAACGGATCATAGTGGACGATCTCCGGATTCGAGACGGGAGCATAGATCATCGCTGAAGCGCCGGCGTAGAGAAGGGTATAACCATCTTTCTTCGATCTGACCGCTATATCCGTACCCAAGACAGCCGACGCTCCGGGTTTGTTGAGGGAAACGATCTTTGCACCGAGAATCTTCTCCAACTCTTCTGCTAACATTCTAGCCGTGATATCCCCCGTGGCCCCCGCAACGTAAGGAATAATGAGCTGGATGGGACGGTCAGGGTATGCTGCCAAAGATGGAACAGGGGCGAACAGGCCCAGCCCCAACAGGATAAGAACAGCACTCACCAATAGATGTCTCGCGTTCATGGTCCGTTACCTCCCCTTTTTATATGGTTAGCCATTCGTCCCTGCTCCGATGGAGCCGGACGAACCTATTGCTGTGGTGACGATCGTCGGCGGTGTGTGGCCCGTGAAGCTCCTCGCCCACCCCGTAAGGACGGGGCAGGCATAGCGGGGCTTCCCGGGAAGGAAGTTTCGTTCATACTGTGCCCCTTCCTGCCTGCCGGTAGGCAGGGACCCCGCCATCCCGCTAAGGGCGGGACGGGACACGTTCCGGTCAAAGAGAGAAGATCTCCTGGGGGGTCTTGTGGAGACATTCGCTCACCCCTGATTCTGTAATCAGATAGTTGTCACACACCCAAACCCAGACACGATCGGACCCGATGATCGGATG
>Ga0335070_10000805_pt1 | contig 35885 bp, 38 predicted proteins | sample Lox_Sample_13_FD_206722 | JGI IMG/M metagenome (GOLD analysis project Ga0335070, IMG submission 206722) | Soil microbial communities from Loxahatchee National Wildlife Refuge, Florida, United States - Lox_Sample_1.3 | ecosystem: Environmental > Terrestrial > Soil > Wetlands | place: USA... | reverse complement strand
AGAACGCCAATTTGAAATATTTGGCTCAAGACACCGGCAGGCACGTGTTTTTTTATAGCACAAATGCACTTTTCGAGTTCGCGTCCGCCAATGACTATCAATTCTTTTGCGGTCGGGAGATGCACATGTTTGTTCGAAAAGCAAACAACGACTTATTGCAAAAGTTGGTACCACGAAAGGCGGTCCAAAAACTGTTGCTCGGTGACAAGTTGATGGCAACCCTTGCGATGCTCAATTTCGTTGGACGGCAGCGGGATGCCCACCAGTACTGGCAAAGCGACCGCGCGCACATCAAAAGAAACCTTTTTGGGAAGGGTGTGGCATGACGGCGAGACCCAACTTGCTCTTTCTGTCATTGTGGGACGCATCCAATCGCAATGCCGAATCCGGCTATGCGTTTTCGATGCGCAAGCAATTACAGAAACAATTCGCAGTCACCGACTTTTTCCCGTTGCAAATACCCGGGGAGCGATTCCTTTATCCATTGCGTGCCGCCTACAAAGCCATAGGCCAGTATTATCATCCCATGCGGGAACCGGTGCTGCTCAAATCGCTAGCACGAAAAATTGAGAGTCAGGTACGCCTCAGCAAGCCGGATGTAATTTTCGTACCATCTTCCATTCCCCTCACTTATGTCGAAGCCCGTTGCCCCACTGTCTACGCCACCGATCAATTGTTCTGCGATTTTGTCGACACTTATATCGCTGCAGCTGCTGGACGGTTTCGTGAACTCGGAAACATGCAAGAAAAGCGCGCGATAGATCGCGTCACGCGCGCAACCTTTCCCTCTGAGTGGGCGGCTTCCAGCGCCCGGCAGCGCTATGGAGCGCCCGATGAGAAGGTCGCCGTAATCCCATGGGGCGCGAATTTGCCCAAACCGATTCCGGAAGAGATCGTACAAGCGGCCATCTCGTCACGCCCATTCAATCGTTGCGAACTAGTGTTTGTAGGGCGGGATTGGGCCAGGAAGGGCGGGGATGCGCTTGTGGCGACCGTCGAAGAACTCAACAAAGCTGGCTTGCCAGCCAAGGCGACGATTATCGGCAGCGATCCACCAGATATCGACCGCAAACAGTTTGACGTTTTCCCCTTCATAAACAAAGGGAAGCCAAGCCATTTTGCACAATTCACTTCTATAATGCTGCGAGCTCACTTTCTTTTTTTGCCATCGCGCGCGGAAGCATATGGCCAAGCATTTTGCGAGGCCGCCGCGTTTGGAGTGCCCTCTATCGGATCGACGGTCGGCGGCATTCCGACGATCATCCGCGAAAACGAAACCGGATTTCTTCGTCCGACAACCACACCACCAAGCGAGTATTCGGAACTCATCAGAACGGTGCTTGCAGACCCTGCGCGCTACGCTCGATTGGCGCAACAGGCGAGAGAAGATTATCTCCAACGCCTGAATTGGGACACGTTCGGAGAACAGCTGAACGGCACGCTTATGGCTTCCATTTGAAAGCATAGTGGATGACCACCAGCAGGAAGGCCGCGCACGGGATGATGTGGAGTACGATCGAGCGTGCGACCACGCAAGGCACTTCCTTCATCGTCATTCTCTTGCTGGCTCGGCTGCTTGGGCCCCACAGCTATGGCCTTGTCGCCTGGGCAGCTACGATTGCCCTGCTTGGACAAATGCTGTTGGGAGAGACATTCAGTCAGGCCCTGATCCAGGAGCGTAATCTTGCTCCCGAGCACACATCGAGCCTTTTCTGGCTTCTCTTCGCTGCGGGGATCGGTGCCACCGCAGCACTATTCGGTTTTGCCTATGGCATTTCCGCCCTGTTCGCGGAAAAAAGCCTCGCCCCCATTCTTCGGGCGTTGAGCCCACTGCTCTTTCTTACAGCTTTGCAAGCGGTACCAAACGCTCTCTTTCGCAGGGACCTCAACTTCAAATCGATCGCGACAGCTTCCACTTTTGGGACAATGACCGGTGGAATTCTTGGAGTCGCCTTGGCGTTTTCAGGCTTTGGTATTTGGAGCTTGGTGGCCAATCTTCTGGCGCAGAACTTGATCGTTACGGTCACCGTATGGCGTAAAACTTCCTTCCGTCCGCAACTGAATTTCTCATTTCCGCATCTGCGGCAACTTTGGGCCTATGGGCAGTATACATTTCTCCATCGCATAGTCGCGTTTGCGGCAAATCAGGGTCCGCGACTGCTTATCGGTTACATCTTCGGCCCGGCTGCCCTTGGCATGTTCGGTCTCGGGCTGCGTGTTGTCGAAATTCTTTATCAATTGCTTACACTTCCCGCGGTGAACGTTTTGACTCCGTTGATCGCTGGTATTCGCGAAGATCGCAGGCGACTAGAAACGGTCATTCTGTCCGCCACGCAGCTTGCAGCAATGGCTTCCGTTCCGATCTACGTCGTTCTTGCGGTCACAGCGCCGGTCGCGGTACCGCTGTTCTTTGGCGTTAGATGGGTTACGGGCATACCTGTCGTTCAGCTGCTATGCATCTATGGCGTCGTCGGCTCATGTGGACTCATATGGCAAGCAATTATAAGCGGCCTTGGTCGGCCTGATATTATGCTCAAGGCCACAACCGTTGCGGCCATCGTGAACGTCTCGATTATTGCGCTAACTGCCCGATGGGGACTGGCCGCTGCGGCCGGGGCGTTCGTCGCAAGAGGATATCTAACGCTGCCTTTCATGCCCCTTGTCATTGCGCGTTTGACCGGCCTATCTGCAGCCAAACAATACAAGGTTTATGCGCCCGTTGCGGCAGCAGCTCTCACGATGGCCCTCAGCATGCAAGTCAGCACAGCATCTTTGGCTACGCTCCCAGCGTTGGCGATACTTGGAGTGTGTTGCCTGGTGGGAGCCGTGGGCTACCTTCTGACGCTTTATTTAACTGCAAAGCCGGCGATGCGCGTTGGGCTCTCATTTCTTAGCCATTTGCGACCGGGCGGAACGGTGGCGTGATGAATACGTATCTACCATACGACAGTGAAATCCGTACTCGGCAGCGCAATCGATTCGTTTTTGTCTGTGGGTTGCATAGAAGCGGAACATCTCTGATTGCGAAATCACTAGCAAAACATCCACTTGCAAGCGGCTTCAGCAACACGGGTGAAATTGAGGACGAAGGGCAATTCCTCCAGACCGTCTTGCCGTTGGAAGTCGAATTCGGCGGCGTGGGCCGCTTCGGCTTCGATTCGCGCGCGCATTTAACAGAAGAGTCGCACATAAACAGCTCTGCAAACGCCTCCAAACTTCTCGGAGAATGGTCGCGCTACTGGGACATTTCGAAACCTTTGTTAATTGAAAAAACGCCCAGCAATCTTCTCCGCACGCGCCTGCTCAGTCGACTTCTGCCTCCAAGCTTCTTTATCGTGGTCACCCGGCACCCTGTGGCTGCAGCATTGGCCACTATGAAGTGGACCGAAGGTAATCTTTTCGGCCTTCTTTACCATTGGGTTCATTGCTACAGGATTGCGCGCGCCGATGCCGTGCAACTGGAAAATGTCTTGTGGGTGAGCTATGAGGCTTTCGTTGAAGATCCTGCCAAATCGTTATCCCGCATAGCGCGGTTCCTGGACCTACCCCCGTTCGACGGATGGCCTTCGTCACTTGAAAATGCGAACCGGAAATATTTCGCCCAATGGCAAACCAACTATCTCGGTGACTGGAATCGCGCCATCACGCAGCTTCCGCCTGAGATGCCCCGCTCGGTTATTCAACGGATCAAGAATCGCATCGCGCGTAATAGGGTGGAGCAATCCCTACCCGCCTACCGGCGAGCGGAACAGCGGAAGGACTTTTACGATGCGCAGGACGCCGCCTCACTTCTTGAAAGCGAAATAGCGACATTCGGATACAGCTTTTATGATCTCACCAAATCACCAGGCTATTAACTTGACGTTTGCCGGTTCTCCGTGAACCAACGGTAGGTCGATGCGATTCCGACATCGAGCGGGATGGTCGATTGCCATCCCAATAACCGCAAACGTTCAGTATTCAAAAGTTTCCGCGGTGTGCCGTCCGGCATACTGTTGTCGAACGCAAGCTCTCCCTCGAATCCGATAATGCGGGCGATCAGTCGAGCCAATTCCCCGATGGAAATCTCCTTGCCGCTTCCGACATTGATATGGTCATCTCCGGAATAGTACTTCATCAAATGGATAACCGCGCCCGCACAATCGTCCACATGAAGGAACTCGCGCAGCGGAGAGCCTGAACCCCAGATCGTCAATCGATCCGCATTTCTAACCTTCGCCTCATGCGCTTTTCGGATGAGCGCCGGAATCACATGGCTCGCACAAAGATCGAAATTGTCACCTGGGCCGTACAAATTTGTCGGCATCGCCGAGATGAAATCGCAACGATGTTGCTTTCTAAAGGCCTGACAGAGTTTCAACCCTGCTATTTTTGCGACCGCGTACCATTCGTTGGTGGGCTCAAGCGGTCCCGTCAACAACTCTGCCTCATCAATCGGCTGTGCAGCAAGACGGGGATAGATGCAGGACGATCCGAGGAAAAGCAGCTTCTCCACGCCCGTCCGCCAGGCACCCTCAATGATATTGGCCTCGATCACAAGATTCTCATAAAGAAAATCTGCCGGATATGTGTCGTTGGCTAGAATGCCACCAACGCGGGCCGCAGCGACAAATACCGCATCAGGCTTTTTGCGTTCCATCCAGTTTCGCGTGGCGGCCTGGTCTCGGAGGTCCAGCTGCCCCCGACCAACCGTCAGAATTTCGCAATTCTCGCTCCCAAGCCGGCGCACAATGGCAGCGCCCACCATGCCGTTATGACCGGCTACCCAGACGCGCTTGCCCGCCAGGCTGAAATTCGCGTCAATTGTCATGGGATATGTGTTCGTTCGCCATAATGGCGACATCGCTTCTGACCATTTCGGCAACCAACGCGTCGAAATTCATTTCGTGGCGCCACCCTAACGTTTTTTCGGCTTTCGCCGCGTCGCCAATCAGATGTTCGACTTCTGTCGGCCGGAAATAACGCGGATCAACCTCGACAAGCACGCGGCCCGAAGCCATGTCGATGCCCTTTTCTTCCACGCCCGATCCATCCCACTCAAGCGTAACACCAACTTCGGCGAACGCCTTTTCGACGAACTCGCGAACGCTGCGGGATTGCCCGGTTGCCAGAACATAGTCTCCCGGTTGATCCTGCTGCAGCATCAACCACATCCCCCGGACATATTCCCGTGCGTGCCCCCAATCCCGCTTGGCATCCAGATTTCCGAGATAGAGCTTTTCCTGCCGCCCAAGCTGGATTGCTGCGACCGCGCGCGTGATTTTACGGGTGACGAATGTCTCTCCCCGGATGGGGCTTTCGTGATTAAACAGCACGCCATTGGAAGCGTGCATGCCGTAAGCTTCCCGGTAATTCACGACGATCCAATAAGCATAGAGCTTTGCTGCGCCATAAGGGCTGCGAGGATAAAAGGGCGTCGTTTCTCGTTGGGGTATCTCCTGAACCTTGCCGTAGAGTTCTGATGTGGACGCTTGGTAGAATCGCGTCTTGTTCGTCAAACCGAGTAGTCTTATTGCTTCCAAAAGACGCAGGGGTCCAAGAGCATCGGCGTTGGCCGTGTATTCGGCGGTCTCAAAACTGACCTGAACGTGGGATTGTGCGGCGAGGTTGTAAATTTCGTCAGGTTGCGTTTGCTGCACGATACGGATCAGGTTCGTGGCGTCCGTCATGTCCCCATAGTGCAAGATAAAGCGCTGATTCTGCTCATGCGGATCCTGATAAAGATGCTCGATCCGCCCGGTGTTGAAGGACGACGAACGCCGCTTCAGCCCATGTACGGTATAGCCTTTTTCCAAAAGAAATTCCGCTAGATACGCGCCATCTTGCCCGGTTACCCCGGTGATGAGCGCGACTTTGTCCCCGCCAGTTTTTGCCATTTCCCGCTTGCCAAACTTTTGAGTTCGCAAAATTGCCCAGCGCAAATCACAACGCAACGTAGCTAGACATAATTCGCGTTTATATCGTCAAACCTTCAAACGGCAGCCGTTTAAAGCTTCGAAGACTACTGCGTGACATGAAGCAACGATGAGCCGAATTTCATATAAGCGTCGTGTGTCGCTCTCACAATTACAGCTTCCCGCCGTCGAGGCTTGGGGCTGTGGTGAGGGGCAACAACGTGTCGGTCGGCGGTCTAAGACCCATTGTGCTGTTGGCGGATAATGACGTGGCATCGCAATCGGTGTTGCGACAGTTGCTATTGCGAAACGCATATCGTGTTGCGTCAACGGACGATGGCGGTGAAGCGCTTCTTATGGCACGGGATGAAAAACCCGACCTCGTTATTTTGGATTGGCCCCTTCCCACAATTTCCGGCCTGGAGGTCTGTCGTCAGCTTCGATCCCGAAAAGATACGCGAAACGTCCCAATCATTATGGTTAGCGCACGTAGGGGCGAAGAGGATCGTATCCGAGCTCTCGATACGGGAGCAGACGACTACGTCTTGAAGCCGTTTTCGGAAGTCGAGCTGATCGCCCGCATCACGGCGCTCCTTAGGCGTATTCGCCCTCGTCTTGTCACACCTGTCATCCAGGAAGGCAAGCTTGAGATGCATCGCGAGGCTTTGCGTGTCCGCTTTGAAGGGTTGGAGGTTTCTCTGGGGCCAACTGAATATCGGCTCTTGGAATTTTTCCTCCAGTATCCGGGAAGGGTGTTTAGCCGCCAACAACTCCTGGACAGCGTATGGGGAACAGAAGCTGATATAGAAGTTCGCACAGTGGATGTATTTGTCGGGCGGGTGCGCCGCGCGCTCGAAGCCGTCGGAGCGACCGGATTGATACGCACTGTCAGAGCCGGAGGATATTCGTTTGGATAGCCAGCTCTAAAAAAGGTGTTCGCCAACAAGGGCCGGGTGTATTCGTCAGTTATCGACGGGACCAGACCACCCTGGAAGGTAGTTCGCCTCTTTGCTCTTGGCCATTTTAAGCGCGAGCTTGAGCGCTTGCCGGAACTCATCCCTAGCCATTTTCGGCTTAATGCGTCTCCGCAAAAAATCCGCCCAAAGAAACTCGCTAAAGGGCGCTGCATCCTTTGCAAAACCACCAGCCCTCCTCAATTCACCGGCTAGGGATCGATATGGATCATCAAGCATGCGGTCAACGGATTTCGGAATTCGCCGATAGGAAACGCGCTTTCCCTTCTGATCAAAGGGATGAATCCAATTTCGCTGGTCAAGCACGTACCAAAACGATTCGGGATCGAGCTCAGAAAGATCGTCTGTGATAGTAACGTAAAGGTGTTCAACACCCTCCTCTTGGAGAGCACGCGTCAAGTGATGGTGGTCGAGAATGTAGTGTGCGCCCCCAGGCCCAAGGATTGCCGGTATCAAATGTTGCTCGAGAAACCCATTCCACTTTTTCTTGCTGACTTCCCTGCGCCACTGTCTGCGACGCTCTCGAACCTCTCGCATTCCTAGTGTTATCTGGGTAGGTCGAAGATTCTTGATTGCGACCGGCTTCAGCAGCGGTTCCCGGATGTGAGACTCACGAATTTCCGCCATTGCGCGCCCCCTCATTTCAGCATCGCTATCCGGAAGTTATAGATTTCCCAAAATGATGTCACCTTCGATGTGTTGGTAGAGCGCAGCCCATGATCGTCGAACCGTGTCACCGCTTGACACGTGCGCCGACCCGCGGAATCAAAGTTACACTGGGAACACGTTTCGTTGATCGGCGCTGGAACAGCACTCCAGTCGATAAAGGAGGTCGCTCCGGCAGGGGGATTGACGGTCCATTAAGGATGACCAAGGGCTTTTTATGTTGCCGGTTTGCGCAGAATTGCGGCTAAACATGAATTAACGCGAAACGTTTAGCGTGAGCCGAAAGACGGAGCCGCTCGCGTGAAAGTTTCGACGTTGTGGATTGCGATGTTCGTGTCGGCGTTGGCGGGCTGTGCCACTGTTTCTCCGCAACGCGGCCTACCTGGCTCGGCGGCTTCTCCCAATGAGATTCCGCTAGGAACGGCTTTACCGCAGAGCGAAGTCTCCGGCCCAATTCCAGCCGGATACATTGGATTCTGCCTCAGATACTACGAACAATGTCAGTTACCGCGAGATGCGCAAGGTCTGCTGGATCTGACGCCGGCAAGTTGGAGCCTCTTGAGAATGGTCAATGCCACGACAAACGAGAAAATTGTCTATGAAGACGACGAAACACATTACGGAATCTCGGACTATTGGACGATCGCTCAGGACGGCTATGGTGACTGCGAGGATTTCGCACTTACAAAACGCAAGCTGCTCATCGATGCCGGATTACCTCCAGCGGCGTTGCGCATTGCGATTGTACTAACTGGCAGGAAGGAACGGCATGCGGTTCTGACCGTGGCCACTGATCGTGGAGATTTCGTGTTGGATAGCGCGTCGGACGAGGTGCATCGCTGGACGGACACGGATTATATTTGGTTGGAACGCCAGGACCCCAAGGAGCTCTGGTCGTGGGACGTACTCAACGCAGATGGCTCGGGTTCGCAGGCAATTGCCGCATCGTCACTTGACGACGCACAATGAATGGCTTGAGGCCTTTCGCACTTGCATCACGGATTTGGGTTTGCTCGCAATCGGATTGAATTTCCATCACGAATTTCAATTTTATCGCCGGGTAATCCGCCGAAAATACCGCAACTATTGTCGATCAAGCCATTGCTGGCATCGCTCGCGATCTTTCGCGCTTTGTTGGTAAGAAGTTTCAGTTCTCCGCAACAAGATCCGACGTCGCGGTGTTAGTGCCGAAACTGATATCCGCCACTTCGAGGATATTGATGTCAGCGAAAAATAACACGTGCAAGCTGAATTGCTTCAGCGACCTAGCGAGGTTGGCGAGACCGATCTCATACAAATCGGCGACCATCGTCAATACGTCCTCACTTGCGACCAGCAGCCGGTCCATGCATTTGGATCAAAAGCGGCCCGGACCTGATCACTTTCTGATTGTGTCGGCTAGCGGCGATTGAGACGGATTGGTTATTCCAAGGTGTGCGGTTCCACCCAGCCGAGGCCGCATGCCAGAAGATGGACAGCCACAACACGTTCGAAATACTTTCACAAAGCGCAACCAGGAGCACCGCGAGTATCCGTTTCCCGCCCAAGACTGAAATCTATTATTACGAAACCGTGCGAAATGGACTGCGGAGACCGACTTTTATCTTCCACGACTAGCAAGGGTCGTTTACACACCTATCACACAGGGCGTTCGCTCTCTCCTTCTTCTTGCGAAATGCGACGCTAGGTAGATGCCACGCCTTCGCCCGCAATGAACGGACTGCAGCACCTATGCAAGTGCGCTCGGGACCGGGGTCGTTCGGGCTTGCGATTCCCGAGCGCGTTGAGCCGACGCCGACACGCGTTATGGCGCCACAGTGAGCAGAGGCCTGCCTTTTTCGACGACGAAAATCCCCAGTTCGCTGGCCGGCTCGCTGCGGCAAACGTCGCGATATGGGTTTAGGCCCGGTGCGCACTTTCAGCTTGGTCGAAGCGCGCGAACGCGCACGGCAAATCCGCCAGCAGCTGATGCAGAACATCGACCCGCTTTCGGCGAGGGATGCGGATCGCGCGAAACGTCAACGCGATAACGCTGCCGTCTTCAAGATCTGCGTCGCCCCCGAGATCAAGCCGGGTGCCTTTGCGGTGTTGACCACCGATACCGGCAAGAGCGAAGACCTGCCGCTGTGGCGGTTCATCTTGCGGCCGAATCGCGAAATGGCAGAGCGCGCGCCTTCGGACAACCTCGATGGACGTCCCGTTCGGCATGATTATGCGTTGCCAGATGACCAGCGCCCGGCTCTGGCCGAACGCGACGACTGAATCAACTTTGCCCAACAATCTTGAACCTTGGGGCACCAGCAATATCGAGCCGGACAAGTCCCACAGATTTTGAGTAACTTGCGCGATCGCAAGGCCCGGCAAATCGGAATTGACTCCCACCGCTCTCGAACCGTGAGCCCCAGCGACAAATACGTGTCGATGTCGGTGCCGACCGGTATGTATTTCATTGCGTCAAAGGGATCGGCACGCAGGGCTGGATCGGCCAACACCGACCAATCCTCACGCCAACGATGGTACCAATCGATCTCTGGGCGCGTAGCAAAGTTGGCTGCCGTAGCGGGCCATGCGATGGGCAGAGCGGCGCAACAGATCAATAGTGCGTATCCCCGCATAGCGCTTCCCTAAGCCGACGGCACCACACCGAACCGAAACCCGGCAGCAACCATCACGCCGCCGAGCTTATCGTGATAGATACAGACGCCGGCATCGCTATCGGCCGCGCCGACCGCCACCAGGAGCGGCATAAGGTGCTCTTCACGCGGGTGCGCCAAGCGCGCATAAGGCGCGGCCTCCCAAAGGATGAGGCGCTCGCGGCGTTCTGCCGGCGAGATTTGCGTTACGACCTGTTGCAGCCAGCCGTCAAAGGCTTGGGACGGAACAATCGCCCGCGCATCGCGCAATTGAAGATTCTGGAAGGATTGCCCGCTGCCGATGATGACGATCCCTTCGTCTCGCAGAGGCGCAAGCAATCTGCCCATTTCGAGGTGCAGAGATGGATCGAACCGGTCGTCGAGCGAGAGCTGGATCACCGGAACATCCGCCGCCGGGAAGAGTGGCTTCATGATCGCATACATTCCGTGGTCGAATCCGCGTTCCGGGTCTAGTCGGGCGGCAATGCCGCCGGCCTGGAGCAATTCGTGAATGCGTCGCGCAACGGCTGGCGAGCCTGGCGCGCCGTACTGGATGCGAAAAGTGTAGTCGGGAAAGCCAACATAGTCATAAATCATGCTTGGCCGACTCGAGGCCGTGATTGCAACACCGCGCTCTTCCCAGTGTGCGGAGATCATCAGGATCGCATTGGGGGCCTTCCCTAGTTCGGTCCGCATGGTGTTGAGCGAGTGCTCGAGCTTCGCAAACTGACGGCGAAATGGACCGTTCATGAAGGACCAAGGTCCGGCTCCGTGGCTTACAAAGTAAACTGGAAGGCGGTTGTCGTTCATGACGATGATCCATTGGGCAGTGTGTAATCGTCTTACACACCGGCCTGGCAGGCGTTCTCCGAGCCGGTGTTACCTGCGGGATGGCCAGGTAAGGTTTTCCACAACCCGCTTCGCCCACTCCGGTCCTAGCCAATCAGGATACCGTTCGATCAGTTCGGCAGTTACGTTCTCCACAATCTGGGCTTCGCCAATTTGACCGGCTTCGCGGAGTTCGCCCACCCGCCTGACAGCGAGTTCAAAATGTTCGCGATAGGCCGCAATCAGACTCGAGTCTCCGATGTGGCCATGCCCCGGCACAACGACGTCGGGGCGCAGCATCTCGAATTCGGCGAGCCGGCTGATCCAAACTCCCACGCGAGACTCGTTGTCAGCAATTCCGCCAAAGTGGCGCTCTTCGATAAGGTCCCCTACAAACAGCGCAGATTTGGACGTCCGGACCAGAACGCACTGGTCTCCTCGCGAATGAGCCCCTCCAACCTCGTGAAACTCGACAGCGATTCCACCCAAATCGAGCCCAAGAAAACCACTGTACTGAATACGGGGAGGTAGAAACGTGACACCGTCCAGCATTGGGGCGAGTGGCGGCAGCATGTCCCTGAACATTCTCAGTATCGCGGCACCCTTTTCCTGCAACTCTTGCCATTGTGCGGTGTTGCAGACAGTCGTGACTTCATCGTCAATTGCGTTGGCCCCGAAACCGTGCTCGGGGTGGCAATGTGTGTGCGTAAGATATATCGGGCGCTGGCCGGCAAGACGGTGCGCCTGTTGCAACACCGCACGCGCGTTATCGCCTCCAAAGCCGGTGTCAATGATAAGCGCGGCCCGGGCACCAACGGCGATTCCAACATTCGGAACGAAGGGGGTGTAGTCCGTGTCCGGGATAACCCACAACCCGTTGGCGACTTCCCGAATGGCGTCTGGCTGGATGATCGGCTTGCGCAAGCCTTGCGAGTGTCCGCTCATGTGCCTGGCTCAAGCAGTGGCAAATGCCTCACGTCGGCCAACTTTGCAATCGCCGTGCGAGCCTCGCCCATTGTCAGCAACACAGTGGTTTCGAAGCGCGTAACTTCGCCGCTTCCCCCGATCGCGATGGCGACCGCGGCGGCGGTGCTATTGTCCGCGGCTTCCAACAGCACCACCCCGTCGAAGTTTCCGAATGCATACCAGTAGCCGCGGAGTTCGCCGCCTAGCGAGGCGACCATCGCCGATGCCTCCGCCGCGTGATCGACATCAGGCCGGTCTGCGAGCGCCCGGATGGCGCGCGAGGCGTAGCTGAACTGAACGAGATAGAGCGGCATCCGGTATGAGGCCTTACTTTTTTGCCGCGCTGTGCTCGGCCTCGATGCCCATGCTCAGCCCCGGCGAAGCTTCCTTGATGAGGCTAAAGTAGGCTTGGGCGGTGGCACCTTTCTCCCAGTTCATTTGGAATTCGGTGGCCAATGCCAGCCAACTCACCGGCACCACACCGGCCTGCATCATGCGGCGCACCGCGATGTTGTGCGCTTCGAGTGTCAGGCCAGCAGTGGCGTCTTCCACGAGTGCAACCGTGTAGCCGAGGCGGAGTGCACCGAGTGCGGTCTGAATGACGCAACCGTCCGTCGAAATGCCGGCGATGGCGAGGCGCTTACGGCCGGTCTTCCTGACCGCCTCGGCCACACCGGGATTGTCCAGTGCGTTGTACTCGCCGCCGCGATAGATGATGGGATGATTGCCAAGGGCCTGGACCAGTTGAGGATAAGGCGTTTGCCCGTGCCCAAGATTGACAATCAAGCCCGACTTGAGGCCCAGCGCCGTCTTCGCCAATGCGACAGTCGCTGTGAGATGTTCATTCACCGTGTGCGAGCGGAAGGTATTCACGAAGCCCGACGAGTAGTCGACCATCATGATAGTCGTATTTTCCGGCGTGAACGGTTCGAGAATTGGGTCGGCCATTGACTTGCTCCTTAAATTTTCTGGGTTTTGCCCTGGGGCGGTTCCATCAGTTTTCCGCCGCATCGAGCTTGGGACCCGTCGACGCAACCACTAACAAGGACGGCGACCCGCGATTAGCCGTTGATTTCAGGACACTCCGTTCCATAGGTCGGACAAACGTGCGCCAAGCCCGATCAACCCATTGTGCAAAATGTGAAAGACGAAGCGCCTAGTGGCATGCGCCTCAAGTCGGGTCGTTGCGATTCCATGTGCGCATCGTTCCTCACTCCTGGCAGGTCCCTGAGGTACACATAGGACCCCTCGCGTTGCGCACAAGAAGGCATTTGAAATTCACCACGTCACATCAGAGTAACCAGCTGCAGGGATCGCATCGCGGGCAGCGCACCCCGCCCAGGGGTATTTCCAACTGAGGCTTTCGTACTCGCTAGCCTTCGAGGCGCAACGGGATAAACTCCCCAGCATCGTAAAGGGTACTGAGAAAATGAGCGCTTGCGAGACTCCATTTCCAGCAAAAGCCCGCGACATCCGCAACGCAACATTCGATTCCACTCTGTGGGACGATTTCGATTTTCGCGACGGCGACGTTGTCATTGACACCTGGAGCAAGTCGGGAACGACGTGGGCGCAACAAATCATTGCGCAGCTCATCTTTGGAGGTCGCGAGGGTATCGCGCTTGCCGAGGTTTCGCCCTGGTATGATTGTGTGCTCGCGCCGCATGATGAGATTGCTGAACGCGTGCGCGCGCAAAGGCATCGGCGTTTTCTAAAGACCCACCTTCCGGCCGATGCGCTCGTGATATCACCGCGAGCGAAGTACGTTTATATCGGACGCGATGGGCGCGATGCGGTGTGGAGTCTACACAATCATCACCTCACCTTTGCACCAGATGTGTTTGAGGCAATCAATGCCAGCCCGCTATTGGCAGGCGGCGCGCGATTTGAACCGGCGAATCCCGACGTCGTAGAATATTTCCGCGAGTGGCTGGCGCGAGATGGCTATCCTTGGTGGCCGTTCTGGGATCACATTCGTAGTTGGTGGAACATGCGCTGGCTGCCGAATGTGCTGCTGTTGCACTTTACAGAAATGACGATCGACATGCCGAGGCAGATCCGCCGGATCGCCGGCTTTCTGGGCATCGCGATTGAAGAGCACAATTGGCCAGCGATTGTTGAACACTGCGGCTTTGACTACATGAAGGCGCATGCGGAGACTCTGGCGCCCTTTGGTGGAGCGCTATGGAATGGTGGCGCCACCACCTTCATGCACAAAGGCACCAACGGCCGATGGCGGGATCACCTGAGCAGTCACGACGTGCGTGCCTACGAAGAACGTGCACGCGAGGAGCTGGGTGATGAATGTGCGTATTGGCTTGCAACAGGTGAAAGGCGGTGATCACGGTTTCGCCGTATCCTTGCGACTGCCGGTTTGATGGCCGACGTATCAAGCATCGCAGTGCTTAAGCAGCGCCGATCTGGATTCAATGATCCTTGCCTCCCAGCCCGCAGCTCCCTGAGCACGGGCTTGTGCCAAGGCTTCATCAAACAGCGTCGCCGCTTGCACCTTGCCCGCCTCGCCGCGCGCCATGAGGATCAGCACAGCCTTAGATCGCTTGATATCAGGGAGTGCACAGTCCTCCGCCTCTGGAATACATTTCGCCATGGCCTCCTCGAAAGCCGACAAGGCCATTTCAGGGTCACCACCGCGGCCAAGAACTTCACATGCCATGCCGATGAGCGCAGAATACCCCATGGTCATGAGACCGCCGCTATCGAGAAGTTCTCGCACCAACGCCGCACCTTTGTCCGGCGCGCCACGGAGACCAAAGACAATGGCTCGTATCGCAGTCGCGGCCGTCCCGTCCACGTTACGCCCGGCAAGATAAGGCGCAAGCCGATCTAATGCTTCCTCTGCCGCGTCTGGGTCGCTGCTCATGGCCGCAATATGCGCAACGCCCCACATAATCGCAAAGGCGATCATGAGCCCGTGCCCTGTCGCTTCGGCCGTTGCCACTGCCTTGGCACCGGCTGCCCAGGACTCATCGGTTCTTCCGGCCATCCAGTAAGCGTGTGCCAATTGTACAAGCGCGCCGGATGTTTGCTCGTATTGTAGCCGCGTAATATTGGAATAGGTTACGCCAATTAACGAGGTCTCCACCACACGCTCTAGCGCGGCGATCCCCTCCTTGATTCTTCCCGCACAAAAGGCAGAGGTGCCGAGCATGCGTTCCGCCGCTAGTACTTCCGATGGCTCATTGGGATCGGCGAGCGCTTGAAAGTAGCTGGCATATTTCAGCGCTTCGCTGTGCCGACGCACGCGGAATGCGACCACCCAATGGCACCACGCGAGCCGCTTAAGGGTTTCGCGGTCAGCGTCGCATGTGGCCGCTTCTTCATATGGTGGTGGATTGGCCTCGATCCAGTGCGCGCTGAAGATCATCAGGGCGGCGCAGATGGTTTTGATCCTTAGCTCAACTCCCGTGTTGCGGGGCGTGGCTAGCTCGAGCTGAGCAAGCGTCTTCTTTAGATATTGTGCGCCCTCATAGGGGATAGAAAGACGAAACCACGCTACCGCGCCTTCATCCGCTAGACGGCAAGCCAGATCGCGATCACCCGCCGTCGATAATGCCCAGTCCATGGCTGCGCGGATGTCATCTGTCATCGGCCCGTATTTCAACAGCCACGCTTTCAACTCGCTGCTGTCTCTTAGCGAAGCGTCGTGCCGCGAAAGCCAGCTCAGCACGACCAAGGCATGTGCCTTTCGGGTATCCCGCTCATGTGGGCTTAACCTAAGCTTCTCTTCGGCGTATGCGCGGGGAACGAAGAGAAGCCGATAAGCTACGGCATTCCCAGACCGATGAACTTCGACAAGGGATTTGGCGACCAATTCGGCGAGCAACGCGAGCGCCGCTCCTCGCTCAACCCCAAGCACGGAAACCGCCGCATCCAAGTCAAATTCGCCACGAAAAACAGAGAGCCGTGCAAAGCCGTCCCGCAGCGCGGCCGGCAGACGGCCAAAGCTCCACTCAAGCGTGGCTTCGAGCGTACGGTGACGCGCCGAGGCATCCCAAGGGCCGCCCTCGGCGCGCAGCAAATGAGCCTGGAGTTCGGCGGCCAGAAGCTGGGGCGGAAAAGCCTCTATCCAGGCTGCGGCGAGCTGAATGGCGAGTGGGATACCGTCGAGATGGCGGCAAATCGTCGAAACGGCCCGAGCGTCCGCGTCGGTAAGCGCATAGCCCGAGCGAGCATGCGCTCGTTTTGCAAACAGTTCGATTGCGCTGTACTCAAGGACTTCGGCGGCTTCGGCGCCCGCGTTCGCCGGCGGCAGCGGAAGCGGCTGCACTCGGTGCACGTGCTCGCGGCTCAAGCGCAACGGTTCGCGGCTGGTGACCAGGAGGCGCACCGCCTCTGTTCCTTTAAGCAACGCATCGGCGAGACGCGCAGCGTCCGCAGCGACGTGCTCGCAATTGTCGAGCACCAACAACGCCGTTTCCTGCTGCAGGAGAGCGACAACGGATTCAATCGGTTCACCGCTGCCGAGAGGAATTTGCAGTGCCGTTGCCGCTGTCACGACAACCTTCGAAGAATCGTCAAGAGAACTGAAATCTATCCAGCCCACTCGACGAAATTTCCCCGCGAGCCTGGATGCGACCGCGAGAGCGATGGTCGTTTTTCCGACACCGCCAGTTCCTACAAGACTAAGGAGCCGGCAGCCTCCCATGCGGTTTGCGACTTCGGCGATTTCGTCATCGCGACCGATGAGTTCAACATCCAGAAGGGGGAGGTTGTTCGGGGTCGCTGATTTTGCGCTCTGCTCCGGAGCGCGCGCAATCGAGAGCATGTATCCGCGGCCTGAGGCATTGACGATCTGAACTTGGCCCGCGTTGCCAAGCGCCTTTCGTAGTGCTGCAATCTGAAAGCGCAGCGCCGCTTCATCGACGATGCTGTCCGGCCAGGCACCCGCCAGGAGGTCCCTCTTTGATACAACCTCCTCGCGACGTTCCGCGAGCAAGCGCAGGATATTGAAAGCGCGATCGCCTAACCGTAGCGGCGGACCTGCGCCAAGCAATTCGCGCGTTCCCGTGGCCAATCGATAGGGCCCGATTTCAATCTGGTCCGACATCCCATCCTGCAGTGCGCAGAAGTCGAGTACACCCAGCCCAGAATTATGCCACGTGGCCCCATGAGGCGCCACCAGTTGTCGAGATCCCACGGGAGCCGATCCCTACGGCTCAGTTACCGCGCCCAAGAAAGAGTTCGGTCCGCATGACGCCCGGGTCATTTCCCGGCCCCGAGGGTCGGCAGAACCTTACATTTTCTTACAACAGCTTTCGCGCCGTATCTCCCGTCTTCCCCCATCCTCTTCACCGGAAGCCGGAGCTTGTCGATGTCGTTCAGATTGCAAGAGGTAGTCGCGGAGAACGGACCACCCCCCAGCCGCCCTCCGGCCCGCACGCGTCTGTCGCAATTCGATTGCGTCGCGGCTCCGGCTTCTACGTGCGGTTGGGGGCGTCCATTGAACAACTCGTTCCCGAAGACGCAGGCCCCGACTTATGCGTGATCTCAACAGCTTGAGTCTCTTTGCCGCCGTCGTCTCAAATGGCGGTATTTCAGCCGCTGCGCGCGCGGTCGGTGCACCGAAGTCCCGCGTCAGCCGCCAGGTCGCGGTTCTTGAAGAAGCGCTTGGCGTGAGACTTTTGGAGCGCTCGACCCGAAGCGTCAGAGTCACCACGGTTGGAAACGAGGTCTATCGGCATGCCCGGGCCGCCCTGGCAGAAGCAGACGCGATTGACGACACAATCTCTCGGCTCAAATCTGAGCCACAGGGCTTGGTGCGAATCATCATCCCTGTCGGCCTCGATGCCATAGTCGGCGAAGCGCTTCCCGAATTTCTTCGAAATAACCAGAAGCTACGTTTGCAAATCGTCGTGACGAATCGTCGAGTCGATCTCATCGATGAGGGCATCGATATCGCGATTCGGGTACACGAGAGCCCAGAAGTCGATGGCGCTCTTCAGCGCAAGGTTCTGGCGCCCACGGGCGCGTTGCTTGTCGCAAGTCCACGGTTCGTCGCCGAGTATGGCGAACCCGCAAGGCCAGGCGATCTCGACAGTTGCCCGACCATCAGTTTGGCGGAACGAGTCGAGACTGAGCGATGGACTCTGGCCGACAAAAACGGCTGCTTGGTCGACATCGTGCATGAACCGAAGATTTCTGCGAGCACCTTCTCAGGTGTTCGCGGAGCGGTGCTGGCGGGCGGTGGAATTGCAAAGTTGCCGGAATACATTTGTCGGGAGTTCATCCAGACCGGGCAGCTCGTTCGAATTCTCCCGGAATGGACGATTCCTCAAGACAACCTGCATCTCGTTTTTGCATCCCGGCGTAGCCTTCTGCCCAGCATCCGAACCGTGATTGATTTTCTCGCGGCGACCCTCAAACCCGGATCGGCGGCGTGGACCACGGCTATCGGGAGCGCACAGTGACGATCTCTCCGACAATCACGCCGGACGGCCCCCAGCCTGCCATGCCACGGAGATTCCTTGGGCGCACGGCAGTCGTAACCGGTTCGACCAGCGGTATCGGTCTTGGCATCGCGACAGCATTGGCTGCGGAAGGTGCAAATCTCGTCCTAAACGGTTTTGGCGACGCCGCGACGATCGAGGCTACGCGAGCGCAATTGGCCGAGAAGTATGCAGTCGGCGTCGTGTATTCAGATGCGGACCTTGCGTTGCCGCAAGCCGTACGAGAACTCTTTGCGTTGGCCAAGGCCAAATTCGGGCTTGTCGACATTCTTGTGAACAATGCCGCCATACAATTTGTTTCTCCGATCGAGGATTTTCCCGACACTAAATGGGACTCGATCCTGGCCATCAATCTTTCCGCTGCGTTTCACGCGATCAAGGCGGTGCTCCCGGACATGCGCGCGCGGGGCTACGGAAGAATTATCAATATCTCCGCTGTACATGGCCTCGTCGCAGAGGCGTTCAAGAGCGCTTATGTGGCGTCCAAACACGGATTGATCGGCCTCACCAAGGCTACCGCCCTAGAAGCAGCCACGAACGGCGTGACATGCAATGCGATCTGCCCAGCCTATGTCTGGACACCGCTAGTCGAACAGCAAATCGATGAACAGGCGCATCGACTTGGGATCAGCCGGGAAGCGGTGATTGCAAACCTCTTTCTGGCCAATCAACCCCAGAAACGATTTGCGACAGTCGAACAGATCGGCGCGATCACGACCTTCCTATGCAGCGATGCCGCCGGGTGCATCACGGGAGCGGCGCTGTCCGTCGATGGCGGCTGGAGCGCACGATGAGAACCGGAATGAGGAGGTCATCATGACGATAGGAGATACGTCAATAATTCCTGGCGGAAGGGCGACGCTCACGGCATCACTGCGGAGATTCGGTCCCACCGCGTTGGCGGCGCTTCGGGTCGTGACGTCGCTCCTCTTCCTGGAGCACGGCTTGATGATTCTTTTGAGCTTTCCTGCTGCTGTGCCCGGAATGCCCAGCCCTACACCGGCAATCATGCTTCTGGGCGGCGTGATCGAGACGGTCTGCGGTGTGTTGATTGCGCTCGGACTTCTTACTCGTTTTGCCGCATTCGTGGCGTCCGGCCAGATGGCCGTCGCGTACTTCATATTCCATATGCCGCACGGCTTTTGGCCGGCCCTCAACCAGGGCGACCCGGCCGTGCTATTCTGTTTCGTTTTTCTCTACCTCGCTTTTGAAGGGCCCGGCACGTTCAGTGTGGATTCCGCCATCGGCGACCGCGGCTACGCGCGGCCTGCAACCACACCCCCTCAGTTTCAAAGCCACTTCGAACTCTTGGAGGACTCCGCAGATGACGATTAGATTCTCGCCTATTATTGCAGCGGAACGGCGCGATGACGGTCGCAGCTTTGCTGTACAAAGCATTCCGTTGGAGCGCTTCTCCGAACAGGTTTCCCCGGTCGCCTTGTTCGACGACTTTCGCGTCAGCGGGCGGCCGTTTGGTCCGCATCCTCACGCTGGATTTTCGCAACTAACCTATGTCTTCCCGAATTCAACGGGTGGCCTTCGCAGCCGCGACACGCTTGGCAACGACCTGCAGATCGGAGCCGGCGGATTCGTCTGGACCCAGGCGGGAAACGGTATGATGCATCAGGAGGTGCCTGCGGATCCGACCAAGGAGCTTCATGGGCTTCAGATCTTCGTGAACCTTAGCGCGAAGAACAAATTCATTCCTCCGCAAGTGCTTTATCTGATGCCCGAACAGATACCTGTTTGGCGGAGCAGCGCAGGCGCCGTCGTGCGCATGCCCGTTGGCTCATTCGCTGACTTGCATTCACCGCTTTCTCCGGCGGAGCCGATCCTCTTTCTGGATATAGAGCTGGGGCGAGACGTTGATGTCGATGTTCCCGTAGACCACAACACGCTGATCTACGTACGTTCTGGCTCGGCGAACATCCACGCTCGGGGGCATGAGCGCGCGGTGGCGCGCGGTCACGCGATCGCTTTCTCGGGAGGGGGCCAACTCCGTCTCAGCGCAGACGCGCCTGCAAATTTGATCGTTCTAGCGGGAGCAGCCATTCACGAGCCGGTCGTCGTAGGCGGACCATTCATCATGAACACAGCCTCCCAGATTGAGGATGCTTTCCGGCGGTTCAGAGCCGGCGAAATGGGCCATCTCGCGCCACTGCCGGCCATATAGCCTCCAAGCCGAAGCCGAACGAAACGATGTCGTATAGATATCTTGACAGGGGCAATGTCAGGCTATAAAGAAACGAAACGATATCGTTTTGTATCGGGGCGGGCAAAACCGTATGTCGGAGAAAAGCGCGATGACGGACAGACGATCGATACTGGATATTTCACCGCGACCGGTGGCGACGGCATTTGTCTGTGTGCTGCTACTGTCCGCGTGCACGGTTGGACCGGATTTCGTCGCACCAACTGCTCCGGCCGAAGCAGGCTTCACACCGGAGAAGCTCGCGCCTGTCACCAGTGCGGCGGACGGCGCTGGCGGCGCCGCGCAACGCTTCGTGCAAGATGCCGACGTACCTGGGCAATGGTGGACGCTCTTTCACTCGGAGCCTCTCAACGCATTGATCAGCGAATCATTGGTGGCGAACCCGGACCTTGCGGCCGCGCAAGCGGCACTGCGGCAGGCGAATGAAAACGTCTATGCCGACCAGGCTGGGTTATTTCCGAGTCTCGGCGGTTCGGCATCAGCAACCCGGCAAAAAAGTCCCCCATCGTCGACCTTCAATGTCGTTTCGGCGTCTCTAAGTGTCTCTTACTCCCCAGACGTCTTCGGCGGTGTGCGACGACAGGTCGAGTCGTCGGAAGCGCAAGCGGAATATGAACGCTTTCAACTCGAAGCAACCTATCTGACGTTGACGTCCAACGTCGCCAACACGGCGATCAGCGTTGCCTCGCTTCGCGCCCAAATTGCAGCTACGCAGGACATCATCAAGATCGACAGCGACCAGCTCGATTTGCTCCAGCATCAGTTCGATCTTGGCGCGGTTTCCAAATCGGATGTGCTTGCGCAACAGGCTGCCTTGGCGCAAGCCCAGGCCGCATTGCCGCCTTTACAAAAGCAGCTTGCGCAGGCGCGTAACCAGCTCATGGCGCTGGTCGGGCGCTTTCCAAACCAGGACAAGGGCGAGACCTTTGATCTCGCTACGCTCACCCTGCCTGACCAGCTGCCGGTCAGCTTGCCATCGAAACTCATCGAGCAGAGACCGGATGTTCGTTCCGCAGAGTCGCAGCTCCATGAAGCCAGCGCCAATGTCGGCGTCGCCATCGCCAACCAGCTGCCACAATTTAACATAACCGGCCAGATCGGAACCACGGCGGGCGCGTTCGACAGCCTGTTTTCGCCCGGCACCGGAATTTGGAGCATTGCCGGTTCTGTGGCGCAGTCGATTTTCGACGGCGGAGCGCTCGAGCACCGAAAGCGTGCTGCCGTGGCTGCCTTCGAGCAATCCAGTGCGCTGTATCGGAGCACGGTGATTTCAGCCTTCCAAGACGTTGCAAACGCGCTTCGTGCACTTCAGGCCGATGCGGATGCGCTCAAGGCCAATGTCCTGGCCGAGAAGTCTGCACGCGACAGTCTCGATCTTGCACGACGGCAGTATCAGCTTGGCGCAGTCGCCTACCTGACAGTCCTGAACGCGGAGCAGGTATACCAAAACGCGATCCTCAACCGAGTGCGTGCGCAGGCCGCGCGCTACAGCGACAGTGTTGCGCTTTTTCAAGCGCTCGGCGGTGGCTGGTGGAACCGCAGCGACGTGAACCCCGACACCGAAGGAAGCCCAGATCGGTTTTCGCTGCCGCCGGTGCAGGAGATCAGGCTGCCGCGCCTGTGACCCGAAAGAAAGAGGTACGCCCATGAAGCGAATTGCGCTCATTTCGCTGCTTTTTCTCGCCGGCTGCGGCCAAAACCCGGATGGTGGCTGGCTTGGCTATGGCGAAGGCGACTACGCGATGATTTCAGCTCCACAGGGCGGCTGGATCACCAAGCTTGCGGTCGAAAGAGGCCAAATGGTACGTCGCGGCGACCTCCTTTTTACGCTCGACAGTACTACGCAAGCGGCTGGCCGCGATCAGGCCGAGGCCTCGCTCGTCCAAGCCAGAGCGTCGCTCGCCCAGGAAGAAGCAAACCTCAAATACACAACCGAGGAACTCGCCCGGCAAAACGGCCTGGTGAAGTACAACGCCGGCGCGCGGTCCGCACGGGACCAGGCCGAGAATAATGCCCGTCAGTCAGAAGCCCGGATTGCGCAGCTGCGGGCTCAGATTTCCCAAATGGAAGCTTCGCTGCAGTCCGCCGACTACGCGCTCGACCAGCGCAAGATCGTTGCACTCACTGAAGGGCCGGTTGAAGACATCTATTTCCGGCCGGGAGAGTATGTATCGCCGGCGACATCGATCGTCTCGATTCTCCCACCGAAGAATGTCTTTGTCCGCTTCTTCGTACCGGAGACTCAGTTCGCAGCGGTCCACCTAGGGCAAAAGGTCCGGATCACGTGTGACGGTTGCCGGCCGATGGATGCCATTGTGACCTTCATTGCCAGCCAAGAGGAGTACACGCCGCCGGTCATTTTCAGCGTCGGCAACCGCGAGAAGCTCGTGTTCAAGGTCGAGGCACGCGCGACTGGCGGCCTGTCAATTCACCCCGGTCAGCCGGTCGAAGTGTGGCCGCTATGACCTCGACAGAGCTGGCGGTCGACGTCAGGGGCCTCACCAAGCGTTTTGGTGACAAGACCGCGGTCGATCATATCGATATCACCGTGCCCAAAGGAGAAGTCTGGGGATTTCTTGGCCCTAATGGGTCTGGAAAGACCACCAGTATCCGCATGCTGTGCGGCCTTCTGAAGGCCGACGAAGGCACGGGTACCTGCCTCGGGCTCGATTTCCGGACCGAGTCGGAAAGGATTAAACGGCAGGTCGGTTATATGACCCAGAAATTCAGCTTCTGGGAGGATCTCTCGATCCGGCAGAACCTGGATTTTGTCGCGCGCCTGTATGGCATCAGCAAACGGCAGGCGACTGTTGACGTGACACTTGCCAGGCTAGGCCTGGTAGAGCGCCAGAACCAACTGGCGGGTGAACTCTCCGGCGGATGGAAGCAGCGCATGGCTCTTGCTGCCTGCATGCTCCATGATCCGCGACTCCTCCTTCTCGACGAACCGACCGCCGGTGTCGATCCCAAAGCGCGCCGCGATTTCTGGGACGAAATACACGCGCTCAGCGCCGATGGCCTGACTGTTCTCGTCAGCACGCATTACATGGACGAAGCCGAACGCTGCGACCGTATCGTCTATATCCTCAACGGCAAGCTAGTAGCCCAGGGGACTGTCGCCGAGGTCATCGCGCAAACAGGTCTCGTCACGTTCGTGGTCAGCGGCGACAATGTTCGGCGCTTGGCGGAAAACCTCCGTGGCGTAGCCGGCGTCGAATACGTCGCATTTTTCGGCGCCGTACTCCATGTCAGTGGTCATGATCGTGAAGCGCTGGAAAATGCTCTCGCTCGATACCGCAATATTCCGGGGATTACGGTCGAAGAATCCCCACCTAGCCTCGAAGACGTTTTCATTCATCTTCAGGAGCAGGCGAAATGAGGTTCTCGCTTCGCCGCGCCTTTGCACTTCTGGTGAAGGAATTTCTTCAGCTGCGCCGCGACCGTCTCACCATGGGGATGATTCTTGGCATCCCTCTTATGCAGCTCTTCGTATTCGGTGCGGCGATCAATATGAACCCAAAGGACTTGCCCACCGTTATATCGGTCGCGGATCCAGGCCCCTTCGCCAACTCGATCGTCGCTGCTCTGCGCAACTCGACTTATTTCCGTGTCGTCGAAGAGACGAACGACCCCAAGGTTGCACGGCGGATGCTGCAGGAGGACCGGGTTTCGTTCGCGGTCGAAATTCCCGTCAATTTCACCCATGACATTGTACGAGGCTCGCCTCCAGATCTTCTGATTGAGGCCGATGCAACCGACCCGGCCGCGGGCTCCTTTGCACTGGCCGCGTTCAACAACCTGGCGACCACTGCGCTTCGCGACGACCTCGTTGGGCCAGTCGCCGCACGAGCGCAAGGTCCCGCGCCGTTCAACTCAGTACAGCACCTTCTCTACAACCCGGAATCCATTACGCAGTACAACATCGTTCCAGGTCTTCTTGCCATCATTCTTACGATGAGCATGGTCCTCATGACCTGCATGGCGTTAACACGCGAGCGCGAGCGCGGAACCTACGAAAATCTCTTGGCAATGCCCGCCACACCACTCGAAATCATGATCGGGAAGATCGCGCCCAACATCGTGATCGGTTCGATACAGAGTGTCATCATCCTCATTGTAGCGCATTTCGTGTTTCACGTGCCGATGCTCGGTTCAACGGGACTGCTCGCGGCTGCGCTGGCTTTGTTCATCACCGCTAACCTCGCCGTCGGCTACACGTTCTCCACGGTTGCGGAAAGCCAGCTGCAGGCGATGCAAATGACGATGTTCTTCCTGCTGCCTTCAATCCTTCTCTCGGGCTTCGCATTTCCCTTCCTTGGAATGCCCGGCTGGGCGCGAGCGATCGGTCAGGCACTGCCCGCGACTCACTTCCTTCGAATTGTGCGGGGCATACTCCTGAAGGGTAACGGCTTTCCGGAAATCTGGTCGGAGTTGTGGCCCCTGCTCGCGTTCACGCTGGTCATGGGCTTCATCGCGCTGCGACGTTTCCGTAAGACCTTGGACTAGCGAGGATGACCTCATGAATATACACGCGCGGTCCCCTCTCTTCCTCGCCGACTATGGCGAACGCCAGAGAGTCACTTCGGCAGGAAAATCGGTCGGGGCCGAATCTGCGCCGACGTCGTTTCGCACCACGCGGGCTCGGGGAGCGGTTATCGCGGCTTTGCAGAAGGCAAACGGGCATCTTGACGCAATTCATCTGTGGTCGCGGGCCCGGGCTTTTGACCCGCGCATAAGCCTTGCGTCGGTCTACCGGACGCTAAATGCACTTCTGGAACAGGGTCTCGTGCGAAAGTACTTGTTCAAAGGTAGTCGCGCGGTTTGGGAGTCTGCAAGACACGAACCTCACGCCCACCTGGTCGATGTCGCCTCGGGCGATGTCCTCGACATCATCGATAAAGGTATACATCAGCAGCTAGAGCGCGCCGCTAGAGCGCTGGGATACCGGCTGGTTGACATCAACATCGAGCTCTATGGCCGGCCGTTAAATGAGGTCGTGCCAACCGATCAAAGCACGACGCAATGATCTGCCGGTCGTCGGTCACTGCACCTTGCGATCGGTAGTCCAACACAGCCATCACCGAGAAGGAGTATGTCCCATGAAAGTTATCACTTCATCTATTGTTCCGGCCCTTGGCATATTCGCGGCGGCGCCCGCTCTGGCTGCGGACGATCAGCTCGCGGCGGTGTGCAAGGCGAACCCGCCGGATCATTTGCCACCAAACGCAATTCCCGGCGATCAGTTCTGCGCCTGCATCGACAAAGAGACCGCGGGCAACAACAACCTGCGCGCCGAGTTCCTGGCGAGCTTCAAGATTAAGGACATGCAGCAGCGCGGTGCTTCTCTGAGCGACGCAGGCCATAATGTGATCAGGACTTGCATCGGGCGCCGGTGATCTCCGGTGCTGCGGGTGTGTGGGCCTCGAGCGTGTCCGTTTACGGATCCGCTATGAGGCTTCCCGGGGGCGCGCTGTCCTAAGCTGAGCTGTCTGCGGCGTTATTGCAGCTTCTTTCTGCTCAAATGCAGCGCGCGCGCGCTCGATTGCGTCCCGATTTCCGCGCGCCCAATCAGCAAGATCGCTTACGGTCTTGAGTAAGGTTCGACCAAGCGGACTGAGCGCATATTCGACACGCGGTGGCACGGTCGGAATGACCGTCCGCACAATAAGCCCGTCGCGTTCCAGGCCGCGGAGCGTGTGCGTGAGCATGCGTTGAGAGATGCCGGTGATCGTTCGCTTTAGATCGCTAAAACGCCGCGTGCCATCTCCCAGCAGAACGATCACAAGGACGCTCCACTTGTCTCCGACCCGAGTGAGAACCTCACGAACGAATGGGCACGCACCGTCCGTCTCAAAGAACTCGGTTCCCTTGCTGTTACTACGTGATTTCAAAGTGCCTCCTTGTGCAAGCCTCTTGGGTTACCAAAATATACCTCTAGCAGGGTAATATACCAGGCACAACAAGGTAACCAAGGAGCATAAGATGACCATTTTGCACATCGATAGCAGCATCAACGGTACCAATAGCGTGAGCCGTCTGCTCAGCGGCGCCGTCGTCGACCGGATCAAGTCGCAATCGCCGAAGGCCGAAGTTGTTCACCGCGATCTCGGCACGTACCCGTTGCCCCATCTGACTTTGCAGGACTTTGCCGACACGACCGTCGTGGACGAATTTCTCGCTGCTGACACTGTCGTTATCGGGGCGCCCATGTACAATTTCGGCGTCCCTTCTCAGCTCAAAGCCTGGCTGGATCGCATCGCTATCTCGGGCAAGACCTTTCGCTACACCGAGAAGGGTCCCGAAGGGCTCGCAGGCGGCAGGAAGATCATTGTCGCCTCGTCGCGCGGCGGCTTCTTCGGACCGGGTTCGCCCGCCGCTGCACTCGACCACCAGGAGAGCTACCTCCGAGGGTTCTTTGGCTTCCTGGGAATCACCGACCTCGACTTTGTTCGGGCAGAGGGATTGGCGATGGGTCCGGAGGCTCGCGACAAAGCCATCGTCGCCGCCAAGAAAGATGTGCACCGGCTTGCGGCTGCCTGAGTACAACAAACCACAAAACGAGGTCCACAACACATGGTCGAATCGACTGCAACATCGCGGCGCACCGGAATGGCATGGCAAACCGCATTCTGGCTTGCGCAAATTGTGCTTGCCGTTCTGTTCGGTCTTGCCGGCGCAATGAAGACCTTCATGACCCCGGATGCACTTGTGCATATGAACATCAACTACGCGACAGAGATTCCGATCTGGCTGCTGCGTTTCATAGGCATTTGCGAACTCGCCGGCGCCATCGGAGTGATGCTGCCGGCATTGACCCGCATTCAGCCGCAGTTAACACCGCTGGCGGCGCTCGGCTTCGCAGTCATTCAGGTTCTGGCGATCGGATTCCACTTCTGGCGTGGGGAGCTCGCGGAAATGGCTCCAATCAACCTGGCACTGCTCGGTATTTCGCTGTTCGTCATCTGGGGTCGCGTCAGCAAATCGCCAATTGGAGCCCGTTAGCCGGCCAATCTTATCCACTTCTTCACGAGACAATCATGTCGATCAGACTATCTCCTATTGCAAGCGCGCGTATCCCTAGCTCGACGGTTCAATGCTCTCAAGATTTTGGCGCAAAGCCATAATCACACGGCGAAACGCTTCTATATCTTTGATCGACAGGCCATCCGAAAGTTTGTTTATCCAGGGAGCTTGCAACCCCATTGCAGCCTCTAACACGTGTTTACCCTTATCACTCAACACTACAAGCTGCGCGCGCCGATGGTGCGGGTTGGCTTCGAATGCGACGAAACCCTCTTTTTCAAGATCATTGACGATTCGCTGGATGTTCTGACGATTGGCGCCCATGTCGCGAGCAAGCCACGCGACCGGCTGCGGGCGCTCGGCGGCTGCCATAGCGCCAAGAATCTGCCAACGCGCACTCGTCAATCCAAGGTTGGCCACAAGCCGATCACCGGCTGTCAATAGCAAACTATTGAGTCTGAAAAGGTCGAGAATCACGTCCGTCAGGGCTTCACCTGCCGGCGTTCGTTTGGTCTTGCTCATCTGTATCCATAAAACTGTATTGACATCATCGTGTCAATTTGTATGGTAGCCATCATACCTGATTGTCATCATCATGACAAACGCATGAGGAGAAGCCCATGTCTACGTTACGCCCCCTCGATCCTGCCTTTCCCATCGACCGCCAAGTCGCAATCGACGCCGGTCCCGTCGTGCTGGTCAACTTGTTTACGCTCGACAAGAAAGACGAGCAGACGTTTCTCAAGACTTGGCAGGACGACGCGGCCTTCATGAAAAGTCAGCCGGGCTTTATTTCCACGCAGCTTCACCGCGCAATCGGTGAGAACCCGACCTACCTCAATTATGCTGTGTGGGAATCGACTGCCGCTTTCCGCGCGGCATTCTTGCATCCCGAATTCAGGGCAAAACTTGCGCTATATCCGCCGTCAGCCGTTGCGTCTCCGCATCTCTTTCAGAAAGTCGCGGTCTCCGACATTTGCGTCGTATAAGGAACGCCTTCAAGCCGATCGCGCGCTGGCGCTCTATCGCAGCGCGGACGCGGCCGTTTTCGAGGAATTGGAACGCGCGCCTGATAACTCTCTCCGGCGCAGAAATCAAAGCTCCTCGGATCGTTCGGGGGCTGCTTGTCATGAATGCACAGGAACAGATCGTTGCTGCCAATGCACGACTTCGCGCTGACCAACTAGGAAGGCTTGAGCCATAACGGAGGCGTGAGCCGCTTTGCTACAAGCTGCGAGGGCTCTGGCAAGCAGCGAGAAAAAACACGACGCCGCTCCTTACGTGCGCATCTATGGCCGCGCGAAGCTGCTTCGGATTCTCGCCGAAAAGAGCACGCAAGAAGAGTCTTTCGACGGCAAGGTCGAGAAAGTGCTCCGTCGTCTTGGCCACGCGATCGGGTGCAAACGCCGGAAAAGCTGAAAGATCGATGGAATTCGCTAAGTCATTTAGCACATGGATGACAGCCTCGACACCGCGCTCGCGCGCGATACGACCGAAATTCGCCAATTCGGGGAAGCGAGTCACCTCGGCCAATGCGAGCCTAATGAAGTCGACGGTATCTTTCGTCAAGAGCCCCATGAGCAGATTGGTCGCCACACTTACCAACCGCTCTTCGATACTGTCACCCTCCGGTTCGCGATTCGCGAACGCAGAGCGCGTCCGGGCTGCATCTCGCATGACGACAGCACCGAACAACGCTTCTTTGCTAGTATATCGCGCATAGATTGTTGGCTTTCCCGCCCGCGCCAGCCTAGCGATCTCATCGATACTGGCGCCTCCCAAGCCGTGGGCGAGAAAGACCCTGCGAGCGGCGTCTAGGATTCGATCTTCGACCTCGCCTGCGAGTTGCCGCGGCGGTCGGCCGACACGCACCTCAGGCGCACGCTTTGCTTGCTTACGTTTTACCGAAGCGTTTGCCATCGTGACACCTTATTTCGATCAGTTCCTCGGTCTTCGGAAACGAAACGCCTTCGTTTACATCTTGACCGCTACGGTACTCGGCTCTAAAGATTAAAACGATGTCGTTCTATTATCACGTTCCGACGAGAGCGAGCAACCGGTAAATGAGGATGACATTGCCCTGCGGCAACCGCTCCGCTGCTGATTCCGAAAAGTCCAGCGGATCGCAACTGCTCACAGTTTCTCACAACTCCTTCGGCGGGACTAGGGAAGGTTGTGACAAGAATGCCGCACAGCGGTTCGGCGCGCGATCAGCGTCGCTGATGACTAGTGCCGGCCGATCGGAAAGGGGTGCGAGCGGATGCTATCGATGAGCAACATCATGCGAAGGCGCATGATCATCATGCTGGCAGCAACGGGTGTCGTCCTCGGCGGCGTAATTGCGTTCATCTCGTTCGGGCACTACATGCGCGACAAGTTTATGCATTCCATGAGCCAGCCACCGCAAACAGTGTCGGCCGTTCTCGCCACTTCCCAGCTCTGGCAACCGAAGCTCAGCGCAATCGGTAGCTTTCGCGCCCTAAACGGTGCTGATTTGAGCGCAGCGGTCGCCGGTCTCGTCTCCGCCATTCACTTCGAGTCCGGAGCGCACGTCAAAGCCGGCACCCTCCTGGTTGAGCTTGCGCAGGCAGATGACGTTGCCAAACTCAATTCCCTAAAGGCGACAGCCGCGCTTGCAAGAATTACGCTGCAGCGGGATTTGCAACAACTGAAGTTCCAGGGGGTTAGTCGTGAAACCGTTGACGTTGACGAGCAAACGCTCAAGAGCGATTTGGCCCAAGTTGCTCAGCAGCAGGCAATCGTCAACTACAAGAATATCCGTGCTCCATTCGACGGCGTACTCGGCATTCGCCAAGTGGATATCGGTCAATATGTCTCGCCTGGAACGATTATCGTCACGCTGCAATCATTCGACGCGATCTACGTAGATTTCTATTTGCCGCAGCAGGCAACAGCAGCGATACGAACAGGACTTCCCATCACCGCAACCGTCGACACCTACCCTGGCAAGGTGTTCTCGGGCTCAATCATCGCAATCAATCCAAAGATCGATACGGGCACCCGCAATGTCCTGATTCGCGCCCAACTTGAGAACTCAGGCCATCTGCTGCTTCCGGGCACTTATGGGAGCATCCAAATTGCGGCCGGGGCCCCAACTCGCCATGTCACCCTCCCGACAAGCGCCATCAGTTACAGCCCGTACGGCGCAACCGTCTTCCTCATTGAGGATGGCGGTAAAGGGACGGATGGGCGACGGAACTATGTGACACGCCAAGTTGAGATCACGACGGGCATGACACGCGGCGATCAAGTGGCCGTGTTAAGCGGCATCAAGCCGGGTGACAAGGTCGTCACGGCGGGACAAATCAAGTTGCACAACGGCACCTTGGTTGTGATCGACAACACCGTCACTCCGACGTTTGGCTCCGCCTTACCGACAACCAATCAGTAGGGACGCGGCGCAATGCAGTTCACGGACATTTTCATTCGCCGGCCGGTCTTGGCGACCGTCATCAGCTTGATGATTCTTGTCGTCGGACTGAAAGCAGGACAAACACTCAGCGTTAGACAATTTCCGAGAACGGAAAACGCCGTCGTCACGGTGGTGACGCGATATTATGGTGCAGACCCAAATCTAGTCGCCGGCTTCATTACAACAACACTGGAGAACGCGGTCGCGCAGGTCAACGGCATTGACTACATGACCTCTACATCTACCAGCGGCACAAGCACGATAACCGCCAACCTCGTACTGAATTACGATTCCGATAAGGCGCTCACTGAAATCAATACCAAGGTCAACTCGGTCTTGAACCAACTGCCCGCCGGAACCCAGCAACCGTCTGTCAGCATCCATATCGGCGACACGATCGATTCGATGTACCTCGGCTTCTACAGTGACACTTTGCCCCTGAATAAGATCACCGACTACGTGGCGCGCGTGGTCCAGCCCAAACTGCAATCCGTTCCGGGCGTCCAGGTTGCCGAGGTCATGGGAGCCCGCAATTTTGCGCTGCGGGCTTGGCTAAATCCACAAAAGATGGCGGCGCTGGGGTTGACCCCCGCAGACATCAGCAACGCACTGATCAGCAACAATTACATCTCGGGAATCGGCAATACAAAAGGTCGGATGATTCAGGTCAACCTGACCGCCACCACAGACCTGCATTCGGTCGAAGAATTTGAGAATCTAGTGATCAAGGAAAGCAATGGCGCAATCGTTCGGCTCAAAGACATTGCGCACGTGGAACTGGGCGACGACGCATACGACTCCCAAAACTTCTTCGCCGGACGCAAGGCAATCTCGGTCGGCATACAGGTCGCCCCATCGGCCAATCTTTTGGACGTCTTGAGGGGCTGCCGGGACGCCTTCAAGGAACTACGGCCGAATTTCCCCGCTGGCTTGGACGGCATGATCGGCTATGACGCTTCAAATTTCGTAAATAGCTCGATCCGGGAAGTCGAGAGCACTCTGATAGAGGCTGCACTCATCGTAACACTGGTTGTGTTTGTCTTCCTCGGTTCTCTTCGCTCAGTCTTTATCCCAACTGTTACAATTCCGCTGTCCCTGGTCGGCACGCTGATTATGGTGTTTATCTTCGGCTTTTCGATTAACTTGCTAACGCTGCTCGCGCTCGTACTTGCGATCGGCTTGGTGGTCGATGACGCAATCATCGTGGTAGAGAACGTCAATCGTCACATCCATGATGGTCTGCCTCCCACGCAAGCTGCCATCCGCGCCGCTCGGGAGCTGGCCGGACCGATCGTCGCGATGACCGCAGTGTTGGCTGCGGTCTACGTTCCCATTGGCTTTCAAGGCGGACTAACGGGAGCACTCTTTACGGAATTCGCGTTTACGCTCGTCGGGGCAGTGACTGTGTCGGCCGTCATTGCACTAACGCTGTCGCCAATGATGTGTGGCCGCTTTCTCAAGCCACATGCCCCCGACAACGGTGGCTGGCAGGATCGCTTGACCGATGGAATAGATCGACAATTTGAGCGGGTGCGGTCTGTCTACCAGCAACTTCTCCACCCGAGCCTGCAAACGCTTCCGGTGACAGTAGCCTTCGCGGCAATCATAGTGGCCAGCCTGTACTTTCTCTTCATCAGTGCCAAGAGCGAACTCGCGCCGAGCGAGGACCAGGGCGTGATCGTAAATATAGCGACGCCCGCACCCGATGCGACGCTCGACCAGAAGCTGCTTTACGCAAATCAAATCAGGGCAACGCTGTCGACCTACCCCGAGGTGATGACCATGTTCCAGAGCGTCTCTGAGAACGGCCCATTTATTTCCGGCATGGTGATGAAACCATGGGACGAACGTGCTCGCACCACGCAACAGCTGCAGCCGATGGTCCAGCTTGACGACGCGAGGATTGCAGGCGCGCGGGTGGTGGCGGCAGTTCCACCACCTTTGCCTGGCGGTAACGCCGCATTGCCGATCAATTTTGTGATCTCGACAACCGGTTCCGTCGGCGAATTGAACGCCTTTGCCCAGAAATTTATGCAGCAGGCACAGTCGTCCGGCATGTTCATTTTCCTAGACAACGATCTCAAATTCGACCAACCACAGGCTGTCGTTAATATCGATCGAGACAAGGTGGCCGATCTCGGGATTAAGCAGAGCGACGTCGGCAATGCGTTGAGCACACTTTTGGGCGGCGGGTATGTAAATTATTTCAGCCTGGACGGCCGGTCCTACAAGGTCATCCCACAGGTCGAGCAGCGCTACCGCACAGGGGCCGACCAACTGCTCGACTACTATGTCCCCACAGCGTCGGGCTCCCCGGTGCCTCTTTCAACGATAGCGAGCCTATCCACTGAAACGGTGCCGGAATCGATCAATCACTTCCAGCAGCAGAATTCAGCAACGATCTCGGGTGTGCAGATGCCCGGCGTTTCCTTGGGAGATGCAATCGCTTATCTTCAAGATCTGGCCCAACGGACACTCCCGCAGGGCTATGTCGTGGACTATGGCGGCCAATCCAGGCAATACATCCACGAGGCGAGCGGCTTTCTGCTGACATTCGCATTCGCCTTGGTTGTTATTTTCCTCGCTCTTGCTGCGTTGTTTGAGAGTTTCCGCGACCCACTCATCATCCTGATCTCAGTGCCGTTGTCGCTGGCCGGGGCTTTGATCTTCATCGCGCTTGGGGTCGGAGGGGCCAGCTTGAACATCTACACCGAAGTCGGACTTGTTACCCTCATGGGCCTGATCAGCAAGCATGGCATTCTGATCGTCGAATTCGCGAACGCCGAACAGCAGGCCGGAAAGTCCAAGCGCGAGGCGATCGAGCAGGCCGCAGGGATTCGCCTGCGTCCTATTCTCATGACGACTGCGGCTATGGTATTCGGTGTCGTACCCCTACTCCTAGCAAGCGGTGCCGGCGCAGTGTCTCGCTTTCATCTTGGGCTCGTCATCGCCAGCGGACTCACCATCGGAACGCTTTTCACTCTGTTTGTGGTCCCGGCCTTTTATCTTCTTCTTGCGACGGATCATGCCGCGAAGCGCGAGCAGACTGACGAGGTTCAATACTTAGGTGCGCCCGTCGGCGGCGCGGGCAATCGAACCGGCTGATTGACGGACTACTTGGAAACGAGCGACGCGTCTGACAAGGCGCGCTCACCACGTCATCGAAGTTGTTTCAGCGCAAGTGAGCCAGCGCCATAGTTAGCCCCAAAATGGCGCGGCAGACGCCAAACTGAGCAGTGAGGCTAGGAAAACGAGGCGCCGCCGTCCTGGTCTGCGTGGAATACCCCACGAGTTCGTTCTCGCCAAACGGTGGATACGAATAAAGTTTGAGATCGGAGGATCCATGTTGCCCACGGCAATTCGCCGCGAATTGCAACTCGCGCCGATACGTGGGCGCCGAGCGTGCAATTTCTTCAGGCGGCTTCGACCTCGTGATCTCGCCGTATCTTGCTAACGTTGCCTGTGCCTCTGAGCTTGTCCAGACTTGCAGGGTCATTTTGGACACCAAAACCGTATTGCCGCAGCTAAATCTTATATCCGTACCCAGCTGGTGAACGAGGGGCTTGAGGTTAGGAATTTCGATGATTTATTTGGCGAATTAACCTTGGGCAGTGCGACGGCAGAGCCTGTATGGCAGCCTTGACGCATTGGCTACAAGTCGCCGCGACGCTGCTGCTCTCGGATGTATCCGACCTGAAGGCACTCGCCAAATTAGCTAGCGGAGATCCCCATAACTTCAACCTCGGGACGCCACTCGATGGGGTAAACATCTGCGGACAAGATTTGCGAGGCATGCAATTCACCGGAATAGATTCTGCGGCCGTACTTTTTGATGATCTTACCGAACTCGACAAGAAGTATTGGCGCCAGTTTTATAAGAATCCCAATGCCGTACAACTTCTCTCTCAGGGACGAGAAATTGTTGCCGATTTTGAGGCGTTGCAGACCGAGGCCGTGAAGATAATTTCTACAATCGTCCGTGAAAGGTATGCAGTCGATCGCGGGGCAAAACTTTTCCGAGCGATTTTAGACAATCGTCAAGTTGGTACTCTCGTCGTGTTTAATTACCCTGTTGGCAGGAGCGCTACAGAAGCCAAAGCGGTAGCCACATTGCGATACGTTATTGAGGGCCATACCGCGGACGACGATGCCGCCTGCTCGTCACCAAACAAGAGAGAACATAGCGGGAACATATTCTGCCAGCGTTGTCCCGGCTTATTCTTGGTGCGATTGCTCGCCGTCCTGCTGGCGTTTCCACACAAGATTGGCTTCGCCCGACTTTGGAGATTCGAACAATGCGACGTTGAGCGGTGCGATCATAAGGGGATCGTCCAATATCACGCTCAGATATTCGCGGTTATCGCTGCCTTGGCTTGTGCGTCTCCAGGCGACACCCATTTCGCAATGTCCCGACATCACCCGGAAATCCGGCGCGCGCTCGTTCTCTCGTTTGTCGTTTGGAACGAAGCGGGCTTTGGTTTGAGACGTCACAGTCTGGATGGTGCCGGTCCAACCGTCGGATGTTCGCATGAACTTGCCAATAATCATTGAAACACTCCATCATTGCGCCGAACTGTTCGGCTCGTTCGCGGTTATGGACTTCCGGGCTTTGGCGAATTCCTTATCGGACGCCAGAAACGCTTCCAGCATGAACGGAACCAGATTGGCCACCTTTTCCGCTTCGCCATATGTGTCTCGATAGCATTCTGCGTATTTTTCCAAGGTGGAATGCAGATCAGGCGAAACGACGATAGTCAGTCTCACCGGCGTTCTTGGGGGTAGTTTCGGA